>OEKJ01000017.1_pt1 | contig 11010 bp, 9 predicted proteins | sample 1503081 | NCBI WGS metagenome assembly OEKJ01 (sample SAMEA104379565, study PRJEB20068) | metagenome | biome: 1000743; feature: 77; material: 1998 | place: USA | collected 2012 | depth 25 m | reverse complement strand
CGCTCGAGCGCGCCGGCTTGCTCGACGTGCTGGGGCGCGACAACCTCGTGGGCACGATCGATGAGGCGCTCGAGCGGGCGCGGGCACTCGCGCCGAAGGCCTGACGGAGGAACGCGTGGGGCTCACCGGAATCATCATTCGCTACGGTCTCGCGGCCGTCTTCCTCGGAGCCGGTCTCGAGGGCGACCTCTCGATGGTGCTTGGCGGCGTCGTCGCCCACCAGGGATATTTCAGCCCGCAGGTGGCGATTGCCGCGGCGGCACTCGGAGCCTTCTGCGCCGACTGCATCTGGTACGCCGTCGGCCGCTCCCACTCGGCCCGGCTGCAGAACGCCGCCTTCTACCGCCGCGTCGGCCCGCGCATCCAGGCGATCGCGCGGAAGATCGGCATCTGGGAGATCGTCGTCGCCCGGTTCGTGTACGGCACCAAGAACGCCACCATGCTCTTCTGGGGCCTCCATGGCCTCCCGTTTCACCGGTTCGCCGTGGTCGATGCGATCGGCTGCGTGCTCGGCGCGGGCTTTTTCGTGGGGCTGGGCTTTCTGGTGGGTGACGGGGCCGAGGTGCTCCTCGGCAAGGTGAAGCGGTTTGAGTTCTTGCTGCTGGGCGCGCTCGTCGTGGGGATCATCGTCCTCGTCATCATCCGGCTGATCGCACAGCGTCGGGTACCGGCCCCGGGAGCCGCGGAGTAAGCTTGCCTGTCCCTTGAGGACAGGCGACCTTTCACCGATGACCTCCGATCGCCTGCTCGGGGATCTGCTCGCGGGCCGGACGGCCGCCGTCGCCCGGGCGATCTCGGAGGTGGAGAACGGCCGGCCGGGCTTCGAGCGGCTCCTGGCCGGCGTCCATCCCCACGTCGGTCGCTCGCGCCGGATCGGGCTGACCGGCCCCCCCGGGGCCGGCAAGTCCACGCTCGCCGAGCGGCTCGTCACGGCCTACCGCGCCCGCGGGTTGACGGTTGCCGTCGTGGCTGTCGACCCCACCAGCCCGTTCACCGGCGGCGCTCTCCTGGGCGACCGCATCCGGATGGAATCGGTCGCCCTCGATCAAGGCGTCTTCATTCGTTCCATGGCGAGCCGGGGCTCGCTCGGCGGGCTCGCGACCACCACGCGCGAGGTCTGCGACCTGCTCGACGCGGCGGGCTTCGCCCGTATCCTCGTCGAGACGGTCGGCGTCGGGCAGTCCGAGCTGGACGTGGCGGGCATGGCCGACTCCACGCTGCTCGTGCTGGTGCCCGAGTCGGGCGATGGCATCCAGGCGCTCAAGTCCGGCGTCATGGAGGTGGCCGACGTGTTCGTCGTCAACAAGGCGGACCGCGCGGGCGCGGAGAAGCTGCGCCAGGAGATCGAGGTGACCCTCGGGATCCGGCGCGGCAACGCGTACCGCCACGTGCCCGCCCACCATGGCCGCACCGATGGACCCCGCCCACCGGCACCGCCGGCCCAGGCGACGGCCTGGGAGCAGCCGGTGCTGCTCGCCTCCGCCGCCAAGGGCGAGGGCACCGACGCGGTGATCGATGCGCTGGACCGGCACCACGCCTGGCTAGAGCAGTCCGGCCAGCTGGCCCAGCGGCGCCGGCGGCGCCTGCTCGAGCGGACCCGTGAGGTCGTGGATCGCGCCGCCCGTCGCTGGCTCTGGGACGAGACGTCGGCGGACCGGTTGGTGCGCGAGCGGTTGGACGAGCTGGCCGACGGGCGGTTGAGCCCCTACGAGCTGGCGACGGAGATACTCGACGGACTGCGACAGGGTGAGCGGGTATGACGACGTGGAATCTCGATGCGGAGCGGCGCGCGGCTGAGCGCCTCGCCGAGCAGGAGCGCGAACTGGAGCGGCTCCGCGCCGAGGTCCGGGCATGGCGTGAGCGGGTCCGGAGCCTGCCGGTTCGGGACGACGCCGAATTCACCACGGTCTCCGGCCGCGCGCTCGAGCCGGTCTACACCGCTGCCGATCTGGATGCCGACACGGCTGCGCGGTTGAGCCTGCCGGGTGAGTTCCCCTTCACCCGCGGCATTCACGAGACGATGTATCGCGGTCGCCTCTGGACCATGCGGCAGTTCGCCGGGTTCGGCACCGCGGAGGACACCAACGAGCGGTACAAGTTCCTGCTCTCGCACGGCCAGACCGGCCTCTCGGTGGCGTTCGATTTTCCTACGCTGATGGGGTACGACTCCGACCACCCCCGCTCGGAGGGCGAAGTCGGGAAGTGCGGCGTCGCGATCTCGAGTCTGGCGGACATGGAGACGCTGTTCGACGGCATCCCGCTCGACCAGGTCTCGACCTCCATGACGATCAACGGGCCCGCCGCCATCCTGTTCTGCTTCTACGTGGCCGCCGCCGAACGGCAGGGCGTGCCGGTGAGCCAGCTCCGCGGGACGATCCAGAACGACATCCTCAAGGAGTACATGGCGCAGCACGCCTGGATCTTCCCGGCGGAGCCTGCCCTCAAGGTGATCGTCGACCTCTTCGAGTGGACCTCGGAGCACACCCCCAAGTGGAACCCCATCTCGATCTCGGGCTATCACATCCGGGAAGCCGGCTCGACCGCGGCGCAGGAGCTGGCCTTTACGCTGGCCAACGGCTTCTGCTACGTGGAGCACGGCATCGCCCGCGGTCTGGACGTCGATCAATTCGCGCCGCAGCTCTCGTTCTTCTGGGACGTCCACAACGACTTCTTCGAGGAGGTCGCCAAGCTCAGGGCCGCGCGGCGGATCTGGGCCCGGGCGCTGAGGGAGAAGTACGGCGCGAAGGACCCGCGCAGCTGGCGCATGCGTTTCCACTGCCAGACGGCGGGCGTGACCCTCACGGCGCAGCAGCCACACAACAACATCGTGCGCGTGGCGTACCAGGCGCTCGCCGCGGTGCTCGGCGGCACCCAGTCGCTCCACACCAACGCGCTCGACGAGACCCTGGCGCTCCCGACCGAGGAGTCCGTCCGCATCGCGCTCCGCACCCAGCAGATCCTGGCGTATGAGACCGGCGTCCCCAACGTCGCCGACCCGCTGGGGGGGTCATACCTCGTCGAGGCGCTCACGGACGGGCTCCAGCGCGAGGCCGAGGGGCTCTTCGCGGAGATCGAGGCGCAGGGCGGGGTGGTCCGCGCAATCGAGTCCGGGTGGTTCCAGCGGCAGATCGCCCGCGCGTCCGCGCGCTTCCAGGCGGAGATGGAGCAGCGCCGCCGGGTGATCGTGGGCCTCAACGAGTTCACCGAGGAAGCCGAGGCGCCGGTCGAAATCCTGAAGGTCGGCGAGGACGCGGAGCGCACCCAGCGCCGGCGCCTGGCGGAGCTTCGGGCGCGGCGAACCCCCGGTCGGGTCACAGGGGCCCTCACGGCGCTCGCGGCCGCCGCTTCGAACGATCGCAACGTGATACCCGCCATGCTGGACTGCGCGCGCGCGTACTGCACGCTCTACGAGATCCGGCATGTGCTGGAGGAGATCTATGGCAACTATCGCGAGCCGGTCTTTTTCTGAGCGCATCGGCGGCTCCCGCCGCCGCGCGCTCCAAAGGCCGAGGGGGCGCGCGCTCGGACGCGAAAACCGGGTGGCGCTGCAGCTGGAGCGCCTGACCCGGGTCGATCCGGCAGGTCACCCGGTCGTGTCGTGTTATCTCAAGCTGGAGCCCCGGGATCGCTCCCGCGGGAAGTATCTGATCAAGGTCAAGAACCGGGTGAAGAGCGTCCTCTCCGGACTCGAGCGCCTCGGGCTCGACCGGGCGGCGCAGGAGGCGGTAGACCGGGACCTGAGCCGCGTCGTTCAGTACCTGCGCAGTCCGGCCAATCTGCCGGCGGCCCAGGGGCTCGCGATCTTCGCCTGCGAGGGGATCGGGCTGTTCGAAGTCCTGCCGTTGCCGGTCGTACACCGGTCCCGCCTCGCGGTTGATGGGACGCCGCTGGTCCGCGAGCTTGCCGCGATCGAGGAGGAGTTCGGCCGCGTCATCACGGTGGTCCTCGACCGCACGAGCGCACGATTCTTCGAGGTGACCGCCTACGAGACGACCGAGCTGATCGGCTTGAGAGCCGACGCCACCCGCGGCGGCCGGTTCCGCGGCGACCAGAGCGGCCCGGGTTGGGGCGAGCACAACTATCACAACCGCATCCGCGAGGAGAAGCAGCGGCACCTGGAGGCCATCGCCCGCGAGCTGTTTCAGCTCGATCGGGCCCGCCCGGCGCACGGCATTGTCATCACCGGAACCGGAACCGAGGCCGGCGCGGTCCGGCCGTTTCTGCACTCCTACCTGGCCGATCGACTGTTCGGGACCGCGAAGCTCAATCCCAAGGAGGCTACGCCGGCGACCGTGCACGCCACGACGCTGGCGGTGCGCGAGGCGTGGGAGCGCGCCTCCGAGCGCGCCCTCGTGCTCGAGCTCACCGAGCGCCTCGGCGCCGGCTGGGCGGTGAACGGACTCGCGCCCACGCTCAGGGCCCTGGCCCGCGGCCAGCTCCGGTCACTTCTCGTCGACGCGGATGCGAGCGTGCCCGGCGTCAGGTGCGCCTCGAGTGGACGCCTCGCGCTCAGCGAGCGGGACTGCCGGGCCGAGGGCGACGCGATCCCGGTGCTCGACGTCGTCGACGATGCGATCGAAGAAGCGCTGCGCCAGCGGCTGGACGTGAACGTCGTCTACGAGCCGGATGCCCGTCGAGAGATCGACGGGCTCGCGGGTCTGGTCCGGTTCCGTTGATGGCCGGCGCACCGGTCCGCCCGGTTCGCGTGCTCGTCGCCAAGCCCGGGCTCGATGGGCACGACCGCGGCGCCAAGGTCGTTGCGGCCGCCCTGCGCGACGCCGGCATGGAGGTCATCTACACCGGCCTTCACCAGACGCCCGAGATGATCGCGAGCGCCGCGGTGCAGGAGGATGTCGATGTCGTCGGCCTCTCGGTCCTGTCGGGCGCCCACATGACGCTGTTCCCCCGCGTGCGTCAGCTCCTGGTCGACCAGGGCCGACCCGATATCCTCGTGACCGGCGGCGGCATCATCCCGCGCGATGACGCCGAGGCGCTCAAGGCGCAGGGCATCGGCCGCCTGTTCGGCCCGGGGACGCCCACCTCGGATCTGGTGGACTACATCCGGAGCTGGGCAGCCGCGCACGCGCCGTGACCGCATCGACCGCCTCCGGCAGGCCGAGCCGCCTCCGTACCCTCACCGACGAGTACCAGCAGCTCGCCGCCCGCCTCCGCCAGGGCGGCGGTGCGGAACGCCTCGCGCGCATGCACGCCCAGGGCAAGCTCGGCCCGCGCGAGCGCGTCGAGCACCTGCTCGATGCCGACGGTCCTTGGCTCGAGCTGGGGTTGCTCGTGGCTTACGACCGCTACGACGGCCAGGCGCCCGGGGCCGGGGTGATCACCGGCGTCGGCACGATCGAGGGACGCGAGGTCGTCGTTGTCGCGAACGACGCCACGGTGAAAGCCGGGTCGTGGTGGCCGGAGACGATCACCAAGATGCTGCGGGCGCAGGAGGTCGCGATGCGCCAGCGCATTCCCATCGTGTACCTCGTGGACAGCGCGGGCGTCAACCTGCCCTATCAGGGCGGCGTCTTCCCCGGACAGTACGGCGCGGCCCGCCTCTTCTACTACAACTCGCTCATGCGCCGCTACCTCCACGTGCCGCAGATCGCCGCCGTCATGGGCAGCTGCGTCGCGGGCGGCGCGTATCTGCCCGCGCTCTCCGACGTGATCTTCATGGTGGAGGGGACCAGCTTCATGGGGCTGGGCGGACCCAACCTGGTCAAGGGCGCCACCGGACAGACCATCGACGCGGAGACGCTGGGCGGCGCGCGCACGCACACCGAGATCAGCGCCGTCGCGCACTACCGCGCCGCCGACGACACCGAGTGCCTCGCCCGGATCCGGGAGTACGTCTCGCGGCTGCCGCGCGCCGGGGGCGTCATCCACAGGGTGCTGCCGGCGCGCCCCCCGGCGCGCCCCCCGGCCGACCTGTACGACCTCCTGCCGCAGGATCACCGCCTGTCCTATGACTCGCGCCACGTGCTCTCGTGTCTGCTCGACGGCGGCGACCTCGATGAATTCCAGCCCGACCTGGCGAAGGAGATGATCTGCGGCCACGGGCACATCGAAGGGTGGCCGGTCGCCGTGATCACGAACCACCGGGGCGTCATCAAGGGCAAGGCAGGGGAGCGGCCCCGCTTCGGCGGCATCCTGTACACGGAGAGCGCGGAGAAGGTCGCCTACTTCATCGAGACCGCGAGCCGGGAGCGACTCCCCATCCTTTTCATCCAGGACGTGAGCGGATTCATGGTCGGGCCCGAAGCCGAGCACTCCGGAATCATCCGGGCGGGCGCCCGTTTCGTCGAGGCAATGGCGACGTCCGTCGCACCCAAGATCGTGCTCACGGTGAACCATGCCTCCGGCGCCGGCTACTACGCGATGGCCGGCCAGGGCTTCGACCCCGACTTCATCCTCTCGTGGCCCACGGGCCGTATGGGGGTGATGGAGGGTGAGTCCGCCGTCATGGCAGTGCACGGGCCCGAGATCCAGAAGGCGCAGGCGGCGGGGAAGCCGCTCGCGCCCGACAAGCAGGCGGCCATCGAGACAATGCGGGCGGACTACGAGGCCCAGCTCGATGCCAAGTTCGCCGCCGCTCGCGGATTCGCGGACGCCATCCTCACACCCGACGAGACCCGAGACCAGCTCGCCTTCGTCTTGCGGGTCGTCGCCAACTACGCCGGGCCGCATCTGGGCCCCTTCGTCCTTCCGGCCTTCGACGCCGCGCCCTGACATGCTCAGAAGAGTGATCGTCAGCACCACGCTCGCCGGTGGGCTCCTCGCCTGCGCGGGCACCCAGCCCGCTCCGGCGCCGGCCCCGGCGGCCGCACCGCAATCCACCGCGAGCACTACCAAGCCGACCGTCGATCCGGGACCGCTCGCGACGCCGCAGGCGCCGGTCGCCGACACCACCCAACCGCCGCCCGAGAAGACGCGCGTGGCACCGCCTGAGGTCGCCTACGCCCGCGGCTGGATGCCGCTCGCCTCCACCGGGGTGGAGGCGTTTCGTCGCGCCCATCCCATGGCCGACGGGCGCGGCGTCCTGATTGCGATTCTGGATACCGGCATCGATCCGTCGGTGCCGGGGCTCACCACCACGACGACCGGCGAGCGCAAGATCCTCGACCTCCGGGATTTCTCGGACGAGGGGGCGGTGACGCTCACCCGGGTGACGCCGCACGGCGATACCGTCGATGTCGCCGGCCGGCGCCTCACCGGATTCGGGCGGGTCGCCGCGCTCAACACGGCCGGCCCCTACTACGGCGGGTTCCTCGCGGAGATTCCCCTCGGCGACGCGCCGGCCGCCGATCTGAACGGCGATGGCAGCGTGACGGACACTCTGCCGGTCCTGGTTACCAAGGCCAGCGACGGCTGGGTGATGTTCGTCGATACCGACGGCGACGGCTCGCTCGTGAACGAGAAGCCGGTCCACGACTTCCTCCAGGGCTACGAGACGTTCGGCTGGAGCTCGAGGGGCCGCCCCGCTCCGGTGGCGGCGGCGGCGAACTTCGGCGACAGCGCGGGCGCACCCACGCTCGACATCTTCGTGGATACCGGGAATCACGGAACCTTCGTCTCCGGCATCGCCGCGGCCCACGACCTCTACGGCGTCACCGGGTTCGACGGCGTGGCGCCCGGAGCCCAGCTGCTCGGGCTCAAGATTGCGAACAACGCGCAGGGCGGGATCTCGGTCACGGGGAGCATGCTGCGGGCGATGGACTACGCCATTCGCTTTGCCGAACGCCGGCGGATGCCGCTCGTCATGAACATGAGCTTCGGCGTCGGCAACGAGCAGGAGGGCGCGGCGCGCATCGACCATCTCGTGGATTCCGTGCTCGCCGCGCATCCCGACGTCGTCTTCACCGTGAGCGCCGGCAACGACGGTCCCGGACTCTCGACGATGGGGTTCCCCGGGTCGGCCGAGCGGGTGCTGACGGCGGGAGCCACCCTCCCTGGGGCGTTCCTGCGACGCGGCACCGGACTCGCGCCGGCTGATCAGATCGCCTCGTTCAGCGCGCGCGGTGGCGAGTTGGCCAAACCCGACGTCATCGCCCCGGGCTTCGCCTACTCGAGCGTGCCCCGCTACGATGTAGGCGGCGAGGTGAAGCAGGGAACGAGCTTCTCGTCACCCCACATGGCCGGCCTCGCGGCCGTCCTGCGCTCGGCGCTGGTACAGGCGAGCATCGACGTCGATGCCCGTACCGTCAAGCAGGCGATCATGGTCACGGCTCGCCCGCAAGGCACGCTCCCGTTCATCGACGAAGGGGCGGGGTTGCCGGACGTCGAGAGTGCCTGGCGCTGGCTCGAGGGCCGCCGCAAGGCGCCCGATGTGGCCGTGCGCGCGGTGGGTCACGGCAACGACGCGGCCTTCCGCCGGCGGGGACTCGAGTCCGCGGCAGACACCGTGCAGGTCTTCGAGATCACCCGCGTGGCCCCAGCCGGCCCGGCGACGTACAGGCTCCGCTCGGATGCGGCGTGGCTGGTAGCGCCGCGGACCGTCACCATCGCCGGAAGCCGCGGCACCGTCACGGTCCGCTATCGTGGCCCCGCGCTCAAGGCCCCGGGCGTGTACACCGGGGTCGTGAGCGCGTGGCCGGCCGACACCCTCCTTGGTCCCGCGTTCCGCCTGGTAAACACCGTCGTCGTGCCCCACGCAGTCGGCAGCGCGGATCTGCTGGCCGATGCCCGCCTCGAGGCGGGTGGGACGCGCCGGGCGTTCTTCGTGGCCGACAGCGGCCGTCCCTTCGTCGTGCGGATCGCGACGGGCAGCCCCCTGCAAGGCGCCTTCGCTGCCCTCTATGAGCCCGGCGGTCGGCCTTTTCGCGATGGCTCCCAGCAGCAGGCCGGAGCCGATAGCGCCGCGGCGACGTTCCGGGTCGACGGACGCGACGCGGTCCAGGGCGTGTACGAGGCCGACGCGATCGGACTGCCCACGTCCGGAGCCACGGTCACCGCTCGGGTCCTGCAGTCGCCCTTTCGACTGCGTGGGCTGGGAGACGGTCGGGATGCGGTTGCAGAGGTCACGAACATGTCGGGCAAACCGGCCGAAACCCAGGTCGCGATCGTGCTCGGTGGAGGCCAGCGGGACGAGGACCTCGTCGCGCGCGGCGGGGATGTCGTGCGGATACCGTTCACCGCGCCGGCCTGGGTCCGGGGCGTCGTCGTGGATCTCATGATGGACCCGGCTCAGTGGGAGCGCTTCACCGATTTCGGCGTCGCGGTGATGGATCCCGCGGGTCGTATCGTGGCGAAGGAGCCGCTCAACTACGCCGTGGGTCGGCTCGAGACCACGCTGCCCGAGCAGCACGGAGCCCTGGCCCTCGAGCTCCGGCTGTTTCCCGGACTGGCCGACCCGGGGACGACCGAGACGTGGAAGACACACGTCGCGATCCGACTCTACGCCGGCGAACCCGTCGCGCTCGAGACCGGCGGCGAGCACGTCGGCACGCTCTCGCTGGCGACGGGGCAGACGAGGACCGTCCGGTTCCCGTTGCCCGAGTCACCCTGGACGCTTCCGTCCGGGTTCGGACTGCTGGGTGTGGTGGTCGCGCACGCGGCGGACGACATCTGGACCCGCGAGACCCCTCTCGCTCCGACGGCGGGCCGGTGAGCAAGGTCGTTCGCGTCGCCGCGGGGCAGGGGTTCTGGGGCGACTGGCTGGAGGCGCCGTTCCGCCAGGTGAAAGGCGGGCCGATCGACTACCTCATGATGGACTATCTCGCCGAAGTCACCATGTCCATCCTGCAGAAGCAGCGCTCCCGCGACCCCGCCGCCGGGTATGCTCGCGACTTCGTCCCCGCCATGGAGCGCATCCTCCCCGACGTCGCGGCGAAGGGTATCCGCGTCACCTCGAACGCGGGCGGCGTGAACCCGCGCGGCTGCGCCGATGCCGTGATCGCGGCCGCCAGGCGGCTCGGGCTCGGCGGGAAGATCCGCGTCGGGCTGGTGACGGGAGACGACATCCTCGATCGCCTGGACGAGTTGCTCGCGCGAGGCCAGGAGCTGCGGGACATGGACACCGGACGCCCGCTGAGCGACATCCGCGATCGGGTTCGGTCCGCCAATGCCTACCTCGGCATGGCACCGGTCGTCGAGGCGTTGCGGGGAGGCGCCCACATCGTGATCACCGGCCGGGTGACCGATACCGGATTGACTCTGGGTCCCCTGATGCACGAGCTGGGGTGGCGGCCGGACGCATGGGACCGCATCGCCGCCGGGACCGTCGCCGGCCACATCATCGAGTGCGGCGCCCAATCCTCGGGCGGCAACCTGCTCAAGGACTGGCGCAAGGTGCGCGGCCTCGAGCGGGTCGGCTTTCCCATCGTCGAAGCGTCGGCCGACGGCACGTTCGTCGTTACCAAGCACCCCGGCACGGGCGGCGTGGTGAACGTCGCCTCCGTCACCGAGCAGTTGGTGTACGAGATGGGGGACCCGAGGAGCTACATCACGCCGGACGGGATCGCGGATTTCACCAGTATCCGCCTGAAGCAGGTCGGCAAAGACCGGGTGCGGGTGAGCGGCATTACCGGCGCGCCTCGCACGCCGATGCTCAAGGTCTCGATCGCGTATTTCTACGGCTACAAGGCCGTGGGAACGTTGGTCTATGCGTGGCCGGACGCGTATGCCAAGGCCAAGGAGGCCGACCGCGTGCTTCGTGCGCGCCTGGCGGATCTGGGGCTCGAGTTCGAGCAGATCCTCACGGAATTCGTCGGGGCGGATGCCACGCACGGCCGGCTCGCGGGCCCGCCGGACCCCGACGTGCCCGAGGTTCAGCTTCGGGTCGGCGTCCGCGCACGGGACAAGGCCCCGGTGGAACGATTCACTCGGGAGCTGGCGCCGCTCGTGCTCACCGGGCCGCCCAGTGTCACCGGCTTCGCGGGCGGCCGCCCGCAGGTCGAGGAGATCGTGGCCTACTGGCCCGCGCTGGTGGATCGGCGCGAGATCGAGCCCGGGATACGGGTGGAGATCCTGGCGGTGTGAAAGACAGTGAGAGGTGAGAAGTGAGAAGTGAGA
>OEKJ01000298.1_pt1 | contig 11037 bp, 10 predicted proteins | sample 1503081 | NCBI WGS metagenome assembly OEKJ01 (sample SAMEA104379565, study PRJEB20068) | metagenome | biome: 1000743; feature: 77; material: 1998 | place: USA | collected 2012 | depth 25 m | reverse complement strand
TCGAGCCGCCGGAGGGTCGCGACGATCTGCTCGTAGCAGGCCCAGTTCCGCGCGGCCTTGCCGCTCCCCCCGTAGACGATCAGGTCCTCCGGCCGCTCCGCCACGGCGGGATCGAGGTTGTTCATCAGCATCCGGAGGGCGGCCTCCTGGTGCCAGCCCTTGCAGGAGATGGTGGTACCGGTCGGCGCGGAGATGACAGGGGCGGACGTGGCCATGGGCGAGAACCTTATCCGCCCGGCACGGTCCCGCCAAGAGGCGATGGAGTCGGTGGCCGGGGCAATCCGGTGCGGGCGGGCCGGCGTACATGAGGTGACCCGACGCCCGGAGCGAAGCGCCAGATGAAACCGCCGGTCACCCTGTTGGCATTCGCGGTTGTCGCCGCGCTCGCGCGGCCCGCCGCGCCGCAGGTCACGATCAAGACCTTCGCGTTCGGACCCAAGTCGCTCGTGGTGCCGGCCGGCACAACGGTCAGGTGGACCAACGCGGACGACATCGAGCACACGGTGACGTCGGGCCTGCCCGACCAGCCGGACGGCGCCTTCGATCATGCGCTCGCCGCCAAGGGCGCCACCGCGAGCGTGCGGTTCGACTCGGCCGGCACCTGGTCGTACTTCTGCAAGCGACACTCGTTCATGCGCGGAGCGATCCGCGTCACCCCGAAAGGAGAGCGGTAAACCCATGGGTCTTCGTTCCACGCTCGTTGCCTCGGCCGTCCTTGCCCTCGCGGCGCCCGGCGGCGGCGTCCTCCACGCTCAGATGATGAAGAGCTCGGACCTGCGGGCCGGCTTGAACACCATCCTCCAGGAGCACGTCTATCTCGCCGCGGCCGCGACGGGCGCCGCCCTGGGCGGCCGGCAGCCGGAGTTCGAAGGCGCCGCCGCCGCGCTGGACCAGAACTCGGTCGCGCTCTCGAAGGCGATCGGATCGGTGTACGGCGCCGATGCGGAAACCGCCTTCCTGGCCCTTTGGCGGAAGCACATCGGGTTCGTCGTGGACTACACCACCGGCCTCGCGACCAAGGACAAGGCCAGGCAGGAGAAGGCGGTCACTGATCTGCTCGGCTACGCGGGCGACTTCGGCGCGTTCATCAATTCGGCCAACCCCAACCTGCCGAAGGACGTCGTGGCAGGGCTGGTCAAGACTCACATTCTCACGCTCAAGGACGTGATCGACACGCAGGCCATGGGCGATCCGAAAGCCACGTTTGCCAAGGAACGCGAGGCCGCGGCTCACATGAAGATGATCGCGGATCCGCTGGCCGACGGGATCGCCCGGCAGTTCCCCAAGCGGTACGCGATGAATTAGCCGCCCCGCAGCACGCGGTCGGCTATCAGCTGGCGGCTTCACGGCAAGTGGCATCTCGCTGCGAGCTACACCAGTCACCGGCTGATAGTCGATCGCACCCCACGTAGCGCACGTCCGCCGCTGCTGCAACCTTTCGGAGCCCCTGCCGATCAAACGCGGTACATGGCGACCCCAGCACTCGGAGCCGCGCCGCTGCAGCGAGATCAGGCCATTGACCGGAACGACGCCGACGCCGTGGAGGCCACCCTGGCCGCCAGCGGGGACGCCCGTGCGTTCGAGCGCCTGTACCGCGCGCACGTCGCCCGGGTGCACTCGCTCGTGCGCCGCATGCTCGACGACCAGGACGCGGACGAGGTCACCCAGGACGTCTTCGTCCGCGCGTGGCAGAAGCTGGGGACCTACCGGGGCGAGGCGGCGTTCGGGACCTGGCTGCACCGGCTCGCGGTCAACGTGATCCTGGGTCGGCGGCAGCAGCTGGGCCAGCGGCGGGAGCGGTTTCTCCCCGACGATACGGCGCTCGAAGTCGTGCCAGGGCGGGCCGGGCCGCCCGAGCTCTCGCTGGACTTCGAGGCGGCGATCGCCCGGCTCCCGGACGGCGCCCGGCAGGTGTTCGTGATGCACGACGTCGAGGGCTACCGGCACGAAGAGATCGCCGGCCTGCTGGGCCTCGCCGTGGGCACGTCGAAGTCCCAGCTGCACCGGGCCCGCATGGCGCTCAGGCGTCATCTCAACGGCTAGCAGGAGCGACACCGATGATCAGCGACCCCTGGACCGCCAAACTGTCCGACTACGTCGATGGCGACTTGAGCGACGCCGAGCGCGCGGCCCTCGAGCGACATCTGGTCGCCTGCCCGGCCTGCACCTCCGCGCTGGCGGGGCTCATACGGGTGGTCGAGCAGGCACGCGCCCTCCCGGATCGCCTGCCCGACACCGACCTCTGGGCCGGCATCGCGGCGAGGGTCGCCGAGAGTCCCCCCCGGCCCATCGACGCGGGGAGCCGTGGCCGGCGCTGGACGTTCACGCTGCCGGAGCTGGCGGCGGCGGCCATGGCCATCGCTTTCGCGTCGGGCAGCGGCGTGTGGCTGGCGGCCCGCTACGCGAAGGGGGAACGGCCGGTCGCGACGCAACCCGCGCCCACTGCGAGCCCCGCCGTCACGCCGGTGACCCAGGTTTCGCTTGGCGAGGCCAGGTACGACGCCGCCGTCGCGGACCTCCAGCGGGTACTGGAGAACGGCCGGGGCACGCTCGACACGGCGACGGTGCGGGTCATCGAGAAGAACCTGGCGGTCATCGACCGCGCGATCACCGATGCCCGGCGCGCGCTCGCGGCCGACCCCGGCAACGCCTACCTCAACGCCCATCTTGCGCAGACCATGCGCCGCAAGATCGACCTCCTCCGGCAAGCGGCGACGATCGTCGCCAGCCGGAGCTGAAAGGAGGACCCGTGCTCGTTCTCGCCCTCGTGGCACTCCTCGCGCCCCCGGACCTGGACACGACGCTCACGGCCCAGCGCGGCCAGCGGCTGGAGATCTCGGCGCAGACCGGTGAGATCACCGTTCGAACCTGGGCCAAGAGCGCGGTCCGCATCCAGGCCACGGGTGAGCATCTTGCCCGTCTCGGGATCGATCAGTCACCCGGCATGATCAGCGTGCGGGGCGTGTCCGCCCGCGGGTTCCCGCCCAAAGTGGTGTTCGAGATCACGGTCCCGACCTGGATGGGCGTGCACCTCTCGGGCGTCAACACCACCATGCATGTGGCGGGTACCGACGCCGCCGTGACGATCGAGACGGTCAACGGCGACGTGGACGTGAGCGGTGGCAACGGGGTCGTCTCCCTGCGCTCGGTGGAAGGCGCGATCAAGCTCATGGGGGCCAAGGGCAAGGTGGACATGGGCTCGGTCAACTCCGACGTCACGGCGACGGACATCGCCGGCGACCTCCACGCGGAGACCGTAAACGGCGACCTGCTGCTGGAGAAGGTGCAATCGGACAACGTCGACGCGAATACGGTGAACGGCGACGTGGTCTACGACGGCAGCATCCGGGCAAACGGACGGTACCGTCTGGTCACGCACAACGGCGACATCGCCGTCACCATCGCGGAGGCTACCAGCGCTCTCGTGTCGGTCTCGACCTTCCAGGGCGACTTCGAATCGACATTTCCCGTGACGCTCACCGGCCGCAAGGGTAAGCAGTTCGACTTCACACTGGGCGGCGGGAGCGCGAGGCTCGAGCTGGAGTCGTTCGCGGGGACCATCCGCCTGGAGCGACCGGGCGAGCGCCTCGAGCGGCGACGCCACGACGGCGACCGGGATCGGGATCGGGACCGCCACGGGGACCAGGACGAACGCGAGTAACCCCCGCTGGCGCGGCTCTGCGCCCCGTCGTAACGTTCCGCGCCGTGCACCCCGATATCTTCACCGCCCCCTGGGCCGCAGCATGGCGCCGGGAGCTCAATGCCAGCTCGACGTACCGGCGGAAGGCCGCTGACTGGGAAGGGGCGGTCGCACTCCGGATGAGCGCGGACCCGGCTCTGGGTATCGCCGAGCCGCGCGCGGTGTGGCTCGACCTCCATCACGGAGCCTGCCGCGACGCGCGGCCCGCCACCGCCGCGGACCTCGACAAGGCTGCGTATCTGTTCGATGGCGAACCGGCCGCTTGGAGGGAGGTGCTTGGCGGACGGGTCTCACCGGTCGCCGCGCTGCTCGCCGGCCGTCTCCGACTGCTCAAAGGAAGCGTGATGAGCCTGCTGCCCTATATCGCCGCCGCGCAGGAGCTGATGGTCACCGCATCGCTCGTCCACCGGCAGTTTCCGGACCCCGGCTGACCCACCGACGTCGCTCCGGGACAAACGAACAGCGGCCGGTCTCTTCGACCGGCCGCCTGATCGGGACGGCGGGATTTGAACCCGCGACCCCTGCAACCCCATTGCAGTGCGCTACCGGACTGCGCTACGTCCCGTGCGGTTCGGAGGCGGAAGTGTAGCCGACGACCCAGCCGGGCGGAAGGGGTATATTCGGGCATGCATCGACGCCGGTTTCTCTCCGGGGCCGCGCGTGGCGCGGTCGCCGTCGCGGTGTTGCATGACCTCGCTGCGTGCAACAACAGTGGACCACCCTCCGGCGCTCCTCCTGCCGACAACGGCTTCGCGACGCTGCGCGACCGGTATTTCGTCCGGACGCTCCAGCTCTATCCCGTCACCTCCACCTATCTGGGCGGCGACGGCTACAGCCCGACACTGAGCGGCGTCAACGGCACGCTGCGGAATTGGCGATCCGACGCCCTGCGGTCGGAGGGTGCGTTCGCCCGGGAAATCGAGCGCGCGCGGCAGGCGATCGACCCGGCCGGCCTGAGCCCGACGGACCGGATCGATCACGGCGTGCTGGGCGCGCAGATCGGGTTCTGCCTGCACCAGATCGAGGATCGCCGGCTCCACGAACGCGCTATCGATGCTTACGTGGCGGAGCCGTTTCACGGCGTGGACTGGCAACAACAGCAGATGCAGCCAGGACCGAACGGACAGCTCGGCAGCGAGGCCGAGTGGGATCTGGTCGTGAAGCGGCTCGAGGCAGTGCCGTCGTACCTCGCGGCGGCGCGCGACAACCTGCTCGCCGGCAGGCAATCCGGCAACCTGCCGGACCGCCGCCTGGCCCAGTACGACGGCGTGGACGGCAGCGTCGCGAATGAGCAGTACTTCCGTACCGCGCTCCCCACGGCGGCCGCCGACTATCTCGGCCGCCGCCCGTTCGCCGCCGCGATGCTCGCCCGCGTCACCCGCGCCGGCGTGGAAGCGGCGGATGCCTTCCGCGACTTCGCTGCGTTCATCAAGAGCACCTACGACCTGACCGAGACCACCGACCGGTACGCCTCGGGCGAAGCCGAGTACGACTGGCGGCTCGAGCACTGCCTGCACACCGATCGACGCGCCGCGGACCTGTGGGAGTACGGGGCCCAGCAGGTGGCGCAGTACGAGAACGCGATCTTCGCCGTCGCGAAGGAAGTGGTGAAAGACGCCAAGCTGCGGCTGGACTTCGGGAATCCGGCGGCGCAGCGCGCCGCCGTTCGCGCGGTCATGGCCTACCTCTCGAAGGACTCGCCCGCCAGCGACGATGAGCTGTTCCGCTGGTATCGCGAGGTTGGCCAGCGAGCCGTCGCGTACGGGCGGGAGCAAGCGCTCTTCGACGTGCCCGCGGACTACCGCCTCGACATCGTCCCCACGCCGCCCGTCCTCCGCAGCTCCGTCGACGCCACGTACTATCCGGCGCCGCCGTTCAAGAAGAGCGGCATCGGGCGCCTGTACCTGACGCCGACGGGCAACGATCCCGGCCAGCTCAAGGTGAACAACCGGGCGTCCGTAGCCGACACCGCGGTGCACGAGGGATTCCCCGGCCACGATTGGCACTACAAGTACATGAGCCAGCACGCGAGCGAGATCTCCAACATCCGCTGGCTCACGCCCGGCTCGGTGGAGGACTCGGCGGCCATGTGGGAAGACTCGATGGCGACGGAGGGCTGGGGGCTCTACTCGGAGGAGCTGATGGCCGACCCCAAACCCGGGCGGCCGCACGGCTTCTACACTGCGGCCGAGCACCTGTACGAGCTCCAGGGCCAGCTGCTGCGCGCCGTCCGCGTGCGCGTAGACGTTGGGCTCCACACCGGCCGGATGACCTTCGACCAGGCGGTCGACTACTTCACCGAGCACGTCCAGTTCGCTCCGGGCGCCTGTGCCAGGGCCTCGGGCGATCCCGTTGCGAAGGCGCTCTGCACGACCGCCTCGCGGGCCATCTACCGCTACTCGAAGTGGCCGACCCAGGCGGTGACCTACAACCTCGGCAAGAATGCGATCGTCGCCCTGCGGGAGGACGTGAAACGCCGCCAGGGCAGCAGCTTTTCCCAGCGCAACTTCCACGAACGGCTCATGCGCATGGGCACGATCCCCGCAGGCTACTACCGGGAAGAATTCCTCCGCGCCACCCCGCAGGGCTGAGACTCTCGCGCCGCCGCACCGATACTCGAACGAGCCAGCCGGAGTGCCCGGTAGGTGCCGGCGATCCGGCTGGCCGCTCCAGCCACGAACTCGGCCCACGGCACGAGGCGTGCGTTTGAAGCGACCGGCAGAAGCAGCCAACGGAGGTGGGACCAATGTTCGACGAGGAGCGCAAGCCGTGGGAGACCGAGGGGGACCTCCCGTGGGGCTCGGAAGAGGCGGAATGGGAAGCCCCTGACCCCGAGGCGTGGCGCGGCGAGGTCCACCAGGGCGAATGGCCAGAGGAGCTGGCGGGTCCCGAGTATTGGCTGTACAAGAAGCTCGGGGAGGAAGAGGAGTAACATCCCGAGAGTGAACGGTGAACCGTGAGCAGTGAACGGGGGCCCCGGTAACGGGCCCCCGTTTTTTCCCGTTCGCCGTTCACCGATTACCGTTTGCTAATTGCTGTCTACGGCGTATCTTCGGGTACCGCAATTCGCGTCCGTCTCGCGGACCCGGTGATCCGGGACACATATTTCAGAACTTCTGCCCGGGTCGCCGCCCGCATCCGTGACCACTCGAACCCCCCGCACGCTCGCGTCGCCGCCCGCGTCGCCAAGCCGACGCACACCTGAGGACGAGCTGCGCCTCAGCGAGGAACGCCTTCGGTTGGCGCTCCTCGCCACCGAAACGGGCCTCTGGGAATGGCATGCGGCGAGTGGCGCCCGCTACCTGGGGGACGCGTGGACCGCGCTGCTCGGCCACGACGCTGGCGATCTCGACGGCGAGCTGCACCTGCCCGAGCCGCTCATCCACGCCGAGGATCTTCCGGTCGCCCGCGCGCGGCTCCAGGCCCACCTGACCGGGGCCACGCCGGTCTACGAAGCCGAGTACCGGCTGCGCTCCCGAGCAGGCGAATGGCACTGGGTGCACGACCGCGGCCGCGTGGTCGAGTGGGACCGCGAGGGCCGCGCGCTGCGGATGATCGGCATGCAGACCGACGTCACCGCACGCAAGGAGGCCGATGCAGCGCTGTTCCGCGAGCGGGAGCGCGCGCTCGTGACGCTCGCATCGATCGCCGACGCCGTGATCACCACCGATGCCCGGGGCATGGTGGAGTACCTGAACCCGGTGGCAGAGCACCTCACCGGCTGGCTCCTGGCGGCAGCGAAGGGCGAGCCGCTCACCCGGGTCTTCACCGTGCTCCACGAATCATCCCGCGAGTCGGTCGAGACTTCGGCCGAGCGCTGCCTCGACGAAGACCGCCCCATGGGGCTCACCAGCCACCTGACGCTCGTCCGGCGGGACGGGGTCGAGTTCGCGATCGACGAATCGGCGGCGCCGTTGCACGATCACGAGGGCCGTCTCACCGGCGTCGTGATGGTCTTCCGTGACGCGACGCCCCAGCGTCAGCTCACCCGGCAGCTCTCGCACCAGGCGACGCACGATCCGCTCACCGGTCTCATCAATCGGCGTGAATTTGAGCGCCGCCTCGCCCGGGTGGTCTCCAGCGCGCGCGACTCGAGCACGACGCACGGCCTCTGCTATCTCGACCTCGACCGCTTCAAGACGGTGAACGACACCTGCGGGCATGTGGCGGGCGACGCGCTCCTGCGCCAGCTGGCCGGGATCCTGCGCGGCGAGCTTCGCAGCCGCGACACGCTCGCCCGACTCGGGGGCGACGAGTTCGCCGTGCTGCTCGAGCACTGCGAAATGGAACAGGCCCGCCGCATCGCCGAAGGGCTCCGGCAAGCGGTAGAGAACTTCCGTTTCACGTGGGACGACAACACGTTCGCACTCGGCGTCAGCATCGGCCTGGTCGAGCTGGCCGCCGGCAGCACCACCGAGTCGGAAGCGCTGCGCGCGGCGGACGCCGCCTGCTACCGGGCCAAGCACGCGGGGCGCAATCGCATTCACGCGGCCCGGCTGGAAGAGGCCGCGCCGGCCGACGGTGCCCGGACCGACTGGACCGCGCGCATCACCCGGGCGCTCGAGGAGAGCCAGTTCCGCCTGTACGCCCAGCCGATCGTGCCCCTTGCCCTCACCGCTGGGGCCGAGCCGGGGTTCTGGGAGGTGTTCCTCCGACTGGAGGACGCCGACGCCGGCCTCCTTCCCGCCGGCGCGTTCCTCCCCGCAGCCGAGCGCTACAACCTGATGTCGGTCATCGACCACTGGGTCGTTCGGCACACGATCTCCCTGCTCGCGGGGTGGCAGCCCCGGGCGGACCAGCAGAGCCTCCCCCCCTGCTGCATCAACCTGGGCGCCGAATCCATCCGCGACGAACGCTTGATCGGATTGATCCGCGAGCGTCTGCAGGTGGATCGCCTCGCCCCCAGCTCGCTCTGCTTCGAGGTGAGCGAGCAGGCCGTGCTGGCGGACCTGGCCCAGGCCGTCTCCTTTACGCGGGAGCTGCGGGACCTGGGGTGCCGCGTGGCCCTGGACGACTTTGCCGGAGGACTTTCGTCGCTGCACTACCTCAAGGCGTTGCCGCTCGACTTGCTCAAGTTGAGCCCGGCCGTGATCCGCGACCTGGAGGCCGATCCGCTCCAGGCCGTCGTCGCGCGGGCGGCCACCCAGGCCGGCCGCGTGCTGGGCATTCCGATCGTCGCCAAAGCCGCCGATACCGGCGCCGCCCTCGACGCGCTGCGCGCTCTGGGAGTAGACTTCGCTCAGGGCTTTGCGCTCGCCGCGCCCCGCCCCATCGAGGACCTGATCGCCGAGGCAGGCGCGTCCTGCCCGGTACGCTGACGCCGAGCCACACGATCCACATGCGCGTCCATACTGCCCCGCTCGTCGCGGCCCTGACGGTGTGTGCCTGCACGGCCGAGCCCCTGGGTCCGCCGAATCTCGTGCCGGTGGCCACCGTTGCCGTGGCGCCGGCGAACCCCGTGGTCTCCGTGGGCGCCACGGCGCCCCTCACTCCCATCCCGCTCGACGCCAAGGGCGACACCCTTACCAATCGCACCTTCACCTGGGCCACCAGCGACGCGGCCATCGCGACGGTGGATGGCCAGGGAGTGGTGACGGGCGTGGCCGCGGGCACGGCGCAGATCACGGCGACGGCGGAGGGGAAGAGCGGCGCGGTCACGATGGCTGTGAGCACGACGGCGGTCGGGTCGGTCACAGTGACGCCGACCACGACCACGGCGAATGTCGGCGGCACGGCCAATCTCACCGGGGCCGCATTTGCCACGGGCGGCGCGCCGCTCCCGGGCCGGGTGTTCTCGTGGGCCAGCTCGAACACCGGCGTGGCCGCCGTCACGTCCCTCGGGGTGGTGCACGGCATTTCCCCGGGAAGCGCCACCATCACCGGCGCGTCCGAGGGCAAGAGCGCGACCGCGACGGTGACGGTCGTCCTGGCCCCCGTGGCCAGCGTGGCGATCACGCCGGGCACCGGCACAGTGGGCCTGAGCGAGACGCTCCAGCTCACGGCGACGGTCAAGGACGCCGGGGGCAACACGCTCACGGGACGCACGGTGACCTGGCAGAGCTCGAATGCGTTCATCGTGAGCGTAAGCAACGTCGGCGTGGCTCGTGGGCTCGCCCTGGGCGACGTGACGATCACGGCCACGGCCGGGGGCATCAATGGCACGGCCTCGATCGGTGGGCGGCTCCGGTTCACCAGCGTGAGCGCAGGCCAGGACTTCAGCTGCGGCGTGACGCCGCTCCGGACCGCCTACTGCTGGGGCCGCAACGCGGCGGGCGCCCTCGGCAACGGCACCGCGAGCAACAGCACCATCCCCGTGGCGGTAAGCCTGCCGGTCGGCGTCCTGCTCGCCTCGGTGAGCGCGGGCCAGGATCACGCGTGCGGCCTCACCACGAACGGCAACATCTACTGCTGGGGTGGCAACGCCCTGGGCCAGCTCGGTACCGGCAACACCAATCCTCAGACGACACCGCAGCTCGTGTCGGTCACGCCGGCGGCCACGTTCACCTCGGTCGCCGCGGCCGCGCAGTTCACCTGCGCAGTGACGACCACGAATCTGATCCTCTGCTGGGGGCTCAACTTCCAAGGCCAGCTGGGTAACGCCACGAACGTCGGTACGAACACGTCGAACCCGTCGCCGCTCGAGGTGCTCGGCGGGCCGTTCCGAGCCGTGAGCGCGACGCAAGGACACGCCTGCGGTCTCATCAACGGCGGCGGCCAGGACGGCTTCGTGGCTTGCTGGGGGCTCAACGACCAGGGGCAGCTCGGCCGCGCCGGCGGCAACTTCCCGCCGTTCGACCAGAACGCTCAACTGATCCAGGGCTCCGTTCCCTACTCGACGGTTAGCGCGGGCGTCCGCTTTACCTGCGCCATCGAGCAGGGGACGGCGCTCATCGATTGCTGGGGGCTGAACAACGTCGGACAGCTTGGGACGACCACGCTGGGAAGCTTCCAGTCCTCACCCGTAACCGTGAGCGGTGGCCTCACGTTCTCCCAGGTCTCGACCGGGAGCGGGCTTGCCTGCGCGGTCACCACCGCCGCGAAGGGGTATTGCTGGGGTGACAACACGTTCGGTCAGCTCGGCATCGGCAGCAACGTCGCGGTACCGACGCCACCACAGCCGCAGGCCGTGAGCGGGGGCCTGAGCTTCAGCCTGATCGCCGCGGGCTACTTCCACTCCTGCGGCGTCACAACGGCCCACATCGCCTGGTGCTGGGGCCGCGCGCAGGATGGGCTCAACCCGAGCGCCAGCGCCCTCGGCAATGGCGCGACGGGGGTGAGCAATACGCCGGTGGAGGTGTCGGGACAGCAGTAAACGGTAAACGGTGAACGGTGAACGG
>OEKJ01000115.1_pt1 | contig 11053 bp, 10 predicted proteins | sample 1503081 | NCBI WGS metagenome assembly OEKJ01 (sample SAMEA104379565, study PRJEB20068) | metagenome | biome: 1000743; feature: 77; material: 1998 | place: USA | collected 2012 | depth 25 m | reverse complement strand
TCCTCTCTTCTCACTCCTCACTTCTTACTTCGCACTTCCGGCACCCTTGCATCGGGGCTTACCCGCAGTCCCACCCACTCCCCCGCCAGCGCGTGCCCCGGCACCCCGCACAGCAGCCAGTACCACCCCGCCTGATCCGCAACGAACGTGGCGACGTCCTTCTGTCCCGCCTTGAGGCCGGCGGTCACCAAACGGGTCAGAGCGTTGTCGATCGCGGGCCGGCCGCCTTCGGCCGGCAGCTTCTCCCGCTCGGCCATGAGCACCAAGCTGTGCGGCGCGGTCGTGTCGCTCGACTGCCAGTGCCAAGTCACGGTCCATTTGAGCGGAATGACGATCTGAACATCGCCCGCGCGGTGCCCGGCGATCAGCGCCGACGGAGCACCGGGCGGCGCCGTGACGTCCAGCTCAAGGGCCACCGTCCGGGCGGCGGTGTCGGCCGTGATCCACGGCGGCAACGACGCCGATGCGCGCGCGGAGTCTTGTGCCCGCGCCGCGGGCGCCGACGTATGCATATAAAGGAAGATCAGCGCGGCGAGAGCGGGAATCGACGGACGGCCCATCTGCTGGTCTGGCTCCTCACTCGGGAGATCGGTAAGTTCAGGCGGCCCCAGGGCTGCGCGCGCAGAAACCTAACCCGGAGAAAACGCATGGCCGGACTTCTGAGCAGGGAGCGGATCGTCGCCGGCCCGGGGTTCAACCGCTGGCTGGTCCCGCCCGCCGCGCTCGCGATTCACCTGTCGATCGGCATGGCCTATGGCTTCAGCGTGTTCTGGCTGCCGCTCAGCAGGGCCATCGGGATCACCAAGCCGATCCCCTGCCCCGCTGACCAGAGCTTTCTGGCCACGCTTCTCGCGACCAACTGCGACTGGAAGATCAGCACGCTGGGTTGGATGTTCACGCTGTTCTTCGTCTTCCTGGGCTCCTCCGCCGCGGTCTTCGGGGCCTGGCTCGAGCGCGAGGGGCCCCGGAAAGCGGGGGTCGTCGCCGCGTTCTGCTGGGGGGGTGGATTCATGATCTCCGCCCTTGGCGTCTACCTCCACCAGATCTGGCTCATGTGGCTGGGCTCCGGCGTTATCGGCGGCATCGGCCTGGGTCTCGGCTACATCTCGCCGGTATCCACGCTGATCAAGTGGTTCCCCGACCGCCGGGGGATGGCCACGGGCATGGCTATCATGGGCTTCGGCGGCGGCGCCATGATCGGCTCGCCGCTCGCCGATCTGCTGATGAAGCATTACGCGACGCCGACCTCCGTCGGCGTGTGGCAGACCTTCGTCACCATGGGGGCGATCTACTTCGTGGCGATGATGCTCGGCGCCTTCGGCTACCGGGTATCGCCCGAAGGCTGGCGGCCGGCAGGCTGGACCCCGTCGCCGCAGCGGGCGACGATGATCACGACACACAACGTGCACGTCTACGAGGCCTGGCGAACGCCCCAGTTCTGGCTGCTCTGGGGAGTGCTCTGTCTCAACGTGAGCGCGGGCATCGGCGTGATCGGGATGGCGTCGCCTATGATCCAGGAGGTTTTCGGCGGGCGCCTGATCGGCCTCCCCGGTCTCAGCCTCAAGGACCTTGCCGAGGCCCAGAAGGGCCAGCTCGCGACGATCGGAGCGGCGTTCGCGGCGCTCATCAGTGTGTTCAACATCCTGGGTCGGATCAGCTGGGCCTCTCTCTCCGACCGCCTGGGCCGGAAGCAGACGTATTTCATCTTCTTTTCGCTCGGCACGGTGCTGTACTCCCTTGTGCCCTTCGCCGGCCGGATCGGGAGCGTTGCGCTCTTCGTCACCCTCTTCTGCGTGATTCTCACCATGTACGGCGGCGGGTTCGCCACGATCCCTGCGTATCTCGCCGACATCTTCGGGACCAAGTTCGTCGGGGCCATTCACGGCCGGCTGCTCACAGCTTGGTCGGCGGCGGGAATCCTGGGACCGGTGCTGGTGAACTACATCCGAGAGTTCCAGCTCGACCGGGGCGTGCCCGCGGCGCAGGCGTACAACGTCACTATGTACGTGCTCGCGGGGCTGCTGGTGATCGGCTGGCTCTGTAACCTCGGGGTGCGCCCCGTTGCGGAACGGCACTACATGCGGGAGGACACCGAGCCCGCACCGGTCCGCGCAACCGCCGGGGTCATGCGTCCCGCTTGATTCCGGTAAGGGAGAAATCATGACCGACGAACGCGGCGGCGATGGGTCCAAGCCGGGTCAGTGGGGCTTGGTGGTGGTGGCTTGGGCGGGGGTCGGCATACCGTTGGTCTGGGGCGTCTGGATGACCTTGAGAAAGGCAGCAGTGCTGTTCAAGTGAGCGGCACCGCCGCGCTGCAACGGGTCGTGGCTGCAGCGTAATTTGAACAGTAGTAATGACTTACCTACTGCATCCATCAGCGCTAGTCCCCCCTGGGTCACTCGGGAATCGGGCGGCTGGGGGGCAATCGCCCCTTGACTCCCGACCGGTAGCACCCATTTTGTAAGGCCATTCACAACAAAGGCGTAGGGCCCCCTGGAGCGCGGCAGCTTGGCGACCAGGGCTTCCGGTGTCGCAAGCGTTCTCCGACGTGGCCGAGATTCGACCGAGAGTGGAACCGTCGTGGCGGGCTGCTTCCGGGATGTTGCAGGAAGCGTCGGAAATCCGAGACCGGGTCCCCTGACGCGGACCCAGAGCCTGCCGCCTGCGCGGCACGGCCGAGCATTCCACATCAGACTCTTCCAACTCTCAAGGAGACCGGAGCCATGAGGATTATGTCCCGATGGTTGGTCGCCCCTGCGTTGCTCTGTACGGCGGGCCTCGCCGTCGCGCAGGCCCCGGGCGGTGATGCCGTCCAGCCGTCGGAGGTCACCACCCACCGGCTCCTGCACGCAGCCGACGAGCCGGGGAACTGGATGATGTACGGCGGGAACTACTGGAACCAGCGGTACTCCAAGCTCGCCCGGATCACCACCGCGAACGTCGGACAGATGATTCCGCGGATGATGTTCCAGACGGGCATCGCCAAGCTGGGCTCCTTCGAAAACACCCCCATTGTCGTCGACGGCACGATGTACGTGACCACCCCGTACAACACCGCGATGGCCTACGACCTCAAGACCGGCAAGCAGCTCTGGCGTTACGAGCACAAGCTCGGCGCCACGATCACCTGCTGCGGCCCGAACAACCGCGGCGTCGCGGTGCACGGCCCGCACGCCTACATGGGGACCCTGGATGGGCACCTGGTGGCGCTCAACCGGAACGACGGCAGTGTGCTGTGGGACATCGAGGCCGGCGATCCCGCGCTCGGCTACAGCATCACCATGGCGCCGCTGGTGATCGGTGACAACGTGATCGTCGGCGTGTCGGGCGGCGAATACGGCATCCGCGGCAATGTCACCGCCTACAACGCGGTGAGCGGCCAGCAGGTGTGGCGCTGGTACTCGATTCCCGCTCCGAAGGGCGATCCCACCTTCGACGAGGTGGCGCCGAACGGCTGGTGGGGCACCTGGCCCACGTCCACACCGGACGGGGCGGATCTCCACCGCGACACCGCGAAGGAGAAGGCGGACAGCGCCAAGTACGCCGACACGTGGAAGACCGGCGGCGGCGGCGTGTGGATGACCCCGGCATACGACCCCGAGTCGGGCACGATCTACGTTGCGGTCGGCAACCCGTCGCCTGACCTCGACGGCTCTATCCGCCCGGGCGACAACCTCTACACCGACGCCGTCGTGGCGATCGACGCCTCCAACGGGAAGACCCGGTGGTACTACCAGACGGTGCCGCACGACCTCTGGGACCTGGACGCCGTCTCTCCGCCGGTGGTCACCACGCTGGGCGGCAAGAAGGTCGTGGTGCACGCCGGCAAGACCGCCTGGGTCTACGTGCTCGACGCGGCCACGGGGAAGCTGGTCCGCCGGACGGACAACTTCACGCCCCAGGAGAGCATGTTCGCACTGCCGAGCGACAAGGGAACCCGGATGCTGCCTGGCGCCAACGGCGGCTCGGAGTGGTCGCCCATCTCGGTGGACCCGAATCTGAACTACGCGTACACCGCCGGGCTGCATCAGCCGATGAACTACATCACCCACACCGCACCTTACGAAAAGGGCCGGCTCTGGCTCGGCTCCGCCTTCGTCGCCATCGCGGGAGAGGAGCAGTACGGCCTCTTCTCCGCCGTGAATCTCTCGACCGGGAAAATCGTCTGGCAGAACAAGGTGCCGCAGCCGATGATGGGCGGCGCACTCTCGACCGCCGGCGGTCTCACGTTCACCGGCGAAGGCAACGGGAACTTCAACGCCTACGACTCGAAGACCGGCAAGCTGCTCTGGCAGTTCAACGCCGGCGCGGGCTGTAACTCGGCTCCGATGACCTTCGAGTTCGGGGGCGAGCAGTTCATCGCCGTGGCCTGCGGCGGGAATTTCCAGATCAGCTATCCGCTGGGTGACGCGGTCATGGTCTTCGGCCTGCCGAAGGGTGCTGCGCCTGCCAAAGCGATGAAGAGCAAGAAGAAGATGTAAGGACCCCCGGCGCGGGCGCGTCGCCGGCTGCCAACCGGGCGGCGCGCCTGACCGAGGGAGGGGGGAGGACGTTGCAAGGGGCCGAGCGCGGACCAGCCGCCCCCGGCCCCGCGGACGCCGAACGCGGGAGGTGACCCACACGATGTTTCGTCCGGCAAACGAAGCACGAACACGCACGCTCGCTGTTGCATGTGGTGCAGGTGAGTTTCGCAGCTGGCTGTCGGTGGATCCAGTCAACTCAACTCTGAGGGAAGCGCACCTATGAAGCGGATCGGGCTGGTTTGCCTGGGGCTGGCGCTAGGGGCGGCGAACACCGTCCACGCGCAAGGCCTCACGATGCAGATGAGTAACGGATGGAACTTCACGTTCTCCGGGAACGTGAACTCGTTCCTCTACTACACGCAGACGAACACGGGCGGGACGACCGTTACGGAGGGCGGGCTTGTTCCGCCCGGCGGAACGGTACGCGCCACCCGGATCACGGTGGGCCTGTTGCCGGCGTTCGCCGTCTTCGACGCCAAGGGCAAGGAAGGCAACACCGACCTCGGCGTACACTTCGGTTTCGCACCGTCGGTCCAATGCGGTCAGGGCGTCAACGACTGCTTCGGCACCACGATCGACATGCGTCAGGTGTACCTGACATTCGGGGGCAGTTGGGGTCAGTTCCTCGTCGGCCGTGAGCTGGGTCTGTTCAACCGGCAGAACATTCTGACCGACCAGACCCTGTTCGGCGTCGGTGGAAGCGGCGCTTCCGGGCCCGATCCGATCTCCTTCGGGGACCGGGGCGGCAGCACCACCCTGGGTCGCATCGGGTACGGCTACGTGTACCCGCAGTTCCGCGCCCAGATGACCTACTCGACGGCGGCAGGCAAGCCGTACAGCTGGGCCATCGGCGTGTTCGAGGCTGCGCAGGTCGGGATTTACGACCAGACCCAGATCCCGCGGGTCGAGTCGGAGTTCACCTACAACCAGAGCGGGTTCAAGTTCTGGCTGGGTGGCACGCTTCAGAGCACCAAGACCGCGGTTACGGGCGGCACCAGCATGACCGGTTGGGGTGGGAGCGGCGGCCTCCGGTACGAGCAGGCCATGTTCTCCGTTACCGGCTCCGGCTACTACGGTAAGGGCATCGGCACCACGTTCTACGGGCTCGGCGGCTCGAGCGATCTCGGCGGCTCCGGCAGCGATGACGCCCGCAAGTCTTACGGGTTCATCGGCCAGGTGACGGTCAGCCCGACGGGCAGCAAGGTGACGATTGCCGGCAGCTACGGCTCCAGCTACCTCAAGGCCTCGAACAACGACAAGACCGCCGGGAACGACTTCCGCACCGAGAACACGCTGATCTCGGGCGGGATCTACTACCAGGCGACAAAGTCGCTCAAAGTGGTCGGTGAGTTCGACTACGAGTGGACGAAGGGCAAGGTCGCCGGCGTGAATGTGGGCCAGAAGAACACCCGTTGGACCCCGGCCCTCGGGTTCATGCTGTTCTTCTAAGCCGACCGGTTATACTGTAGCAGGCATTTAGAGCGACCCTCTTCGGAGGGTCGCTCGCTTTCCACCACCCCGAGTCCGAGGCCAGACCTTGATCAAGACCGCGTCGCTCGTCGCGTCCGCCGTGCTTCTCGCCGCCTGCGGCCACGCTATCGCCACCTCGTACCTGTCGGAGAGCCAGCTGCCCCCGCCTGACGCGTTCAAGTGCGTCATGGACGAGTTCCAGAAGCTCAAGTTCCAGCGCATCTCCTACGATACGGACGCGCTCCGCACCAGCGCTCGGCGAGTGAACCCGAAAATCACGTTCTCCAATGTGCAGTTCCGGAAGACCTGGGACCGGCTGGACGTCGAGGTCCGGCCTGGGGCCAAGGGCACCGACGTGAACGTCACTGCGACTACGGTGGCGGAATATTTCAGCCAGAACGCCCAGAACTACAACGCTCTGCCGCCAAGCGACGAGGTCAAGGAGGCGGCTCAGGCGGTTCAGACCGCGTGCAGCAGCAGCGCCACCGTGCCCGCGCCATCGCCCTCGCAGCAGTAGAAACGGAAGCCTCCCGGGGCTAGCTTAGAGGCGGCCAAATGCCGTTTCTCGCTCTCGTCCGGGAGGCGTAGTGGCAGTACCGCAGGTCGAGCTGGTCCAGCTTTCCCGCCGCGCGCCCGCCGACGCGGGCGCCAGCGTTTCCGCTTCCGGCTCTCCGACCGTCGTCCCGTTGTTTCCCCCTCGCAAGCCCGGCTGGCTCAAGGTCAAGGCGCCGGGCGGGCCGACCTATGCCACGCTCAAGGGGCTGATGCGCGAGCTGGGCCTGCACACGGTGTGCGAGGAGGCCCGTTGTCCCAACATCGGGGAGTGTTGGGAGCACAAGGCCGCGACCTTCATGATCCTGGGCGACGTGTGCACCCGCAACTGCACCTACTGCGCGGTCGCGCATGGAACGCCCCGGGCCTACGACCCCGCCGAGCCGGTGCGGCTCGCCGAGGCCGTGGAGCGGATGGGGCTCCGCCACGTGGTGATCACGTCCGTCGACCGGGACGACCTGCCCAACGGCGGCGCAGAGGCGTTCGCCGCCTGCATCCGCGAAATCCGCGCGCGCTTGCCGGACACGTCGGTCGAAGTCCTGATCCCCGACTTCAAGGGCTCCGAGACCGCGCTCCGGATCGTCATGGAGGCGGAGCCGGACATCCTCAACCACAATCTCGAGACCGCCGAGCGTCTGTACCGGCTGGCGCGGCCGGGCGGGCGCTACGATCGCGCGCTCGAGCTGCTGGCGCGCGCGCGCCGCATGGCGCCGGATGCGCTCACGAAGTCGGGGATCATCCTGGGGCTGGGCGAAGAGTGGGACGAGATCATCCGCTGCCTCCAGGATCTGCGCCGCAGCGACGTGAACATCGTCACCCTCGGCCAGTACCTGCGGCCGTCCGACGGCCATCTGCCGATCGCCCGCTACTACACGCCCACCGAATTCACCGAGCTGCGGGAGATCGGCGAGTCGATGGGGTTCGCCCACGTAGAAGCGAGCCCCCTCACCCGCTCGTCCTACCATGCCTGGTCGCAGATCGATCAGGCACGAGGCGCGGCGCGCTGATGGCCGGCTCCACCGCGGCGCGCCGGGCGCGCACGGGCGCCCGGCCGACCGACGACGCGCTCCCCGAGGAGTACCGTCGCTGGCTGCGCGAGATGATGGTGATCCGCCGGTTCGAGGAAAAAGCCGGCGAGGCCTACAGCCTGGGCAAGATCGGCGGGTTCTGTCACCTCTACATCGGCCAGGAAGCCGTGGCCGTCGGCAGCATCGCCTCGCTCCGCCCGGACGACTACATCGTCTGCTCCTACCGCGAGCACGGGCATGCGCTGGCCCGGGGGATCTCCCCCCGCACGGTGATGGCCGAGCTGTTCGGCAAGGCGGCCGGATGCTCCGGGGGCAAAGGCGGCTCCATGCATCTCTTCGACGCCTCGCGCGGTTTCATGGGTGGTCACGCGATCGTGGGCGGCCATATCCCCCTCGCCACCGGCATGGCGTTCGCCGCGAAGTACCGGGGCACCGAGCAGGTCGCCGTCTGCTACTTCGGCGAGGCGGCGGTCAACAACGGCGCCTTCCACGAGGCGCTGAACATGGCGGCTCTCTGGAAGCTCCCCTGCGTGTACATCTGCGAGAACAACCGCTACGGGATGGGGACCGCGCTCGAGCGTGCGAGCGCGATCTACGACATTTCCGAGCGGGCATCCTCCTACGACATGATCAACGAGGTCGTGGACGGCCAGGACGTGCTGGCGATGAAGAACTCGATGGACCGGGCGGTGGAGCGCGCCCGGCTCGAGAAGGCCCCCACGCTGCTCGAGGTGCGCACGTACCGGTTCATGGGTCACTCGATGTCGGACCCGATCCACGGACACTATCGCACCAAGGAAGAGGTCGAGGAGCACCGCAAGCGCGACCCGATCGCACTCTGGTCGCACAAGCTTATCGCCGACGGGCTGATGGACGAGCCCGCCGTCCGCGCGATGGACGCCGAGGTGACCGCGGAGATCGCCGATGCGTACCAGTTCGCGGATCAGGCGCCGGAGCCGGAGCCGTCTCAACTGTATGCCGATGTCTATGGGGAGGAGAGCGTGAACGGTAAACGGTAAACGGGAACTGCTCCTGCGAAGGAGGTCCCGTTCACCGTTCACGGTTTACCGTTCACCACCGTTATGTCCGTCCTGACCTACCGGGATGCCTTGAACGCGGCGCTTCGGGAAGAGATGCGCCGAGACGAATCCGTCTTCCTCATGGGGGAGGAGGTCGGGACGTACCAGGGCGCCTACAAGGTGAGCCGCGGGCTGCTCGACGAATTCGGTCCCATGCGCGTCGTCGACACGCCCATCACCGAGCTGGGGTTCGCCGGCGTGGGCGTCGGCGCCGCAATGACCGGACTCCGGCCCGTCATCGAGTTCATGACCTGGAACTTCGCGCTGCTCGCGATCGACCAGCTCGTCAACTCCGCGGCCAAGATGCGCTACATGTCGGGCGGGCAGATCGGCGTACCGGCCGTCTTCCGCGGGCCCGGTGGAGCGGCACTCCAGCTCGCAGCGCAGCACTCCCAGTCGTTCGAGAGCTACTACGCGCACATCCCCGGCCTCAAGGTGGTGATGCCGGCCACGCCGGCCGACGCGAAGGGGCTCCTCAAGAGCGCCATCCGGGACGACGACCCGGTGGTGTTCATCGAGGGCGAGATGCTCTACAACCTGAAGGGCGACGTCCCCGACGGAGAGTACGTGATTCCGCTGGGTCAGGCCGAGGTGAAGCGCGCCGGTCGCGACGTCACGATCGTCTGCCACTCGAAGACGGTGTCGGTCTCGCTCAAGGCCGCGGAGCAACTGGCCGCCGAAGGCGTGGACGCGGAGGTCGTCGATCTCCGCACCATCCGACCGCTGGACGCCGCGACGGTGCTCGCGTCGGTGGCCCGCACGCACCGGTGCGTGGTGGCGGAAGAGGGATGGCCGTTCGCCGGCGTGGGGGCGCAGGTCGTGGACGTGATCCAGCGGGACGTGTTCGACGAGCTGGACGCGCCGGTCCTCCGCGTCACCGGCGCCGACGTCCCCATGCCCTACAACCGGCACCTGGAGAAAGCGGCGAAGGTGGACGCGGGGAAGGTGGTCGAGGCGGTGGGACGGGTTTTCTACCGGTGACGAAGGACGATCGGCGGTAAGCCGCCGGCTCTCTATGGCAACTCAAGTCGTGATGGAGGCTCTCTCGCCGACGATGGAAGAGGGCCGACTGGTCGAATGGAAAAAGCAGGAGGGTGAGACCGTCGCCGTGGGCGACGTGCTCGCCGAGGTCGAGACCGACAAGGCCGTGATGGAGCTGGTGGCCCGGGTCGGTGGCGTCCTGCTGCGCCAGACGGTGCCGGCCGGGCAGACCGTGCCGGTGTCGTCGCCGATCGGCCTCATCGGGCAGCCTGGGGAGGCGGCGCCGGGAGCGACGGGGAACGGCGCAGGAGGGGCGGCTGCCAAGCCCGCGCCCCCATCGCCACCCAAGGTTTCGGCGGCGCCATCACCGGCCGCACCGGCGGCGAGCGCAGCGCCGGTCCCTGCCGCGGTGTCGCCCCCCGCGGCGGCCCCGGCCCCAGCTCCCCCGGCCGGCGCCGGCGGGGCGGCGCGCGTCAAAGCCTCGCCCCTCGCCCGGAAAATCGCCCAGGAGCGCGGCCTGGACCTCCGCTCGATTCAGGGCTCGGGCCCCGAGGGCCGGGTGGTGCTCCGGGACCTGGAAGCGGCGCGCCCCGCCCGTCCCGCGCAGCAGCCGGCCGCAGCCGCCCTGGCCGGCGCAGGCACGGCCGCCGCAAGCGCGGCCGCTCCCAGCCCGCCACCGGTCGTCCGCCCCGTACTCGTTCCGCCGGGCGAGGCGTTCGGGGACGTGCCCCTCAGCCAGATGCGCAAGACGATCGCGCGGCGCCTGGTGCAATCGATCGGGCCCGTGCCCACGTTTTACCTCACGAGTGAGGTGGACATGGAGCGCGTGTCGGAGGCGCGCACGGCGATGCTGGCCGCCGCCGCCGACGCGAAGGTGTCGTTCAACGACATCGTCATCAAGGCGGCCGCGACCGCGCTTCGGCAGCACCCGGCCTGCAACGCATGGTGGCAGGACGACCACATCCGGTACTGGAACGACGTGCACATCGGGATGGCCGTGGCGATCGAGGACGGCTTGATCACGCCGGTCATCCGCCACGCCGACCGCAAGTCGCTTCGCGAGATCGGTGCGGAGGCGCGTGACCTCGCGGCGCGGGCGCGCGAGCGCCGACTCGCGCCCGACGACTACACCGGGGCGACCTTTTCGATCTCGAACCTGGGCATGCTCGATATCGACGAGTTCACGGCCGTCATCAATCCGCCCGAAGCCGGGATCCTTGCGGTCGGTCGGATTGTTAGCAAGCCGGTTGAGCACGCCGGCGCGGTCACGCTCCGGCGCCGGATGCGCATCACGATGTCGTGCGACCACCGGGTGATCGATGGCGCCACGGGCGCGCGGTTCTTGCAGACGCTGAAGACGATGCTGGAGAATCCGTTGGCGATGGTTTGGTAAGTGAACAGTGAACGGTGAACAGTGAAC
>OEKJ01000132.1_pt1 | contig 11080 bp, 12 predicted proteins | sample 1503081 | NCBI WGS metagenome assembly OEKJ01 (sample SAMEA104379565, study PRJEB20068) | metagenome | biome: 1000743; feature: 77; material: 1998 | place: USA | collected 2012 | depth 25 m | reverse complement strand
AGGTGGGACGGCCATCCGGCCTGGGGATCGTTACCGAGGCCCTGCCTCGCCCTCCCGAGTGCAACGCTCGGTGGCAGGCAGGAGAAGAACGGCGGCCTGCCGGCCCCGACCTCGGAAAGTCCGTGTGTGGGACGGCCGCCTAGCCACGACTAGGCGGCTGTTCCGCTTTCAGGGCGTGGGGTCCTCGGCCGAAAATTCCCCTTCACCGCGATAGACTCTCCGCCGTTCCAGCTGCCAGATCCGCGCACTCAATCGCGCGGGGCCGTTGAAGTTCGCCGGATCGCGCAGGGCCTCGGCCATGCTGGCGCTCTTGGCGCTGGCATTGTCGGCGTAGTGGAGAATCTCCGCTTCGAGGGTCATGGGCTCAACGGCGGCGCCGAACTCCGGCCTCCCGTGATGACTCAGCACCAAGTGCATCAGGAGGTCATGCTCGCGCGGGCTGCACGGCGGCACCGGCGCCTCCCGGATCTTGCGATCGAGCATCCGCGCGCCCAGCGCCACGTGGCCGAGCAGCGCGCCGGCCGGCGACACCTCGAATGGGCCGGACCAGGTGTACGCGTCGAGCTTGCCGATGTCGTGGAGCAGCGCGCCCGCGAGTACCAGATCGCGGTCAGCCCCGGCAACCGTTGCGATGGCGCGCCCGATGCTGGCGACTTCGAACGTGTGCCGGAGAAGGCCCCCCAACGCGGCGTGATGTCCCGACGGGCTCGCGGGACATTCCTGATACGGCTGGCGAAAGGCCGGGTCGTCGTAGAACAAGGCGGTGACGCGGCCGAGCGCGGCTGAGCGAATCCCGGCGCGCCAGCGATCGAGCGCGGTCCAGCAGGAATGGGCGTTGGCGAGCGCGGGGAGCAGTGTCCGCGCATCGACCAGCGCCCTCGACGTTGTGCGAATGCTCTCGATGTCGAGCTGCCGGCGCCCGCGGAACGTACCGATCCGACCCGAAACCTCGACTACGCTGCCCGCGGCAAGCTCCGCCACTCGATGCCGCGCCTCATCCCAGAGCGGGGCGCTCGGCAGGCGCCCGGACGCGTTCGCGAGGGTGAGCAAGGTGGCCGGACGGGCGCCCAGCCGGCGGCGCTCGACCTCCACCACGAGCAGATGGGTTCTTACCCGCGCGCCGGGAGCCAGCGCCGAGAGACAGGGCTGCGCGCGCGCCGTCACGAGGCACGGCGCGCGCCCGGCCGCTGATGGCCCGCGCCCCATGGCGGGACTACCTTGCGCAGCATGGGTCCGGTTTTCCAGGTGCTGGTTCTCGAGCGTGATGCGGAGCGGCGGCGCCTCCTGGCTGACGCGCTGCGCGCGGTTGGAATTCGCGTCGTCGAGGCGGACGATCCCCGCGCGGCCGCGGCCTCGCTCGACGCCGGAACCCTCGATGCAGCCGTCGTTTCGCTGACGTGGCCGGAACTTGATGCCGGGACGTTCCGGGCCGCGATCTGTCCATCGACGCCGGGCTTGCCCGTCTCCCTTGACGCTGCCGAGCGCGCGCATATTGCGCGAACTCTGGTGCACACCGCCGGCAACAGGCGCCAGGCGGCGCTGCTTCTCGGAATTTCGCGCTCGACGCTGTTGCACAAGATCCGGAAATACGGACTGGGCGACGTGCGGGGGCAAACCCGAACCGATGGAGATGGCTGATGCAGAACGGCCGAGCAGGGTGGGGGCTGGTGATTCTGGCCCTGGGGTTGTGGCCGGTAAAACTGCACGCCCAATCCGCGCGTCCGGTGGCGAACGGCACCGTGGCAGAGGGCACGCTCACCTTTGATGGGCACGCCTCGGCGGGGGACTTCACGGGAACAACGAGCAACCTGACCGGCGAGATGAAGGGTGCCGAGGGGATCGAGGGTGTGCGGGGTTGGGTGGAGGCGCCGGTGGCGACACTCAAGACCGGGAACGACCGGCGAGACCGCGACCTGAACAAGTCGATGGAGAGCGACAAGTATCCAGCGATGCGCTTCGACCTCGACGCGGTCATGGTGACCGGCACGGGCGACAGCGTGCCGGCGACGCTCAAGGGCCGGCTTACGATCCACGGTGTGGAGCGGCCGGTGGAGCTGCCGGCGTCCGTGGTGCTCGGTGCCGACAGGGCGCACGTGCGCAGTGACTTTCCGCTCAATCTGAAGGACTACAAGATCGGCGGCCTCACGAAGCTGATGGGCATGCTTCGGATGTACGAGAACATCAAAGTGCATGTGGACGTGACCTTCAAGCTCGGGCAGTAGGGTGACTGGCTCGGAGCGCATGCAGGCCTCCGAGCCCGGCCGCCGGAAGTGCCGTCTTCTTCCATTACGGCCGCATGGATCAACGGACCAGCCGCAGCCGGCCCAGACGAGACACGATCACCTCCCGTTCGGCGGTTGAGCGAGTGAGCCGGTAGGTTGCGTTGGCGACACCGCGGGGAAGGCCGGTTGGCGCGAAGGCGAGCGGGTAGTCCGGCCCCGAGAGCGAAACACCGCGCGCCGCAGGACCCGCCGCCCGCCAGACGACCGATGTATCGGGTCCGTTGATGCAGCGAACCACGAGCGACTCGGGAAGCACCTCGAGCAGTGTGGCCTGGCCGCGCTGAACGGCGGTGAAGCGGGCAATCCGATGAGCGGCCATGAGCTCGCGCGCGGCCCATTCGGTCTGCACGCTGGTGAGAAGCCCGGCGGCGGAGGGCACTGCTGTGGCGGTGAGCAGAGCCAGGACGGCCAGGACGACCAACAACTCCGGCAAGGTGGTTCCCATTCTCATGCCCGAACGGTAGCAGAAGGGGCTCTCTTGCCCGGCAGCTTTTTCCTGCAATCCCAGGCTGAAACCCGCGCCACTTGCTCCAAGTTGGCCGGTCGGCGATACTAGCCGATAGCCTCCTCCTGACACCCACAGCCCGGAGCTCGGTTGAGCGACTTCACTCCCCAGCGCCTCTTCGGGGACGCGGCGGAAGGGTCTTGGCACGAAGAGTTCTTGGAGCGCGCCCGGCTCGAACGGGAGCGGGGCGACGACGCCGCGTCACGTGGCGCGCTCGCAGGTTACCTCGTTGCGCGCATGATCGAGCGGTCCCTCGACGGCTCGGAAAGCGACGAGGAGCGGCAGGCGTACGCCTGGCAGCTCGACAGCGCCCGGCGGTATGTCAGCGAGCTGGACCGTCAGATGCCCGAGGTTCGCCACCTCGAGGGGATCGTGGAGGCGCTATGCGCGTCGGATGGCGGCTGCAATGCAGCCGTGCGTCTGGCGTTGAACGCCTTCACCTATTTTCTCGAGAATGAGGGCCGTCTGGCGGAAGCGCTCGACGTTCTCGGGCTCGCCGCCCGAACGTACGGTACGGCCATCCCCAAAGCCGATTTCGCTCAGGTGGCGCTATCTGCCGGCAGGCTCAACCGGCTCCAGGCGCGCTTCGAGGCCGCCACCGCAGCGTACAATGCGGCCGAGGAAAGCGCGTTTGTCGTAGGCGACCTCAACGGGCAGCTGCTCTCGCGGCTCGGTCGGGCGAACGTCTTCCGCGGACAGGGCAACCTTCCGTTGGCTCGCGACACGGTGGAGCGGGTGATTGCGGAGGCCGGCGTCACGCCGAGCCTTGCGGACGTTCTGAGCCGCGCCTACGCAGACCTCGGTGCCGTGCTGACGCTTCAGGGCCATCACCTTGAAGCGCTCCAGGCCAACTACGACGCCTTCCGCCTCACTCACGATCCGGTCAACCGGATGCGCGTGCTCGGCGACCTCGGGGTCAAGCTCGCCCAGCTGGGCTATTGGGATATCGCGCGGGTGGCTTTCGAGATCGTGGCGGCGTCTAACACCAGCTTCCTGGTGAAGACCAACGCGCGGATCGAGTTGATGGAACTGGAGTCGAGGACGGGAAACCGGGTAGCTTTCGAGCGGCACCGCGCCGAGCTACGCGACGCAGGGACGCGGATGCCGCCCAGCATGAAGACCGACCTTCTCTACAAGACCGGTGTGGGACTGGCTCGGTTCGGTCAGCCCGCGCGCGCGCGCGAGGCATGGGCCGACGGCATGCGGCTGGCCGAGGCCCATAGTCTCAACGAGTGGTACTTCCGGCTCGAGCGAATGTGCACCAACTTGGATGCTGCTGACGCGCAGCTGCCCCGGCCCGAACCCGCTACGCCGCCGACGGCCATCGCCGATATGGCCGCCGGACTTCAAGCCTACGCCGAGGCTGCAGTAGTCTGAGCCTGCGATTGACCCGGCGTGAGCCGTCGTTAGTGCGGGCCGCTCGTCGGGCACCCCGTGGCCGTGTTCGAGCCCTGGTTCTCACAGGTGAAGCTGGGCTTGGGACCGGTCGGGTCCGAAGAACAGGCGGTGGTGATCAGGGCCGCGGCAACGACGGCAGCGAACGCAAGCGTGCGGGAACGAGACATGGCGCAGTCCTCTGTGAGAGAGCGATCTCAGGGGCCGGGGCCAAGTTGGGCGGAGCTGTCGGCTGGGAATAGGTCCTTTTTGCGACATTGAGGGGCGCTTTTGCGACAAGTCCCGATTTTGGCCGCTGTCCCGGGCGAACGCTTGTTCCGGCTCCACGCCGCCGAACCTGAGAGCTACGAATGGGTTCCGGCCACGAGTTGGGTCCAGGTCGTCACCTTGATTCGGACGCGGCCCATCGAGATGGCGGTCGTCGATCCCATGCTGGGCGGCGAGCCGCGCTCGATTGAAATCGCCCGCCTCCGGCAACACTTCCCTTCGCTTCCGCTGGTGGTCTACACCACGCTCGCCCCCGAGACAGCCGGCGTGCTCCTGGACTTGGGGCGCGCGGGAATCCGTCGGGTGCTGTTCCACCGGTTCGACGACGCACCCAGCGCGCTCCGGCGCGCGCTGCACGCCGAGCTGGAGGAGAGCGCCTCGCAACGGCTGATGCAGCAGTTGAGCGGGGCGCTCCCCGAGTTGCCCGAGCCGCTCCGGGAGGCGCTGGAGGTGACCCTGCATGCGCCCGGCGACGGACCTACGGTCTCCGCGCTCGCCGAGCGGGCGCAGCTCAAGCGGCGGACCTGTGAACGGTGGTTCGCGCGGCTCGGCCTGCCGTCCCCCAAGATGGTGATGCTGCTCGCCCGCGTGCTCTACGCCCATCGGCTTCTGCTCGATCCGGGATACACGGTCGAGGACGTGGCGCTCAAGCTCGGGTACGCCCGCGCGAAGACACTCCAGATGCATTTCCGCGAGGTCTTCGGCCTCACGGCCGGAGAGGTGCGCCTTTCACTGTCGTCCGACGAAGCCATGCGGCTGATCGCCGATCGTTACCTCCACCAGCCGAGCCAGGCGGCTTCGTGACCGGGCGAGTGCTGGTCGTCGACGACGAACCGGCGCTTCGGCAGGCCCTGGAGCGTGCGCTGCGATCATTCGGTTACGAGGTGGCGAGTGCGGCGGATCCGCAGTCCGCTTACATCCTCCTCGCTGAAGGACCGTTCGACGCCATTCTGCTGGACCTCAGACTCAAGCACACCATGGGCGACGCCTTCTACCTCGCGCTCGTGCGACAGTGGCCGTACCTCCGCGACCGCGTCATTCTCATGTCGGGCGATCCCTGGTCGATCCAGGAAGGCTGGCCGCCCGAGCTGCTCGCCTGCCCGGTGCTGGCAAAGCCGTTCACGCTGCAGAGCCTCTCGAACCTGCTGGCCCAGATCGTCTCCCCCGGCATCAGGAAGCAAAACGGCGGCGCATGACCGTAGCGCTCTCCCCTCCCGCCGGCCCCGCGCTCGATCCCCTCGCCACGCTCCGAGAGTACCGCCCACTTGCGCCGTGGGGGCTGCGGGACCTGACCGCCCTGGCGGGCGGCATCCTGAACGCCTCCGGCATCGTGCCGGTGAGCGCGGTCGCGCGGTCACGCCCGACGGAGCGGACGATCCGGTTCTACGTCGCCCGGGGGCTCGTGAGCCCGCCCGAGGGGCGGGGCACGGCGGCGACCTACGGCTACCGGCATCTCCTCCAGGTGCTCGCGGTCAAGCTGCGCCAGATGGAAGGCGCCACGCTGGACGCGATCGTGCGCGAGATGAGCGGTCTGACAGGGGACGCCATCGAGCGGCGCGCGGCCGCTGCACTGGGAACCCGCCTCCCGCCCCCCACCGCGCTGGAGCTTGAACGTGGACGGGGAGCCGGCCGCGGCCGCGTCGGACGGGCCCTCGACGCCTGGCTCGCGCCGCCGCCGACTGCGGGAAGCACCGAGCCGTCGAGCTGTCGCCGAATTCCGGTCGTGCCCGGCGTGGAGCTTCTGGTGGACGAGCGACACCCCGCGCTCCGCCGGCCCGACGCCGCGGCGGCGCTGATCGCCGGCCTTCGGACCTCCCTCGAGGGCCTGCTCCGCCCGGATTGACCTGACGCCCCGCCTTGGAGCCGGAACGCCCGCCGCAGACCTCGTCACTCCTCATTGCCGGAGGACGTCCCCATGGGTTTGATCGTCTTGCTTGCCGTCGTCGTGGTGATCGCGCTGTGGGCGATCGGGGCCTACAACTCGCTCATCGCGCTCAAGAATCGGGTGGCGAACGCCTGGAAACAGATCGACGTGCAGCTCAAGCGCCGGCACGACCTCATCCCGAACCTGGTGAACACCGTCAAGGGCGCGATGAACTTCGAGCGGTCGACGTTGGAAGCCGTGATCTCCGCCCGGAACAAGGCGGTCTCGGCGACCGGCGTGCAGGCAACGGCGCAGGCGGAGGGTGAGCTCAGTCAGGCGCTCGGGCGGTTGTTCGCCCTGACCGAGAACTATCCCGATCTCAAGTCGAACCAGAACGTGCTCCAGCTTCAGGAAGAGCTCACGAGCACGGAGAACAAGATCGGCTTCGCGCGGCAGCTCTACAATGACACGGCGACCGCGTACAACACGAAGCAGATGCAGTTCCCCACGAACCTGCTGGCAGGCGCCGCCCAGGCATCGCCGGCGGAGCTGTGGGAGATCACCGACGCGGCCGAGCGGGCCGTTCCGACGGTCGATCTCTCCAGTCCAAAGCCGCCGGCGGCGTGAGCGACACCGACCTCTTCGCGCAGCAGGAATCCAATCGCAGGCGCTCGGCCTGGCTGGTCGTCGGCTTCATCCTGTTCTTCGGCTGGGTGGGCTTCGGCGGCGACGTCGCCCTGGCGTTGCTGACGAAGGGACCGCCGGGCTCCTACCACCATGTCGTGCCGGTCATCGGCATCGTCACCACGCTCGTCGCCTCCGGTATCTGCTGGTATTCGTGGCGCTACGGGGCGGACCGCATCCTCTGGGCGACCGGCGCGTGGGAAGTCGTCGAGCCGGCCACCCTGGAGCAGAAGCAGCTCGTGAACGTCGTCGAGGAGATGGCGATCGCCGCGGGCCTCCCGAAGCCGAGGGTGTGGATCGTGCCCGATGACGATCCCAACGCCTTCGCCACGGGTCGGGACCCCGGAACGGCCAGTCTGGCGGTTACGGAAGGCCTGCTCAAGACGCTCAACCGGGAAGAGCTTCAGGGGGTGGTCGCCCACGAGATGGCCCATATCCAGAATCTCGATACGCGGCTCATGACCCTGCTCGCGGCCATGGTGGGAGCGATCGCGCTGATGTCGGACGGGCTGGGGCGGATCTCGAGGGGCGGCGGCCGGATGCTGGGTGGCGCGGCCGACAAGGAGGGGCAGGGAGGCCGAGGCGGCAACCCGCTCGGCCTGCTCGTGCTGGTGCTCTGGATTCTCACCCTGGTGGTGGCGCCGATCGTGTCGCGGTTTCTCGCGATGGCGGTCAGCCGGAAGCGCGAGTATCTGGCCGACGCGACCGGGGCTGAGCTCACCCGCAACCCCGGCGCGCTCGCCTCGGCGCTCGAGAAGCTGACGCAAGCGTCCGCCCCCACCAAGGCGCTCACCCAAGGCGCCGCCCACCTCTGCATCGTGGACGCGCTCGGGAACAGCTTCGCGAACAAAGAGGGATTTCTCGGCGATCTCTTCGCGTCACACCCGCCGATCGCGCAGCGGATCATCCGCCTCAAGGGGATGGCCTATCAGGCCGCGAAGCAGGTCCCGGTCGCGCAGTAGCCGCTTCAGCGTCCCTCCAGCACCGCCAGTATCTCCGCCACGAACGTCCCCGGATCGAACGGCAGCATCATGACGTGATCGCTGTCCTGCGCCGCCACGGCGCCAGCCTCCCCGCCCGCCAGCGCCAGGAGCCGGTAGCGGCGCTCGGAGGCGGGGCGGAACCCCGCGAGCGGGTCGGCAGCCGACGCGGCGGCGCCCGCCGGCACCAGCACCACCGACACGTCGAGCCCGCAGACGGCCTGGTCGAGCTCCTGGGCGGTGGCGGCGCGGACCACAGTGAAACCCGCCGTGCGGAGCAGCAACGTGGCGACGCGGGCCAGATCTTCGGGTAGCGCGAGCACGGCGGTGCCGCGGTCTACATCGCGCACCGCACCGCCCGCGCTCAGGTCCAGCATACGGACGCCGGCCAGGTATTCGGTCGAGGGGGCGTCGCGAAGGTCGCGGATGCGGCGGAGGATGTCGCGGATGCGGTCGAGGGACGCCTTGACCGCGGACAGCGCCTCTCCCGTTCGGGGATCGGGCGTGCCGCGCAGCATGAGCTCCACTTCGGCCGACGCCGCCATCAGCGGGTTGTTGATCTCGTGGTGCAGGGTCACCGTCAGCTCCGCGACGGCGGCGAGCCGCTCCGCCCGGAGCCGGTCGCGCTCCGCCGCGGCGAGGGCATCGCGAAGGGCGCGGTTCCGCCGGACCCGCTCGAGCACCTGGGGCAGCAGGTCGGCGAAGGCGGGATCCTTCGCCAGGTAGTCGTCGGCGCCCTGACGCAGGGCCTTGGCCGCGAGCGACTCGTTGCCGTGCGCGGTGACGAGAATGACGGATGGCGGCTGGGCGCGGGCACGAAGGGCCTCGAGCACCTCGAGGCCGCTCACGTCGGGAAGCCGGTGATCCAGCAGGACGATGTCGACGCCGCCGGCCGCTGCCAGCGCGGCCTGTCCCGTGCCGACGTGGGTCGCTGCCGAAAATCCGTGGGCCCGGAGGACCTGCTGGACCAGGCGGGCCATGGATGGGTCGTCATCGACGAGCAGGATCCGAACCCCGGCCCGCTCGGGGCTCCCCGCCGCCCCTCCTCCGGTCACGTCCTCTGGTCGTCGAGAAAGACGAGGGCGCCGCGGCGGTTCACCACCGCGGCGAGCGCGGTAAACACGTCGGGGTCGAGCACGGTGCCGGTGAGATCCTGCATCCGCTCGACGGCGACGTTGGGGTCCATTTTTTCCTGGTACGGGCGGGACGTGGTCAGGGCGTCGTAGATCTCCACGGCGCCGATGATGCGGGCGCCGAGGGGGATCGCCTTACCAGCCAGGCGGTCTGGGTAGCCCTTCCCGTCCCAGCGCTCGTGGTGGCTCCGCACGTAGGAAATCACCTGCGCGAGGTGGACGAGCGGCGAGAGGATCTGGGACCCGACCACGACGTGCTGCTTCACGTGCTCGTATTCGCCGTCGGTGAGCGGTCCCTGCTTCCCCAGCACGTCTTCGCGGATGCCGATCTTCCCGATGTCGTGCAGCCGCCCCCCAGTCCGGACCAGCTCGACCTCTTCATCGTTGCGGCCCATCTCGGCGGCCACCGTGGCGGACATGTCGGCGACCCGGGCGGAGTGGCCGCGGAGGTAAGGATCCTTCGCCTCGAGGGCGTTCACCAGTGCCTCGAGCGTCGCGAGCGAGATGCGCTCCAGGTTCTTCCGCTCGAACTGGGCCTCGGCGGTGCGGACGGCCACCTCTTGCTTGAGCCACTTGTCGAGCTGCTGGCTCTCCAACCTGCCCTTGCGCTGCTGGAGCGCCCGCTGAATGGCCCGGCTGAGATGCGCGATGTCGATCGGCTTAGTGAGGTAGTCCATGGCGCCGCGTTGCATGCAGAGTGCGGCGCTGGTGGCGTCGTTGACGGCGGTGAGCATGAGCAGCGCGATGTGCGGCTCGAGCTCCATGATCTTGGGAACCAGCTCGATGCCGTTCATCCCCGGCATGTTCACGTCGAGCAGCATCGCCGTCACCTTATGGCGGCGGATGCAATCGAGCGCTTCCTCAGCGCTCCCGGCAGTGAGGGCTTCATGGCCCTGCTGGACTATGAACTTCCGCAGGGCGTTGCGGATCGACTCGTCGTCGTCCACGACCAGGATGGTTACCGGTCCGTCGGCCATGGGCACACGCTCTCCAAGACCGCGTGGCGGTCGCGCACGGTCAAATCAAACACGCCGGCCCGGGAGGCGACCGCCGGCCGGCGCGAACGGACTCAGAGGGAGGGTAGCCGGAAGCTACTACCCCACGAACTCCACCGCCACCCGCCTCGAAATCACTCCGGCCCGATGGCCTTCATCGAGCAAACGCTGCACCGCGGCGCGACCACGCGGGCCGTAGTCCACGGTCCACTGGTTCACGTACATCCCGACGAAGGCATCGGTGCGCTCGTCGGTCAGTCCCCGGCTGAAGCGTTTCGCGTGAGCGAGGGCGGGCACCCGGTGCTCCAGGCCGTACTCGATGCTCGCGCGAAGATCGCGCGCGATCTGCTGCGTGACCTCGGGTCCCAGATCACGGCGAACGACATTTCCGCCGAGCGGGAGGGGTAGTCCGGTTTCCGCGAGCCACCAGGCGCCGAGATCCGCCCAGAGCGCGAGTCCCTGGTCGGCGAACGTAAGCTGCCCCTCATGAATCAACAGGCCCGCGTCGACCTCTCCCGCGTGGACCGCGGCCTCGATTTGATCGAACGGCACCACGACTTCGGCAAAGTCCGGCTGGAAGAGCTTGAGCGCGAGATAGGCCGTCGTGAGCTTGCCCGGGACCGCGACCCGGCGGCCGCGGAGAGCGATGCGGGGGTCGCCGGGGGGTTGCGTCCGGGACACAAGCCGCGGGCCGTAGCCGTCTCCCATGGACGCGCCGCTGGCAAGCAGGGCGTAGCGGTCGGCTACGTAGGCGTAGGCGTGAATCGACACCGCCGAGACCTCCAGCTCACCGGCCAACGCCCGCCGGTTCAGGCTCTCGATGTCCGAGAGCTCGTGAACGTAGCGGAGGTCGCCGGTGTCGAGCTTGCCTTCGGCGAGCGCGTAGAACATGAACGCGTCGTCGGAATCGGGGCTGTGCGCGACCCGGATTGTCTGGGGCATCGGGGAAACGGTGAACGGTGAACGGTGAACGGT
>OEKJ01000016.1_pt1 | contig 11402 bp, 8 predicted proteins | sample 1503081 | NCBI WGS metagenome assembly OEKJ01 (sample SAMEA104379565, study PRJEB20068) | metagenome | biome: 1000743; feature: 77; material: 1998 | place: USA | collected 2012 | depth 25 m | reverse complement strand
TGGACACGCCGTTGAACGAGATGGGGAAGCGGCCGGCCAGGGCGCCCACCGTCGCTTCGCCGCCGGCCAGGACGGCGAGGATGGCGCGACGGGTCGGGTCGGCGATCGCGCCGTAGACCTGATCCAACAGGGGTTCGGCGGTCCGGGCCATGGCTTGCATTCAACCGGTTGGTAGAATAATATAGTTCAACCGACTGGTAGAATATTACTACACCGCGGGGATGGCGCCAGTCGGAGCATCCACCGTCGACCTGCACGGGCCGCCGCGGGGCGGCCGGAGGGAAGTCCCATGGCAACCGTCGCCCGCAGCACTGTCAACGATCATCCAGTGGTGTCGTCCGAGGCGTGGCTCGCTGCGCGAAAAGCGCTCCTCGTCAAGGAGAAGGAGTTCACCCGGCTCCGGGACGAGCTGAGCCGGGAGCGCCGCGCGCTTCCCTGGGAGCGCGTCGAGAAGGCGTATCTCTTCGACGGGCCGAGCGGCAAGGAGACGCTGGCCGATCTCTTCGAGGGCCGAAGCCAGCTCGTGGTCTATCACTTCATGTTCGCCCCCGACTGGGAGCAGGGCTGCCCGGGTTGCTCCTTCTGGGCCGACAGCTTCAACGGGCTGGGCATCCACCTGAATCACCGCGACGTGACGCTGATCGCGGTCTCCCGGGCCCCGCTCGCCAAGATCGAACTGTTCAAGCGGCGGATGGGGTGGAGCTTCAAGTGGGTCTCGTCGGGCGGGAACGACTTCAACTACGACTATCGGGTGTCATTTACGCCGGAAACGCTCGATGCCGGAACCGCGGTGTACAACTACGCCAAGACAGCCACGAAGAGCTCGGACCTGCCCGGGGTGAGCGTCTTCTACCGCGACGCGTCGGGGAACGTCCATCACACGTACTCGGCGTACGCCCGCGGCATCGACGCGGTGAACGCCGCCTACCAGTACCTCGACCTGGTCCCCAAGGGACGTGACGAGGACGAGCTGCCGTCCCCCAATGCCTGGTGGCGGCACCATGACCGCTACGACGGCTGACTCGGCACGGGGGCCCGGCAGGCTTCGACCCACCGGGCTCTCCAGCCTGGCCGCCGACCGGGCGTTCATCGGAGGCAGCGCCCTTCTGTTCGCCGCATCCGCAGCGGCGATGGTCCGCTGGTGCTGGCCGACCTCTCAAGGCATGCCGATGGCGGGCGGCGGCTCCCTCGCCGAGGCGGCCGCCTTCGTGTGGGTGTGGGCGGTGATGATGGTCGCGATGATGCTGCCGTCGTTCGTGCCCGCGCTCCTGGGCTACCGCCGGCGGCTTCGCGACGCGCATTTCCGCCGGGTGGGCACACCGACGGTGCTCGCCGGGGTCGGATACTTCCTGGTGTGGGCCAGCTCCGGGGCGGTGGTCTATCTCCTGAGCGTTGGGCTGATGACGGCGGAGATGCGGTGGCCTGCCCTGGCGCCATTAGTGCCCCGGGCGGGCGGCGCGGTCTTGCTGGTCGGGGGTACGGTTCAGCTCACGGCGTGGAAGACTCGGCAACTCGAGCGCTGCCGGATGGGACTGCTCTGCGGGCGGGCGCTCTCCGGGACGGGGTGGAGCGCCTATCGCGATGGCCTGCGCTATGGGGTGCACTGCTGTCTGTGTTGCGCGGGGTTCATGTTGGCGCTGCTGGGATCCGGAATGATGGATCTCGGTGCGGTCGGCGGGATCGCCGCACTCATCACGCTGGAGCGGGTTGCGAGCAGGCCGGATCGCGCGGCGCGAGCCGCCGGAATCCTCCTCCTCGCCGCCGCAGTGGTCACAGCTTTGCCCGGCGAAGGAGTTGCGCGTTGACGGCGACGATCACGGTGCTGAGGGACATGAGGACCGCCCCGATCGCCGGCGACAGCAGGATGCCCGCCGGGGCCAGCACGCCCGCCGCAAGGGGAATGGCAATGACGTTGTACCCGGTCGCCCACCAGAGGTTCTGCACCATCTTCCGGTAGCTCGCCCGCGAAAGCACCACGATACGAGCGATGTCCCGCGGGTCGCTCCGCACCAGCACCACGTCTCCCGCCTCGACGGCGACGTCGGTGCCCGCTCCCATCGCGATGCCCACGTCGGCGGTCACCAGTGCCGGCGCGTCGTTGACCCCGTCTCCCACCATGGCCACCCGCTTCCCTTGCCGTTGCAGCTCTTCGATCTTCGCCGCTTTCGCATCCGGGAGCACCTGCGCGAACACCGTGTCGATCCCGAGCTGCCCCGCCACCCCATCCGCCACGGTCTGGGCGTCTCCCGTCAGCATCGCGACCTCGAGGCCCAGCGTGTGGAGTCGTTGCACCGCCTCCAACGACTCGGGCCGGACGGCGTCGGCCACGGCGAAGGCGGCGAGCACGCGCGCGCCTTCCACCAGGTAGATCACGCCTTGTCCGCGGGATGCGGCCGCGTCGGCGAAGCTCCGCAGCTCCGGTGGCGGGGTCACCTCGAGGCGGGCCATGAGGTTCGGTCCCCCCACGGCGAGCCGGCGTCCGTCGAGCACGGCCTGGACCCCGTACCCGGGGATGGCTTCGAAGCTCGTGGCGCGGGGGACGTCCAGCCCGCGCTCGTGAGCGCTCGTGACGATGGCCCGCGCCACCGGATGCTCGGCGTCCCGCTCGACGGCCGCAGCGAGGCGAAGGGCCTCCGGCTCGCCGAGCCCGTCGGAGGATCGCAGCGCGACGACCCGATGCTCCCCCAGCGTGAGCGTGCCCGTCTTGTCGAACACCACGATATCGAGGAGCCGTGCCTCCTCGAGCCCGCGACGGTCCCGCACCAGGAGTCCGCTCTGAGCCCCGAGCGTCGTCGAGATGGCGATGACGAGCGGCACGGCGAGCCCGAGCGCATGCGGGCACGCGATGACGAGCACGGTCACCAGCCGCTCGACGGCGAAGGAGACGTCGGCTCCCGCCGCCAGCCAGGCAGCCAGCGTGGCGGCCCCGGCCCCAAGCGCGATCAGCGTGAGCCAGGAGGCCGCGCGATCGGCCAGCGCCTGTGCGCGGCTCCGCGAGCTCTGCGCCTGCTCCACCAGGCGCATGATGCCTGCCAGCGTCGTGCGCTCGCCGGTCCCGGTCACCACGACGCGAAGCGAGCCTGCCTCGTTGACCGTGCCCGCGATCACCCGGTCGCCCACGTGCTTCTCGACCGGCCGGGACTCGCCGGTAATCATCGCTTCGTTGACGCTGCTGCGGCCCTCGCGCACCTCTCCATCGGCCGGCACATTCGCGCCGGGCCGGATGAGTACCAGGTCGCCGTCCCGCAGCGCGGTCAGGGGCACTTCCTCGACCCGCTCGCCCGCCCCCTCGCCTACCACGCGCGTCGCGGTGCTCGGCAGAAGCTTCGCGAGCTCGGCCAGCGCGCCCTGCGCCCGGGTGACGGAGCGCATTTCGATCCAATGACCCAGGAGCATGACCGTGACGAGCGTCGCCAGCTCTTCCCACAGCGGCATGCCCGGGTAGCCGAGGGTCACGGCCAGGCTGAACCCGAAGGCGACGGTGATCGCAAGCGCGATCAGCGTCATCATGCCCGGCAGCCGGGCCCGGAGCTCGCGCCAGGCCCCCTGGATAAATGGCGCGCCACCGTAGAGGTAGACGGCCGACCCGAACACCGGCGCGATCAGGTGGCCCCCCGGCACCGGCGGCGGCGCGTATCTAAAGAGCTGCGGGAGCATATGCCCCCACACGAGCGTCGGGATGGTCAGGAGGAACGAGAGCCAGAATCGGTCGCGGAACATCGCGACCGAATGCCCTGCGTGCTTGGCGTCAGGATGGGAGGTATGGCCGGAATGGTCGTGCATCCCTGCTATCATAATCCCTACCGCAACGCCTCCCGGGATCCACATGGCCGTTTTCGAGCTGGTCATCGCCTTGCTCTTCGTGGGCGCCCTCCTCGCCGCATGCGCCCGGCGCATCAACGCGCCCTATCCCGCCGCGCTCGCCCTCGCGGGTGCGGGGCTCGCGCTCCTACCCAATACCCCCGCCGTGACGCTCGACCCGCAGCTGGCGCTCACCTTGTTCGTGGCGCCCGTGCTGCTCGACGCGGCGTTCGACTCGTCGCCGCGCGATCTCCGGCGCAACTGGCGGGCGGTCACGGGGCTGGCGATCGCCGCGGTGGGGCTGACGGTCGCGGCGGTGGCGCTGGTCGCCCGCTGGCTCGTGCCCGACCTGCCCTGGCCCGCCGCCATCGCGCTGGGCGCGATCGTGGCCCCGCCCGACGCGGCGGCCGCGAGCGCCGTCCTGCGGCAGCTCCGGCCTCCGCATCGGGTGTTGGTGATCCTCGAGGGCGAGAGCCTGTTCAACGACGCGAGCGCGCTCTTGATCTATCGCCTGGCCGTCGCGGCGGTGGTCACCGGCGCGTTCTCGGGGCGGCACGTCGTCCCCATGCTCGCGGTCGTCACCCTCGGCAGCATCGTGCTCGCCGCTCTCCTCTCGCGGATCACTTTGGCCGCCCTTCGACGGGTGGAGGACGTGGCGACGTCCGTGCTGCTCCAGTTCCTCTCCACCTTTGCGGTCTGGATGATCGCCGAGCGGCTGGGGCTGTCGGGCATCATCACCGTCGTCGCCTACGCCATCATGGCCGCCCGCCTTGCACCGCGGGTGATGCCGGCCCGCATGCGCATTCGGTCGTACGCGGTGTGGGAAGTCGCGGTGTTCGTGCTGAACGTTCTGGCCTTCATTCTCGTCGGGCTCCAGCTCAAGCCCATCCTCCAGCGGTTGGACCGCCCCGAGCTGATCGCGTACGCGGCCACCGCCGCGGCCGTCACGGCCGCGGTCATCCTGGTCCGCTTCGTCTGGGTGATGGGCTACGCCGGCGTGGGCGGCTGGATCCTGAGGCTGCGCGATCGCGGGCAGCCGGTACGCTATCCGTCATTCCGGGCGGCGACCGTGATCGCCTGGTGCGGGATGCGCGGCATCGTAACCCTGGCGGCGGCCCTCGCGCTGCCGGACGGCGCGCACGGGGCACCCGTGTTCCCCTACCGGGATCTCATCCTGTTCACCGCGTTTGCCGTCGTGGTAGGCACGCTGGTGCTGCAGGGACTGACCGTGGGCCCCCTGATGCGGGCACTGGCCCTGGAGGACGACGGGGCGGTCGACCGGGAGGTCCGGCTGGCCCGGGAGGAGACCACGCGGGCCGCGCTCAATGCCCTGGGCAGTGCCGGTGCCGAAGCGGAAATGGTCGAGCTGCTGCGGCGGAAGTACGAGAGCCGGCTCGCAGGCGACGCCGACGCGGACTACCTGGCGGCCCAACAGCGGGCTCAGGAGGCCCAGCGACGCACCCTTGTCCAACTGCGAACGGAGGGCGTCATCGGAGACGATGCGTTTCACCGACTGGAGGAAGAGCTGGATTGGGGGGAGGTCGGCGCAGAGGCCATGACGCGACGGGTCTAGAACGCGCTCAGCCCACCGGCCGCGCGATGTGCGCGTGCACGAAGCTCACGCTCATCGACCCCTCCCCCACCGCAGACGCCACCCGCTTCACCGATCCGCTGCGCACGTCACCCGCCGCGAAGACCCCCGGCAGGCTCGTTTCCAGCAGAAATGGCATCCGCCCCGCCGCCTTCCACCGCTCCAGCTCGGCCGTGCCCGGCGGCAGCGACGTGCCCGTGAGCACGAACCCCTTCTTGTCCAGCTCGACGCACCCGCGGAGCCAGGTGCTGTTGGGATCCGCCCCGATGAAGAGAAAGAGCGATGTCGTGGCGAACGTGCGTTCCTCCCCATCCTTGAGCCGCGCGTGCACCGCGCTCAGATGCCCATCGCCATCCAGCGCCGTGACCCGGGCCCCGAGATGGACGGTCACGTTCTCCAGCGACTCGACCCGGTCGACCAGATAGCGCGACATGCTGGCGCCGAGGGAGTCGCCTCGCACCAGCACGTTCACCTTCCGCGCTTGCCGGGCGAGGTAGACGATCGCCTGGCCGGCCGAGTTGCCCGCCCCGACCACCACGACCTCCTCGCCGCGGCACATCCGGGCTTCCATCTCGGTGGCTGCGTAGTAGATCCCCGCGCCGTCGAAGTCGGCGAAGCGGGGAACCTCGAGTCGCCGGTAGGCGACGCCGCTCGCCACAAGCACGCAACGGGTCCGGAGCCTGGTGCCGTCCACCAGCGTGACGATCCGGTCGCCGCCGTCGAGGCCGAGCGACCGCACCTCGCACGGGACGGTGATCTGCGCCCCGAAGCGCTGGGCCTGGATGAAGGCATTCCGCGCGAGCTCGCCGCCCGAGATGCCCGCGGGGAACCCCAGGTAGTTCTCGATCCGCGAGCTGGTGCCGGCCTGGCCGCCGGCGGCGATCGCCTCGGTGGTGAGCACGTCGAGCCCCTCGGACGCCGCGTACACCGAGGCGGCGAGCCCGGCCGGCCCCGCGCCGACCACCAGGAGGTCGTACACGTGATCGGCCACGAGCGGGGACGTGAGCCCGGCGCACTTGGCGAATTCGCTGAGCGGCGGATTGCTCACCCAGCGCCCGTCCCGCGCGATCACGATCGGCGTGGCCGACGCCGGGATCCCGAACTGCTTGAGCAGCTCGTCCGCCCGCTCGTCGGCGTCGAGATCGATCCAGGTGATCGGGATCATGTTGCGCGTCGCAAAGTCGCGCAGCCGATGGGCGGCCGGTGAGAACCGCGACCCGATGATCTTGACGGCCCCGTACCCCTTGCCGATGAGGAGCTGGCGGCGCATGAGGAACGCCTTGAGCAGCGTCTCGCCCAGCTCGGGCAGCTCGTCCACCGCCCGGCGCAGCTCCGCCGTGCTGAGCTCGAGCACCCGCCCGTCCTGGCCCGCACGGCCGGTCACCAGCGCGCTCCGGCCGGTGAGAGTGTCGACGTCGCCCGAGAACTGCCCGGGGCCGTGCACGGTGACCTGGCGCTCGGTGCCGGTCGAGTGCTCGACGATCTCGATCGTGCCTTCGAGCACGCCGAAGAAACAGAAGTTCCGGTCGCCCTCGGCCCACAGCACCTCGCCCGCCTTGACCGCGCGCTGATGCCCTCGCGTGGCGAGTGCGGCGATGTCCTTGGGGTCGAGGACGGGGAAGGCGACTTCCTGGTCGGTAGGCATCCGGTTAATCTAGTGCCCGTGGCAACCCCATACCGATCAGGCGCACCCTTGGTGCTCGCCGGCGGCCTCGTCGCCGGCACGTTCGACATCGTCTACGCCTGCACGTTCTGGGCGGTGAAACGGGGCGTGCCCCCGGAGCGGATCTTCCAGTCGGTGGCGTCGGGGCTCCTGGGGAAGGCGAGCTTCGAGGGAGGCGCGAAAACCGCGGCGCTGGGCCTTGGGCTCCACTACTTCATCGCGACGTCCATGTCGGTCGCGTATTATCTCGTCGCGCGGCGCTGGTCTCCGCTCCGTGACCGTCCCGTGCTGCTGGGCGCGGCCTACGGCGCCCTGCTCTATGTCATCATGAACTACGTCGTGCTTCCGCTCTCGGCGGCCGCGCCCGGCTCCAAGGACCCGCTCTGGATCGGGCTCAGCGTCGCGGTGCACGCGTTCCTGATCGGCATACCCATTGCGCTGTTCACCCGGCGCGCGCTCACCGTTGGGAGTGCCCCGGCGTCCGCCGATCCAGCATAGCCCGCACCTTCTGCAGCAGCTCGTCCCGCGAGAACGGTTTCGCGAGCAGGTCCACCGGGCCCCGAAGCGCCGCCGCCGCTTCCGGCCCCGTCTGGCCCCGCATCAGCACGTCCGTGATCACGAGCCCGATCGGGCCGTCGAATAGACTACCCGCGCCCCTGCCCCGCGTCCTCGTCCAGGATCCGCTGATACAGGGCGATGTGGCGCTCGGCCATGGCCGACTGGGTGAACTGCTCGACCACACGCCGTTGGCCGGCCTGGCCGAGCCGACGCCGGAGATCGGGATCGTGCGCCAGGGTACGGAGCGCCTGGGCGAGGGCGCCGACGTCGCGGAGCGGCACTTCCAGGCCGGTCGTGCCCGGCACGTTCACCTCGCGCACCGCGCTCGGCAGCGCGGTCGTGATCACCGGGCGTCCGGCCGCCATCGCCTCGAGCACCACCAGACCGAACATCTCTTCGACGGTCACCGAGGGCAGGACGAGAAAGTCGGCGTCGGCCATGCGGCGCGGCAGATCGTCGTCGGGATACTCGCCCCACCACCGAACCCGGTCGCTGACCGCGAGGGCCTGGGCGAGGGTCCGGAGCCGCGGCAGCTCGGGCCCGGTCCCGACGACCTCGAGGCGGAGGTCCGGTACCCGCTCCAGGGCGCGCAGCAGGATATCGACGCCCTTGAAGGGGACGAGACGTCCGATGAAGATCGCTTTGGGCTGGGATTCGGGGGGCGGCGGCGGAACGAACATCCAGCGCCGTTCGTCGATACCGAACGGAATCACCTCCACCTTGCCCTCGAAACCGGTCAACTCCGTGGACAGGGCCACGTGCGCCCGGCTCGGGACGACGACCGCGCGGGCTCGGCGCAGCACGAGCCGGGCCGACGGGCGGTAGATTCCCCGGCGCGCATCGGCATGCTGCGTGACCACCACCGGGGTCCGCCGCGCGCGAAGCAGGCAGGCGACGTCCGCCAGCGGATGTGGATGGTGCACGTGGATCACGTCCGCGCGCTTCCAGGCGGCCGCGATGTACCCTGGTGCGATCTCCTGGGAGCCGAGGGCCCCGAAGGAAAAGGCGCGGGTCACGCCGGAGCGCCCGCGTCCGGAGTCGCGGGTGGGGCTCAAGGGGGTCTCCACGGCGACCACCTCGACCTCGTGCCCCAGTGCGGCTGCGCCTTCGGCCAGGCCCTGGACGACGCGCTCCATCCCGCCGGATCGCGGCCAGTAGTACTTCGCGAGATGAAGGATGCGCATATTATGGAACCGCCAAGTTGCCCAGGACTCCTGATGGCTGTCAACCAGTGAGCCGCGTCCGCCGGTGAGAGCGATCGTCGTCTCGCGCCTGTACGCGGATGCGGCCACCCGGGGGAAGTTGCGCGCGCTCGCCGGACTTGGCTGCACGATCGGGGCCGTCGTCCCCGGGTCGTGGCAGCCCGCGCCCGGTCACCCCTTCCGACCGACCGAATTCGGCAACGACGGTGCCGTCCGGATCTTCCCGGTCCCGGTCCGGCCGACCGCCGCCGACCTCTCCTGGGAAACGGCGGGACTCAAGCGGGCGTTGGCGGAGTTCCGCCCCGACGTGGTGCAGGTGGAGGAGGCGCCTTCCAGCGCCGTTGCGGCCGCCGTCACGCGGGCGGCGTCACGGCTCCGCTTCCGGGTCGCCCTTTTCTCCTCGGATAGCCTGCCGCGCCCGCTCCCTTTTCTCGCGCGGGTGCGGCGGGACCGGGTCCTGCATCGTGCCGCCGGCCTCATCGGGGGCAACCGTCTGGCCCTGGGTCTCCTGGGTCAGAGCCGGACCGTGCCGACGATCGTGCTCCCCCAAACCGGCGTCACGCCGCCGCTGGTCGCCGAGCCGCCCGCCCACCCCGGACTCGCCATCGGGTTCGTCGGCCGATTGGTGCCGGAGCGCGGGTTGGATCTGCTGTTCCGCGCCGCGGTCAGGCTCTCGGAGACCTGGACGGTCCACGTGGCCGGCTCCGGGCCGGCTCAGGAGGAGCTGGAGGCGCTGGCCGAAAAGCTGGGCATCGCGGCACGGGTGACGTGGCACGGGGCCTTGTCGCGCAACGCGCTCGGCTCGCTGTGGCCCCTGCTCGATTGCGCGGCGCTGCCGTCGCGCACGACGCCGCGCTGGGTGGAGACCCGCGGCCGCACGGCCCTCGAGGCCATGGCGCACGGACTGGCCGTGGTGGTGACCGCCTCGGGTGCCCTGCCGGAGGTGGTCGGAGATGCGGGGCGCGTCGTCCCCGAAGAGGGCGTGGACCAGCTCTCCGAGGTGCTGCACGAGTTCGCCCGCGATCCGGCTGCTCGCCGAGCGCTTGGCGCGGAGGCGCGGCGCCGGGTGCTGGCGGAGTACACGGATGCGGCCGTCGCCGAACGAACGTTGGCCTTCTGGCGAACGGTGACCGCTGGCGCAAGCCCTTGACGCGGAGTCACTTGCCGGTGATGTTTCCCGCCCTCATGCGATCCCTCCGGCGTCTTTGGACCCCACCCCCAGCGTGGTGGTCCTTCGGGTTTGCCCTCCTCCTGATCAGCTCCCCCGCCTTGGCCCAGATTCCCGGGCTGCCGCCGGGAACCAACCTGAGCCCACAGGAGATCCAAACCCTCCTGGCGACCCGGCCGGACCTCGTGGCCAAGCTGCGCCAGCGCATCGCCGATTCGGGCCTCACACCCGATCAGGTTCGCGAACGACTCAAGGCGGCGGGCTACCCGGAAGATCTGCTCGACCCGTATCTCTCGAGCGCGGACACGACCCAGGCACCCTCGCCCACCGGCGACCAGATCGGGGCCTTCAGCGCGCTTGGGCTCCTGTCGGTCGGGGCCGACACGCTCTTGAGCCTGGACTCATTGAACAACCTGAGCGGACAGCCGTTCAAAGCCCCGGATCGCCGGATGGAGAAGGCCCGGGCGGATTCGTTGAGCGACACCACCGAGGTGAAGGGCGGGCTCAAGCGCTTCGGGATCGACGTCTTCCGGCGGGCCAGCACCCAGTTCCAGGCGCTCCAGGTCGGCCCCGTAGACAAGAGCTACCGGCTCGGGCCGGGCGACGTGCTCGTGCTGATCCTGACGGGCGACGTCGAGATCACCCGGACCCTCGAGGTGAACCGCGAAGGGTTCATCTTCATCCCGCAGGTGGGCCAGGTCTTCGTCGCCAATCTCACCCTCGACCAGCTGGAAGGGCAGCTCTACAGCCGACTCGGCCGCGTATACTCGGGAGTCCGCCGCGGGCCGAATGCGCGGACGCAGTTCACCATCACGGTGGCGCGCCTGCGGAATATCCAGGTCTATGTAGTGGGCGACGTCCTCCGCCCCGGCGCCTATCAGATCTCGGCCGCGGGCACGGTTCTCTCGGGCCTCTACGTAGCCGGCGGTCCCTCGGACAACGGCAGCTTCCGGCGCGTCGAGCTGCGGCGCAATGGGGCGCTGGTCGACTCCGTGGACGTGTACGACTACCTCCTCAAGGGCACCACCGGCAACGGCGTCCATCTCGAGCCGGGCGACGTGATCTTCGTGCCGGTTCGGGGATCGCTGGTCGCCGTGACCGGCAATGTGGTTCGGCCCGCGATCTACGAGACGAGAGCAAGCGAGACCCTGCGCGACGTGATCGCGGCCGCCGGCGGGCTCGACGCCACCGCGGTCGAGGGTCGCATCCAGATTCACCGGATCCTGCAGCGGCCGGCGGGCGAGGCCGGCAGCCCCGAGCGCGTGGTGATCGATGTCGCGAGCGCGGGGCTCGCGGCCGGTGAGGTCCCGGCCTTCCCGCTTGCCCCCGGCGACTCGATCCGGGTGTTCGAGGTCCCGGCTCACGTTCGCGGCTACGTGAGCGTGCGCGGCAACGTGCTGCTTCCGGGCCGGGTCGGCT
>OEKJ01000010.1_pt1 | contig 11428 bp, 12 predicted proteins | sample 1503081 | NCBI WGS metagenome assembly OEKJ01 (sample SAMEA104379565, study PRJEB20068) | metagenome | biome: 1000743; feature: 77; material: 1998 | place: USA | collected 2012 | depth 25 m | reverse complement strand
CCCGGAGCTCCTCCGCCTGCTTGCGCTCAGTAATGTCACGGGTCACTTTCGCAAAGCCGCGCAGGCTTCCCATCTGATCACGCAGGGCTGTGATCACGACGTTCGCCCAGAACGTTGTTCCGTCCTTGCGCACCCGCAGGCCTTCGTCCTCGAGGCGACCCTCGGCTGCCGCTACCAGCAGCTCCTGCTCCGGCTTGCCACCTTCGATATCCTCCCGGGTGTAGAATTTGGAGAAGTGCTGGCCCAAGATCTCGGCAGCGCGGTAGCCTTTGATGCGTTCCGCCCCCGCATTCCAGCTCACCACATGCCCTTCCGAATCCAGCATGAAAATCGCGTAGTCTCGTACACCCTCCACCATCGCGCGAAATCGCTCCTCGCTCTGCCTGAGCTGCTCCCCCTTCACGCTGGCAAGGGCCTCCTGAAGCTGCTTCCACGCCGTAATGTCGCGTGCGATTTTCGATGCGGCGACGACGCGACCCGCGCTATCGCGAACTGGCGAGATCGTTAGGGAGATGCCCAGCCGGCGGCCTTCTTTGGACACACGGACGGTCTCGAAGTGCTCGATGCGCTCGCCGCGGCGGAGCTGCTCCAGGATCCTGTCCTCTTCGTCCAGCATTTCCGGCGGGATGATGAGGGTGATGGGCTGACCAATCGCCTCCGGTGCCGTGTAGCCAAAGAGTCGCTCGGCGCCGGCGTTCCATGAGAGAATCCGGCCCTCGAGCGTCTTGCTGATGATCGCATCGTCGGAGGATTCGACAATGGCTGCCAGGAGCGCCTGGCTCTCGTCGGCCCGCTTTCGATCGGTGATATCGACGAGAATGTTCACCCCACCGAGCAGTCGGCCGGATTCATCGGTGACCGGGCTCGCGTGGGCCATCGCGGTGAGGCGCTGGCCGTCCGGACGCTCGATCAGGATCTCCTGGTTGTACTCTTTGCCCCCCTGTAGGGCCAGTGCCATCCAGGATTGATCGTGGGTAAGCGGTGACCCGTCGGTCGAAAAAAGCTTGAACGAGCCGCAGTAGCGGTCCACGGGGTCGTTCAACTTCGGTGCACGTCCCCACAGCCGCACTGCGTACTCGTTGAAATATGTGATCAGGCCTTCGGGGTCGCAGGTGTAGGCCGCCGCGGGGACCTTCTCCAGCAAGCGGCGAAAGAGCAGCTCGCGCGTAGGCGAGGCCAAGTCAGGCTGCCGGCCCTGAGCGCCTTCCCCTTCCGATCCTTCTTTCCACATGGCGACCTCGACTCGACACCCAGCAGGTGCTCGTCCGCAATGAGGAGCGGATGGGCGAGAAGCGCTCCATACGACACCTCCGCCCGGGAAGCGGCCGCGCGCCTTCGCGAACCACGCTATTGCGGGTGTCCGTACAGTGCAAGAACCTCCTGTGTTGGAAAATCACCGGCCGCTTCGGTTACAGTCGGGTTGACGACTGGTCGCGGCGGGCAACCCGCTTGCGCCGGAGCGGCGCGTCTAAGCGCCAAGAAACTCGCCAAGCGGCGCGAGGCGAGGCACCTGGTCGCTGAGCGCTTTCAGCGTCGCTGTAATGGGAATCGCAAGAAACGCCCCGGGCATGCCCCACAGGAACCACCAGAAGAGCACCCCAATCATGACCGCTACGGGGTTTAGCTTCAGCCGTCCCCCGAAGGCGACGGGGGTGAGCACGTTGTTCTGCAGCCCAGTGATCAGCAGGTAGCTGCCCGGCACGAGGAGCGCGTGGCTGAGGCTGTCGAAGACGGTGATCGCCGTGATCGAGAGCAGGCCCACCATCACTGCGCTCCCGAGGTAGGGGACGAACTCTAGGACAGCCGTGAGTAGTCCCCACATCAGGGGATCCGGCATCCCCAACGCCCACACCACTGCGGCCACGGCGAGCCCCTGCCCCACATTGATCAGGGCGGTGAGGACGAGATAGTGGGAGACGATCGACTCGGCCGCGTAGACGACCTCCACCGCAGTCCGCTTGTCATCTCTGGCCGGCAGCACCCTCACGAGCTTCCTCAGGAACAGATCCCCGGCCGCGAGAAGCAGATACACCAGCAAGACCACCTCGACCAAAGCCCCGAGGAAGGTTGTCGTCGTACCGAGGACGCCGGCAATGAAGGCCGGCGTCGGGTCCGGCGTGGCTGCTGTTGCCGGCTGTCGAGGACGCGGCTGGCCGGCCGCCTCGCCAGATGTCGCCTCGGTGAGTTGTTGAAACGGACGGCGGAGCTTCCACAGCTTGGATTGGGCGACAGCCAGACTGGCCGGCGCCTTGGCTGCCCGTGCCTGCACCGGCCCCGAAAGCGCCCAGCCACCCACCCCGAGTACGGAGAGCCCGCCAATGACGACGAGCGCCGCACCGAGCGGCGCCGGCACGTGAACGGCCTCCAGTGTGCGCACCACCGGACGCAGAAGGGCCCGGAAGAGGAGCGCGAGGGCGATCGGGATGAAGAACTCTCGCGCCACGTGGAGCGCGCTCACCGCAAGAATCACGGCGCAGACCACCATGGCGACGGACCGCGGCTCCCTGGCAAGCGACGCCGCAGTTGGTCGCGTGGTAGCTGGGTCAGACTGGCCGCCCTTCTCCTCCTGGGAGGGCGTCATAGGGGACCGGAGAGCGACGCGCCGATGATCACTCCGACGACGCCCAGCAGGACGCCCATGACGACGCCCGCGCAGGACCCGGTCAGACCCGCCCGGCGAGCGCGAGCGCCGGGCGATCCTTCAGGGTGATAACCCCCCTATTCGTCGCGATCACATTCCTCGCCCGCATAGTGCCCAGCGTTCGTGATACCGCCTCGCGGCTCGAGCCAATGAGCTGCGCGATCGTGTGGTGCGGCAGCTTCCTGGTGATGGAGTCGCCCTGCTCCTGATCCGCCAAGTCGAGGAGGAGGTTGGCGAGCCTTCCCTCCACGTCGAGCAGCACGAGGCCCGTGATCGTGGACTCCGCCCGGCGGAGGCGGTGCGCGATCTCTCCCAGCAACGCCAGCCTCGCGTCGGGCGAATGCGCCAGCCACGCACGGAAGTTCTCCGCACCAACGCTCAGCAACGTGACGTCCTGCATCGCGAAAACACAGGCGGAGTGCCCTTCTCCATCCAGAAGGGCCACCTCGCCGAAGCAAGTGCCAGGACGAAGCACGGAAAGGATGACCTCGCGGCCATCCTCTGCGATGAGCACAACTTTGACGGAGCCTGTCATCACGAAGAAGAGCGAGTTGCCGGGGTCGCCGGCGCACACAATGACCCGGCCTTGCGAATAGAGGTGCCGGCGCGCGAGCGGCAGTAAGGATTCGAGCGTTGCGTCGTCGAGCGTGGAGAGGATCGCAACTTGCCGTAGCATCTCTATTGTCACCGCGGACATAGCACACCTCGTGCTCAATGTCGATAAGCCCGTCTTTGGGTCGCAGCGGCGCCGGACGCGCCGATCAAGTGGCTCCGCTCTTTACGATCTTGTCGAGGAGCCTTTGGGCATAGTCCTTGTCCCACTCGGCGAGGTTCTTGCGCGCGGTAACCTCGGTCTTGGTGGTCGTCGGGCTCTGGCGCTCCATCGAGACTGCGATGTCGAGGTCGCCCTTTTTCCCCTTGATCTCCCGCGTGTCGCCGCCGCTTTCCGTGCTCGTAGCGTCGAGCGTCACCCCCTCCGCCTGGAACACGGCCCGAGCCCGTGCGGCGACCACGTTCACGGGCGCGTTGACGATCGATTCCGCGCCCCGAGTGGTGAGATAGATCCCTGTCCCCGCACCCGCGGCAGCGGCGGCCGCAAGACAGCCCGGGAGTGCACCCGCGAACGCAAGGACCAGCCCCCAGCGCGCTCGTGTCTTCCACATCGGTGCCATACGATCCTCCATTTTCGAGTTAGGCTCTTGGGTCTTCAGCGGGTATAAACACGCCCGCCGAATTGCGTCAGGATGGCGCCCACCGCGTCCCTTTCCATTCCGCCGTTGGTGTCGACCGTCACCAAGACGGCGCCATGTTCGAGGGCATCCCCGTAGTAATCCGCCTCCTCCTTCGTAAACCCGGCCCGGGACAGCGCACCGGCCACTGCACCCGAGGTCCCGCCTACGATGGCTCCAGCCGCGGCGGCGCCGCCGGTTACGCCCAATGCCGAGGCGAGGGCGCCGGCGGTGATGAACGGCCCGACTCCGGGGATGAGCACGGCCGCGAGTCCAAACAGAGTGCCGACGCCAGCACCCGCGAGCGCCCCTTTGCCGGCCCCTTCCGCGGCGCCTACGCCCGCTGGCTCGTGCCGCGAGACGAGGGACAAGGCCGCGTCCCTCACACCCAGGTTCCGCAACTGATTGACCGCCCCTTCGGCCTGGGTCTGATCATCGAAAACAGCGCTGATTCGTGCCATTGCCCTGCTCCTTCCTCGTTGGCAAAACTCGAAGACGTTCGCTGGGAGCAAATGGTAGCGCACGATGCGGGCTTTCACTATTCGTCTCAGGTAGGGTGCCGACGTTGCCCCTCCGTAAGGGCTCGAAGCGTCGCCTGGATTGCCCCGGCTCCGGGGGTTGATCGCGGGGGCCGATCGACGCGACGACCGCCGGACCATGCGAGGCGCGCATACTACCTAGGACACATGCCGCTACTGGTCTTCGCGGGTGTCTTGCACGCCTCGTTACCCAGCACTACACTCGCTTCCCCGGGCTACAACGGCCCGCGACGCGAAGGAGGCTACATGCTACGCTGGGCCCTAGGATTCCTCGTTCTGGCGCTGGTGGCCGCGTTCTTCGGTTTCGGCGGCATCGCCACCGCGTCGGCCGGTATCGCCAAGATTTTCTTCTACCTCTTCCTCCTCGTCTTTGCCATCACCCTCATCAGCGGGCTGATCTCGCGGGGGTCGGCCCCCTGAGAGCGGCATATGACGGAAGCAACGGGGCAAAGCGATGGGGCTATGGGTATCGCACGGTGTCCCTATTCGCCCGGTCACCGGGCTGCACGGAGCACACAAGCATGTCGCTAGGAAGTTTGCGGGATCTGATGACCGACGAGCTGCGGGAGCTGTACAGCGCCGAGCACCAGCTCGTCAGGCTGCTGCCACAGATGGCGAGGGCCGCCTCGGCACCGACCCTTCGCCTCGCGCTCGACCGGCACGTGAACCAGACGGTTCACCAGGCCCTCCAGCTCGAACGCATCATGCTTCGCCAACTCGGCCTCGATCCGCGAGGCCGGCGGTGTCGCGGCATGGAGGGACTGCTGGTCGAGGCTCGTGACGTGATGGAGCAGACGGGGGTCGGTGCCGTCTGCGATGCGGCACTCGTGGCGGTTGCGCAGCGCATCAAGCATTACGAAATCGCCGCCTATGAGGCGGCGCTGCGCTATGCCCTGACTCTCGGCCGATGCGACATCGCGGACTTCCTCCACCAGTCGCTCGAGGAGGAGCGGGCCACGGAGCGGGTTCTGACCGAGCTGGCGGAGCACGACATTGACCCCGTGGCCGCAAGGGTGGAAAACGACCCCGCGGAGCGGGCGGGGTAGAGCCTCCGCCACGGCGGTACACTGCCACCCCGTTCGCAAGGCCAATTGCGCCCGACCCAGGCATCTACAGGGGGCCTCGCAGACCATGCCCCGCCACCGGAGAACGCGACATGAAGAAGCTCGATTCCATGCAGGCACTGTATGTAGACCAGCTGCGAGACCTCCGCAGCGCCGAAGCCCAGCTGGTCGACGCGCTGCCCAAGGCGGCGAAGGGAGCCGCGAGCCCAGACCTCAAGGCTGCGATCCAGGAGCACCTCGGCGTCACCCGCGAGCAGCTCGCGCGGGTCGACGCGCTGCTGGAGGGGTTGGCGGAAGGCCGTCGTCGAGCCACCTGTAAGGGGATGGCGGGGCTCATCAAGGAAGCCAACGAGACCCTCGAGGCCGACGGCGACCCGCAGGTTCGCGATGCCGGATTGATCGCCGCGGCACAGCGGATCGAGCACTACGAGATCGCCGGTTATGGATGCGCCGCCGCTTATGCCGAGCTGTTGGGGGACCAGGCGGCCGCCACCGAGCTCCGCGTGAGCCTCAAGGAAGAGCGCGAGGCGGACACGGTCCTCAACGTCCTGGCTCAGAAGGTCGTCAATCCAGCAGCGGCCGAGGGCGAGGCGGAGCCGGCGGAAGAGGACGAGGCAGAAGACGAGGGTGGCAAGCCACCCAATGCGCGAGGCCGGCGATCGGCCAGGCAGGCCAAACGACGCGGGCGGGCGGACGCCCGCGTCGAGTGAGGGAGGACGGACTGCCGGGGGGAGGCCGACGCCAGCCTCCCCATGGGGAACCGCATCCGGTCTCGCTCAGGTCAGCTCGATCCGCACCTGGAGCGGCGCCCCGCTCAGCGCCAGCAGATTGGCGAGCGTCCGATCGCCGTGCCGGCGGAACTGGAGGGAGACGCGCGAGCGGCCCACCCGGAGCCCGCTGACGGTGAGCGCTTCCAAGAAGTCGGGGAGCACCGGGTTTCGGACGTGGAGCACGCCCGCTGGCGCTTCGGGGAAGAGGCCGAGCATCGCCTGGAGAACCATGAAGAACGCCCCCGAGGCCCATGCTTGCGGCGAGCAGCTGACCGGGTACCGTACCGCCCGCACGCCCCGCTCGCGGGCCAGGCCGCAGAAGAGCTCGGGAAGGCGTTGAAACTCGAATCGGACGGCTGCCTCGTGGAGTGCCCGGACGATGGGCAGCGCTTCCCGCGCCTTGCCGTAGAGCGCGAGGCCGAGCACTGCGATTGCGTTGTCATGGGGCCAGACCGACCCGTTGTGGTAGCTCATCGGATTGAACGCGGGATGGAGCGCGCTCAAGGTGCGGATGCCCCATCCGGAGAAAAGGTCGGCGGCGAGGAGCCGCCCTGCAAGGCGGGCGGCCTGCTCCGCCGTCGGCACCCGGCTCCAGAGGAGGTGGCCCGCGTTCGAGGCGACCGTGGGGAGCGGGCGCTTCGCGCCGTCGAGAGCGAGCGCGAAGGTACCGAGGTCCTCGAGCCAGAACTTCTCCCGGATCGCGGTCTGCATCGCCGCCGCCTCGTCGCGGAGCGCCCCTGCGCGTCCGCACTCGCCGAACGCGTCCAGGAGATCCGCCATCCGGGTCTTCGCATCGTGCACGTAGCCCTGCACCTCGACCAACGCAATCGGCGGCTCGGGCAGCGCGCCATCCGGCCACGGAACGCCGTCGGCCGAATCCTTCCAGCCTTGATTCACCAGCCCTTTTGCCGAATGGCGGGCGTACTCGACGAACCCGTCGCCGTCGACGTCGCCGTAGCGGTCGATCCATGCGAGCGCGCGTTCCGCGTTCGGGAGGAGCTCCCGCACCAGCTCCGCGTCGCCGGTCCAACGCCAGGTCTCGTGCAGCAGCACGAGCCACAGCGGTGTGGCGTCCACGGTGCCGAAGTACGGCACATGCGGGATCTCGCCGCTGCGCGCCATCTCGCCCCGGCGGAGCTCGTGCATGATCTTGCCGGGCTCTTCTTCGGTGAAGGCGTCCTCCTTGACGCCCTGTCGCCGCGCGAGGTAGCGGAGCGCATCCCGGGCGAGGCGCGGGTTGAGCGAAAGGGTTTGGAGGGATGTAATGATCGCGTCGCGCCCGAACACCGTCGAGTACCACGGGATCCCGGCTGAGACCACATTCCCGCCATCGACATCGATGTAGAGGGCGCGGAGGTCATCGGTCGCGCGGCGCAGGACCACGTCGAACTTGGGGACGTCGGTGGCCCACCGGCTCCCGTCCGCCCGCCAGCCGCGATACAGGTTCTCGAGATCCGTCCGGCGCCGCTCGAGCCCCCGCGTCGCCGGAAAGGCCTCCGTGGTCGCACCCTCGAGCGCCACCTCCCATTCCAGCCGTCGCGGCACTTGGTGCTCGAGTACGAACCGCCAGCGCGCGAAGCCGGGGCCGAGCTCGGCAGGTGGCTCTCTCAACCCCACCACGGTTCGCAGCAAGCGACCGTCGCGCCCGCGATAGCTGAACGTCATGCAATCGGGCTCGGTCTGCGGCGGAAAGAACTCCCCCCGCCCATCGCGGCTCCAGCCGCGCACTTCGAAGATGTCCGCGAAGTCAGCGGCGCAGACGAGCTCCACCCAGTACTCGAGCGAGCCGGGCAAGTAGCTGGTGAGCGTCACGCGCTCAGTGAGCCGGTCGGAGAGTAGGAACTCACGGCGGATGTGGACCGCGTGCTTGGGATCCCACGGTCTGCCACCGAACGGGAGATCCTTCACTGCGAGGTCCACCTGCCCGGTGTAGGTCCGCGGGACCTCTGCCGAGAGGAGCGAAGGAGGGCCGCCGCACACCCGGAGGGCGTAGTGGCTCAGGATCCGCGTGTCGTCGTGGAATAGACCGAGGGAGCAGCTCCCCGGCGGCACAATGTCGCCCTCGAGCGTGGCGACCAGAAACACGCGGTCGTGCTTGAGGGCGAGCGTGCTCGTGGTGGGGGCCTCCTGTGCATACGGGAGCGCCGCATAGCCGACCGCTTGGGCCATCCCGATGGGCGCGCCCAGCGCTGCGGCGTTCGGCGGCGCCCCGGTCATGCGGCCGTAATCGGCAGACGACGGCTCCGACCCACCGCGGCGACGGCGCCGGTGTACAGGTGCTCATGCTCCATTACGAAGCGCGTCCGGTTGAACCGCTGCCGCGCCCGGGCACGGCAGCGTCGCCGGTCGAACGCGTCCAGCGGACCTCCGGGACGAATAACGGCCACCATCTCCTCCAAGCTGTCCACGATCACGCCGGTCACCCCAGGCTCCACCAACTCGGGCACGCTCCCGCGCCGGAACGCGACCACCGGGCACCCCGAGAGCATCGCCTCGATCAAAATGAGCCCGAACGGCTCGTTCCAGGCAATGGGCGCGAGGAGCGCACGGGCGTCGCGGAGAAGCGGGACCTTCTCCGCCACGCCCACCGGACCGAGGTAGGTGACGTGGGGGAGCCGGAGCCGGGGCTCGACCTCCGCGTCGGCGAACGCGCGGGCGGGCGGATGTGACTGCCCGGCGATCCGGATCGGCAGCCCGGCCCGCGCCGCCGCGTCGATCGCGGTGTGAGGCCCCTTTTCCTCGGCGAAGCGACCCACGAAACAGACGTAACCGGCGGGGCGTTCGGTCCAGTCGTATCGGGCTGGGTCGAGCCCGTGGTGGATCACGGTGCAGCGGGGGAGCGGGATCTCCCGGCGCTGCTGGTCGGCCGAGATCGCCACGTACCTCGGGTCCGGGAAGTGGCGATAAAACTCGGAGATCGATTGCTCCCGGCAGTGGTGCAGCGTGTAGACCAACGGCACCTCCGGGAGGAGCCGCCCCAGCGCAAGCGCGGCCGACGTATGGGCGTGGATCAGGTCATAATCGCTCTTGGCGATCTGAGCGAAGGCCCACGAGACGTGGGCCAGATCGGCGAGCTCCGTCGGCGGCCACTGAATTGCCGGGAACAGAGCGCGGAGCTCCGCCGACGTGCACGAGTCACCGGGCGCGAAGAGCGTGACCTCGTGCCCCCGCTCCACCAGTCCTTCGACCAGCTCGTATACCACGAGCTCCGTGCCGCCGTAATCTCGTGGCGGCACGGCCAAAAAGGGTGTGGATATCATCGCAATGCGCATGAGAGAAGTCTCCTCAGAGCACCAGACCGCGCGCGGCAGCCGGATGTGATCAGCGCTGCCGGGTGCGCTCCTCTTCGGCGAGCGCCAGGAAGCGTTCCCTGAGGCGCACGAGACCTTCCTCCGGCATGTCCTCGATGGCGATCATGCGGTTCCGGGCGCCCTCGATCGCGCGAATCAGCTCGTCCAGCTTGATCTGCATCGCGGTCGAGTCGCGATTCTGTGTGTTCTGGATCAGAAACACCATCAAGAACGTGACGATTGTCGTGCCGGTGTTGATCACCAGCTGCCACGTGTCGCTGAACCCGAACCACGGACCGGTGATCGCCCAGGCGAGCACGACGATGACGGCCAGGCAGAACGTGATCGGCGCACCCGCGCCTGCCGACGCCCGCCGGGCCAGGCGTCCGAATCGCTCCGCAAATCTCACAGCCGCTCCTGGGTAGCCACGAGCGAAGTAAGCATCGGGCGAAGCCGACGTCCATTGAGCCTCCGGGCAAGGCATGGATGCTCCCTAAGGATGACATACGACTGTGCCTTCCGTTGTCTTGCGCGGGCTCTCGCGGCGTCCTAACCTCGCAGACGTCCTCGTGATTGGATGACAACCGACGAAGGCACTCTACGCAACGCACGGAGCGATCACGCTCCAGGAGGTTTTCGATGGCCTGGGATCAGATTGAAGGCGGGTGGAAACAGCTGAAAGGCAAGGTGCGGGAGCAGTGGGGGAAGCTGACCGACGACGACCTCGATGTCATCGCCGGCAAGCGCGACCAGCTCCTCGGGAAGCTGCAGCAGCGTTACGGCTGGGTCAAAGACGAGGCCGAGCGTCGCGTGGGGGAGTTCGAGCAGCGGTTCATGAGCGAGATGCCGGATGACAGGCCCGAGCCTCGGAGCGTTCCGCGGCCTCCCACCGCGCGCGCGACCGAGTAGCCGCCGCGGAGGCGCCGGGCCACCTCGGTCCGGTGCCGCCGCCGGTTCATCCTCATCGGGAGGGGGTAACGATGACATACGCACGGCTTGCATTGCTTTGCGCAGTGGCCCTGGCTGCCGCCGGCTGCGCCGATACCAAGACAGACCGTCCGGTCACCACGAAGACCCGCGAGGGCCAGTCCGTCGCGCCGCCGGCCGAAACGGCCGCTCGACGCGACAAGGCCCTGGTGCGGCTGGTCAACGCTTTGCCGAGCGCCCGGGCCGTGAGCGTCCGGGCCGATACCACGGCGGTGTTCTCTGCGGTGCCGTACAAGAAGGTTACGCCGTACCGCGAAGTCGACGACAAAGGAGCGCGCTTCGCGCTCTTCAGCGAGTCGCAGGGGGCCGGCGCAGAGCCCCTCGCAGATAACCGGGAGATGCTGCGTGACGGACAGCGGTATACGGTCGTCGCGCTCCCCGAAGAGAACGGCACCGGTGCGCGCCTCCGCGTCCTGCGGGACGAGCTCGTCGAGGAGCAAGGGAAAGCGCACGTGCGCGTGATTCACGCTGCTCCCGGCGTCGGCGAAATCGACGTCCTGGCTGCCGGCGGGACAGAGCCGATGGTGGAAGGTCTCAACTTCGGGAACGAGGCCAGCTACAAGGGGATCGCCCCGGTCGAGGCCGGTACCCTGGAGGTCCGACGCCGGGACGGCAAGCGGCGCCTGCTCACGCTACGCAACCTGAACTTCGCGGCCGGAAAGTCCTATACGATCGTCGTTACCGGAGGCGCCACCCGCAAGCTGGAGGTAATCACCTTCGAGGACTCGATGGAGATCGAGCCGTCGGACGTCTCCGTCACCCGCTAGCCCGTGCAGACAGCTCGAGCGGCCCGCCGTCCGGCCGACCGGGGGTCGCCGGGATCTGCACGAGGCCCCGACGGAGGGCGATCGACAAGGCCTGGGTGCGGTCTCGGGCACCGAGCTTCTCGAGAATGCTCTTCACGTGCG
>OEKJ01000221.1_pt3 | contig 11748 bp, 10 predicted proteins | sample 1503081 | NCBI WGS metagenome assembly OEKJ01 (sample SAMEA104379565, study PRJEB20068) | metagenome | biome: 1000743; feature: 77; material: 1998 | place: USA | collected 2012 | depth 25 m | reverse complement strand
CGCTCGCCCCAGCTCCCCGGAAGGAGGCCCGAGTGGAACGCCGGCTGTTTCTCGGTGGTCTCGCGCTTACCGCAGTGCCCCGACCCTCGGCCCAGGCTCCGGAGCCGGGCCGCGTGTTCGACGTCCGCCGTTTCGGCGCCCTCGGAGACGGCCGGGCGGACGATACCGGGGCGATGCGACGCGCCGTCGCAGAGGCGGCGAAGGTCGGGGGCATCGTACATCTGCCCGCCGGCGATTACGCCGTGGCAGGTCCGGTCTCGCTGCCGGCGTCGCGCGTGTGGCACTTGCGCGGAGAGGGGCGCAACCTGACTCGTCTCCGTCCCGGCACCGGGGCGACCGACTGCTCGCTCGTCAACAGCACCGCCGGACACCGACGGACCGAGTTCGGTTGCTCGATCGAGGACCTCACGATCGACGGCGGCGGCCTCCCGGGCACGGCGATCAACCTGGCCGCTCATTCTCTGCTCAGCCTGCGGCGAGTGTACGTCTGCAATGTCAGAGGCTCAGGGCTGGTGCTCGATGGCGCATGGGATTCGATGCTGGACGACGTGTTCATCGAGGCCTGCGGCACGGCGACCGACCCGGCCGTGGTGTGCCGCTCGCCCGAGTCGCCCTCGGGCGGCGAATCCATGAACAACGTCGTCTTCCTCAATGTGCACATCGAGACCAACGCCGACACGACCCACCTCGACATTTCCGGCACCGCCAGGAACCCCACCGATACCATTCAGTTCTTCGCGCTCAAGTGCCACGGCGACCCGAAGACGGGCGCCCCCGGCCGGCCGCTCATCCGCCTCAATCGCTACACGATCGGCTGCTCGTTCTTTGGCGGACTCGCCGGCTGGGGCAAGGGCACGTCTCAGGTGGAGGTGGACGGATCGCGCAACAAGTTCATCGGCATCGACCACGGGGCGGGGCCGCCGGGCGGCAGCCCGGACTTTGCCTATCACTTCACGGCGAACGCGAACGGGAACCACGTGCTGACGCCGAATTTCAAGAACGGCGTCGGGCCCGCAGTGTACAAGTCGGGCTACATGCGCGTGGAGCCGGGCGCCAGCCACAACAAGCTGCTCTTCCCCCAGATGTCCACCGGCCCGGCGCCCGTCCCGCGAATCCTCTCGGACGAGGGCCGGGGCACGCTCTTTCTCGGTGACGACATCAACGACGCCGGCGGCTTCTACCTCCGGCACGGGCAAGGCTTCTCGCCGCTCGTGACCAACGGCATCTCGGGCACCCAGGTCGCCGCCCGAAACCTCCGCGGCTCCGTGGTCCTCGCGGGCAGCTCGACCGATGCCGAGGTGAAGCTGCCGACGCCGGAGCCCGACGACGCGTATTTCGTCACGTGCGCAGTTTCGGGCGTTCGGGGCAGGCCTGCGGCCGGTGCCCATCGCGTCTGGCTGTCCGACAAGACCGCGCAGGGCTTCCACGTGCGGTGTGAGGAAGCGCCCGGAGGCGGCAACCAGGTCTCCGTAGATTGGATCCTGGTGCGCTGAGCCGACGCAACGAAGTGTCGAGATACCGCACACGGCGGCGTTGTTGGTCGACTCGACAAGCCCCGTTGCATCAATGCCTTAGGGAAAGATCCTGCCTGGCCCGGAAGCTGCCCCTCGGGGTGGTAACCGTCCCATGGGTTGTCGCGGGAGGTCCGGTTGGCTGGTGGCAGAAGTCTCGCAATCTCGCTCGGTCTGAGCGCGCTGGCCGCGGTCCCCGCAGCGGCCCAGGCTCAGGCGACGATTGCGGTCTCCGCCACGGTGGTGGATCTGAGCGAGGCTCAGACGAACCTGCAGGCGACGACCGGTCTCGTCGGCCAGGCAGCAGCAACGCCCACCGGCGCAATGGCACCGTCCCGCAGAGATACCGGAACCGCCTCGATTCTTCTGACCTATGCCGCGGGTGGCGCTCCCGACGCGCCATCAGACCCGCTGCTCGCCACCATCAGCTACTGGTAGGTCCCTGAGTCTCGGCCGTTCCGGGGCCGGCTGTGGCGACGCTCGCCCGGCCGAGCCAGATTCCACCCTTCGTGATCGCCGCGCTGCTCGTTTTCCTCGCTCCGCTGCTCGTCCCCCCCGCGCCCACTGCCACCGCAGCGGATACAGTGGGTCACGGCGTGTCCCGTCGCCTCGCGGAGTGGCGTGCCCGCACGGTTCGCGACGTCCGCTATGATCTCGCGCTCGACGTAACCGCACTCGATAGCGCCGTCGGCACGGTGACCGTGCGCTTCCACCGCATCGGAACGGACGCCGCCGTGCTCGACTTCCGCGGCCGGCGCCTCACCCGGGCACGGGTGAACGGTCGCGAGCTCCCGGCCGGCGCGGCCGACGGCGCCCACATCCGCGTGCCGGCATCGTTCCTCCACGCCGGCGAGAACACCCTGACCTTCGGCTTCGTCGCCGAGATCGCGCCGAGTGGGGCGAGCATCATTCGGGCGCGCGACCCGACCGACGGGAGCGACTACCTGTACACGCTCCTCGTGCCGGCGGACGCGAACCAGTTGTTCCCCTGCTTCGATCAGCCGGACCTGAAAGCCCGCGTGCGCCTCTCGCTGACGGCGGCGGCGCGGTGGACGGTGATCGCGAACGGGTCGGTCGCCTCCGCGGACACCTCGGGTGACCGCGTGACCAGCCGGTTCACCGAGACCAGGCCGATCAGCACCTATCTGATCGCGTTCGCCGCGGGTCCGTGGCACCGCGCCACCTCCACCATGAACGGCCGCACGATGCACGCCTACGTCCGGCAGTCTCGTGCCGGCGAGGCGGACCTGGATACGCTGCTCGCCCTGAACCAGCAAGCGCTCGACTGGATGGAGCGCTACTTCGCGCGTCGCTTCCCGTTCGAGAAATTCGACTTCGTGCTCGCCCCGGCGTTCCCCTTCGGCGGAATGGAGCATCCGGGCGCGGTCTTCTACAACGAAGACCGCTTCATTTTCCGGGAGCGGCCCACGTTGCCGCGCCGCCTGGGGCGCTTCTCCGTCATTCTGCACGAGGTGGCACACCAGTGGTTCGGTGATCTGGTGACGCCGCGCTGGTTCGACGACCTCTGGCTCAAGGAGGGATTCGCCACGTTCCTGGCGGCCGAGGCGCTCGCCGAGATCGACTCGTCCGCGGGCGCCTGGAAAACGTTCTACCTGGCCAACAAGCCGCCCGCCTATCGCGTGGATCAGACCCTGGGCACGCGTCCGCTCTGGCAGGAGTTGGACAACCTCGACCAGGCCAAGAGCAACTACGGCGCGATCGTCTACAACAAGGCGCCCGCCGTGCTCAAGCAGCTCGAGTATCTCGTCGGCAAGTCCTCGTTCCGGACCGGCGTGCGGCGTTTCCTTACGCGCTTTGCGTACGGGAACGCAACCTGGCGCGATCTGCTCGCCTCGATCGGCGGGGCCGCCGGCCGGCCGCTTGCCGGTTTCGGGCGGGACTTCATGCTGCGGCCGGGTATGCCGGTCGTGGAGCAACGGCTCGAGCTGGGTGACGGGCGGATCTCGCGCCTCACCCTGACCCAGCGGGCCGCGCAGCCGCTCTCGGGATCGGGGGCGTGGACCGAGCGCACCGAGGTCTTGCTCTTCTACCGGAACCGGCCGCCCGTCCGGATTCCGGTCGAGCTCGCGGGTCGCGTCACCGACGTCAGCCGGGCGCGCGGCCTCCCCGCTCCCCTGTTCGCCTTCGCGAACGCGGAGGACAACGGCTACTTCCTGCTCCTGCTCGACAGCACGAGCGTCCGCGCAGTGGAAGAGGGCGCACTCGCCGAGGTCACCGATCCGTTCCTGCGCGCCATGCTTTGGGGGGCCCTCTGGGACGAGGTGCGACAGTTGCGGATGTCGCCGACGCGTTTCGTGCAGCTCGTGCTCCGCGACCTGCCCCGGGAAACCGACGAGCAGATCGTGCCGGTCGTGCTCGGCCGGCTGGGGCGTGCCGTGTCCGCGTATCTGGATCCGGGCGAGCGGGAAGCACTGACGGCGGCGGTCGAAAGGACGCTGGGGGACCAGGCAAGCGATCGGTCTCGCGCGTACGGCGTACGAAAGGCGTATCTCGACGCCTTCATCGACCTCGCGGCATCGCCGGGCGGGGTGGCGAGGCTCGACTCGCTGCTGTCGGCCGACTCCGCGGCTGGGGAGCCGTTGCGCGATCCGACCCGCTGGGAGATCGTAGCACGTCTGCTGGTGCTCGCCGCCCCCAACGGGGAGGACCGCTACACGGTCCAGGTCGCGCGGGACACCACGGCGGACGGCAAGCGCCGTGGATTCATCGCCGCCGCGGGAACGCGGAACCCCGGAACCAAGCGGGAGTACTTCTCGCGATACTTCGAAGATCGGACACTCAACGAGGACTGGGCGTCCGGAAGTCTCGACGCGTTCAACGCCATCGAGCACGAGACACTCACGCTTCCCTACCTGCGGCCGGCACTGGACTCGCTTCCGTTCATCCAGGCCAACCGGCGGATCTTCTTTCTGGAGGACTGGCTCGGCGCGTTCCTGGGCGGGCAGACCGGCGACAGCGCCCTCGCGACGGTGCGGGAGTATCTCAGCCGGCACCGCGACCTCCCGCTCGACCTTCGACGCAAGGTGCTCCAGCACGAGGACGAGCTCGAGCGCACGGTCGAGATCCGGGGGCGGGAACGACAACGGCCGCCGGCGAACTGACCGGCGGCCGCCTTTGCCCAACGAACGTTTGGACGGTGAGTATCTGCCGGTCAACGCCCGGCTCGGCGTCGCCGACGTTCCCGGCGGCGGCGCTCGAGGCTGAGCGCCTCGTATGCGCTGGTGAGCCACGATCGAACCGAGAACGCGGCGGGGCCGCCGTCCCACCGGAGGACCGCTACGCCACGCCCGCCGAACGACACGTCCTGACCCAGCAGCGTGAGCCCCCGGTAGATCCTGAGCCAACCGGTGAGCATGCCCTGGATGAATGGCCGCGCCGTGTCGTCGACGACGACCAGAGCGCCCCGGGCCAGCCACGGCGCCACCTGGTGGAGCGTGCCGGTGCGACCGTGCCGCCCGTCCGGCGCATCGATGATGACGAGATCGAACGGGCCCCGCTCGCGCACGGCCGCCATCGCGGCGGGTTGCGCGAAGTAGGCCCCGAACGAAGAGATCGCGAACCGGAGCGTCGCCGGCACCAGCACCGCATCGGCGCCGGTGGCCTCGACCGCCGACCATCGGTCCCGGCACCAGACCGGATCGGCCTCGATAGACGTCAGCATGCCGCCACCCGTCGCGGCAAGCGCCGTCGCCAGCACCTCGGAGGAAGCGCCGGCACCGAACTCCAGTACGCGGCGCCGCCCGTCCTGCAGGACGAGATTGGCGATCAGCCGCCCCAGGTGCGGTGCGATCTCGTAGAGGTCCTGTCCGCTCGGGAGCACCCGGCTCAGACCCGGCGGCAGCGTCTCCTGCGCGAACCTTCGTACGAATGCGGCGGAGGCAGTGGGTCCAGTGACCAGGACGTTCCGAACCCGGGCGATGAGGGAGATCGTCATCCGCCCCAAGTTCGCGGGCCGAAGACGGTGGGGCCGCGCCGACCGTCACCTCGCCGGTACGCGGTGCCTCTCAGAGCGCATGTGATGCCTCTCGCGGCGCGCGTGTGATATCCGACCAACGCGCTGCCGAGAGACGAGGGGGGCGGGACTATCCGGGTCGAACCAGGGTCAGCGTCCTGACCCTCCGGCGGCGGGGATGCGTCGGGCCGTGCAGCACGCCTCGATAGACGGCCAGGACCTGCTCGGCCACGAACGGCCAGGCATAGCGCGCCGCCTTGGCCACGCCGGCCGCACTCATCGCGCGCCGACGCCCGGGATCACCCAGCAGCTCCACGATCGTCTGGGACCACCGGACCGGATCGTCATGAGGCAGCGTGACGGCTTCGCGACCGCCGTTCACGAGCGCGCGGAACCCGGGGCTGTCGGCGACGACCATCGGGGTTCCGCAGGCCATCGCCTCGAGCAACGTGATGCCGAAGGATCCCTGCGTGGTCGGGCATAGATAGAGGTCGGCAGAGCGGTACTCGGCGGGACGGTCGGCGATCCGTCCCAGGAAGCGCACGGCGGGGCCGAAGGGGGCGGCCTGGCGCTCGTAGTATCGGCGCCAGGGACCGTCGCCCGCGACCGCGAGCTGGGCCGCGGGGAAGCGGGCGAGGACCCCGGGCATGGCGTCGAGCAGCGTGCCGAGATGGTTGCGCGGCTCCAGACGATGAAGAAATAGCAGCTTCGGGGCGAACGTCCCCGGTCCCGGCGGCCGCCGTCCCGTTGCCTGAAAGTGGCTCAGGTCCACCCCGTTCGGGATCACTTTCCACTCCGCCCGGAAATAGCGCGACATGGCGTCAACCACGGGTCCGCTGACGGCGATCCGCGCCGCGTGCATGTCCAGCAGCCGCTGGAGAGGGCGACGCAGCAGCAGGCAGGCCGGCGAGCTCTCGAACCAACAATGGAATGTCGCGACGACGGGGATGCCCACAGTGCGCGCCGCGAACGGGACGAGCACGCCGAACGTCGGTGCGAGCCCGCCGTGCACGTGTATGATGTCGAAGTTGCCGCGGAAGAGCGCCTCGAGGCGCTGCCGGAGGCGGAGGCCGAGGGTGATCCGCGCCACACCGCCGTTGGCGTAGATGACCAGGCTCCGTCCGAGGCGATGGACGAAGTCGTCGTCCGGATGGGCGTCCTGCATCCTCGAGGTCACGACGGTCACGGTGTGACCTCGTGCGCGGAACTGGAGCGCCAGATTGTGTACGTGTTCGGGGACGCCGCCCAGCTGCGGGTAGTAGTCCTCCGCCACCAGCGCAATGCGCACTCACTCCTCCCGCAAGTCGAGCTCTGCCGCCTCCTGCAGAAACGACGCCGCCGCGGATCGACTACGGTCTGTGCCGGGGACTGGCTCCGGGGGGTGTGAGGGGTCTCACCGCGGACCGGAGGACTAGAGTTAGCCGGAAGAGGAATGACTTCGCAAGCAGGAGGCCGGAGTAGAACAACGTCACGATGGCGACGACCACGAGTCCTCCGATCCGCCAGGCGGCCGACGAGACGGCCGCGAATTGCCTCGACAGAACTACGCGGACCCAACGGACCTCGTTGAGGGGACTTCCGCGCGCATCGGCGGCCCCTACCTTTCCCGGGGCCGGTCGGCGCCCCCTCCCACCCCTCTTCACATGCCCGAGCAACCCGAAGTCGAGACCGAGAAGCTCCGCGAAGCCGTGGCCGAGGAGCTCGAGCGCGAGGGCGGGAGTTTTCTGCGCACGATCGCGCTGACGACCGCGATCCTGGCCGCGTTCGCGGCCGTGGCGTCACTTCAGGCCGGCGGCACGGCGAACGAGGCTCTCGTGCTCAAGACCGAAGCCACGAGGTTACAGGCGGAGGCCTCGGATCAGTGGTCCTACTATCAAGCGAAGGGGATCAAGTCCGCGGTCGCCGAAGCAGTGGCCGCGCCGTACACGGCGGCGGGCAAGCCGGCGCCGGCGGAGCTGACCGAGCGAATCCAGCGGTATCAGGGTGAGCAGGAGGAGATCAAGAAGAATGCCGAGGCGAAGGAGCACGAGCGGGACGTACGCTCGGCCGAGGCGGACCACCTGATGCACCGCCATCATGGGTTCGCCAACGCTGTGGCGCTGTTTCAGGTATCGATCGCGCTCGGAGCCCTCGCGGCGCTCACGCGCTCGCGCCCGGTCTGGCTGGGGTCCCTGGGCCTGGGGGCCGTCGGCCTGATCATGTTCGGCCGCCACCTGTTGGGGGGGTGACCGTAATCTCGAGCAGGTCGCGCAGCATCGCGGCCGCGGTCGGCACCGCGTCCCGCTCGGAGCTCGTGGCGCTCATGCGCCCCGCGATGTCGGTGTAGTACACCACGCCCATCTCGTCGCCGCTCATCCGCGCCAGCGGGTGCTCCAGCGGCAGCGGCGTGGGGCGAACGCTCAACCGGAATCGTCCATCGGTGCCGTTGGGCTCTGCCAGGCACAGGAGGACGATCCGTTCGCCCCGCGCCGACGCTGACCGGAGCGCATCGGGGGCCAGCGCGCCGATCCCCTCCACCGCAACGTCAGCCAGCGTTGTGGGCTGGCGCAGGACCGCGTTGGCCAGAATCACCACAAGCTTCGCCGCGTCCCACCCATCGATGTCGAGCGACGGATCGGTTTCCGTGAGACCCCGGCGCTGCGCGTCCGCCAGCATGTCCGCGTAGCTCCCACCCGCTTCCATCGCCCTCAGGATGCTCTGGGTGGTCCCGTTGAGCACCGCCTCCACCCGGACAATTCTGGCGCCGGCGAGATCGCGCACGCCGAGATTGATGGTCGGCATGGCTCCGCCGACGCACGCGCTGAAGCGGAGCGGCGTGCGACCACCGGCGAGATCGCTCATCCCGGCCAGCTCGCCGTACGCAAGGGCGAGCGGTCCCTTGTTCGCCAGAACGACGGCCACCCCTGCCCCGAGCGCCGCACGCGTGAGGTCGAGCCCCGGCTGCCCAGTCTTGAGGTTCACCGGCGTGGCCTCGAGCAGCGCGTCGGCGCCGGTGCCCTCGAGCAGATCCAGCGCGGGCGCGTCCGCTCGGCCGCCGGGCAGGCCCGCCACTGAGCCTCCCCGCTGCTTGATGCTCAGGATCGCCGCCGGGTCGAGCCCACTCCGGCTGACGACGAGGCCGCCCGAGTCGGCGGCCCCCACCACCTGGAACGCCACCCCATAGCGCTCCGCGAGGAGCGTCTGTTGCGATTGAAGAATTCGGAGGAAGCTCCGGCCGACGTTGCCGAGTCCGGCCAGCACCACGCGTCGCCCGCGCGGCCCGCGCGAGGGCAGACTCAATGCCCGGCCCGGGCGCAGCTGTAGTCCTGCTCCGGCATGAAGTCCTTGATCTTGGCGAGCGTGCCGAAGCCGTCCTTCAGGTAGTCCGTCGCCTCCTTGAGGCGCTTCGGATCGAGACCGGGGAGGGTGCGGAAGGCGGCGTTGATGGCGTCCTGCTTGGCCATGAAGCGAGCTAGTGTCGACGCCATCACGTCGGGCGGGCGGCACATCCCGCGATAGAGGCGTTGCCGCACGTGCTTGATGGGCAGGCGCGCGTCGGGGACCGCGTACGGCGCGTCGACCAGTCCGGAGAAGTCGAAGTCATAGGCAACGGGATAGAGCCACGGTTTGTCAGCGATCTGGAGCAGCCGGACATTGTGGTTCATGATCACGGACCAGTCGGTATTCCCGATCAGCCACTCGAACACGGTCATCAGGTCCATCTGCGCGGAATCCATCTCCGAGTAGCTTCCGCCGGCGTGCTCCAGGACTTGGGCTCCGTTCCGCTCCGCCATCTCCTTGTCCGCCTCGAGGAAGAACCCGTACCGTGTGATCGTCCTGGTCGAGTCGCGCGTGTCGGCATAGGTGATCCGCGCAAGTCGGGCACGGTGACTCATGTCGGTGAGCTGGTTGTAGGCCCGGTAGATCCCGTATTCGACCAGCAGGTTCTGCTCGTACTGGGGCGACTTGTTGCAGTGAGTGATGAGCTTCAGCGAGCCTTGCCCGCCGAACAACGTCCCTTTCAACTGGTCCTTGGGGAAATGCACCTTGAGGGGCGCGAAGGAGCAGACCGACGGCTTCAGACGGAAATGGCCTCTGTTGCTCAGCTCGACGGCGACGGTAACCGGCCCGGAGTCGCCGGGGAAGGTGAGGCGCGCCGGCTCTCGCACGGGGTTCACGGTGTCCCGGTGGCTGAAGAGGGCGCGATAGTCCGCCGCCAGCGTGAGGGCGACAGGGGCATCGTCCCGGAACAAGCGGCGCGGCGGCCGCGACCCGCCGCCGTCGCCGGAGGCCTGCCCCAATGCCGGCCGTGGCGGCGCCCCGATGACCAGGGCAAGCGCAAGCAAAGTGGTGAGACGAGCGGCGGCTGCGCGCATGGGCCTCCCGGCCGGGCGATCGCACTACCATCTTACCGCGCGGTGTCGGGGTGCGCGAGGGTCCATGGACCGATCCCGGTCCCTCCCATGAGGTCCACGCCCCCCATCATGTCGCCCATCATCCACCAGTGCTCCAGCGGCATGACGTTCCGGCTGGAGTCACGGAACTCGTCGAGCTGCGCGTAGATCGCCGCGCGGGTCCCGCCGCTGTCGAGGCTGTCGGCCATCAGCAGGTCCGAGACGATGTCGTGCATCATGTGCAGGTTGTCGAAGACCGCGGCCGCGCGCGGATGCCGCCTGGCGAACTCGGGCGCGACCGCGGCCGTCATTGGCATCACCTTCGGCATGGACCCCGGCGGGCCCTCGAGCATCCGACGGAATCGGGCGACGGTCGCGTCCACCCCCGCGTGCCGATCCGCCTCCGTTTCGTAGACGATCAGCGGCTCGTACAACCCGACTTGAAGCCAGTGGTACGCCCAGATGAGCCCGTTGAACTGTGGATGCGTCCGCCGGAAGACCTGGCTGAACGGTTGGCTGTCCATCAGCTCCATCGTCTTTGGCACGGCGGCGAAAGCGTATCCCTTCCTCGACAGGTAATAGTCCGTGATCCGCTCGATCAGGGAGTCCTTGGCGGCCATCGGCAGCCGGTCGTCGGCGTAGACGTCGTAGATCTGGCGGTGCAGCACGTGGGCCCAATCGAACATCACCATGGCACGCCATACCAGCTTCGCGTACCGCGGCTCGATCGCCTCCTCCGGCACGGCGAAGCGAGGCGGACGCACGAGGAGATCGCCCACGAGATACGCGTACGCACGGTCCAGTGCCCGCGCGGCCTCCTCGCCGCGCTGCGTCAAAAGCGTCTCGTAGAGCACGGCGTGCCCGTAGTCGAACGCGTTGAACAGCCGGGCCGCCTCCGGATACCGCGCGAGGAACCGCCAGTTGAACCGTCCGGGATAGTAGAACTGCTCGTCGCGCCGGTCCTGCGCCACAGCCGGTGGCGGGCTCGCGCCGAGCACGGGCGCCGCCAGAAGGGCGGCTGCGACCAGGCGGGTGATCACGCGCATCTCCGCCTCACCTCCGCCCCGCGGGCAGTAACCCCCGCGCACCGAACACCCGCGAAAGGCCGATGGTGACCGCCACATCGGCCCCGTTGGCCGTGATGCGGCGAGCAAGGCCGAGATCGATCACCAGCGTCGGTGACCACTGCCACCGGCCGCCCGCGGCGAGCGTCGCGACGGTGGGCGCTCCCCGGGCGGCTTTCTCGATGAGCCCCTCCGCGATGAGGAGGATGCTCGACCGGAAGAGCGTCCGGTCCACGGCGAGGCTCGCCGACCAGCGCGGGGCCACGTCCGCGTCCGCCAGTCCGTTCTCCGAGCCGAAGCTCCACGCCACGTTCGCGTGCGCCCGCGTGAGCCCCCACGACCGGGTTGCGATGGCCTTGACCGTCACCCGGGCCACGTCGCCCGCCAGCGCACCGACCGGCAACGCGAGATCGGTCCGGAGGGCCAACGCGGGGAGGCCCCCGCTCTCGGTGTTGAAGTTGTAGAGCGCGTGGAGCCGGAGGCCCACCAGGCCGAGTGTCCCGAGCCCCGAGCCCGCCGGACTGACCACCGCCAGGGGAGCCGCAAGCCCGATCTGGCCGTTCATCACCACGCCGTGCTCGAGCTCGGCGGTGAACGTCGTGGTCTCGAATCCGCCGGCGTCCTTCTCCAGCGCCGCGCCCGTGATCAGCTCGAAGGCGTAGCGCTCCACCGCATAGGCGTCCTCGGTATGCACCGGGCGGCTATCGTCGAGATTACGGTAGTCGGTCTGGCCCACGGCGGACGCGATGGGACACAACGCGGCGACCACCACGGCGGCGGTCAGGTACTGGCTTCGCATGCTGATCCTCGTAGTCAGTTGGCGGCGG
>OEKJ01000291.1_pt1 | contig 11792 bp, 8 predicted proteins | sample 1503081 | NCBI WGS metagenome assembly OEKJ01 (sample SAMEA104379565, study PRJEB20068) | metagenome | biome: 1000743; feature: 77; material: 1998 | place: USA | collected 2012 | depth 25 m | reverse complement strand
CCGCTCGCGCGAGCGGCCCGCCGTGACATTGAGGTCGAGGGGCCGGAGTCTACTTGTGCCGGTAGATGACTCGCCCGCGCGTCAGGTCGTAGGGTGAGAGCACCACGCTCACCCGGTCGCCCTCGAGCACGCGGATCTTGAACTTGCTCATCTTCCCGGCCGCATAGGCCAGGACCTCGTGCCCGTTCTCCAGCAGGACCCGGTAGTTCCGGTCCGGCAGGACTTCGGTCACGACGCCTTCCATTTCAATTCCCTCTTCCTTGGCCATCCGCTGCTCCCCCTCGAGGTGGGGCGGAATCTCGCCGCGGGACCGTCGGGAAGCAACCTCCGACGCTACCGACCGTTCCGCGACGGCATGTCGCGCCGGAGCGCTTCGATCCGCTCCTCCACGAGGGCGACCAGGTCCGCCATCAGCGACGCTTCAAAGGACAGCGCCGCACCCGCCGTTCCGTAGATCTCGGGCAAGGGGCGCGTGGCCCCGAGCGCCAGCGCGTTACGGTATCGCGACACCGCTGTCCCGGCGTCGCGAAGGCTGTTGCGCCAGACCTGGAGTGCGCCGAGCTGCGCGATCCCGTACTCGATGTAGTAAAAGGGGTAAAGAAACACGTGGAGCTGCCGGTACCAGCGCGCGATCCGCTCGTTGATCAGACCGTCCCAGTCCACCCCGCGCTCGAAGCGCGCCCGGATGCGCAGCCAGGCGCGGTCGCGCGCCGCCCCGTCCGCGCCGTCGGCGCTGGTGTAGATCCAGTGCTGGAAGGCGTCCACCGAGGCAATGTGCGCGAGGGCCACGAGGATGTCCTCGAGATGCTCGATCGCCGCGGAGCGGGCCTCCTCCGGTGAGAAAAAGCCCGTCGGCCCTACGAGGTGCGGCGCCGCGAGCAACTCCATGGACATGGACGCGAGCTCGGCGGCCTCCGACCCGGCGTGGCGCTGCCAGATGAACGGCTGCGGGTGAGCCGCGAACGCGTGGAACGCATGGCCGGCCTCGTGGAGCAGCGTGTTGACGTCGTCCACCAGCCCGACCGCGTTCATGAAGATGAACGGCCGGCCCTGATACTGGAGCGTCTCGCAATAGCCTCCCGGCGCCTTACCCCTGCGGCTTTCCAGGTCCAGGAGACGATTGTCGATCATCGTCTGAAACTCGGCGCCAAGGTCGGGGGACACGCGGGCGAATACCCCACGGGCCTTGGCCACCAGCTCGTCCGCGGTGTAGAACGGGCGGAGGGGCTCGTCGCGATACGGATCCACGTGGAGATCCCAAGGGCGCAGCACGTCGAGCGCGAGGCGCTGGCGCCGTTGCCCCAGCAGCCGCTCGACCGCCGGCACGACGGTTCGCTCGACCGCGTCGTGAAACCGCTCGCAGTCGGCGGGGGTATAGTCGAAACGGAACTTGGCGGGAAATACATAATCCCGAAAATTCGCAAACCCGGCATTCCGCGCGGCGCGCTGGCGAAGCTCGAACATCGTGTCGAACAGCGAGGCCATTGCGTCCCGCTGGGTGAGGTACGGGACCGTGCTCGCCCGCCAGGCCCGCTCGCGAACTGCCCGGTCGGCGCTCTTGAGGTACGGCAGCAACTGCGGCAGCGGCAGCTGGCGCCCATCCCACTCAGCCGTCATCGAGCCGGTGATCCGCTGATAGGTGGCGCAATGCTGCTCCACCTCCGCGAACAGGGGGACGTTGGCCTCGCGGAAGATGTCGATCGCCGTGCGGAAGCGCTGGATGGTGGTCGCGAGGTCGGGCCGCGAATAACCGGAGGCCACCAGCCGCTTGGCGAGCCCGACGCTCTTCTCCTCCGCGAGCGGGAGGACCTCGGTGGAGAACCTGAGGTGATCGGCCTCCTTCTCCGCGTTTCCCGTATCGATCGTATAGGCGATCATCGCCAGCGCGGCCGCCTCGGTCAGCAATTCCTCGAGGGTCGACCAGTCGCCCAGCCAGCTCTCCAGAGTGCCCGGCGCGAACGCACGCTCCGCCAGCTCCTCGTAGTAGGGAGCGATGTCGGCCCACGTCGCCTTGGCAAAGGCGGCCGGGGACGATGGCAGGGCGAAGGCGGTCACGGCGTTCCTCGGATCGGGGAAGCCGTCATGATGGCGGAACCCGGACGACAATTCAAGCGGGGATCACCCTGAAGCCGAGCTGCGCGCCTGGCGGTGGTAGAGGAAGGCCAGCAGCAGCGACACAAGGCCGAGGATGAAAACGGAGCCTACGCGATAGAGGGCGTCGAGCGACGACAGGTCGAACAGCATCACCTTCAGCACGGCAAGCCCGGCCACCGTGAGCCCGCCAAGGCGCGCCGGCCGGATGTCCCGGCGTAAGCCGGCGGTGACGAGCGCGCCGGCAAAAACCAGCCACCACGCGCTCACCGCGAGACCGCCGGCGAGCTGGGCTGTCTCGGGCGACGCTTCGCGGAACTGGAAGAATCGGCGGATTTCGCCGGTGACGCCGAACAGCGTCAGCGCGCCGGCGATGAGCCACAGGCCGGCGCGCGTGAGGCCGGCCGCGGGGGTGGCGGGGTCCCGCTTCCAGAGCCGCCACGCGAGCACCACCGTCACGCCGATGGCGAGCCAGAGCACAAGGGCCCACGGCCCCCGGAACGCGGCGTCATCAAAGCCTCGGCGCCGCTGATCCTCCCCGAACAGGTGGAGCAACGCGACGCCGGCCGTGGCCGCCGCGTACCAACGTCCGTCGGAGCGGCCGAGCGGATGGTCGAGCGCCGCCCAAAGCAGGCTCAAGCCCAGCAGGATGGCGGGTGCCTCGATACCGGACCAATGCTCCAGGACGGCGACGGCGACGGCCGTCGCCCCGACGAGGGCAAACGGCTGGCGTAACCCGCCATAGCCCGCCGCGAGATAGGGGACGGCGACCACCAGGGCCGCGAGCCCCGCGTGGTCGGCGAACGTGTCCGGAGCGAGCGTGCGCACCGCCCAGCCCAGCAGCAGCGGCGTAGCGAAGAAGTAGACCGCCTCGCCGACCGACCATCCCTCCGCGGCGGCGCCCAGCAGCCGGAGCGGGCGCCACTCGGGGCGGCGGAGGCCGTGCAGCCAGACCGGCGCCGCAAGCAGCAGCCCCGCGACGAACGTCGGCCACGGTCGGTCGAGCTTGGGAGTCACCGTCGCGAGGAGCGCCCAGCCACCCCAGAAGGCAAGCAGGCGCGTCTCCCACCACGCCTCCCGCAGACCCAGATAGATCCCCGCCGTGCCGCCCACGACGGCGTAAGTGAGGGCGCCGAACGGATGGCGGGAATCACCCACGGCCGACCATCCGAGGATGAAGAAGCTCGCGGCGACGACGGCCGAGGTCGAGCGCCAATGCTGGTTGCTCGCGACCCAACCCAGCGCAAGCGCCATGGCCCCGAGGTAGATGAGCAGGGCATCAGCGTTGGCGGGCTGTCGTCCGAGGAGCACCGGGGCGACGAACGCACCCAGGGCCGCCGCGGTCCCGAGCGCCTGGATGCCGATGCCGTACGCGATGGCCGCGAGCGCGAGGGACACCAGCGCGAGCGCCGCGATTCCCGTGGCCGGCGGGACGAGCCCGTACAGCTTGGCGGCGGCCCACACAGCGAGATAGACGATGCCTGCGCCGCATCCGATGAGGGCGGCCCCGTAAGTGCGATAGCGGGGCACGAGTCGCCAGCCCAGACCGCCGACGACGAGGCCCGCGACCGCGCCGCCGATGCATCGCCCGGCCTCGGTGATCCATCCACGGTCGAAGGAGAGCTTGAGCAGATAGCCCGCGGCGAGGAGGAGCGCGAGCACGCCCACCGCGAGCAGCCCGCGCTGACCGATCCAGGCCTCCGAAGCAAGGTGAGCGGCAGCCGGCTCCGGAGCGTCCGCCGCCGGGGAAACCGGTGGAGCGGACGCCCGGGGAGGCAGGGGCGGAGGGGGCGGCGGCGCTTCGGGCGGCCGCGGGGGTGCTGGCGCGACCGAGCGGGTCGCCGGCATCGGGGGGGCGGGGGCCTCCGGTGCTCCGCGAACGCGGAGCGTCTCCCGCATGAGCGTTTCCAGCACCTCCAACCGCTGCTCCAGCCGGTCGAGCCGCTCCTCCACGCCCATACGCGCCTCCTCTGCCTACGCCGGGGTCTCGGGAGCCTGCGCCGGTGACGGCGCTGGGTTGAGGGTAGGCGGCTGTACCTCGACCCGGAAGGCCAGCAGGCCTACCAGCCCGACGATCCCGCCCGCGATCAGGAAGGGAGCCGGGTGCCCAAGGTGCTGGAAGGCGGCCGTCGCCACCAGCGGGGCCGCGATCCGGGCGAGGCCCGCGAAGGTCTGGGCGACACCCATCACCGTGCCCAGCTCACCCTTGGGCGTACGGGAGGAGAGCAGCGATGTCGTAGACGGGAAGAGCAGGGCGGTCCCGATCGGGACGAGGGGCATCACGACCGCCGCAAGCACCCAGAGGTCGGGTACCAGCGGGTAGGCGGCGCAGCCGACGATGAGCGACAGACAGCCCAGCCGCATCGTCCAGAGCTCGCCGACCCGCTCCACGATGGGGCCGAGCAGGATCACCCGCATGATGATCGAGAGCGCACCGAAGTAGGTGAGGAAGTACCCGAACGTCCGCTCGGTGATGTGGAACTCCGCGTTCAGGAACAGGGGCAGCACGGCGGTGAGCGAGCTGAAGGCCAGCATACCGACGCCGTAGATCCACAGCAGGCGGGCAACGGGCCGAGTCGGGTGGCGCAGCGCCTGCCAGGCGGGCTCCCAGAGCGACTTGCCGACAGCGGCGTGGGGGCCGGAGCCGTCCTTCCGCCGCGACTCGGGCAGCCAGTAGAAGGCGAACGCCGCATTCGCCAGACACAGCCCGGCCGCGATGAGTCCCGGCGCGTGCTGGCCCATCCGACCGCCCAGCGTCCCGATCACCGGCCCGATCACCATCGCCGCCGCCGTTGCCGACGAGAGCCACCCCAGCGCGCGGGCGCGTTGGGCGGGCTCGACGGTATCGGCGACGTACGCCTGCGCGACGCCGGTCGTGCCACCGCCGGCGCCCTGCACGAAGCGCGAGGCAAAGAGCAGCCAGAGCGAGTCGGCGAAGCCGAACACGACGTACGCGGCGGCCGCCGCCAGCAGGCCGATGAGCAGGGCGGGCCGTCGGCCGTAGCGGTCGGAGACCCGGCCCCAGACCGGCGCCGACATAATCTGGGCGATGGAGAACGCGGAGTAGATGATGCCGATCTGGAATGGCGTCGCGCGCAGCTCGAGGGCATAGAACGGGAGCAGCGGCAACACCAGCATGAACCCGACCATGTCCACGAACGCGATCGCGATCAGCACGCCCAGCCGTCGGAGCTGCTGATTGCCGCCGTCGGGCACGGTCATCCGATGCTGCTCCCGCCCCGGTCGGCGCCCAGGGCAAAGACGAGGGCGCTCACGGCCATCAGCACCACGCCGTAGGCCGCGGCCACTCCGACGTCAGCCTGCCGGAGGCTGCCGAGGATCTCGAGCGAGATGGGCCGGGTATCGAAGGTGTAGAGCACGATCGACGTCACGAAGTCTCCCAGGGCCGTCACGAAGGCAAGCGTCGCACCCGCGACGAGCGAGGGGCGGAGCAGCGGCACCGTCACGGCCCACAGCGTGCGCCATCGCCCGGCGCCCAACGAGGCGGCCGCCTCGTCCAGCGACGGGTCGAGCGCCCGGAAGCCGGCCAGGGTGGCTCGGCTGGTCAGGGGCAGATTCCGTACGAGATACGCGAGCGGAAGGATCCAGACCGTACCAATCAGGATGACCCGACCAGTCCACGGCGCGTTCACGCTGAAGGCGGTGGCCAGCGCGATCGCGAACACGGTGCCCGGCACCGCCCAGGGCAGCGCCAGCAGACCCTCCAGCAAACCGCGGCCCCGCACTCGGCGCCGGACGACCAGCGCCCCGGCGAGCAGCGATATGGCGACCGACGCGCCGGTGGCCGCGGTTGCGAGCCAGAGGCTGTTCACCAGCGGCCGGAAGCGGACCGGGTCGCGCACCAGCGTGGCGTAGTTGCCGAGCGTCCAGGCGGGGGGCACCGCCTCGGTGGTCCAGGTGCCGACCGGAACGAACGACACGATCAGCAGCGTCAGGTGCGGCAACAGCAGGACGACGCCCAACCCCCAGGAGAGGAGCGTGACCGCCCGGCGGAGCCAGGGCTGTGTGAGGCGGGTTGGCGCGGGCGGCGTGCCCTTGCTGCCTCCGAGATCCCGCTCGGCGCCGCGGAAGAGCACCAGCGCCAGCAGCGCGAGCGTCGCCAGCGACACGGTCTCGACCATCGCGAGCGCGGTCTCGCCGTTCAGGCGCGTGGAGACGATCTGGGTCGTCATCACCCGGAAGCCGCCGCCGAACACGTAGGGGGCGCTGAAGGAGGCCAGCGCCGTCATGAAGGTGAGCAGCGCGCCGCCGGTGAGCGCGGGCCGGAGGGCCGGGAGCACCACGCGCCGGATCGTGCGCCACCGCCCGGCGCCAAGACTCGCCGAAGCCTCCAGCATGGAGCCGTCGAGCGATAGCAGAGCCGCGCGGGTGAAGAGATAGAAGTAGACGTACATCGAGTAGGCATGGACCAGCAGGATCGCGCCGGCGCCCTCGAGCCGCCACGGCGCCTCGTCCAGGCGCAGGAGCGCCTGCACCGCGCGGGCGACGAAGCCGGACTCGCCGTAGAGAAAAAGAAACGCGATCACGCCGACGAGCGGCGGAAGAACGGCGGGCAGCGCGATCACCGCCGCGAGGAGACGGCGGCCGGGAAAATCGTACCGCGTCACCAGCACCGCGAGCGGGATGCCCACGAGTCCAGCCAGCCCGACGCTGGCGACCGAGATCCACAGACTGCCCCAGAGCGCCTGCCACTCGTTCGGCCGCCGCGCGAACTGTCGCACATACTCCCCCGTCCAGCCGCCGCCGGAGTGCACCGCCTCCAGCAGCACGAGCCCGAGCGGGTACACCACCAGCCAGCCCAGCGCGAGCAGTAGCGCCCACGCGACGATCTGGCCCCGCGGCGCGCGCCGGGCATCCCCGGTCATGGCGCCGCCGGGAACAAGTGAATCCCGCCCCCCGCCCGGCGGCTCGGCACCAGCCCCACGCGCTCCCCGACTGAGATCTGCCGGCTGGGGCCGCTCACCTCCAGGGTGGTCCCGCGATCCGTGCGCACGCTGAAGAGCGACGTGGCGCCGGTGAATCGGCGCAACTCGACGACCGCCATGAGCGCGCCCGGTTCCGGGCGTGCCATCCAGACCGCCTCGGGCCGGAGGAGCACGCGGACTCGCTGTCCAACCGTGAGCCCACGCTGCACACCCGCTTCCGCGGGAACGCCCCACTCGACTCCCTCGACCCGCACCCGCGTGCCACCGTCCCTCAGCTCCACCACCACGGCGTCGATTGTCGAGGCCCGTCCCACGAACGCAGCGACGAAGGGATTGGCGGGTGCGCCGTACAGCTCGTCGGGCGTGCCTACCTGCTCCAGCCGCCCCGCGCGTAGCACGGCCACCCGGTCGCCGAGATCGAAGGCTTCCTCCTGCTCGTGGGTGACCAGCACCGTGGTGATGCCGATGCGGTGAATCAGATCGTGCAGCTCGCGCCGCGTACGCTCGCGCAGCGCGGGGTCGAGGTTGGACAGCGGCTCGTCCAGCAGGAGCACGCGGGGCTCGGGTGCGAGCGCACGCGCCAGCGCGACCCGCTGCTGCTGCCCGCCCGACAGCTGCGCGATCCGTCGCCGCTCGAATCCGCGGAGGTCCACCAGCTCCAGGGCCGCGGCCACGCGTCGCTCCAGCTCCGCCGCCGGCACACCCAGCGACTCGAGGCCGAAGCCGACGTTGCCGCGCACGTCGAGGTGGGGAAACAGCGCGTAGTGCTGAAACACCATGCCGAAGCGGCGGGTGACGGGCGGGGCCCCGGTGACGTCGAGCCCGTCGACGCTCACGCGGCCCGCGTCCGGCGTCTCGAAGCCCGCGAGCAGGCGTAGGGTCGTCGTCTTGCCGCTGCCGCTCGGCCCCAGGAGTGCGAGCACTTCTCCCCGCGCGATGTCGAGCGAGACCCCGTCCACCGCCGCGGTGCCGCCGAACCGTCGGCTGAGCCCCTCCACCCTGAGGAACGTCATCAGCGCCGGCCGCTTCCGCGCACGTGGCGGTCCCAGTAGCTCATCCAGCCCGCGCCCTCTTTCGCCAGGAGGGACCAATCCACATCCGCCACGACCATCTCGCGCTCGACGTCGGCGACCCAGGGGGGCACTGAATCCGCGGGAAGGTCCCGTCGCGCCGGAAGACGGTAGACGCGCCGAGCCGCGAGGACCTGTCCATCGACGCTGCCCACGAAGTCGATGAACGCCCTGGCCGCTTCGGCGTGCCGGCTGCCGCGCACGAGGCCGATGGCGTCGTCGATGACGACCGTGCCGCTTCGGGGAAAGGTGTAGTCGAAGGGCATCCCCTTCGACCGGCTGATGAGGATGTCCGGGAGGTCCCAGAGCGTCACCAGCCCCTCCTGGCGGGCGAGCTTGGCGTCGAGCACGGCGGGATTGAGCGTGTAGGCACGAGTTTGCCCGTCAAGGCGGCGGAGCCAGGCCCACGCGGCCGCCGTGTCACCGGTGGACCGGATGCTGCGCTGGATGAACAACCCCCAGATGGCGCGCATCGTTCCGCTGGCCATCGGATCGCGGATCAGTACCTGGTCGTGCCAGCGGGGGGCGAGCACATCGTCCCAGTCCGCCGGCGCATCGTCGCGCTTGACGGCACGGCTGTTGAACGCGATCACCGCCGGCGTGCGATACACCGGGTAGTAGAAGTCGCTGGGGCCCACGCCCTCAGGGCCGACATGCTCCGCCCAGGCCGGGCGGTAGGGGGCAAGCAGAGAATCCTCGACGCCGCGGTCGAAGAGCGTCGTCGGGCCGCCGAACCAGACGTCCGCCTGCGGATTGACCCGTTCGAAGCGCAGGCGATCGAGAATCTCCTGGCTTCCCATATCCAGCCAGCGCACGTCGATGTCGGGCCGGCGCCGCTCGAATTCGTGCTCCAGCAGCGTCAGCTGATCACGCCCGTGGGGCGAGTAGAGCAGCAGCGGCGTGCGTGGGTCGGCGGCGCAGGCCGCCAGCACGACGATGAGCGCGGCGGGAAGGCGCCAGGCTCCGAAGCCGGTCAATGCGACGGTGACGCCAGCGCGAGCAGGTTGACGAACAGACGGTAGGCACCGGGAACGCCCGCGGGCAGCTGCCGGAAAAAGCTCAGCCCGGTGTACACATACGTCCCTTTGCCCGCGCGGGCCACGAGCAGCGCTCCCTCGAGCGGCCCCTCGCCGGGGTCGTGCGTTTCGAGAAGCGGCACGTAGGCTCGATCCCAACTGTGCGCGAAATACAGACCCCGCTCCTGGACCCAGCCCGCCCAATCATCCGGGCCGACCCGGTTCGGCATGCGGAAGACCGGGCTTGCCGGCTGGAGCAGGCGGACCGGCGCCTTCTCGTCGGTCACGCGATCGTGGCTCACCGGCGCGGCCGCCCGCACGGTCGGCGCCGCCGTTCCGGCGGGTCCCCCGCTCCGCGTGATCGCTTCGAGCCGGAGCGGCTGGCCACCCACGGTCATCGGAAACGGCGCGTACCCACGGGTGAAGAAATCGTACTGCTGGTATTGCACCAAGACGAGCCCTCCGCGCCGGGCATAGTCGAGGATCCGCCCGTTGTGACTCACGAGGGCCGGCTCGGTCTCGTACGCGCGGCTTCCGATCACGATTGCGTCAAACCGCGAGAGGTCACCGCGCTCGAGCATGGGCCCATCGATGAGCGTCACGGGCACGCCGACGCTCCGGAGCGCCTCGGGCACGCGGTCGGCCGCGCCGCGGACGTAGCCGACGCGCGCGAGCCGCGGCAACGCCAGCGGCGCCACCCGCACGGTGGCCGCCGCGAGTCGAACGAACGTGCGGGGGCGGATGTGGGGATAGTCCACGGCGAACACGCCCGTCTGGTAGCGCCGTCCCGCCCGATCCTCGACCTCCGCCCGAATCGTGACGGCGCCGGCGTGGGCCGTGACCGGGGACCGCACGTCGAAGGCGAAGGTGCGCGTCTCGTCCTCCCGACCGAACGTGAACGCCTGGGGTGACCCAACGACCCAGCCGGTGGGCGCCACCAGCCGGACCGTGCCGGTCGTGGTGTCGCGGCCGCCGTGCGTCAGCGTCACGGTGAAACGCCGGCTCTCTCGTCCCGGCGCCGGCCAGACCAGCGTGTCGGGGTCGATCTTCACATCGATGCGCGGCACCACCGTGATGGGGCGGCGGACCTCGCCCGCTGTCTGGTCGCGATAGCGAAACGACGCTTCGCGCGGCTCGATGTCGGCGCCGAACTCCGCGGTGATGAGCGGATCGTCGAACGGCGCACCGAGCAGATCGGCCGGCCCCGCCGGCCAGGCGTAGAGATCGCCGTCTCTCGGCCGATCGAGGAAATAGGGCCGCGTGGGGGCCGCGCTGTCGGGAATCGCGATGTCGAAGGTCCAGCTCGCGACGCCACCCGGCTCGATCGGCCCGCCGTCCTGCGAAGCGTGGAGCCAGGGCCAGGTCGCGTTACCGCGAATCACCACGAGCGGAACGGTCACGGAACGCGGCCCGGCGTTCCAGCAGGTGACCACGAGATGCAGCACTTGCCCCGGCACGACCCGCTGGTCGTCCGCCACCGGGTCACACACCACGTCCGACACGAGCTGGATCGCTCGCTGGAGCCGGGTCAGCTGGTCCCACTGCTCCGTGGTCGCGACGCCGACGCGCACCGCCCCCTCGCCGCCGGTCTGCGGCAGCGCCGACGCGAACCGGTCCAGCGTCGCCGTCAGCGCCGGCGACCGCGACCGCTTGTAGCTCTGGATCTCGGCGGCGAGCGAATCCCACGGCGCGGACGAGCCGGCGCCGGGGCCGGCGACCGCAGCCATCCCGGCGAGGGTGGTGTCGATCCCGGCCCAGAGGCCGTCACCACCCCGGCCGGTGCGGTCCTCCGCGAGGCGGAGGCGCACAAGTGAGGGGCCGATGCGTTGCAACTGTCCCATGTCCTGCGATCGGTGCAGGCTCCGCCCCGCCATGGCAATCTGGTGATAGGACTTGCCCACCGCCGAGTCGAGGACGCCGCCCTCGAGCACCAGCGTCGTGGCCGCGCTGTCGAACCGGGTGCTGCGGTACAGCTTGAGCGGGCTCCACGGCTTCAGGCCCTCGCTCGCCAGCTCGGGAAACCGGGTCGCGTCGCCCGCGATGCGGAACGCCTCCAGCGCCGCCCAGCCCGCCGCCTGGTGCTGCCCGTGCCCGTCTCTCGGCGTGCCGCTGAAGACCGAAACGATGATCTGCGGCCGGAACCGGCGCACGATGCGCACCACGTCCTTGAGCACGGAGTCGCGGGGCCAGTGCGTCCAGGTCTCATCCTGGGTCTTGGAGAAGCCGAAGTCGTAGGCTCGGCTGAAGAACTGACGCGCGCCATCCAACCGTCGCGCCGCCAGCAGCTCCTCGGTCCGCAGCAGACCGAGCGCCTCGCCCAGCTCCGGACCGATCACGTTCTGGCCGCCCTCGCCCCGGTTGAGGGAAAGATAGGCGGCCTCCGCGCCCTCGCCGCGCACGAGCACGGTGAGCAGCTCGGTATCCTCGTCGTCGGGATGCGCGCCGATCACCAGCACGCGCTTGTAGTGGCCGAGGAGTCTGAGCTCGTGGTCAACAGCGACGACGCCGCCCGTAGACGGCGGCTCGAGCTGCGCGGCGAGGCGGGGAGCGGCGGCGAGAACGGAGCCCGTGAGATACGCGAGGGCAATACACAAGCGACTCACTACCCCGCCCGGCGAGAGAGAGGGAGGAAGCTAAACGGGTGAGAAGTGAGAAGTAAGAAGTAAGAA
>OEKJ01000152.1_pt1 | contig 12030 bp, 8 predicted proteins | sample 1503081 | NCBI WGS metagenome assembly OEKJ01 (sample SAMEA104379565, study PRJEB20068) | metagenome | biome: 1000743; feature: 77; material: 1998 | place: USA | collected 2012 | depth 25 m | reverse complement strand
TTGTCGGGCTTGATGTCGCGGTGCACGACGCCGAGCCCGTGGGCGGCGCTGAGCGCGTCGGCGGTCTCCTTCATGATGCGGCGGACCTCTTCCACCGGGAGCTGCCCCCGGCGCTTGATCCGGGCGGCGACCGACTCTCCGTCGACGTAGCCCATCACGAAGTAGACGAGGCCCTGGCCCTCGCCGACCGAGTGGATGGGGACGATATGCGGGTGGGAGAGCTTTGCCGCGGTCTGTGCCTCGCGCGTGAACCGCTGGCGGATGTCGCTCTGAAACGCGAGTTCCGGCGGTAGCACCTTGATCGCTACGCGACGCTGCAGGCGCTCGTCGCGGGCGCGGTAGACGACGCCCATTCCCCCTCGGCCGATCTCCCCCTCGAGGGTGTACGCCTCCCCCAGCGCTTGCGCGAGGCGGGTGGGAAGCGGCTTGTCGGCTGGGTCGGTCATCGGGTGCGCTGGCTCACCTGGGTCCGGTTCGCTGGCCGCAGAGAATCTGCGCTCGCCACGCGATAGAAGGCAACACGACGCGCAAGCGAAGGCTTTACGGAGTGCGACGCGCGCGGATTCAGACCGAGGCGCGCCCGCCCGTGTGGCTCCGTCAAACTGGCAGGTCCGAAGTTACGTCAGACAAAATAGCGGGATGAGCCGCCCGCGCGGAGGGGGTGTTGGAACTTCGCCGCCGCTGCAAGTTGTTGTAAGACAAGACGAACTCCTTGTGTCCAGTTTGGCACGCCGGATGCTTTGAGGGGACCGACCATAGGTTGGTTGTGCCATCCGGGCCTCCGGGCCCATGAGAGGAGTCGTAATCCCCATGGCTGAACGCCTCACCTTGCCGGTGCTTCCCCTCCGCGAGGTTGTGCTCTTTCCGGGCGTCACCGCGCCGATCGGCGCGGGTCGTCCCGGCACGCTCCGCGCCATCGAGGCCGCCCTCGCCACGCCTGAGCGGTTGGTGTTCGCGGTCTCACAGCGGCAGAACGTCGAAAGCGTCACGTCGGAGGTGTTGTACACCGTCGGGACGATCGCACGCATCGGCCAGCTCCAGCGCGGCCTGTCCGGCATGCAGCTGCTGCTGCATGGAGACCGGCGCGGCATCGCCCTCCACTATAGCGAGAAGGACGGATACCTCCAGACGATAGTCCGTGAGGCCGAAGAGATGCTGCCGCTCAACCCGGAAGAGCCCGCCTTCGTGGCGCTCCACCGGGAGGCACGGGTCCGCGCAGCCGAGCTGGGCCAGAAGTCCGGCCTGCCGGAGGAAGTCGTCCAGCAGGTCCTCGCGGGCGTGAACGAGCCCGGTCGCTTTGCCGACCTGGTGGCCGGCTACATCGACATCACCCCGTCGCAGCGCCAAGCGCTGCTCGAGACCCTGTCGGTCGAGGAGCGGCTGCGTCGGGTGCTGGTCCACGTCCAGCGGCAGATCAGCCTGGCCGACGCGCAGGAGGACATCAAGTCACAGGTCCAGGAGGAGCTGGGGGAGCGGCAGCGCGAGATGTTTCTGCGCGAGCAGCTCAAGCAGATCAAGAAGGAGCTGGGCGAGGATGACGAGGGCACCAATGAGCTCGAGGAGCTGAAGCAGAAGCTGGCCGCGCTGGAGCTTCCCGAGGAAGCACGGAAGGAAGTGGATCGCGAGCTCGCGCGCCTCGGACGCACCGGCCGGGAATCGATGGAGTCACAGGTAATCCGCACCTTCCTCGAGAATGTGGCCGAGCTGCCGTGGAACACGCGTACCGAGGACCACCTCGATCTGCGGGAAGCGTCCAAGATCCTGGAGCAGGACCACTACGCGCTGAAGGACGTGAAGGATCGGGTGCTCGAGTTCCTGGCGGTCCGGCAACTGAGGGAGCGGGAGCGCGCCGCCGCCGCCGCCGACACGGCGGTGCAGCCCGCGTCGAGCACGGGCAATCCCGACGACAAGGCGGCCAAGGGACCCATCCTCCTGTTCGTCGGCCCGCCCGGCGTGGGCAAGACCTCCATCGCCAAGTCGATCGCGCGGGCGATGGGGCGCAAGTATGTCCGCATTTCGTTGGGCGGCGCGCGGGACGAGGCGGACATTCGGGGTCACCGGCGCACCTATGTCGGCGCGATGCCCGGCCGCATCATCCAGGGCATGAAGCAGGCGGGCACCAAGAACCCCGTCTTCCTGCTCGATGAGGTGGACAAGCTCGGCGTTTCCTTCCAGGGCGACCCGGCGAGCGCGCTCCTCGAGGTCCTCGATCCGGCGCAGAACGACTCGTTCACGGACCACTACCTTGGCGTGCCGTTCGACCTGAGCGAGGTGCTCTTCATCGCCACGGCGAACTTCATTCAGAGCATTCCGGGTCCGCTGCTGGACCGAATGGAGGTCGTGGAGTTCTCGGGCTACACCGAGCGGGAAAAGCTCCAGATCGCGCGCCAGTACCTGATCCCCCGTCAGTACGAGGAGAACGGGATCGCGGCGGGCCAGCTCGAGATCACCGACGAGGCCCTGTCGGAAGTAGTGACCGGCTACACCCGGGAATCGGGCGTTCGGCAGCTCGAGCGGGAAATCGGCCGGTTGGCGCGGAAGGTGGCCCGGAAGATCGCGGGCGGTGAGAACGAAGCGGTGACCCTGACCCGCGACATGGTGGACGACCTGCTCGGCCGGCCCAAGGTCCATCCGGAGAAGGCCGGCGGCGACGATCAGATCGGCGTGGCCACCGGCATGTACTACACGCCCACCGGCGGCGACATCATGTTCGTCGAGGCGAGTACCATGCGAGGCAAGGGCGAGCTGGTGCTGACGGGGCAGCTGGGCGACGTGATGAAAGAGTCGGCGCGGGCCGCCTGGACCTACGCGCGGTCACATGCCGCCGCCCTCCAGGTCCCGGATGAGATGTTCGAGCGGGACATCCACGTGCACGTCCCCGCCGGGGCGATCCCGAAGGACGGCCCCTCGGCCGGCGTGACGATGGCTTCGGCAATCGTCTCGGCGATGAGCGGCCGGCCGGTCCGTCCGGACGTCGCGATGACGGGCGAGATCACCCTCCGCGGCCGCGTGCTGCCGATCGGCGGGGTGAAGGAGAAGGTGCTCGGCGCCGAGCGGGCGGGAATCACCACGATCATCCTGCCCAAGGAAAACGAGCCGGATCTGGAAGACCTGCCCCAGGAAGTGCGGGACAAGCTCCAGATTCACCTGGTCCACGAGCTGGGCGAGGTGCTCGCGTTTACCCTGCGGGGAGCCTCGTTCCGCGAGGGCCGCCTGCTCTTCGGCGACGAGAAGAACCCGAAGGACGTGGTGCCATTGTCGCCGGGGTTTCGGCACTAAGTGCCAGTGAGAAGTGAGAAGTAAGAACTGAGAAGGGGGCCCGCTGGCTTACGGACCCCCTTCTCACTTCTTACCTCTCACTTCTCGCTGGCTTTTCCTGAACTCCGCTTCCAGCCGCCCCACCGCCTCCTCCATCCGGGACACGATCGCCCCCGGCGGCGGCGCACCGATGAGCCACTGCTCCGCCTCCCGGGCAATCGCGCTGATCGCGGGAAAACCGTATGACCCTCCCGAGCCCGCCAACTGGTGCAGGCGGCTCCGCATTGCGGTGGCCGCCCCGGGCGTGCCGTTGCGCAGCTCGGCGATGTCCGCTCGGAGTGCCGCAATGTGCCCGTCACTCCCCGCCAGGTACTCCGCACGTAGCTCCCGAAGGAGATCGTCGTCAGCAGAGCCGTCGGTCATGACTGACCGCTGTAGCCGGACAGAGCCAGCCGTGCGGCCGCCACGAGCGCCGGCGCCGTGCTCCAGTGCCCGTGGACCTCGCTCCCCTGACGGTACGCGACGACCGCGCTCCTGTCGTCCACCACGCAGACCAGGGGCGCTCCGGGCCAGGAGTGGTCCCCGGCGACGAGCGTCACCGGAGCAAAATCCAGCTCAACCGGCCCCGTCGACAGAAGATTGAGGGCGACGCCGGTAGTGACCGATCGCCGCAGCGCCGGCGCCAGGAGGGGGTACGCCTCCGGTGGCGCGAGCAAGGTGACCGAGCTCGTTGCTCGGGCAACGTCGTGCGCGATCAACTGCAGAGCGGCGCGTGGCGAGTCCACCTCCACCACGGTGGGAGTGGTCGGCACCGCCAGCTCCTCGAGATCGGCGCTCAGCTTGTCGAGTGCCTGGCCGTGTTGGTTGGCGATCCTCGCAATGAGCGCAGTCGTATCCTCCGGCCGGTACTTTCTCGGCCGGCCGCCATCCGAGCGCGCCGCCCCCTTCGTGACCAGCCCCTCGAGCGCGCTATACGCGTTCGCCCGGGCGAGCCCCGCCGCGCGGGCGATGGCGTAGCCCGTGCCCGGGCCTTCGGTGAGGAGGACTTCGTAGACCAGGCTTTCGGTGGGGGTATAGCCGAACGGGGTGAGATCCACGCGGGGCATGGCAGTAGTCTGGGGGACTACGCCGACGAAGGCAAGACGCGTCTACGAGTAGTCCACCGACCACCCGAGCAGTTTCGCGATGAGGGCGAGGCGGAACGTCACGTCCATCTGACGATCCTCGGCGGTGGTTGTCTCGAGGTGCAGCGGATAGGCGTGGTACGTGAGCTTGTTCAACGGTCTCGGCGCCGATCTGAGGCCCTTGGGAGCCCAGACCCCCGTTTCATCACAGTCCTTGAGCAGCCGGGCGAGAACCTTCGTGGCGACGGGCGCGGTGTGGAGGGCGCCGATCCGGGCGAGCAGCTCCACATAGTGGAGCGCCAGCGGCAAGTCCTTCGGCGTCCCCTTCGCGTCGGCTTCGATGGGGTCGCCGAGCAGGAGGTGCACCGGCCGGAGGAGCTTCTTCCCCAATTGGACGGCGAACGCCTTCTTGGGGGCCGGCTGCGCGAGGTAGTGACCGAGCCGCTCGGTAAAGCCTGCCCGCTCTCGCTGAAGGTTGGGCATCGATCCAAGCATCGCGACCGAGTACCAGGTCGGCGGGTGTGCCTCGGGATGGAGCACGATGTTCTTCCCCGATTTCACGAACGGCTTCTCCGCCAGCGGGCTGCGGAGGAACTGGGAGACCGCGCTCGCGATCCGGTGACCGGACCCCCTCAGGCGCGGGTCTTCGACGTGTCCGGCTTCGGCCAGCGCGCAGGACGCTGCCTCGCGGATCACATTGCGAATCCAGGGCTCCGCCGCCGGCTCCGCAGCGACCAGCTTCTGGTATTCGAAGAGCAGGGCCGGGTTCTCGTCGCGCGTGAGCAGCCGAAACAGGATCCGGTCTGCCAGCTTGAGGGGACGCCCGTCCCGAGGCCATGCGAGCTGCAGGAGACGGCGGTACTGCGGGATGGTCCCGACGTCCTTGATGCTTTGCGCCGCGGCCGGCGCGAAAGCGAGCAGGTTGTTGCCCCAGACGCCCGTGTCCTTCTGCTTCTTGACGACCGCTTGGGACGCCCTGGAACCCGGGACCGCGGCTTGGGCGGCCTCGATCGACTCCGGGGGGGCATAGCCCTCCGGAGCGAGGTCCCGGTAGGTGCGGTACCGGATGGACTCGCTGCCGTATTGGAGCAGCCAGGAGAGCGGAATGCGATGCTGCGACGGCAGTTCCAGGAAGGCTCCAGGGGCTCGCTGGGTGACCGAGAATTGAGCGGCCGCAAAGATACTAGGGGCGATGAGGATTCGCTATTGCCCCACTGGAGCCCCCAAAGCAGCCCCTGACCGCTACTTGAGCCGATCCTTTCCCGCGGCTTCGAACTCCGAGCCCTTGCTCCAGACCGGCTGTCCGGGCGCCTCCGCGACGGCGAGGGCGGTCCGGACGATTACACGGTCTTGCTGGACCGCCCCGTCGTAGGTGTACCACGGGAGCAGCTCGTCTCCCGGTTGGTGATACCGGTGCGCCGTGTAGTCATCCTCCTGCTGCTGGCCCCAACCGGCCGGCTGCCCGACGACATCCAAGCCCTTTTCGAGAGAGAGGGCGGGCACGCCCGCGCGCGCGAACGGGAAGTGGTCGGAGCGGAAGAACGAGCCCTTGATGAGCGCGTCCTGGTTGATCGTGACCCGGAGGCCCTCCTGCCTGGCCGCTTCGGCGAACACCTTGCCCAGGGACGACTGGTCCATGCCGAGGGCGGCGATGTCCCGGGTTTTCCCGAAGAGGTTCATCACGTCCATGTTGAGCACGGCCGCGATGTCCTTGAGCGGGACCGTCGGCCGGGCCGCGAACGCGGTCGAGCCGAGCAGTCCGGATTCTTCCGCGGCGAAGGCCATGAAGACGATCGAGCGGGGCGGATGAATGCCGCTTCGCACGAATGCCTCCGCCGCGGTCAGCATCGCCGCCGTTCCTGAGCCGTTGTCGAGGGCCCCGTTGTAGATGGAATCCCCGTTCACGGGCAGGCTGATGCCCAGGTGATCGTAGTGCGCGCCGATGATGACCGCCTGTGTGGCCTTGGGGCCACGACCCGGCCAGCGGGCGATCACGTTGTACGTGCTCGAGCGCCGGAGGGTGCTTCGGACCGTTGCCCCCAACTGCGCCTTGAGGGCCACGCCCTTGAAGCCGGGCCGGCTGGCGGCCTCGGTCAGGCGCGCGAGCCCCCCGGCGGGTTGCAGGAGGTGATCGGCCGCGGACTCGGTCAGCCATCCGGCAACGACGAGCGAGCCGGGCTTGCGGAGGACTCGCGTCTGGGGGCCGGTCCAGGAGCCCGTGACCGTGGCCCATCCGTATGTGGCGCTCTCGGTCGTGTGGACCATGAGGATGCCGGCCGCACCCTGTCGCTCGGCCTCCTCGATCTTGTAGGTCCAGCGGCCGTAGTAAGTCAGAATCTTCCCTTTGAAGAGGGTCGAATCACGCAGCCCCGGCGTGTTCACCAGGACCACCACGACCTTGCCCTTGACGTCGAGCCCCTTGTAGTCGTCCCACCCATACTCCGGCGCGACGATGCCGTAGCCGGCGAAGACCAGGTCACCGGCGACGCTTACGAGCGAGTCGTCCTTCATCGACCAGAGCACGTAGTCCTGCTTGAACGTGAGGGGCGTCGCGCCCTCACCGACGATGGTCGCCTGAGGACTCGGCGTAAGCGCGATGACCGGCACCTCGTGGTAGTAGGTCCCGCTGTCGCCGGCCGGCTCGAGGCCCAGGCGCTCGAACTGCGCGGCGATGTACTTGCCGGCGATGAGCCCGCCCCGGGTTCCCGGCGCCCGGCCCTCGAGCACGTCGTCGGAGAGGAACGTGAGGTGCGCCCGCATCACCCCGGCCGAAATGGCGTTCGCGACGCGGGTGCCCGCGGGTTGCTGGGCGTAGAGCGGTGCAACGAACGAGCCGACGGGGCAGAGCAGGGCAACGAGGGACGTGAGAAAGCGTGACAAGGCACTCCTCCGGGCTGAGCCGAGATTCAATGGCCTAGTGTGCTCGCTGGTAGGGCGAGTCGTTCTTCCAGCGCGCGGGTTCCGGGGCGTTCGCGGTCGCAAGCAGCGTGCGGGCGAAGACCCGCAGGGAGTGCGCGGCGGCCGCGTAGTCGAGCGACTGGTGCAGATCGTCGTTCGGCTGGTGGTAGCGGTGCTGAAGGTAATCGTCCAGCCGTTCCTTGCCCGAGCCCGGCGGACCCGTGCCCACGCGGTCGCCGAAGAAGAGAAAGGCGACCGGCACGCCCGCCCGTGCGAACGAGGCCTGATCCGAGCGGCTGAAGAACCCCTGCTGCACCGCTTCCTGAAGAATCGGGCTGTGCCGATCGGTGATGGCGTAGCCCTCCGCAGCCGCGGCTGCACGGAACACGTCGCCCAGCGAGGAGAGGTCCGCGCCAAGCGCGGAGATGTCACGCGTGTCCGCGAGCACGTTGAGTCCGTCGAGATTCAGCATGGCGGAGAGCTGGGTCAGCGGCAGCGGCGGCCCGGCGACGAACGCGGCTGAGCCGAGAAGCCCGGCCTCCTCTGCCCCGAACGCGACGAATAGCACGGAACGGTCAGGCCGGGCGCCAGCGGCGACGAACGCCTCCGCGATGGCCAGCATTCCGGCCGTGCCCGACGCGTTGTCGAGCGCGCCGTTGTAGATCGAGTCGCCGGCCACCGCCCGGCCGATCCCGAGGTGGTCGTAGTGGGCGCCCAGCAGCACGGCCTCCGTGGAGCGGCTCCGTCCCGCAAGCCGGCCGACCACATTGACGGTAGGCACGACTCGGGTCCGCCCCTGCGCCGCCGCCGCGAGCGTGAGCTTGAGCGGCACGGCGCTGGCACCCGGACGCGCTGCCGCAGCGGCGAGACGGTCCAGGTCTTCGCCGGCGCTCGCGACCAGACTCCTGGCCGCAGGCTCGTTGATCCATCCGGCCACGCGGGCCGCACGCTCTCCTGCGTCCCGGTCTCCGAGCACGAGCTGCTCGCCCTGCCAGGCATCCGCGATCATCAGCCACGAGGCCTGGTACGGTTGGCGGTAGATGACGAACGCTCCCACCGCCCCGTGCCGGGCTGCCTCGTCCACCTTGTACTGGCGGAACCCGTAGTCGGGGCGCGCCGGATGCCGGAAGAGTGTCGTGTCCTGGTCGCCGGGTGTGCCGACGATCATGAGAACGATCTTCCCGGTGACGTCCACGCCGCGGTAGTCGTCCCATCCCTCCTCGGGGGCGACGATCCCGTAACCCGCGAACGCGACGTCCGCTGTCACCTGCGCCGAGTCCGCCGAGCCGGGTATATAGGCGACGAAGTCGGTGCCGATGGTCAGCGCCCGGCTGCCCGCCACCCCGAGGCTGGACGTGAACCGGCGGCCGGTGAGCGGGATGCGCTGAAACCAGGTGCCGCTGTCGCCGGCGGGCTCGAGTCCCATCCGGCGGAATTGCGCCGCGATGAACTCGGCTGCCACCCATTCGCCCCGCGTGCCGGTGCCCCGCCCCTCCAGCGCGTCGTCCGCGAGAAACCGGATGTAGGACTCGATGGCCGGCGGGCTCACGCGAGGGAACGTTGTCGTGGCCTGGGCGTGCAACGACGTCGCAGCCCCGGACATCGCCGCCGCGAGCGCAAGGGCCACGAGAGGGTGAAGGACATCGCCGGGTCTCATCGGCCAGCCACCGGCCGGGGAGTGGCGCACCGGACCACCGCAATCGTGCCGGCGGGGCGCGTACCGCGCTCGCGCGTGAGGACAAGGCGGGAGTCGTCGAGCCAGCTCACGCCCTCCCCCTCCGGGCCGAGATGCCGCACGTCGCACGCGACCGGCTCCGCGGGGAGATCCAGCCGCCCCCCGCTCGCGGCATGGAAGAAGTACACGGCGGCGTAGGTGCGCAGAGCCACCGTTTGTCCGTCGGGTGAGAGCCCGGCTCCGGTCACTCGGTCGCGTACGGATCGCACCGCGATCGGGAGCGTTTCGATCAGCTCGGCGGTAACCTGGGCCGAGGATCCCCAGGCCCGAGCGGGCACCCGATAGTGCCGCACGGGGCCCGACCGGCCCTTCGTGACCAGATGGACATCCTGACTCGGCGCGACCCACATCGCCTCGACATCGTGAGGTCCGTCGGGATAACGCACGGTCACCCCCTGCGCGGGCGCCGTTGGCCGGGTGCGGAACGGGTGCCTTTCGGGAACGTCGGGCTCCGGCACCCGGTACAGCGCCACGGACCGACGGCGCTCCTGATTGTCTCCCGTGTCCGCGAGATAAAGGCAGGTCCCGCCGGCACAGGGGCCGAGCGCGATGTCCTCCCAGTCCACGTTGCGCGCCCCGGTCACGGCGAACGTGCCCCTCGCGGCGCCGGTCGTGTCCGTCGCGTACACGTAGGGCCCATCGCCCGAGTCGTTGTGAGTCCAGAGTACCCCCGAGGTACGCCGGCTTGCCGCAACCCCGGAGCTCTCGCTCACTCGCGGGTCCGCAAAGGTCCCGGTCAGGCGGGAGCTGAGTGGCGGCTCGATCCGCCATGAAGTCTGGGGGCTGGCTGAGGTAAGGGGCGCGAGGAGGGCGAGCGCCGCGAGGCGGGAGGGACTTGGCACGCGGGAATGGTAGCGAGGGACGCCGTCCGGCTCCACTCCTCCGCTTGTCGCTCCGGCCCGGGCGCGACACCTTGAATCGCGATGACCCTGGTTCAACTCTCCGGCCGCGTTCTCTACCTCACCGAAGACCCCGGGCTGCTGCGCCGTCAGCTCGAGGGGGAGAACCTCCCCTGGTCGCCCGCCCTCCGCCTCCGCGACGACATCTCGACCGATGAGATCACGCCGGCGTGGGCCTGCTATCACGCGGACGAACGACTGGGAGAGTTCGCCTACGTCGGCATCGCGTGTCGAGATGAAACGCCGGTAGAGGCGGGGGACGTGCGGCGAGGCGGCTTCGCCGTGTCGGTGAGCGGGCGGCGGAGAGGCAAGGGATCGAGCCGAGAGGCGTCACCGTTCGCCGAGCGGGCCGCCGGCATCCGGCTGGTGATCGCGAAGAGCTTCGAGCGGATTTACCGCGAGAATTGCCAGAATCTGGGCATCCTCACCAGTACCGATTTTTCGCTGCTAGGCCCCCTCGCACGAGGCGAGGCGATACCGCTCGACCACTTTGCCGCCGGGGAAGGGGTCGTGGGATCCAGCATCGTGATGGCGGGCGGGCTCCTGCCGTACAGCCGGGAGCGTCTCGCGGGCCGGATCCGCGTACCCAACCCTGCCCCGTCGCTGCGGTCCGGTCGGCCGCCGCGGTCAATTCGGGCGCGATCTCGTCCGGCCGGGCACGCCATGACGCTGGCCGAGAAAATCATCGCGCGGCATTGGGTGCTGGATGCGGGCGCCGTGGAGACCGGCGTCGAGTCGGTCTCGCCCGGCCAGGAGGGGTTCGTCCGCGCCGATCTTCGGTTCAGCCATGAGTACGTAACGCCGATGGCCGCACGGCTGTGGCGCGAGCTGCCGGGCGCCCGCATCCGTGATCCGGGGTCGGTGCTCGTCTTCCGCGACCATCTGACACTCCTCGACCTGGCGATGCCGGAGGAGCGAAAGGCCGACGGGCTGCTCGACCTGGCGCTGGACCTGAAGCGTCGCCAGGAAGAGTTCGCGCGGGAACACGGGCTCCGGCTCTACGACGAGCTGCCGCGTGGTCCGGGCGGGCTCCCTGGGGCCGGCGCGGAGGCCATCTGTCATTCGAAGGTGCTCGAGCGCTACGCGCTGCCGGGCCAGCTCATCGTGGGGAGCGACAGTCATACACCGCACAGCGGAGCGATCGGCTGCGTCGCGTTCGGCGTCGGCACCACGGCGCTGTGCGCCGCGTGGCTCACGCAGGACGCGCGGCTCCGCGTTCCCGAGTCGGTCCTCGTGCGAGTCCGGGGCCGGCTGCCCGCCAACGTCACCGCGAAGGATCTGATGCTCCACCTCCTGCGCCAGCCGTTTGTGCGGGAGGGTCGCGCCATCGGCACCATTGTCGAGTACGCGGGAGAGGCGGTTGAGGCCCTGTCGCTCGACGAGCGGGCGACGTTGACCAACATGGCCGCGGAAATCGGCGCCTTCACCGGGATCGTCCGGCCGGACGCCGTCGTGGTCCGATTTCTCGAGACCGAACGCGGGATCCCGGGGGCTGATGCCGAGGAGTTGATCGCTGGTCTCGGGTCGGACCCAGACGCAACGCATGCTGCCGTGCTGGACGTGGCTGCCGACCGATTGCGTCCCATGGTGGCGCTCCCCGGTGACCCAGGCCGTGGCCGTGTGCTCGACGAGCTGGGCGCCCGGGTGCCCGTCGACATAGCCTACGCCGGGAGCTGCACCGCGGGAAAGCGGGAAGACATGGACATGTATGCCCGCGTATTCTCGGCGGCGGCCGCGCGCGGCCGCCGCGTGGCGCCGGGTGTGCGGTGCTACGTGCAGTTCGGGAGCCAGGATGTGAAGCGCTACGCCGAGGACCGCGGCTACATCGAGTTGTTCCGATCGGTGGGGGCCGAGGTGTTGGAGCCGTCGTGCGGAGCCTGCATCAACGCGGGGCCGGGCGTGAGCTACGACCGGACCACCGTTACCGTGAGCGCGATCAACCGGAACTTTCCCGGTCGGTCCGGTCCGGGGAGCGTGTATCTCGCGAGTCCCTACACGGTCGCGGCGTCGGCGGTGGCGGGGTATATCGCGGCGTGGGAAGACGGTGAACAGTAAACAGTGAGCGGTGAACGGGGTTGGGAGGGGCGGCCCGTTTACCGTTCACCGTTTACCGTTC
>OEKJ01000381.1_pt1 | contig 12069 bp, 10 predicted proteins | sample 1503081 | NCBI WGS metagenome assembly OEKJ01 (sample SAMEA104379565, study PRJEB20068) | metagenome | biome: 1000743; feature: 77; material: 1998 | place: USA | collected 2012 | depth 25 m | reverse complement strand
GGCGGGCACGATCGGAGCGCCTACGGCACGAGCCGATGGACGGCCTTGATCACGAACGCCCCGTTGAGCGGATGGGTGAGCGCGTGCGGGTTCGGGAATTGATGGGGGACGGTGGGATCCGTGGTGTAGCCCGAATTCCAGACGATGTAAACATCGTCTCCGATGGTGGGAATCCAATGAAACCTGAGGTTGAAGTCGACGCGCTGAGCCTCGTTGTTGTACTGCACGAATCCGAGGAAATCGGTGCGGGTATTGAACGCATACTCGACCCGTCCCGTGGTCTGCAGGGCAGTGAAGCTGCCCGTCGAAAGGGAAACCCGGCTCCGGCTAACACCGGCACCGAGGATCAGGTGACCACTCTTGCGCCAAGTGGCCTCGAGGGTCGCCTCGGTATTCGTCCCGTCGTAGAACCCCCCGAAGCTGACGATCGTGGTGAGGCTCAGCGGCCGGCCTGGGGAGCTCAGGTACTGTAGCTCCCCGCGCGTCCACCAGTAGCGCCCCGGTGCGATCCGGACACCGCGAAAGACTTCGAAGCTGTCCGTGGGGACATCGAGCAAGCGCAGGACGTCAACCTCAAAGTGGTCATCTGACTGCGTGGTCACGCCGAGCGGAATCCACCGCAGGGTTGCGGTCTGCCAGTCCCGGCTTCGAAACACCGAGCCCTGCTCGTTGGCAATGATGTCCCACGTGGGGACCACCTCGAAGTCGAGCTGGCGGATGCCCAGGCCTTTGGGCCGGGGCATGAAGTCGACGTGACCCGTGGTCTCCCAGATCCCGGTCCGCCGGATGAAGCCCAGGGTCGGCGTGAAGCCCTGGTCGATCCGGTAGAGTGAGACAAAGTTGTCGAAGAGGTCGTTGGGGTAATCGGTGGCAATACGCCACGCCGTCGGGGTACCGGGGACGCCAGGAACCTGCGTGCCCGCAATCCAGGCGAACGGCTCGAGATTCTGCCCGTGGATGACGAGTGGGAGATCGACGTCGAGTCCCGCGCCCCGCTCTGTGCCGGCCACGCCGGGCCCCGAGCGTTGGAGGGCCATGGCACCCACGTAGGCGCGCTGAAAGAGATCGCGCTTTATGCGGACGACCAGGTCGTTGGCCTCATCCCCGCTTCCAGTCCGAGCGTCCAGAAATCCCAGCGCCCACGGGCCTGCCTTCCCCGACAGTCGTGCCCCGCCGAGGATCGGTACCGGCACCCCGTCCTCCAGTAGGCCGACCCGCCGAGAGTAGAACAGCTGGGCAACCTGCTGGGTACCGAAGTCGAAGATGCCGCTCGACTCGAGGAAGAAACCGCGCTTCTCCGGAAAGAAGACCGGGAACCGGGTCAGGTTGATGACCTGGCTGTCAACCTCGACCTGGGCAAAGTCGGTGTTCACGGTGAAGTCGGCGGTGAGGGTCGGCGACACCGCGAGCTTGGCGTCAATCCCGGCCTTCGGGGCCACACCGCCGCCGCCGAGACTCGTGCCCGCCGCGTCGTGGTCGTTCGCGGTCGCCTTGCCGAGCACGTACGGCATGAGCTCGAGCGAGCGCCCCCGCCGCAACTCAACGAGACCCGTGAGTTCCCCTTCGTGCAGAAGCCGCAGGAGGCCCTCGGTGCGATGGTAGGACTGCCAGAGGGTCTCCTCGTTCTTTCGGCGGATGAACCGCTGGACGTTGAGCCCGAGGCTGGTCGCACCCCGGGGGAACCGAAGCGTCTGGTACGGAATGCGAAACTCGGCGGTCCAGCCGAGCGAATCCCGCGTCACCGCGACGTCCCAGATGCCATTCCAGTTCTCGTTCACGTTGTCGATCCCAACGAGCTGCGCGTCCCACATCGCTCCGTTCGGGTTCGTTCGGAACAGGAACGCTCCGCGGCGATCGTGGAAGCTGTCGATCAGGAGCGTGACGTAATCATCCACCGTAAGGTCAGCGTCCCGGCGAAGCTGCGTTGCACGGACAGCCCGCATGTCGCGGTCGTATGCCCACACACCGACATAGAGGGCGTCGGGACCGGCCAGGACTCGCACGGCCGTACGCTCCGTGCTCGGCTCCCCCTCTGCCGGGTCCAGCTGCCGGAAATCGGTGATCGAGTCAGCCGTGAGCCACGCTGGGTCATCCAGGCCGTCGTCGAGCGGCACCTTTCCCGCGCTGGGGGCAGCACGGAGCTGCTGGCGCAGGGGCGAGCGGGTGGCCGAATCCCCGCTAGCCGCGGGGGGGAGGGAAGACTGGGCGACGAGTTGCACGGGTGCGATCAGGAGCCCGGCCACCAAGGAGAGGCTCAGGGGATCGGCGTGCCCGCGCGGCCCGCGCGTCAGGAGACCGCCTTCTTGACGTTCATGTGATCGAGCGCGCCCCTGAGACCCCGCGCGAGCCCGACGGCATCGGCGTTCGCCCAGTAGTGCAGGAAGAACAGGCGTGGCTCCTCGGTCAGCATGTGGCTGTGCAGGGCGGTGATCTCGATCCCAGCACCCCGGAGGGCCTGAATGACCGGATTGACTTCACTCGCGATGAGGACGAAGTCCCCGGTGATCGCCGCTTTGCCCGCGCCGGTCGGCTGAAAGTTGATCGCCGTCGCGACGCCCATCGACGGGGGCACTTCCATGCCCTCAGCCCGGATCACTTCGGCGCGAGGCACGCTGACTTGGTATACGCCTCCGTTGACCTTCCCACCGCGTCCCAGCGCGGTCGCGATCTTCGTTGTGTCGAGCGGGAATGGCTCCTCAGGCTGCGCCCCGGCGGGCTTGACGGGAGGGGTCGTCGTGAGCGCGAGTGCGGCGTGCACCGCCTGGGCGATCTTCACCGGTGCTCCCCGCGCCTCGATATGCATGTACATCACCCGTGGCGACTCCCGGAGCACATGGTTGTGGAGCGCGGTCGGGTTCACGCCCATCTCCTGCAGCTTGGTGAGGACCGGGGTCACCTCCCGCTCCGCCAGTACCAGGTCACCCATCGCCATGGCGTCGCTTCCCGTGCCCTTGAACGCCACCCACCCGCCGAGGGCCAGCGCCGGCTTGATCGCCACGCCGGCCGCTCTCACGCTCAGGTCTCCGCGGGGGAAGCTGTACTTGTACACGTCGCCCGGCTGCATTTTCCCTTCGCGGCCCATGGCTTGGTCCACGGCCTTCCAGTCCGCCGCCGCGGGCCCCGATGGGGGCGCAGGGCTGGGATTTTGCGCCCAGGCGCTGGCGCCGGCGAAGGCAGCTCCAAGGACTGCCAGCACGGCCGCCTGTGTCGGTGCGATTCTGCTCCTATGAACCATCATGACGTTCTCCTCCTCGAATTACGCAATTACGCGGCATGCCGCTCGTCGACAGTCGCGGCGAAGAGCGCGGTGCCGACGAAGCCGACGGCGCCGGCCACGACGAAGGGCAGCGCTGGGGCGACCGACCAGAATGCCGCGCCCAGCGTAGCTGCGGGCGTGATGGCGAGACTGCGAATGAGGTAATAGAGCCCGATCCCCCGGGCGCGAACCTCGGGTCGCACGAGATCGACAATGAGCGCCTTGCGCGCGGGCTCTCCGATTTCCCGGAGGCCGCCGACCAGGAAGGCTGGAACGAGCGTGCCCAACGAGTGTGCCGTCACGACCGCGATCGGAAAGAGGGAAAACGCAACGAACGTGGCGATGACAAAAGGCTTGCGGCCGAACCGGTCGGCGAAATGAGCGGCAGGCAGATAGCACACGATCGCCGTGACCATCTGGACCGCCACGAGGATTCCGAACTGAGGCGCGCTAATACCGACGATGTTGAGCGCATAGAGGACGAGGAAGACGTCCACCATACCCTCGCATGTGCGGATGAAAATGTCCGACACCAGCAGTCGTCGGAGCGGATCGGGAAGCGAGCGCCACACATGCCGCATGCCGAGTGACACGTGCTCTTCGGGCACAGCGAGGCGAATTCGGTGCACCGCCAGCAGCGCGACAAATGCGAGCACGATGGAGACCAACAGGCCAATCCGGACGCCATCGTGAATGCCATGGGTCGCGATGAGCACGCCGCCCAGGGTCGGGGCGACGGCGATCGGTACCCGCCGCAGGATAGACTGTACGGAAAAGCCCAGGGCGCGTTGGTGGCTCGGGAGCGAATCGCCCACCACTGCGAACAGCGTGGGACTCGCCATGCTCGACCAGGCCATGACGAACACGATCCCCGCGAGCACGACCGGCCAGGCGGGCGCCAGGGCGACGATCCCGTAGCCCACCGCGGCCAGGCTGATGAAGAGGAGCAGTGCCCGCCGCCGGCCGTAGCGATCGGCGACCCAGCCGCCGGGATATTGGTAGATCGCGTCGAGGAAGTCCTCGGTACTGCCGTAGGCGCCGATGGCCAGCACCGGCGCGCCAAGCGCTTCGAGGTACTTGGGCAGGAACCGCCGCCAGAGGTTTTCGCCCAGTGCCATGAGGAACATCGCGCCGGCCGCGGCGGCGGTGTTCCGTTCGAGCCCGAGCCGAGCCACCACCCGCACCACCCGGGTCCCACCGAACCTGGGAGACGGCGTCGCAGTCCCCGCCTGTGCGTCGTCCCTCATTCCACTCTCAGCACCCAGGATCTCACCGGGTCATCCGTTGCACCCACGCGTAGAGCCCATCGTAGACCCGGTCGGTCAGCGCGATGAGCTCGTCGTCGTTCTCGATCACCATGCCGAGCCCGCGGATCACTGCATCGAGTCCGGGCGCTTCGGGGGAGCGGAACTGCTCGTCGTCGAGATCCGCATCGTGCACCATTGCGGCAATCTCGTGCAGCGCCGGGTCGGTGAGCCCGTACTTATGGAGGATCGTTTCGAACGAGCACCGACCCTCGTGGTGCCCGAGCTCCACGCCGCGCATGTCGAAGGGCGTACCCCCAAGCTCGCGGGCGGCGTCGGGATCCGGCGCAAACGCAAACCTGGCCTCCCCATCAACGAACCGGCGAATGAGCCAGGCACAGGCGGTTCGGTCGATGTGCGGGTGCGGTCGAGTGACCCAAAGCATCACGCACTCCTTCCTATAGAGGCGACGCGTCCCTCCAGGTCCTGGATCGCTTCCTGCACCGCGGCAGCTGCCGCAATGCGACCCGAAGCCCGGAAGTAGTCCCGGCGTCGCTCAAGCCGGAGCGCCCGTTCCATCCCGCGGAGCTGTCGTAACGCCTGGGCGATCCGCGTTGGCCGGAGCCTCTTCCGGCGGGCGAGCGCAGCTCGGCGAACTGCCCCCGCGGACGCGGCCAGTCCCCCATAGCGCTCGTCCGCCTCCGCCCGAAACCGCTGCACGATGTCCCGGTCCTGCTCGGCTAACAGGCTCTGCGCTTCCCAGGTGAGCGCTGTCCCCCCCCGCTCCTCGATCTCTTCGGCGAGCCACTCGAATGCTTCCCGGGTCTTGGCATCAGTCGGGAGTACCCAGACCGAGTCGTGCAGCAGCACCGCGCCGATGCGTTTGAGCCGCCGCCAGATGCTCAGCCGGAGTCGTGTCGGCTCCCGAGGCAGCCGGGAGGAAAGCAGGATCCATGTTGGCTGCGCCATGATGGCCAATGTAACGCTGGTTACAACGAGGACAAGCTCGCGCGCCCCTCTCCATGCTGCGCGAGAACATCAAGGGCCGGCCCCTGCTGCGGATCCTGGCGCCCCGGCAATAGTCGCGAGGGTCGGCCGAGTCTTCGGGGTCGCGTCGCCGCGGTGCGAGCGTTTACCAAGGCAAGGACTGGTACCCGGGGGCCGGACGTGAAACGGCCCTGCGGCGATACTCGCCGCAGGGCCCTCAGTTACTCAGTCGGGGCGCCCGGATTTGAACCGGGGACCTCCTGCTCCCGAAGCAGGCGCGCTAACCGGACTGCGCCACGCCCCGATTTCGCGGAGCGTGAATCTGCGCGCCTGTGCTAGGCGGCGCAAGGTCTTACGGCGTTCGGGTAGTGTCCGGCCACTACCGGAGTTCGGATGGCCGTGTAGCATCTCCGGTATGCTGATCGAAGCAGCGGGCGTCTTGGCGGTCGGTGGAGCGGGCGCGCTGCTGAGCGGGCTCCGTCCAAACAGCAGCCTTTTCGGTCCGGTCGTGAGGGAGGGTGATCGGCGCCCGTTCATATACCTGACGTTTGACGATGGTCCCAATTCAGAATGGACGGAGCGCATTCTTCAGACGCTCGATAGCCTGAGCGTTCCAGCCGCTTTTTTCATGATCGGTGACGCCGTTCGGCGCTTGCCCTCGGTCGCGCGAGCCGTCAGCGAACAGGGACATGACCTCGGCAACCACACCCAGCGCCATCCGAATCTGGTTCTAAAGAGCTCGTCCGACATCCGACGAGAAATCGCTGACGCGCACCAGTCGATCGCAGACCAGACCGGCCGGATACCAAGGATGTTTCGCCCGCCGTACGGGCAACAGACACCCGCTGTGCGCAGGGCGCTGCGACCCTGGGGCTACGTCACGTTCGGCTGGAAAGTGAGCGCCCGTGATTTCGAGCGGCCGGGCGTGGAGGTCATTCGCCGGCGTCTCAGGAGCCGGCTTCGGGCTGGCGCAATCGTGCTGCTTCACGACGGGGACCCACGCGATCTCCGCGGCGACCGGGGCCAGACCGCGTCGGCTCTTCCTGGTATCGTCCGCGATGCCAGGGAGGCGGGGTTCCTGTTCCGCCCGTTGAGGGAACTGCTCGAGTCGCCTGTAGCGGGCCCACCACACCCACCACCCTGGGCCCCGAACCCCGGCCTCTAGCCCTGGTCGCCGACCGTTCCCCACGATCCCCGCATCCAGCCGCCTAAGCCATTGTCCGGTTGGCGATAAACCCTCGAAGTCTGGTCCTGAGTGCGGAGCCGGACGCCGTCGGAGCAGTTCTTGCCAACCCAGAGACTCGTGCCATCCGTGGCAGTCACTTGCCCGGGGGCTGGCAACTCCAACCCCGGAGCCCGGATGAGGCATCAGGGGACCCTGACACTATGCATGATCAACTACAACGGCGCGGCGTACCTCGAGCGCTCGTTGAGCGCCGCGCTTGCGCAGAAGCCCGGGTTTCAGGAGCTCCTGCTGGTTGACGGTGCGTCGCTGGATACGAGCCTTCGAGTCGTTGCCGAGCGCTTTCCCAGCGTGAGGGTCATTCGCCTCGATCGGAACCGGGGGCCTGCCGCTTCGCGGAACGTGGGCTTCCACGCCGCGTCGAACGATCGGATCCTCTTTCTCGACAGCGACATGATTCTCCCGGAGGATGTCGGAGCGCAACTCACCGCCGCGCTCGACGCGGATCCCCAAGCGGCTGTCGCCGTCCCCCGGATTCTCTACGCGGCCTCTCCCGACATCGTGCAGTTCGACGGCGCGGAGTGCCACTTTCTCGGCGGCATGACGCTGCATCACGCGGGATGGCGCGACCAGGAAGTTCCCGCGATCACCCGACGGATCGGTTCGCTGGGTAGCGGGTGCTTTCTCGTCGACCGCGGTCGCCTGGGCATGAGCCAACCCTTCGATGAGTCGTTTCTGTTCAACTACGAGGATCACGACTTCGGCCTCGGCACCAGAGTGCGGGGACGCGAGATCCTCGGGGTCTCCTCGGCCCGGTGCCAGCACCTCGACGGCACCCCCGGACTCTCGCTCCGGCCCGGCGGCCGCTACGCTTCGCTCCGGGTCTACTGCCTGATCCGGAATCGTTGGCTCGTGCTGCTCAAGTACTTCCAATGGCACACGCTCGTCCTCCTTGCACCCATGCTCGCGCTCTACGAGCTGGCGCAGCTTGCCGCCGTGATCGCGAAAGGCTGGCTGCCGGAGTGGCTCAGGGCGGTGGGGTGGACCGTCCGTCACATCCCCGCGATTCTCGCCCGCCGACGCGCGGTCCAGCGCGAGCGGCGCGTGGCCGATCGCGATCTGCTCAACGGAGGGCCGCTTCCCTTCCGTGAGGAGCTCACGCCCCATCCGCTGCAGCGCGCCGCCAGGGAGGCGCTCGACCGCGTCGCGGTCGCGTACTGGCAAGTGGTTCTGAGGCTCGTGTGAGCACCCCCGGCGGCGGGCGGCTGCCCAAGGTGGCAGGCAACATGGGCGTGGCCTTGGGCTCGCACCTCTTCTACAAGGTCTCGGGCTACGTCACGCTCGCCCTCCTGACCCGGTATCTCGACAAGGCCGCCATGGGCGAGTTCTTCTTTGCGGCGACGCTGGCCGGGATCGTCGTGCTCTTTACGGAGCTGGGCACGCACCGCAAGCTGGTCCGCAGCGCCGCAAGCGACCCCGATAACGCCCTCAAGGCGATGTCCGAAGTCGTCTCGTTCCGGCTGCCCCTCTTCGCGGTCTACTTCGCCCTCGTCAACGCCTTCACCCTGGTCGTGCGGCCAGAGCTGTTGCCCGTCATGCTGCTCACCTCGGCGTATGTGGCGTTGGAGGAGCTTTATCTGAGCTTCGGGGCCCTGTTCGTGGGCATCCAGCGCCTCGTCCACAACGCGGTCGCGGGGGTTTGCTGCAGACTGGCGCTGGTCGGCCTGATTCTGCTCGTGATCCGGACGAACCTCGGCTTCAGAGCGATCCTCGTCGCACACGTCGCCGCGAACGCGATCCTCGTGCTGGCCGGCTATGTCATCGTACGGCGCCGGATCGGCCCCGTGCGGCTTTCGTGGGGGGTGCGGCGGGCGAAGGACATCACCACGGAGTCCATCCCGCTGTTCCTGGTGTCGCTCCTGACGATGGTCCACGCCAGAGTGGACACGGTGATGCTCGGCTTCATGGGCTCCTACAGCGACGTGGCCAGCTACCAGGCGGCCTACAAGGTGCTGGAGGCGTCACGCTTCGCCGTCCGGCCAGCTACGACGGTCCTGTTCCCGCTGTTGGCGGCCATGGCCGCGCGGCGTGAGTGGGATGGGCTCCGGACCTACATGAGTCGGGCGCTCACGAGCGCCGGATGGATAGGTCTGGCGGTCGCCGGGGTCGTCGCCCTGACGGCGGGCGTGGTCGTGCGGCTCGCGTTCGGCGGACAGTATGCCGACGCCGCCCCGCTGCTCCGGGTGCTCGTGCTCTCGCTGCCGCTGCTCTTTGTAAGCAGCATCGCGATAATGGTCTCGCAGGCGATCTGCCGGGAGCGCGACCTGCTGGCGCTCCTGGCCATTGGCGTCGCCCTCAACATCGGCGCCAACCTCTTCGCGATTCCGCGCTGGGGGCCGCTGGGGGCGGCCTGGACGACGGTGGGCTCCGAGTTGCTGCTCTGCATTCTGCTGCTTCGAGCGAACGCGATGTGGCTGGTGCGGCCGCTGGTGGTCGAGGGGTCCGCAGCGTGACCGCGCCCCGTCGGTTGGACCTGGCATTTCATGGCGTCCCGGCTTCCGTGCTGTCGAGCGACCCGGAGTGCCTGACTCTCGTAGAGGCCGACTTCTCCCTGTTCCTGACCGCTGCCCCGCCGGCCGGTGAGGCGGCGGCTCTCGAGGTGCAGCTCGTGGTGGGCCAGCCGCCATACGAACGCATCCCGGAGGGAACGACCCCGCTGGTACGCACGAAGGACGCCGTCGTGTACCAGCATCGAGGAGTGCGTTACTACGACTCCGGGGGCAAGGCGCTGGTGATCTACGACCTGCGCCACGGCCACGCCGAGGTGCACAGCCTGGACCGGGATCTCCTCCGCGAGAAGTGCTACTTGCTCGTCATGACCCGGGTCGGCGAGGAGCTCGACCGTCGGGGCTTGCACCGTATCCACGCGATGGGCGTCGTCCACGGCGGGCACGCGGTTCTTTGTCTGATGCCGTCTGGCGCCGGCAAGACCACGCTGGCGCTCTCGCTGCTCGAGCGGCGCGACTTCAGCCTTCTCTCCGAGGAAGTGCCTCTCGTCTCCCGTGGCGGGCGGCTCCATGCATTCCCGATCCGGATTGGCGTGGTAGAGGGGACGCCGCTCGCGGTGCCCTCCCGCTTTCTCCACCGGTTCCGCCGCTCGCGCCGCGGGCCGAAGGTGCTCATCGACACGCGGTACTACGCCGACCGGATCGCGGATGTCGCCGAGCCCGGGATGGTCTTGGTGGGGCGGCGGGTCGGCCCGGGCGAAGCGGGCGTCGCGCCGCTCTCGCGACTCAGGGGCCTCGCGGCGCTGATGCGGTTCTGCGTCGCGGGGAGCGGCCTCCCCGAGTTGCTGGAGTATCTGCTCCGGTTGGACCTGGGGTGTGTTGGGCGGCGCCTGCTGATCCTCTGGTCGCGATTCTTGGCGTCGGTCGCATTGGTGCGACGAAGCGCCGTCTACGAGATCCGGCTGGGCCCCGACCACGAGGTCAACGCCGCGCTCGTCGCGCAATGGGCGGCCAGACTGGCCCCGCTGCCGAGGCTGTCCGCATGAGACGGTGCTACCGTGTGGCGATGATTGCGGCCTGCCCCTTCCCGTGCCCGCGCGGCACGCCCATCCGCATCCACCGCATGGCGGAGGCGCTGAGCCGCCGGGGCCACGACGTCCATGTCATCACCTATCACCTCGGGCAAGACGACCAGGACCTTCCCTTCGCGGTCCACCGGATCCCGAGGGTGCCGGTGTATCGCAAGGTGTCTCCCGGACCCTCCTGCGGGAAGCTGACGATCGTGGACCCGATGCTGGTCATCGCCCTGCGCCAGTTCCTGGCCACGCACGAGATCGACGTCATCCATGCCCACCATTACGAGGGGTTGTTGGTGGCTCGTTGCGCCCGCGGGCGCCGCACGCTCCCGGTCGTGTACGACGCGCACACCCTTCTCGAAACGGAGCTGCCATACTATCCGCTCGGCCTGCCCCACGCCGTCAAGCGGGCCATTGGCAGGACGCTCGACCGATGGCTCCCCCGGCGATCGGACCACGTCATCGCGGTGACCGAAAACATCAAGGAGGCGCTGATCGGGGCAGCGGCCGTCACGCAGGATCGGGTCTCAGTGGTGGAGAACGGGGTCGAGCTGGACGCATTCCGAGTGAACGGCCACGGGCGCTCGAATGGCAAGACGCCGGCGCTCATATTCGCCGGCAACCTCGCGCCGTATCAGCGGATCGACCTGCTGGTCCGCGCGTTCCGGACGGTGGTGGACACGAGGAATGACGCGCGCCTGCTCGTGGTCGGAACCTCTTCGCTGGAGCAATACGATCGCCTCGCGCTCGAGCTCTGCGTGCGCGACCACATCCAGACGGTTCCCGCGGACTTCCGCGCCCTGCCCTCGCACCTGGCCGGTGCCGACGTCGCCCTCAATCCACGCACCGCATGCTCGGGCGTTCCGCAGAAGCTCCTCAACTACATGGCTGCCGGCAAACCGATCGTGTCGTTCGCTGGCTCGGGCCGATTGTTGGAGCACGGCCGAACCGGGTGGCTGGTTCCGGATGGGGACACCGAGGCCTTCGGCGGGGCGGTGCTGCGCCTGCTGAGTGAGCCGGACCTGGCGCGTGAGCTCGGCGCCGCGGCCCGACGGTACGTGGTGGACCATTTCAGCTGGGACCGCTCGGCTCAGCTGGTCGAGGCGGTCTACGAGCAGGTGAGTAATGAGCGCGTCCATTAGCGTGGGCCCGGCCCGCAGGCTCGTCCGGCGCCTTGTGCTCGCCACCTCGGTGCCGCCGATGCTGCAGGCGTACCGCGGAGCGTACAAGGTCGCAACCCGGCTGGCCGTTCGGCTCTTCCGGAGGTACCCCGCAATCCGGGCCGTCTACCTGACGCGGGGGAGCGCCAAGGGCGAGGTTCTGCCGCTGGTCAGCGACATCGACTTCTTGCTGATTCACGAGGGACTGTCCGGGGCAGACCGGGCAGAGCTCCATCGGGCCTACCGGCGGCTCGCCCGCGTAACGCGCCTGTTCGACGCGCATTTGCGAATCGTCGACGAGGCCACCCTCAGACGCGACGTTCGGGTCAACGACCATTTCCGTTTCCGTTTCGCGGAGGGCAAGGCCACCTGGAGACTGCTCTACGGCCGGGACTACGTGCGTGAGCTTCCCACGCCGGACGCCGAGACGCTCGACGCGGGGCTGCTCGCCGAGATCAAGGTCTGGTGGAGCCTCTTTGGCTGGCGTTTCCTCGAGACTCGGAAGTACAGCAGCGAGACGGTCACGCGCAACAACGTCTGCTACAAGGCGGTGGGCGAAGTCCTGAAGGCGATCCAGGGTCTGAGTGGGCGCCGCCTCACGTTCGATCGGACCGAAGCGCTGCAGGCGGCCCGGGAGTCGCTGGAGCCGACAGGCC
>OEKJ01000052.1_pt1 | contig 12122 bp, 11 predicted proteins | sample 1503081 | NCBI WGS metagenome assembly OEKJ01 (sample SAMEA104379565, study PRJEB20068) | metagenome | biome: 1000743; feature: 77; material: 1998 | place: USA | collected 2012 | depth 25 m | reverse complement strand
CTGATCTCATCGGGCGTCTCGATCCTCGAGGGGCTCGAGATCACGGCGAAGACGGCCGGCAACATGGTCATCCACGACGCGGTCATGGCCTCGCGCCAGTCGATCGCGGGCGGCGAGACGATCGCGGCCCCGCTGGAGAAGTCGAAGGTGTTCCCCCCGATGGTGATCTCGATGATCGCGGTGGGTGAGCAGACCGGCGGCCTGGACGAGATGCTCACGAAGATCGCGGACTTCTACGACGAAGAGGTGGACGTCGCGGTGAGCGCGCTCCTCTCGCTGATGGAGCCGATGATGATCGTGGTCCTGGGCGTCGTCGTGGGCGGCATGGTGGTGGCGATGTACCTGCCGATCTTCGATATGATGAATACGGTGCAGTAAGGCGGCTCGTCCCAGCCGGCTTACCGTACCTGGAACCGCGGCGGCCTTTCGGGCCGCCGCGGTTCGTTTTGACTGCGTGGCCTGCCCGATTCGTGCCGCCGCCGTGCCGTCACAGGGTCCTGTAGAAAATGGTCGTGTCGCAGGGCCGGCCGTCCGGCCAGAGGGCGTAGCCCGGCACGACCCCGACCTTGGTCCAGCCCAGGCGCTGGTACAGGCGCTCCGCGTCGGCCCCGGTGACGGTATCCAGCACGAGTAGCGTCCGTCCGGCCGCTCGGGCGGCGTCCTCGGCGGCGCGCATGAGGCGGGCGCCGAGCCCTCGGCGGCGGGCCGAGCGACGGACGAGCATCTTGGCCACGTCCGCGCGATGGGGCTGGTTCTCCGGCAGGTCGAGGAGCAGCTGTACCGTTCCCACGATCTCGCCCGTGGTCAGGTCTTCGGCCACGATCAGAATCCTGGCGCCGGCCTCGACGCCGTCGGCCACCCGACCCCAGAAACCATCCGCACGCTCCCGCGTGAGCGGCGCCATGAAGCTCACCGACGCGCCGCCCTCCACGCAGTCGATCAGCACCGCGGACAGCTCGGGCACGCGGGCGTGCGCCTCGGCGCCGGTGAGCTGGCGAACGGCGATCTGGTCCGGAGTGGCAGCGCTGGCGCCCGAGGCCGGCACCGGCCCGGCCTCCTTCATGGGCTGCTCCTCCGGTCGGGGACCAGCGCCACGACGTATCGGACGGGTCGCTTGGTGGGGTTGTGGAACGCCGTGGGGCGGTCGACGCGCATCGCCAAGCAGTCCCCAGCGTCCAGGCGGTGAGTGGTCTCACCGAGCGTGACGTCCACGCGCCCGTCGAGCACCCAAATCTGCTGGCTCAGGCCGACGGCGCGGCTCGCCGTGTCGTAGCCCACGCGCGCGCCCCCCGGAAGTCTCACCTCCACCAGCTCGATCGGGGACGGGAAGCTCGGTGGGGAAAGGTTGCAGCGAGCGTAGCCGGTCGCCGGGTCGCGCCAGGACGTCTGGTCGGCGCGGCGCGAGACCGGCGATGCGTCCGGGCGTGCCTCCTCTGCGAAGAGGGACGCGATGGTGACACCGAGGCCGGCCGCGAGGCGATCGAGCACGGCGGCCGTGGGGCTGCTCTCGCCCCGCTCGATCAAGGAGATCATGGCCCGGCTCACGCCGGCGCGCTCGGCCAGGGCGTCGAGCGTGAGCCCGCGCTCGGCCCGAAGACGGCGCAGTCGCGCGGCCAGGCGGGACTGGGTGTCTGTCAGGTTGGCGTCCATGATACTAGAATCGCATTCCACGATCCTGGAGTCAAGGGGTCCACGAAGCGCGGCGCTGCCCCCCGGTTCAGTGCGTTCAAGACATCCTCGCCTCCCGTCGCTACCCTGGCTGCATGCTCCTGCTTCGCTACCTGCTGGCCGGCGTGCTCGCCGCCGCCGCGCAGCGCGATGCGCTGCTGCCCGCGAGCGCCCTCCGTGCCGACCTCGCGGTGCTGCGCCAGGTGCTCGAGGAGGGGCACAGCGGGCTCCGGCGGTATACCACAGCCGCGGAGTTCAATCAGGCCGTAGCAGCCGCGGACCGACGCCTCGCCGCGCCGATGACCTCGGCACAGCTGTACCGTGTGCTGGCGCCGCTCCTGGCACTGGTCAAGTGCGGCCACACCATGCTCGTCCTGAGCGATTCGCTGCGGCAGCATCTGGTCACTGAAGAGCGCCTGTTGCCGTTTCGCGTCCGATTCGTCGGCGGCGCCCCATTCGTCGTGCGCGACTTCTCGAGCGACTCGGGGAAGGTGGCCGGCTTCGAGCTGCGATCGATCAACGGGAGGTCCGTCGACAGCCTGGTGGGCCTCCTGCTCGCCGGCACATCCGCGGACGGCGACATCGAGACGTGGAAGCGGGCGGCGCTCAGCGATTTTCGTTTCGCGACCAATCTCGTGGCGCTCACGGGCATCCGCGCGCCCTATCAGCTTGTGCTGCGGAAGCCTTCTACCGGACGCTTAGTGCGGCTCCGCTCGACCGGTCTGACCTTGCCCGACCTCCGCACGGCCGCTCGGGCCCGCTACCCGGATGACTCGCTGCCCACACCGGCCGCCCAGTTGGAGTTGCTGCGCGACGGCAGGATCGCCCGGATGACGATTCGCCGGTTCATTGATCCGGCAGACTCCGCGCGCGGCGAGCTGTTCCCCGAATTCCTGGCCCGTGCATTCACGACGTTGCGCGATCGGCGAACCGCTGCGCTCGTGATCGATCTGCGCGACAACGGCGGTGGCGAGGACGCGTACGGCAAGCTGCTCCTGTCGTATCTGGTCGCCCGCCCATTCGACTACTATCGCGACCTTGTTCTCAACGGCCGCGAATTCAGCTTTCGCCGACTCACGCGCACGATGGACGACATTCCCCCCGGGTTTGCCCGGCCGGGCCCGGACGGGAAGCTGCACGGCGTCACCCACCCCAACCTGGGGCGGCAACTGCCGTCGGCTCCGGGCTTCACCGGACCGGTCGTGGTGCTGATGAACGGGGGAAGTGTCTCGACGACGGCGGAATTCATTTCGATGGCCCACTCGGAACGGCGCGCCACCTTTGTGGGCGAGGAGGCCGGTGGCGCCTATCTGGGCAACACCTCGGGGTTCGAGGCCGAGGTGGTGCTGCCGAACTCGAAACTCGTGCTCTATCTCCCGCTGATCAGCTACTATCTCGCCGCGACCCCGGACCTCGATCCGCGACACGGCGTGGCACCGGACTACCCCGTGGCACCGACGGTCGAGGACTTGATGGCCGGGCGGGATCCGGTCTGGGAGAAGGGGCTTGCTCTGGCGCTGAGCGGAGTTAGCTAGGGGGACAGGGACGCCAGGATCAGTGACCCGGGTCGGCCGCCCAGTGGGGCGCGGTGGTCCACGTGGCCGGATCGAACAACGGGGCCGGGAGTGCCACGTTTGCCTTCCAGTCGGCGTACTGCTCGAGCTGTATTCGCTTGCCTTCGACGAAGAACTCGCACTGCGTGGCGAGCCAGCCGCCGGCCAGCGGCACCAGCTTGTCGAGTCGTGCATCCATGAGCGGCAGCGATGGGACACCACCGCCGGCCTACACCCCCGCCGGCTCCGCCTTCCGCCCCGCATCGCCCCGGAGCTTCGCCGACACCTCCTTGAACGTGTCCTCCAGCCGGTTCAACATCTCGTCCAGCAACGCCGTCGGGATGTTGAGCGCGGGCTCGATCCGGATCACCTGCGCCTTGGAATAGGTCCCGGCCACGAGCACGCCCCGCTTGAACAGCCCCGACGCCACCTGCCAGCCGATCTCCTGCCGCGGGAACTCCATGCCGATCAAGAGTCCCTTGCCCCGCGCCTCCTGTAGCACGTCGGGATACTTGCTCCGCAACCGGTGAAGCTCGCGCAGCACCCGCTCGCCCTTGGCCGCAGCCTGCCCGGGGAAATCCTCCTCCAGCGTCACCTGGATCGCCGCGAGGCCCGCCGCGCACGCGAGCGGATTGCCGCCGAACGTGGTCGAGTGAATGATCGGGTTGGGGATCATCACTTCCCAGATCTCGGCCGTGGAGATGAACGCCGACAGCGGCATCACCCCCCCGCCCACCGCCTTGCCCAGACACATGATGTCGGGCACCACGTTGGAGTGGTCGACACCCCACATCTTCCCGGTCCGCCCCATCCCGGTCTGGATCTCGTCCGCGATGAACAGCGCGCCGTACCGCGTGCACAGCTCGCGCACCCGCGGGAAATAGTCGTCCGGCGGCACCACCGCGCCGGCCTCGCCCTGCACCGGCTCCACCACGAAGCCCGCGATCTTCACTCCCACCGCGTCGGCCTTGGCGAACTCCTGCGCGAGCGCATCGGCATCGCCGTAGGGCACGAACCGTACGTCCTGGAGCCCCTGCTGGAACGGCTGCCGGAACGACGCCTTGCCCATGAGCGAGAGCGAGCCGAGCGACTTGCCGTGGAAACCCGACAGGGTCGAGACGAACGTGTGCGCCTTGGTGTAGAGCCGGGCGAGCTTGATCGCGCCCTCGATCGCGTCGGTCCCGTTGTTGATGAAGAAGGAGTTCTGCAGCGCGCCGGGCGTCACCTCGGCCAGCACCCGCGCCAGCGCGCCGCGCCAGGGCTCGAGCAGCTCCTGGCTGTTGAGCGCCATGCGCGCCATCTGCTGGGTGACGGCGCCGACGATCTTCGGGTGATTGACGCCGGCGGAGAAGATCCCGTAGCCACCCAGGCAGTCGATGTACTCTCGGCCGAGGATGTCCTTCAGGATCGACCCGGATCCGGACCACTCGATGGCCGCGAACTGCCCGGCTTCGGTGACCGATTTCCGGTAGGTGATGAACCCGCGATTGTAGAAGGAGGCGTAGTTCTCGACGGTTTCCTGGATGAAGGCCTGCTTCTCCTCCAGGCTCAACTCGTGGGCGGACAGTAGCTTAAGATAGTGCTCCGTGTGCTTCAGCACCTCTGCATTCGGCAACCGCAATCAATCGGCGCTCCTTTCCCGGTGGGCAAACGACTGCTTCATTGGCGGAGAGACGTTACACCCGCGGCAGCAGCGCGGCAACTATGACGACTTCACCTCGGTCCAGAGCTGGTCCCACGTCGCTGTCTCGCGTCCCAGATCTCGCTGATACTCCAGTCGCGCCAGCTCTTCACCCGTCGGATAAGGAACCGGGTGCTCGATGAGCTTGATCGCCTCGCGGTTCGGCGTGCCGTACCCGGTGGCCACCGAAATCGCAGCTTCGACCGGCGGCCGGAGCACGTAGTTCATAAACTCGTGCGCCGCGCGCGGATGCCTGGCGCCCCGGGGGATGACCAGCGAGTCGAGCCAGATGGTGCACCCCTCTTTGGGCACGACGTACCCCAGCAGCGGCTGCTCCATCCGCGCCTGCTCGGCGTCGCCGTTCCAGAGCTGCGCCACCCACACGTCGCCCGAGATGAGCTGCCCCTTCACCGGCGCCGAGAGATACGCCTTCAGGTTCTTCTTGGCGCGGATGGCGTCGCCCTTCGCTTCTTCGAGCTGCGGCCGGTCGATCGAGTTCAGCGAATGCCCGTGATAGCGGAGCCACGCGCCCAGCACGTCCCGGCCGTCGTCCATCTGCGTCATTTTCCCGCGATAGCGCTCGTCCAGGAAAATCTCCCAGCTCTGCCCCGGCTCGGGTACCTTGTCCTTGCGGTAGGAGAAGCCGGTGACGCCCCAAAGCCAGGGCATGGTGCGACGGTTGCCTGGATCGAAGGCGCGATCGAGGAAGATCGGCTCCAGGTTGTTCCAGTTGGTGAGGTATTGCTTGTGGATCGGCAGCGCCAGGTCGATCGCGATCAGCACTTCGACGATGTAGCTGGACGGGACCACGATGTCATAGCCACGCGCGCCCGCCTGGAGTTTCGCCAGCATCTCCTCGTTGCTGTCGTAGAAGTCCATCGTGACCTTGACCCCGAACTCCTTCGCGAAGTTCGGGATCGTGTCGGGCGCCACGTAGTCGGACCAGATGTAGATCGCCAGCTCGCGCTCGATCGGGCCCAGGTCGCGGGCGGGATCGTCCAGCACCGGGTCGTGCTCATTGTGCCGGCAGGCGGCGAGTAACGACGCGATGGTGGGCGCGGAGAGACCCAGTGCGGCGGCGCGGCGAACAAACTCTCGGCGATCCATGGCGCGCGGCCCCTCACGTATTCCGCTCATGAGCGGGCCTCTTCCCGGCCGAAGCGGTCCGCGAGGTAGATGAGCACAGTGGTGCCCACCAGAATGAGCGTGCTGATGGCGTTGATACTGGGCTCGATGTTGCGGCGCACCATGGAGTAGACCACGAGCGGGAGCGTGGACGACCCCGGGCCCGCCACGAACGACGTGATTACGAAGTCATCGAATGACATGGTGAAGGCGAGCAGGGCGCCGGACAAAATGCCGGGCCACAGCTGCGGCACCGTGACCTTCCAGAACGTAGTAATCTCGTCGGCGCCGAGCATCATCGACGCCTCTTCCAGACTCTGGTCCATCCCCTCGATCCTCGCAAGCACCACCACCACCACGAACGAGATGCAGAATGCGACGTGGGCGATCGTGATCGTGCCGATGCCGAGCGGGAGGCCGATCAATACATACAAGATGAGCAGCGAAATGCCGGTCACGATCTCCGGCGTCACGATCGGGACGTAGAGCAGGGCCTCGAGCACGCGCCGGCCCCTGAACTTGTGCCGCGCGAGGCCGAGCGCGATGAACGTGCCGAACAGCGTGGCGATCACCGTGGCGGCCACGCCCACGATCAGGCTCGCGCGGAGACCGTGGAGGATGTCGGCCCGCTCCAGCAGCCGGCGGTACCACTCCAGCGAGAAGCCGGTCCACTCGACCGAGAACTTCGACGCGTTGAACGAGAAGGCCACGAGCACGAGGATGGGCAGGTGCAGGAACAGGTACACGCCCGCCACCAGCGCGATCAGCCATCGCGGGAGCCCGGTCCGCATATCAGCGCGCCGCCGCCCCGGATGGGGCCTCGTCGCGGATCCGCAGATAGATCATGACTGCGGCCAGCACTAGCGCCATCAGGATGAACGACGCGGCCGATCCGAAGGGCCAGTTACGCGCCGACGCAAACTGGTTCTGCACCAGGTTGCCGATCATCAGCTCCTTGGCGCCGCCGAGCAGGTCCGACGTGAGGAAGGAGCCGAGCGCCGGGATGAACACGAGGAGACTGCCCGCGACCACGCCGGGCAGCGAGAGCGGCAGGGTGACCTGCCGGAACCGCGCGGCGGGGCGGGCGCCGAGCACCTCGGCCGCCTCGAGCAGCGAGGTGTCGAGCTTCTCCAATGAGGCGTAGATCGGGAGGATCATGAACGGCAGGAAGCCGTACACCAGGCCGGCCATCACCGAGAACGGGGTGTAGAGGATGGTGAGCGGCTCGCCGATCACGTGCAGCTTGAGGAGCCAAGTGTTGATGAGTCCCGTATCGCGCATGAGGAAGATCATGGCGAACGTGCGCACCAGGAAGCTGGTCCAGAAGGGCAGCACCACGAGAAAGAGCAGGAAGTTCTTCCAGCGCCCGCTCCGGGCGATCACGTAGGCGACCGGATAGCCGAGCACCAGGCAGATCATGGTGCAGATGATCGAGACGACGAACGTGCGGATCAGGATGGTGAGATAGATCGGCACGAAGAACCGCTGGTAGCTCTCGAGCGTGAACCCCTGCTGGACACCGCCGTACTCGCCCCTCGGCATGACGCTGTAGGCGAACATGATGAGGAGCGGGACAAGGAAGAAGACGACGAGAAAGAGCACGCCGGGGCCGAACAGGCTCCAGGCCTGGGCCTGCGGTCGCCGGTGCAGCCAGGCGAGGACCCGGTCGCGCGCGAGCGACATCAGGTCCCGCGGCCCACCACGCGCCCCATCAGGAGTCCTCCAGGATCTGGCAGTCCTCCGGCAGCCAGGCTACGGCGGCCGAGTCGCCGCGCTTCCACGGCAGCGGCTTGATGAGCTGGCCCTCGTTCCGGAGCGCGACCGTCACCTCGTTGCCGTCGCGCAGCGTCAGCATCACGTGCATCGTCTCGCCGAGATAGATGACTTCCCGCACCTCGCCGGGGAGCGCGTTCTCACCTGTGGGAGTGTCCGTGAGGCGGCAGACGTCCATCCACTCTGGTCGCACCGCGATCTGCACCTCCTGCCCCTCCTTGATCGCGGGGCTGTCGGGTACGCGGACGGATTCGCCGCCCGCCAGCTTCAACTCGAGGTGTCCACCCGAGCGCCCGGCGGCGCGGCCGGAGAAGAAGTTCGACTCGCCGATGAATTTGGCGACGAACGCGGTGCGTGGGTTTTCGTAGATCTCCGCCGGCGTGCCCAGCTGCGCCACGAGGCCGTTGTCCATCACCGCGATCCGGTCGCTCATGGTGAGCGCCTCTTCCTGGTCGTGCGTCACGTAGACGAACGTGGTGCCCAGCTTCTTGTTGAGCGCCTTCAGCTCGAGTTGCATCTCTTTTCGGACCTTCAGGTCCACGGCGCCGAGCGGCTCGTCGAGGAGGAGAATCGCCGGGTTGAGCACCAGCGCCCGCGCGAGCGCCACCCGCTGGCGCTGGCCGCCGGAGATCTGCGCCGGCATGCGCCGAGAGAACGTGTCCGGCGCGAGGCGCACCATTTCGAGCGCCTTCCGCACTCGCCCCGAGATCTCGGCTTTGGGCGTCTTCCGCTGCTCCAGCCCGAACGCGACGTTGCGCGCCACGGTGAGATGGGGAAAGAGCGCGTAGCTCTGGAAGACCATCCCGATCTGCCGCTCGTAGGGGCGCTTGGTGTTCACGACTTCGCCCAGGAGCCGGACTTCTCCGCCGTCCACGTCCGGCTCCTCGAATCCCGCGAGCAGCCGGAGCGTCGTCGTCTTCCCACAGCCGGACGGACCCAGAATCGAGAAGAACTCCCCCTTCTGGATGTCGAAGGAGATGCGGTTGACGGCCTTGAAATCGCCGAATGTCTTGGAAACGCCGGAGAACTGGACGACGGGTGCGCCGGTCACGCCGGGCTCGCGGCGGCCAGCGCTTCGCCCAGCACGTCGAGCCCTTCGTCGAGCACGGCGTCGTCGACCGAGAGCGGCACGAGAATGCGGACGACGTTCCCATAGGTGCCGGCCGAGAGCAGCACCAGCCCGCGCTTGAGCGCCTCGGCCAGGATGCGGCCGGTGAGCGCCTTGTCGGCCTCCTTGGTGGTCCGGTCCTTCACCAGCTCGATCGCGATCATCGCGCCCAGGCCGCGGACATCGCCGATGCACGCGTGCTTGTCGGCCAGCGCATTGAGCCGCGCGGTGAGCCTGGCACCGATCCGCGCCGCGCGATCCGGCAGGCACTCGCGCTGCATCACGTCGATCACCGCCAGCGCCGCGGCACAGGCGACCGGGTTGCCGCCGTAGGTCCCGCCGAGCCCGCCCACCGGCGAGGCCTCGAGCACGTCGGCGCGGCCCGTGACCGCGGCGAGCGGCAAGCCGCCGCCGAGCGACTTGGCGGTTGTGATGAGGTCGGGGACGAGTCCGTAGTGTTCGGACGCGAACCACTTGCCGGTGCGGCCGAAGCCGGTCTGGATCTCGTCCGCGATGAAGAGGATCCCATTGTCCTTGGCGAACGCCGCGAGCATGCGGACGTAGTCGACGGGAGCGGGCACGAAGCCGCCCTCGCCCAGCTCCAACTCCATGATGATCGCCGCGACGGATCCGGGATCCACGAGCGCAGCGAAGGTCTGCTCCAGGCGGGTCCGGTCGGCCTGGCAGCAGCGCCCGCCTTTCGGCCCCCCGTCGCAGCGATAGCAATACGGATAGGGAATCCGGTACACCTCGGGCGCGAATGGGCCGAACCCCTTCTTGTAGGGATTCACTTTCGAGGTGAGCGCCATCGCGAGATTCGTCCGGCCGTGGAACCCGTGCTCGAAGCAGACGATCGCCTGGCGACCGGTGAACGCCCGCGCGGCCTTTACCGCGTTCTCGACCGCCTCGGCGCCGCTATTGAGCAGGAGGGTCCGCTTCTCGTGATCGCCCGGCGTGAGCGCGTTGAGCCGCTCGGCGAGGGCGACGTAGGGCTCGTAGCTGGAGACGGGGAAGCAGACATGGAGGTAGCGGCCGAGCTGCTCCCGTACGGCGTCGAGCACGGCGGGGTGCCGATGTCCGACGTTGACGACCCCGATGCCGCCCCCGAAATCGATGAGCTGATTGCCGTCCACGTCGGTGAGCACGACGCCTTCGGCACGCGCAATGCCGATGGAAGTGACGGCGGGCACGCCTTTTGGCACGGCGCGCGCGCGGCGCGCGAGCAGCGCCTGGCTTTCCGGCCCCGGAATGGCGGTCTTGAGCCGGATCGTCTTCCCTGCCATGCAATCCTCGCCGTCGTAACGTGTTGGTGAATACTGCCGTGCGGTGCTAGGATTGTAACCGGTTTCCCACAGACCTCGCATGCCCGACACATCTCTCCGGTTGCGCCGCCAAGCGGCCTGCGCCGCGCTCATGCTCGGCGTTGCGTGCGGCGGCGGCGAGCAAGCCGCTGTTCACCGCCCCGCGACCAGGATCACGATCACGCCCACCGGCAATGCGCGGGCGGACGCCCAGACGTTCCTGGCCCAGCTCTGTCCCACCCCGATCGGCGGCGAGCTCAACTTCATGGTGTGGGAGGGCTACACCGACTCCCTGTTCGCCGCGCCGTTCGAGCGCGCCTGCGGGGTGAAGGTCAACGCCACCTACATGGGCTCGTCCGACGACCTGGTCGCGAAGCTCCGCGGCGGCGGCGTGCAGACGATCGACCTCATTTCGCCTTCGAGCGACGCGGTCACCCAGATCGTGCAGGCCGGACTCGCGATGCCGCTCGACCGCTCGCGCATCCCCAGCTTCGGCGACCTGATGGCCAGCTTCCGCGCGCTCACGGTGGCGCGGAAGGACACCGTTGTCTACGGCGAGCCGTGGGCGTTCGGGCCGAACCCGCTGATCTACGACACCACCAAGGTCACGCCGGGGCCTGCGTCCTGGTCCGTGCTCTGGGACGATCGGTTCAAAGGCCGGATCTCCCTCCAGGACGACATCGCCACCCTCTACATGGTTGCCCAGCTCCTCGGCCTGGATGACCCCAACGACCCGGCCAAGCTCTACAACCTGTCGGACGCGGACCTGGCGAGAGTGAAGGCCAAGATGCTGGAGCTTCGGCCGCGGGTGCGCAAGTACTGGGCGACGGCCGGCGACCTGACCCAGCTGTTCCAGGGCGGCGAAGTGGTGCTCGCGGAGGGCTGGCCGCTCATGACCCACCAGCTCCGCCAGGCCGGCTTCCCCGCGGGCGAAGTGATCCCGAAGGAGGGGACTACCGCGTGGGCCGACCACTGGGTCCTGACCTCGGGGGCCAAGAATCTCGATGCCGCGTACGCGTGGCTCGAATACGCCGCACAGCCGTTCACCCAGAAACTGCTCTATGACGTGACCCGGTACATCGTCGCTCAGCCCGGCGCCAAGGCGTACATGACGCCGGCGGAGGCGACGAGCCAGCACGACATCGCCGAATACGGTGCGCGGGTGAATTTCTGGCAATGGGGCTCGAGGCGCGACAAGTATCAGGAGATCTGGAACGAAGTGAAAGCAGCGCAGTAAGTGCCCGAGCCGCTGCTGCGTCTGGTCGACCTGAGCAAGCGGTTCGGAGACGTGGCCGCGCTCGACCACATCTCACTGGACATTGCCGGGGGCGAGTTCCTCACGGTGCTCGGCGCCTCCGGATCCGGCAAGACCACGACGCTCCGGCTGATCGCCGGCTTCGAGCCGCCGACGACCGGTCAGATCCTGATGGACGGCGTGGACATCGCCGGGCTGCCGCCCTACCGCCGAGACGTCAACACCGTCTTCCAGCAGTACGCGCTCTTTCCCCACCTCACCGTCCGCGAGAATGTCGAGTACGGCCTCCGCATGCGGCGCGTGCCGCGTGCCGAAATCAACACGCGGGTGACCGAGGCTCTCGCCCTGGTGCAGCTGGGCGACCTCGGCGCGCGGAAGCCGCGACAGCTCTCGGGCGGGCAGCAGCAGCGGGTGGCGCTCGCGCGCGCGCTGGTCAATCGCCCCCGGCTCCTGTTGCTGGACGAGCCGCTCGGGGCGCTCGACCTCAAGCTCCGCCGGGCGATGCAGCTGGAGCTCAAGCACCTGCAGACGCGGGTCGGGATCACGTTCGTGTACGTCACGCACGATCAGGAAGAAGCCCTCACCATGAGCGACCGCATCGCGCTCATGCGGAACGGACGCCTCGAGCAGCTGGGGACGCCGGACGAGATCTACCACC
>OEKJ01000003.1_pt1 | contig 12133 bp, 11 predicted proteins | sample 1503081 | NCBI WGS metagenome assembly OEKJ01 (sample SAMEA104379565, study PRJEB20068) | metagenome | biome: 1000743; feature: 77; material: 1998 | place: USA | collected 2012 | depth 25 m | reverse complement strand
GGTGAGAAGTGAGAGGTGAGAAGTGAGACGGGCGGCGATTGGTGCGGCGCTTGCCGCGGGGATCGCCGTCGCGATGCGGCCGCATCCCGGCTGCGCCCAGGCACCCGACTGGAACAGCCAGAGCTTCGAGATGACCGCGGAGCCCGGTCACGCCACCGTGGGCGACTCGGTGACGGTTCGCTTTCGTATCCGCCTGCACGAGCGCGACCTGCTCTCCGATTCGATCGCGCGCCCCGTCGCCGACCTGGCGGAGGGCGTGCGCCTGTTGGACCTGACACCGCTCCGCAAGGTCGGCGACCGGATGCTCGAGGGACGTGCGCAACTCGCGTTCTACCGGGTGGGTCACCGGCCGATCCCGCTCTTCGGCCTTCCGTTCGTGCGCATCGTCTCCGGCCAGCGCGGTATTCTCGTGAGCGACTCCGCCTACGTGGACATCAACTCCGTGGCACCGCCCGGCAACCCCGCGCTCCGGGACATCAAGGAGATCGATCGCCGGCGCGGCCCCGATCCCCGACTCGTCGTGGCGCTGCTCGGCCTGGCGGGGTTGGCCGGTGTCGCCCTGCTGCTACATCGCCGACTTCGTGGCACGCCGCCCGCCCCCAAGCCGGAGCCGGAGGGCCCCCCCGCCGTGGTCCTCGGTCCCTACGAGATCGCGCTGGCGCGATTGAGCCAGATCGAGCGCGAGCGCTGGCCCGCCCGAGGCGAGGTCGACCGCCACTACGACGGCGTGGCGCACGTGGTGCGCCGCTACCTCGAAGACGCGCACGGCATTCCCGCGCTCGAGCGCACCACCGGCGAGCTGGTGTGGGCGCTCCCACCCCTCCTCGCCGACGGTGGGCTGCGCGACCGGTGCGCCGCATTTCTGGCCGACGCCGATCTGGTGAAGTTCGCGCGGCATCGGCCCGACGATGCGGATGCGGCCCGTCTCATCCGCGCCGCGCGCGAGCTGCTCGGCGGCTGGCGCAACTCGGCGCCCCCGGCCGCAAGCCTCGAGCCCGCCGATGCGGTTCGCTGACCCGCTGGTTCTGCTCCTGCTCGGGCTCCCGCTGGCCCAGGCCTGGCGCCTCTGGCGGCGCCGGCGCGAGCCGCCCCCGAACATCGGTTTCTCCTCCCTCGCGTTGCTGGCAGGAGCGCCGGCCTCGTGGCGAGCGCGCTGGAGCCGACTCCTGCCGTGGCTCGTGCCGGTCGGACTCGCGCTTCTCGTCCTGGCGCTCGCGCGTCCGCAACGGGCCCACCACGTCGAGGACATCCGTATCAAGTCGCGCAACCTGGTCCTCGTCCTCGACATCTCGAGCAGCATGGGATCGGGCGATTTCCAGCCGGGCAACCGGCTGGAGGTGGCGCGGAAGGAGCTGGCCGACCTCGCCCACCGGCGCGAGCGCGATCTGCTCGGCCTCGTGATCTTCGCCGGGCGGGCGTTTCTCCAGGCGCCGCTCACGCCCGACGCGGATCTCGTCGAGCGGATGCTGTTGCAAGCGGACATCGGCCAGCTGCCCGACGGCACCGCGATCGGCACGGCGCTCGCGCTGGCCCTGGCGCAGGTGAAGGATCTTCCGCCGGCCGCCAGCACGATCGTGCTGGTCACCGACGGAGCCAACAACACGGGCAAGCCGTCGCCGTTCGTCGCGGCGGAGGCGGCCCGCGCGCTCGGCGTCCGGATTCACGCGATCGGGCTCAGCAGTGCCGATACCACCGCGCGCAACCACTCGTTCATCTGGCGGTGGGGCGGGCGCCAGGCCGACCGGCTGACCAGCTCGGACGAGGCGATCCTCCGCCGGATCGCTGAGCGCACGGGCGGCAGGTACTACCGGGCGACTGATCCCGAGGCGCTCACACAGATCATGGCCGCCATCGACCCCCTCGAGCGCGTGGACGTGCGAATCGGGGAGACGCGGGACTGGGGTGAGCTGTTCCCCTTCCTCCTGTTGCCGGGCCTCCTGCTCCTCGGCGCCGAGCTGTTGCTCGGACTCGGGCTGCGCACGGTCCCATGAGGCTACCGTGACGTTCGCGCATCCGCCCGTGCTTCTGCTGCTTCTGCTCCTCCCCGCGGGCGCGGCGCTCGCGCTCCGGGCGGAGCGCCGGCGGCGCGGGGCGCTCGAGCGCTTCGGCGATCCTGAGCTGCTCGCCCAGCTATCCGCGATTCCGGCAGCCGGACGGCGGCTCTTGAGGCACGGGCTGCGGCTTGCCGCGCTTGGGACGCTGGTGGTAGCCGCTGCAAGGCCCCAGGTCGGCCAGCGTCCGGCGCTCATCGCGCGGGCGGGACGGGACGTGCTCGTGCTGCTCGACCTTTCCCGCTCGATGAACGTGGCCGACGCCGGCGGCACCCGGCTCGCCCGGGCCAAGCGGCTCGCCGACTCGATTGCCTCCGCCTCGCCCGGCGACCGGTTCGGTCTCGTCGTCTTCGGCGGCAGCGCGTTCGTCCAGCTGCCGCTCACCGGCGATCACGATGCGTTCCGCCGGTTCCTGGATGCCGGCAGCACCGACGATATCGGCGACCCCTCGACCGACGTCTCGGCCGCGCTCGCGGCAGCCGCGAGGGTGTTCGAGCACGAGGGCGAGCCCGGCGCGCGTGCGGCGCTCTTGATTTCGGACGGTGAGAGCGGAGAAGGAGACGTTGGGGCCGCGCTCCCCCGATTGCTGCGCGAAGGCGTGCCGCTCTTCGCGATCGGCGTAGGCTCGCCCCAGGGCGGACCGATGCCGGCGGACAGCACCGAGGCCCCGGAGCGGTACCACCGCGACCACATTGGGCGGATTGTGAACTCGCGCCTCGAGGAGAGCGACCTTCGGCGCGCGGCGACGCAGACCGGCGGGGCCTACGCCCGCTGGGACGACGCGGCGGCGCTGCGTACGCTGGGGGAGACCCTGGCCCGGGTGGACGTACGGACCATGGGCGTGCGCAACGCGCGAAAGCCCGCGGACCGGTTCCAGTGGCCGCTCGCGGCAGCCGTCGTGCTGCTGCTCGCGGAGATGGCGGTCCCGATCATGGCACGCCGGAAGGGCGGCGGACCGGGAGGGCGGCGTGTCGCCGGTGTCGAGGCTGGCCGCGTTGCGGCAACGAACCGGCCGGCGGTTGCCGAGGCAGCGGGTCCCGCCGCCTCCGGTGTGGCCGCCGCCCTCTTCCTCCTCACCATGCTGCTGGGGAGCTGTAGTCCCGCGGCATGGGACGCCCGGCAAGCCGAGCGTCGCTACGACACCGGCGACTGGGCCGGGGCCTACCGGGAGTTCGTGAAAGCGCTTGGGTCCTCGCCTGACCCGGCCTTCGCGTTCGGGGCAGGCAACGCGCTCTATCGCCAGAAGCACTATCCGGAGGCGGTGGTCCGGTGGCGCGGCACGCTCGGCGAAGCCCGCTTTCGCCAGCGCAGCTCGTACAATCTCGGCAACGCGGCCGTGCGGCTGGCCGAGGATGCGACCGATGCGGTGAAGGACTCGCTGCTCGACGAAGCGGTATCCGCGTACGAGGATGCGCTCCGGCTCGATCCGCACGATCAGGACGCCAAGTGGAATCTCGAGATCGCCCTTCGCCGGCGCGGCGAGCGGGCGGGCGGCAGCTCGGCAGGCCGGTCGCGGCACGGCGACTACGGTCAGGGCAACCAGAACGTCCCGGGCTTCCAGGGCAACCCGGAAGCGGCGGTCGGCGCGATGGCCGGCGGCGGGTTCGGCTCCGGCGGCGACGGCGAATCGGTCAAGGAGCTGGATCCCACGCAGGCCAGGCAGTTGCTGGATGCTGTGCAGCGTGAGCAGCTTGCGAGTCACCTTGGCCGCCGGGCAAGCCGCCCGTCGGGCGACGGCAAGGACTGGTAGCGATAGGCGGACCGGGAGGATACGCGATGTCAGAGCCGAGCTCCGGGCAGCCCCGCTATCGACAGGTGGCCGCCGAAATCCTGTTACCGGCGGGCTGGGTGACCGGCGCGTTCGTCGTGCCCGACGACCAGACCTTCCTCGATTTCCTTGCCCACTCGGGGGCGTTCCTCAAGCTCATCGACGCGTTCGTCCCAGGCCATCCGGACGTGGTTCCGTTCTTCGCGCTCCAGCGCGGCGCGGTGCAGCTCATCGTGCCGAGCCAGGGAGACGACCGGGTAGAGACACCGGGCTCCATGGGCATTACCGCCCCGTGGAGCATATCGTGCTTGTTCGAGCGCGGAGCGGTGCACGGCAGCCTGGATTTTCTGATGAACCAGCGGCTGTCCGACTTCCTCAAGCAGCAGACCGGATTCCTCGTCATCCGGGACGCGGCGTGGACGCCGATCGGGAGCGACGACGAGCCCGGTCGCACCTGGTCGCTGGTGCTGGTCAACACCCAGCAGCTCAATGGAATCTCCGAGGCGGTGGATCAGCGTGGGCGCGGCCACCCTGGAAAGCTCCCTCCCTCCGACTTCGACGTGAGCGAGGCCGGCATGGGGTCCTGACCGCGAGGCGGGATCGCTAGAACCAGGTCCCCGTGCGGACGAAGCCCTCCCAATCGCCCCTGCTGTTGACGCCCTCCTCCAGCCGAACCGGGCCGAGGGGCGTGCGGATCTCCACGCCGGCGCGGATGCCCTGGAGCCACTCGCCATCGTAGGACGTCCCTCCGCGCCGCAGGAATCCCGGCCCGCTTCCGACAGCGCCGACCATCCCCTCCGCGCGCAGGGCGACGGGCCCGATCAGCGGCCGCAGCGCCGACAGTCCGAACAGCAGCTCCTGGTACCCACGCCGCTCCGTAAGTCGCAGCCCCGGGAAGCCTTCGTTGCCGCCGAGGGGGAAGGTCGATTGGAGCGGCGTCCCGTCCGAGGCCCATCCGAAGCGCACGCGGGGCCGCAGGATCACGCTGCCGAATCGCAGGCCGACCGAAGTCTCCGCCGACGCGCTCTGGTAGGCCGTGGTGACTGCACCGTCGAGGCGAAGCCTCAGCCCCGCGGGCCCTCCGCTGAGACCGAGCGTTCCGTGTCCGCCGAACGCCGTGCGGTCCCCACGGGTGTCTTCGTGCCAGACGAGCAGCTCCGGGCCAAGCCGAAACCGCCATCCGCGCTCGGGGCTTCGCCCCGTGCCGGCGAAGAGACGCAGCTCGCGCGTCGTGATGGACGGCAGCTCCGTCTGGTCCATGAACACCCGGATGTCCTCGATCGCGCCGTCGACCGAAAACAGCAGCGGTGAATAGCGGTAGTCGATCGGGAAGGCATACAGCAGCGAGACACCGACGTCCTGGCGATACTGGCCGAGCGCGAGGTGTGCCCCCAGCTCGATGGGCGCATCGAGGAACCGCCGGTCCGCCCCGCCGATCCACACCCGCCCGCCCATCGTATTGTCGTACGATACGCCCAACGCGGCGGCGCGCCGAGGCGCCTTGATTACACCAACGTCGAACGCGATGCCGGCATCGCGCGCGGCGGGATGCAGCCACAGGGCGCGGTACCGCTCGAACCGGGCAAAGCGGAGCAGCCGTTCCCGGAGGTCCGCTTCGTTGACCGTGTCTGCCGTGGAGAGCCGCAGGGCGCGCAGGATGACGGTCTGCTCGCCCGGATCTACCGCGGCCACCGCGGCGCCCACCAGGCGGTCCGAGCGCACCGGTCGCGGAGAGACCGCCAACGGCACGAGACAGCGGACGCTGCGGAGCGCCCGGCGGGCCGCGTCACGGCCGCGCGCGACCAGCGTGTCGAGCGCGTCGAGCCCGAAATCGAGCGTCGTGTACGGACGGACGTCCGTGTCGACGACCACGTCGCCCGGCTCGGGTGGCGCCGCACCGACCACCAGAAAGTCGAGCAGCCGGTTGAACGTCGTCGAGGGATCGTCGTAGTCCGGATCGGGAATCTCGGCCGACTCGAGCAGCGAGGTGATCACCCGCGTGGCCCCGAGTCGGCGCGCTGCGCCCACGGGCACGTTCTCCACCATGCCGCCGTCGGTGAGCGTGCGGCCGTCGAGCACGACCGGCCGGAACACAAGCGGCAGCGAGAACGACGCGCGCACCGCCTGGGCCAGATCGCCGCGGTCCAGCACGACTTCCTGTCGGGTCGCCAGGTCGGTGGCCACCGCCCGGAACGGAATGGGCAGCGAGTCGAAATCGCCGCGCGCGGCGATGTTCCCCCGGAGCATCAGCGCGTTCATGAGGGCGCTCACCTGCTCTTCCCGCACGGCGCTGGTCTCGAGCACCAGGCCGTGACGACCCTGCTCCAGCACCACGAGCGGCGGCAGCGGCCGGAGTGATTCGGGAAGCCGCGGCTCGTACCCACGGAACAGCGCGCCGAGCGGGAGGGCCCGGGTGAGGGAATCGATCTCGTGCCCGCTGTAGCCGCTCGCGTACAGCGCGCCGACGATAGCCCCCATGCTGGTACCGACGACGTAGTCGGGGCGGATGCCGAGGCTGTCCAGCACTTCGATCACCCCGATGTGGGCAAACCCCTTCGCCCCACCACCGGAGAGCACGAGCGCGGTCTTTGCCGGCCGGCACGCTTGTGCCGCGAGCGGGCGGGCCACGAGCGTGGCCAGCAGTCCCGCCAGCACCAACCCCGGACCCATGCGGCGCATCATGCCGCCGGCACGTCGCCCGTGAGCAGCCCCCTGCGCTCCAACTCGTGAAAGGCGGATGCGTGGAAGGTGCCGAGTCGGACCAGCACGCGGGAGGCGGTACGAAGCTCGAGATTGGCGATGACGACGCCGCGAAGGTCGGCCCGGAACGACGCACCGCCGGGCTCGGTAGCGTCGACTGCGATGCCGAGCGCGGCAAGCTCGCGCACGGTGCGCGCCTCCACGCCCGGCGGAGTGATGACGTAGCAATCGAGCACCGGCGCGGGCATGGCGGAAGGTAACCAGGCGTGTCTAGTCGAGCGCCTCCACGATGGACCGAGCGAAGCGCGCTGCCGCCTCCGCCTCGAGAGCCAGATAGAGCTGCGGCTCGATCAGCTCCAGCTCCATCAGCACGAAGCGGCCGTCCATCACGCAGCCATCCACCCGTGCATATCGCGCGCGGGTTGCCCCGGCCGCCTCGAGCACCTGCTCGGCCTGGCGCAGCGCGGCCGCGGGCATCGCAAGCCGCTGGGCCGTGCCGCCAAGCTCGCCTTGTACCCGCCAGTCTCCGGGCGCGGGCCGCTTGAGCACGGTGTGGCTCGGCGTGCCACCGAAGCAGATCACCGACCACTCCCCCGCCTCGGCAACAGTGGACACGAAGGGTTGTACGAGCACGTCGCCGGCGGAGACAAGGGCGCCGAACGCGGGGGCGTCGGCTTCAGCCCGTTCGCGCGACGTCCGCCAGGTCCCGTGAGCTGACGCGGAAACCGCGGGCTTGACGACCGCTTCGTCGGCCGCGAGCCCGTCCAGTGCCTCGAGCAGCGCTCGGTGCGGATCGGGGGCGCCTTGCTGGACCAGCCGAGTGGGCACGATCGTCACGCCGCGCTTTGCCAGATCGAGCAGGTAGCGCTTGTCGGCGTTCCAGCGGATCAGGCCGGTTGGGTTGAAGACCGGCACGCCAAGCCGGCCGAGTCGGTCCAGCCATTCGAGGAACGCGTCGAGCTTGAGATGGTAATCCCAGCAGGAACGGATCACGACCGCATCGAATGGAGGCCACTCGGCGCTTGCCGCATCCCAGACCACCGGCTCGGCAGCGACGCCGAGCCCGGCCAGTGCGGGGATGACCAGCCGTTCGTCGGCCGGGAGGTCGGGATACCGGGCGCCGGTCGCCAGCGCGATGCGACGCTGCCGCGGCACGGTCCGGTCCGGCTAACTGCGCCGCGGGCGGGCGACCAGCTCGCCGCCGCAGTTCGGGCAGCGTTGCTGCATTGCCGAGGCGCACGTGGGGCAGAAGGTGCACTCGTAGCTGCAGATGAAGGCCGCCCCTTGGGGCGGCAGCGCGGCCGCACAGCGCTCGCAGGCAGGCCGCATCTCGAGAGCCACGGACGATCTCCTGGCTAGTCGTGAGCCAGCACCGCGACCACCGGGGCGTGGTCGGACGGCAGCTTGCCTTTTCGCTCGTCGCGCACCACATACGCCTCGCGACAACGCCGGCCGAGATCGGCGGTCACCAGAATGTGATCGATCCGGAGCCCGTTGTTCTTGGGGAACCCGAGCATCCGGTAGTCCCACCAGGTGTAGGGGCCGTCGGCGTGGTGGTGCAGGCGGATCGAGTCCACCAGGCCCCATTCGACCAGCGTGTGGAACGCCGCTCTTGCCTCGGGGTGACACAGCACGGTGTCGCGCCACTCGTCCGGCCGGGCCACGTCGCGGTCCTCGGGTGCCACGTTGAAGTCGCCGGCGAGCACGAGCGGTTCTCCGTGCGACCCGGACCGTTCCAGCCAGGCATGCAGACGGCGGAGCCACGCGAGCTTGTAGGTCCACTTGGCAGAGCCCACCGTCTGCCCGTTGGGGATGTACGCGGACGCGATGCGGACGCCGGCCACGCGCGCAACCAGCAGGCGCGCTTCCGGGTCGTGCACGCCGTCGCCCAACCCCGCGGTCACGTCCGTGAGCGGCGTGCGACTCAGGATCGCCACCCCGTTGTACGTGCGCTGGCCATGCACGGCGCAATGCCAGCCGGCGGATTCGAACGCGTCGCGCGGGAACTCGTCGTCGGCCACCTTCAACTCCTGGAGGCAGACGACGTCGCACGCCGCCCGCCCGAGCCAGCCGAGCACCCGGTCCAGCCGCGCACGGATCGAGTTCACGTTGTACGTCGCCACGGTCAGCATGGGCCCTCGGCCGCACCAGGTGACCACGAAGATATACGTCGCTTGTGGGTTGGGAGTGCCAGCGGAGTGAGATCGTCGAGCGGCCGCCCTGCTCAGAGCGGCGGCGGCCTCCATCCCCCGGACGCTGACTCGACCACCTTGGCGGCGGCCAGCGACACGTCGTCGCGCCACGGCTGCGCCACCAGCTGCACGCCGATCGGCAGGCCCTCGGGTGACGTTCCCACACGGACCACCGCGACGGGCCAGCCCGTGATGTTGTGCGGCTCGTTGTAGCGGTCGGCATAACCCGGGTCGTTCGATCCGCCATGCGGCACGGCCGGCATCGCCATCACCGGGCAGACGATCAGGTCCACCCCCTGCATGAACCGCAACAGCCGCGACCTCACCTCGTCCAGCTGCTCGATCAACGACGTGAACTGATCGGACTCGACCTGCTGGTTCGTGGGAATCTCTCCCAGCGACCCCGTGCCCTCCGTGCCGGCCCCCTGGAGTAGCCGGCGGAGCCACGCTGCGCCGTCGGCGAAGACGATCTTGTGCCACAGCTCGGTGGCATCATCGAGACCGGGCGGCGATTTCGCCTCCACCCGGGCTCCGGCAATCCGGAGGGCGGACGCGGCCGTCTCGACCGCCTTGACCGTCTCCGGGGTGGGCGTCCGGCCCGGCGCCTCGGTGAAGAAGACGACCCGCAGGCTTCGGATGTCCACGCGCCGCGGATCCAGCAGCGGTCCCGGCGCCGCGTGCGGATCCCGACCATCGACGCCCGAGACCAGCGGCAGCACGAGGATCAGATCCTCGACGAAGCGTGCCATCGGCCCAACCTGCGTCCATGACTCCAGTATGCCACGATAGGAGATCGCGTGGCCGCTCTTGGACACCCGGCCGGCGGTGGGCTTTATCCCCGCGATCCCGCAATTGTGCGATGGCATCCGGATGCTGTTCCCGGTGTCGCTGCCGACATCGAGCGGCGAGCCGCCCGACGCGAGAATCGCGGCGGGGCCGCCGCTGCTGCCGCCGGGCGTGCGGGTGAGATCGTAGGGGTTGGACGTGCGGCCGTAGACGAGGTTGTCGGTCTCGTCGGACCAGGTGAACTCCGGCGTGTTGGTCTTGCCCATGAGGATCCCGCCCGCGGCGCGGATCCGGGCGACGATCGTGGCGTCCTCCGTGGGAACGCGGTGCGCCCAGCCTTGGGTGCCTGCCGTCGAGATCACGCCGGCCGTGTCGAACGAATCCTTCACGGTGAACGGAACGCCGTGCAGGGGGCCGCGAAGCTTGCCGCGAGCCACCTCGGCGTCGGCCTGGCGGGCATCCGCGCGCGCCGTGTCCGCGATGAGCTGCACGACGGCATTCAGCTTCGGATTGACCTGGTTGATGCGGCGGAGGCAGGCCTCGACCACTTCCACCGAGGACACCCGCTTCCGTCGGATCGCGTCCGCCAGCACCGTGACCGAGGCGTAGTGCAAGTTGCCGTCGGTGAGTCCGGCGACTCTCGGGTCCTCCGCGAGAAGACGCGGCCAGGGAACCGCCACGCTGCCAGCCACGGCCGCGACGAAGGTGCGCCGGTTGATCACGGCTGGAAGCGGCTCTGCTCCCGCAGCACGGCCAGGCTCGTCACGCCGAGCGTGAACAGAGCCTGGAAGGTGCCCTTCACTCCAATTCTCGATCCCGTGCGGGGTGGGCTGGCCTCCTCACTCACGACCGTGACCGTGCCAGTTCCGTCGTTGAGCTGGTAGGCGCCGCGCCCGAGAAATCCGGCGGATTCGCGCACCTCACCCGCCACCCGCACGGTTTTCCCGTCGTATCGAGACGAGTTGTCCAGCAACTGGCCGATCGGTATGACCGAAGCACAGCCGGTCAGCAGCAGGGAGCACGCAAACGACAGCAAGAAGAGGGACCGGCGGACGTGATCGACTTTATTCGGCATGAGGGCGGCTCCTGAATCGGATTCGGTGACGAACACGAGTCCCCGAATTTACCCCGGATTCGCGATCAGGCACCTCCCGCATTCGAGTTTCTCACCGCCTCGGCGATTGCCCGCGCCAAGGCGTCCGCCGAAAAGGGCTTCTTGAGCAAAGCCACGGCCCCGAGCAGCCTGGCGTCTCCGAGCAGGTCGAGATCCCCGGACCGATCCCCGCCCGACATGGCGATCACCGGAAGCTCCGGCGCGTAGGTCCGAAGCTGGAGGATGACCTCGATGCCGTCGGTTTCCGGCATCTGGATGTCCGTCAGTACAAGATCGGCTCCGTGCTCGCGCCAGAGTCTGAGACCGACCGCGCCGTTCGCGGCGCCGGTCACGCTGTGCCCTGACTTGGTGAGCACGCTGCTGAGGACGCCGCGAACCTGGGCGTCATCCTCGATGAGCAGGATGCGCAGCGCGGGAACCTCAGGCATCCGGCGTCTCGTTCCTCAGCACCTGCTCCACCTTCTCGAGAATGCCCTGGACCGTGAACGGCTTCTCTACCAGCGGGCCGACCGTCGCCGGATTGCCGAGGCGGGTGATCGCTTCCTCGGAGTAGCCGGACATGAGGAGCAGCGGGAGCCCCGGGCGAATCGTGCCGAGGCGGTCCCGCAGCTCCAGCCCGCTCATCTCGGGCATCACGATGTCGGAGATGACGAGGTCGATCGCGACCGATGAATCGGCCAGCGTGGTCAGCGCCTGCGCGCCATTCGGGACCTCGCGGACGCGATAGCCGTGTCGCTGGAGCAGCCGGCTCACCACATCTCGTACGGCCACGTCGTCTTCGACCAGGAGGATGGTGGCGTCCGAGACCGCGGCGGCCGGGCGAGTCTGGCGCGGTGGCTCCGGCGCAGCGTCGTCGGCCGGACCGGTGTGCGGCGGGAAGTAGATCTTGAACGTGGTCCCGCGGCCCACCTCGCTGTAGACCCAGATGTGCCCGCCGCTCTGCTTCACGATGCCGTAGACGGTCGCGAGGCCGAGCCCGGTGCCCACGCCGACCGGCTTGGTCGTGAAGAAGGGCTCGAAGACCTGCGCCTGCGTGGCCGCGTCCATGCCGCAGCCCGTGTCCGTCACGCTCAAGAGGACGTGCGGCCCGGGTCGGGCCGTCGCATGCGACCGGGGATACTCCTCGTCGAGCACCACGTTGGACGTCTCGATCAGGAGCGTCCCGCCGTCAGGCATCGCGTCCCGCGCATTCACGACCAGATTGAGCAGCACCTGCTCCAGCTGATTCGGGTCCGCCTGCACCCGGCGCAGATCGGCGCCGAGGCAGGTCTCGAGCGAGATGTTCTCTTCGACCAGGCGCCGCAACATCGGCTCGATGGACGTCACGACGGCGTTGAGGTCCACCACCTTGGGCTGAAGGACCTGCTGCCGGCTGAACGCAAGCAACTGGCGAGTGAGTCCGGCCGCCCGGTCCGCAGCGCTGCGGATGTCCGCGGCGTCCTGCCGCCGCGGATCCTCGCCGTCGAGATCGGCAAGCAGGAATTCCGCCCCCGCGCGGATTGCGGTCAGGATGTTGTTGAAG
>OEKJ01000068.1_pt1 | contig 12162 bp, 12 predicted proteins | sample 1503081 | NCBI WGS metagenome assembly OEKJ01 (sample SAMEA104379565, study PRJEB20068) | metagenome | biome: 1000743; feature: 77; material: 1998 | place: USA | collected 2012 | depth 25 m | reverse complement strand
GCATCGTGGTGGACGACGCGATCATCGTCATCGAGAACGTCGAGCGCATCATGGAAGACGAGCACGTCTCGGCTCGCGTGGCCGCCGACCGGGCGATCCGCCAGCTACGCAGCGCCCTGATCGCGATCGTGATCGTCCTCTGCTCGGTCTTCATCCCGGTCGCCTTCATCGGCGGGATCACCGGCGCGCTGTACAAGCAGTTCGCCGTGACGATCGTCATCTCCGTCGTCCTGTCGGGCATCGTCGCCCTGTCGCTGACCCCCGCGTTGTGCGCCGTGCTGCTCACGGAGCGCAAGACCGCGCCGCAGAGTGGTTTTTTCGGATGGTTCAACCGGATGTTCGACGGCGCCCGCGAGCGGTATGTCCGGACGATGCACAAGGTCTCGCCCTACTCGGCCGCCGCGGTCGGCGTGTTGTGCGTCGCGGTCGGGATCATCGTCTACCTGTACCGGACGACCCCGTCGGGATTTCTCCCGAGTGAAGACAAGGGCTACTTCATCACCGCCGTCGAGCTGCCCGGGTCGTCGTCGGCGCAGCGGACGACCCAGGTGCTCGGCAAGGTCGAACAGTCCCTCCTGCACCAGCCCGGCATCGACCACGTCTTCGGCTTGTCCGGCTTCAGCCTCATTTCGGGAGTCAACCAGACCAGCTCGGCCACGATTTTCTCGGTGCTGAGCCCGTGGGAGAATCGCCCGAAGCGGTCGGAGCAGGTGGACGGCCTGCTCCAGGCCTCCAACGGCTACTTCTTCTCCCAGATCCCCGAAGCGTTCGCCTTTTCGTTCAATGCGCCGGAGATCATCGGGCTCGGGACGACCTCCGGCCTGGAGATGAATCTGCAGGACCGCGGCATCAACAATTTCGGGAAGTTCGCCGCGACCGCCCAGCAGTTCGCGCAGGACCTCGGGAAGACGGGCGACGTGGTCGGCGTCAACACGACCATCCGCGCGGACGCCCAGCAGCTCTACCTGGACGTGGATCGCGACAAGGTCAAATCGCTGGGCGTGTCGCTGGACGACGTCTTTACGACGCTCCAGACGATGCTCGCCTACGACTACGTGAACGACTTCAACCTGTATGGCAAGACGTACCACGTGCAGGTGGAGGGCCAGGCGGCGTTCCGCCAGCGTCCGGAAGACCTTGGCAAGCTCTATGTCCGGAGCGCCTCCGGCGCCATGGTGCCCCTCGGGTCGCTGGTGCGGACCTCCTTCCGGGCCGGCCCCACCGTGGTGAACCGGTTCAACGGGTTCACCTCGGCGCTGGTCATCGGAGCCCCGGCCCCGAGCAAAAGCTCGGGACAGATGCTCGAGGCCGCGGAGAAACTGGTCAAGGACAAGTACGAAGCCATGAACATCGGCTACGGCTTGAGCGGCGAGTCGTTTCAGGAATCGGAGTCGAGCGGGCAGGGCGGCGTCGTGTTCGGGCTCGGTCTCGTGATGGCGTTCCTGGTTCTGGCGGCGCAGTACGAGAGCTGGTCGACACCGCTCGCGGTGATGATCGGCGTGCCCTTCGGCGTGCTCGGGGCGTTTCTCGGGCTGTTCATCCTCCATCACCCTCACGATCTCTATTTCGACGTCGGGCTGCTCGTCGTGATCGGGCTCGAGGCCAAGAACGCGATTCTGATGGTCGAGTTCGCCATCGAACAGCGAGCCGCCGGCCGATCGATCGAGGACGCAGCCGTCGAAGCGGGCCGGGAACGGATTCGACCGATTCTCATGACGTCCTTCGCGTTCATTCTGGGCGTCGCCCCGCTGGTCGTGGCGTCGGGAGCCGGGGCGGCCGCTCGGCATTCCCTGGGAATCGGCGTCTTCTACGGGATGGTGGTGTCGACCCTGCTGGGCGTCAATATCATCCCGAACCTGTTCATCTTCGTGCGCAAGGTGAGCGAGCGCATGGGGGCGCATCGGGTCGCGGCGCCGGCTGGCCTGCCGGCGACGGACGCGTCGTCGAGATCCGGCGGAGGGGACTGAGGTGACGCATCGACTGCTGGTGACCGTCGCGGTGCTGCTCGCCGCGGCATGCGCGATCGGGCCCCACTATCACCGCCCCGAGACAGGCCTGCCGGCCCAATTCCGGCCGCCGTCGACCGGCGAGGACTCGCTGAGCGCAACCTATGATGCCCTGGCGGCGAGTCGGGACTCGATGGCCGCGCGGAGGCGCGCTGCCGTCGACTCGGGGTCGGCGCCCGGCGACTCGGCCTCGGCCGCCGCGACAAACGGCCCGACGCCGCCCGGCTTCCAGCTGTCGGACACGGCCGCCAATGTGTCGTGGCTCGATCTGTTCCAGGACACGGTCCTTACCCAACTGGTGGTCGCCGCAATCCAGGACAACCCGGATGTACGGGTCGCCGCCGCGACGGTTCAGGAATTCCGTGCCGCCCTCGGACAGGCGACGGCGGGCCTGTTTCCCACGATCACGATCACGGGCCAGACGGGCCGGCAGAAGCAGACGTTCGGGAACGTCTCGGTTCCCGGAGCCGCCGGTGCGTTCACGGTGCCCCCGCAGAACTATCTCGAGGCGCTGGGCAACGTTTCGTGGGAGCTGGACTTCTGGGGCCGCCTGCGGAACCTGCGCGCGGAGGCCCGCGCCAATCTCCTGGCGCAAGAGGAGAGTCGCCGGGCCGTGCTGCTCAGCCTGGTCGGCGACGTGGCCACCGCCTATCTCCAGCTACGCCAGTACGATCTCGACCTCGCGATCGCCAAGCGCACGCTCGAGTCCCGCCAGGCGACGTACCGGCTGTCACAGCAAAAGTTCCAGGGAGGCGCGATTGCGGAGCTCGACCTGCGGCAGTTCCAAGGCGACGTCGGCGATGCCGCGGCGGCCGTGGCAGGCTACGAGAAGCAGGTCGCGCAGGCGGAGAACCAGCTCAGTCTACTCCTTGGCCGATCCTCGGAACCGATCCCGCGCGGCCGCCCGCTCAACGAGGTGCTGCGCGCCGTGGATCTGCCGGTCGGCATCCCGTCTCAGCTCCTCGAGCGCCGGCCCGACGTGCGGCAGGCCGAGGCGCAGCTTCGGTCCGCGACGGCCGGCGTCGGAGCGGCGATCGACGCCCGATTGCCGACGGTTATGATCGGGGGCTATTGGGGCTACGAGAACTTCGCCAGCAGCGGTATCCCGCTGAGCGACTTCACGGCCGACAACAACCGCATCTACGAGATCTTCACCGGAATCTCGATTCCGATCTTCGACTTCGGCCGGCTCGCCAACGCCCAGCACGCGGCGGAGGCCCGCGTGCTCGAGGCGCGAAGCGCGTACCAGAAGGCTGTGCTTGTCGCGCTTCGCGATGTGAACAACCAGCTTGCAGAAGTCCGCAACGACCGGCGGCAGGCAGTGGCGCTGGAGACGCAGGTGGAGGCGCTGCGCATCGCCTATCGCCTTTCGAGGGACCGGTACGAGGCCGGGTATGCGCCCTACCTGGACGTGTTGACCGCCCAGCGGACCCTGTTCACCGCGGAGCAATCGTTGGTCGCGGCCCAGTTCCAGGGGCTCGCCGGGGTCGTGAGCCTCTACCAATCGGTGGGCGGCGGGCCGATCCCAATGAGCGCAACCCGGTCCGCGGGTCACTGACCGCGGCAATGAGTGCTGGCAGGGGCTGCGCACCAAGTATCCTCCCCGCGCCCTTTCGCGAGCCAGCGTGTCGCGAGTCAGCGAAGTTCTGGTGAGCAGCGGGGTGTGAGCGTGTCAAGCGACCGCCCCAATAAGTGGAGGTGTAGACGCTGTGATCATGCGGCGCCTGACGAAGCGGCCTTCCAAGAGTCGTCCGAACGTCCTTCCTGCAAGAAGTGCGGGCGACGCTGTCGTCCGCTTGGCGATCTCGCGCTGAGCGGGGCATCCTTCGTTCCGGGCGGCGCTCGTCTTCGGCCCTTGAGCCCGTGGCCGCCATGACTCAGAACGGCTTGTACCCCGGGCTCCCGTACCGCGTGAGGTGCAGGAGGTCCCAAAGCGGGACCGCGTAGGCGATCGCCGCAAGCCCGACCGCGACTGCGAACCAGAGCCCGAGCCGGTCCCAGATCGCTGGCTTGTAGCCTCCGGCCGGCGCGTGCAGCGGCTCTGCCCATTCGACAGGCGGCTGCTGTTTGCGTGGACCTGCGAGCAGGGTCCCGACCATGACAAGCACGAAGAATCCGGCACTCACGAAGAGCACCACCCCGCCAAGTGCCGAGATCCGGGTGAGACCCTGCCACATCTGCGCCTGGGGCGCGCCGGCGTAGGTATCCGTGAAGATCCTCCGCGGCATCCCCATGAGGCCGGTCACGTGGTTCACGAATGAGAAGAGCACCATGCCCAGAAACCAGAGGTACGGCTGTACCTTGGCCAGGAGCCCAAGCTCGAGCTCGCGCCCGCTCATGCGCGGGACCAGGTAGTACGCGGCTCCCATGAAAGTGAGCGCTGCGGCGCTTCCCACCGTGAGGTGGAAGTGCGCATGGATCCACGCGGTGTTGTGCACCACCGAGTTGAGCGCGTAGGCCGCGTTGATCGAGCCGCCGAAGCCGCCCACCATGAAGAGGAGCCCCGCAAGCAGCACGCTGGATACCGTGGGTTCACCCCAGGGGAGCGCCCGGATCCACCCGAAGAGACCCTTGCCGCCGCGCAGGTGTCCCGCCACCTCGAGCGACGCCACCACGGTGAACGCGGTGACCAGACTCGGGAACGAGATGATCATGGTGTTGAACGTGTGGAACAGCTTCCAACCCGCCGGAATCCCCGGGTCCTGGAACTGGTGGTGGAACCCAACCGGCGTCGAGAAGACGAGGAAGAGCGCGAAGGTCATGCGGGCAAGCGGCTCCGAGAAGAGCTTGCCCCCCGCCTCACGCGGGATGAGCGCGTACCAGATCGTGTAGGCCGGCAGGAGCCAGAAGTAGACCAGCGGGTGCCCGAAGAACCAGAAAAGCGTCCGCGCGAGGATCGGGTCCACAGTCTTCACGAGCCCTAACGACCAGGGAATGAGCTGGAAGAGCATCTCCGCGGCGACACCCATCGTGGCGAGTAGCCAGAGCAGCGCGTTGGCCGTCGTGGAGTGCATCGCGAGGCTCACCGGCCGGTCGGGGTGGGCCACCCGGCTCGCACGCCAGGTCGCGATCATATTCGCCGCCCAACCCCACGAGGCGACGACGAGCAGGGTGAGCCCGATGTAGAACAACGGGTGGGCCTGGAGCGGCGGATAGAAGGTGTAGAGCACGCTCGACTTGAAGGCAAACACGGTGGCGAGGGCCATCACCGTGCCCCCGACCGCGAGCCAGTACATGGCCCAGCTGAACCGCGGCCAGCGAAGTGCGCCGGTCTCCTTCTGCGCCACGACATAGCCCAGGCCCATGATGAAGAACGTCGTGAACACCAGCGCCATCAGCACGCCGTGCGCGGTGACCGACATGTAGTACATGCTGGCGGAGCGATATGGCACTTCCAGGTTTGCGCGGCTGATCGCTTGCATCATGGCCATCGCCGCGGCGACGCCGAAGGCGATCACGGCCACCCAGATGTGCGCCAACACGAGACGGTTCGCGGGGCCTGTCGTGGCAATGTCCGGCGCCTCCGACACCTCGGCTACGGGTCGCATGGTGGGCTCAGTGGTCATGGCCTTGCTCACGGGGACTGGTCGCGGTGGTGGGCGCCTGCCACTGCCCTCGGGGGACGACGTGCAGCTTGGCCGCCATCGTATGGTGGCCGACGCCGCAGTACTCGTTGCAGGCGATCAGATAGTCCCCCGGGTGCGGGAATCGGGTCGTGAACTGACTGATGTAGCCGGGCACCACCATCGCCTGGCCGTTGGTGCGGACGATCTCGAAGCCGTGGGTGACGTCGGCCGACGTGAGATGGAACGTGATGGGCGTGTCCGCCGGCACGGTCATTTCAGAGGGCAGCCAGAGGAACATGAGCCCGACCACCCGGGCATGGACCCGCCCCTGGGCATCGACGGAGACCCCCTGCGGCCTGAACCGTGGGTCCCCGAGGGCCGTCTTGGGATCGATCGTCTCGACGTGGCTAGGCGGATGGATCTGGTGGCCGAACGCGGCGGCCGCGGTGCTCCCAAAAAACAGCGTGAGCATCAGGCCCACGCCCCACATCCAGATCCGCTCGTAGAGATCGACGTTCATGGCGTCACCGGCTGGCGGGCCATGAAGATGAAGTAGTAGATCGCGAACCAGGCGCACACGAACAGGACGGCGTACGCCCCGACGAACGCAAACGTGCCGATCGGGTGCTTCGGCAAGCCGGACGGCATCTCGGACATACCAACCTCGCGCAGGGATGTGAGGAAGATCGGCAAGCCGCGTGAAGATTGTGGTGGATCGATCAGGAGGAAATCTTCATGGACCGGCCGGCGGTCCGGAGGGCGTTGAGGATGACGGCGACGTCGATCAACTCCTGGAGCAGCGCCCCCGCTGTGGGCGGGATACTGCGGGCGGCCGCGAAGCCCATGGCCAGGCCGCTGAGGCCGAGCCCGGCCCAGATGCTCTGCCGGGCGATGCGCATGGTCCGGCGGCTGATCGCGATCGCCTCGACGATCCGGGTCGGATCGTCAGCTCCCCCAGGTCATAGCTCCGGTCAAAGAAGGATTCCTTGGACCTTCATGCTGTCTTCATGGACCGGGGTGCACGTTTACGCAACAACCGTCCAACACGGGACATGCGAGGACAGGAGAGATGCACGGAGCCATGAACTGGCACTCTGGATGGTTCTTGGGAATGCACATAGGGTGGTGGATCTTCTGGATCGTTGTGACCGCTGCCATCTGGGCGGCCACTACCCGTTCGGGGACGCCGTCCGCCCCGAGAGCTGAGTCTCCTCTTGAGGTGCTCCGGCGGCGCTATGCCGAGGGCGCGCTGACGACGGCGGAGTACGAGGAGCGAAGGGCGAAGCTGACCGAAAGCGGCGCGGCCGCGCACTGAGCCTTGATACGGCACAGTTGAGCCGGCGGCCCCTGGGGGAGACATATGATGAGCACTCCGACTCGGCAAACGCTGTGGTTTCTGACCGCCTGTGTGGGCGCGTTGGCGGCGGTCCTGTTGGTGATCGATCACTGGGCACACGTGTTCGGTGTGCTTCCGTATGTTCTACTCTTGGCGTGCCCACTGATGCACTTGCTGCACCCCGGACACGGCAGCCACTCGAGCTCGCCGCCTCAGAGGGACGCCGGGCCGCGTTCTTGAGCACTGAGCGGGCTGCAGGAAGGGATGCTACGTTATGAGACTCGATACACGGGCCTTTGCGATCGCGGCGGGCACGACCGCTGCGGTGCTGTTCACTCTTTGCGCCCTCGCGGTCGCCATCGCCCCCGGCGCCACGACGGCATTCTTCGGTTATCTCGTGCACATGGATCTCTCGGCACTGCCACGCACGCTCACCTTCGCCAGCTTCATTGGCGGGCTCATCTGTTGGACCGCGGGGACAGCGCTCACCTTCGGGTTGGCCGCCACGATCTACAACCGGCTCATCAGGGTTGGGTCCGTGGCGCCGGCGGCCGGGCATCAGGAGCCTGCCGCGCAGCGAGCGTAGCCGCCGCGAGCGAGGCGCGAGCTAACGCGCGATAAGATGAGGGCAAGGCGACTCATGATCCCGATATCGGGGCTGCGCTGCGCGGGGAGCGAGTGCTACACGCTGGAGCGGGCGCTGAAAAGGGTGGCGGGCGTGGCCAATGTCTACGTGAATCCAGTGACCGAGACAGCCTACATCGGACTACGACCCAGCGATAACCGGTCAGGCGAGTCTGATGCACCGGACCGACCCCATGATTGTTCCGCGGACCGAAGCAGGCGATGCGTGAGGACGTGAGGCATCAGGACAGGAGCACGGCCCCTCCAGCACCGACGGTCTCGGGCGTGACTGATCCCGTCTGCGGGATGGCGGTTTCCGACGACAGCCCCCACCGATACCGGCTGGGCAGCAGCGAGTTCCTCTTCTGCAGCGCTCACTGCCGCGATCGGTTCGCTCAGGCACCAACCGCATTTGTGTCGCCCCTAACCCAAGCCCCGGGCGCCCGGATAGGTGGGGCCATTTACACCTGTCCGATGCATCCGGAGGTGCGGCAGGCCGGCCCGGGCACCTGCCCGAAGTGTGGGATGGCGCTTGACCCCATCTCGGCCGCGCCGGCAGCTCCCGCCACCGAGTGGGTGTGTCCGATGCACCCGGAGATCGTACGAGATCGCCCCGGGCCCTGTCCGATTTGCGGCATGGCTCTGGAACCACGGGTGGCCGCGGAGCAAGAGAATCCCGAGCTGCGCGACATGTCCCGCCGCTTCTGGTTCGCTGCGGCGCTCACCCTACCGCTCGTGTTCGGCGCCATGGGTGACCTCCTGCCGGGTGAGCCGGTCTCGCGGCTCCTCTCCATGCGCGCCCGGATGCTCATCGAGCTCGTGTTGGCGACGCCGATCTGCGTTTGGGCCGCCTGGCCGTTCTACGTTCGCGCGGTCCTCTCGCTGAAGAATCGCAGTCTCAACATGTTCACGCTGATCGGGCTCGGCGTGTTCGTCGCCTACGGGTATAGCGTCGTCGGGACGCTGCTGCCGGGCCTCTTCCCCGCGAGCTTCCGTGATCAAGCGGGCCAGGTTGCCGTCTACTTCGAGGCCGCGGGCGTCATCGTCACCCTCATCCTGCTTGGCCAGGTGCTGGAGCGCCGCGCCCGGAGCCAGACGAGCACGGCCATCAGGAAGCTCCTGGGCATGGCGCCCAAGTCGGCCCGGCGCATTCGCAACGACGGAGCCGAGGAAGACGTGCCGCTCGACGCCGTGCAGGTCGGCGACCGCCTGCGTGTGCGCCCGGGTGAGAGAGTCCCAGTGGATGGCGTGGTGCTTGAGGGTACGAGCTCGGTTGATGAGTCGATGGTGACTGGCGAGCCCATCCCGGTGCAGAAACAGCTGGGCGACAAGGTCGTGGGCGCGACGGTGAACGGCACTGGCTCCCTGGTGATGCGCGCTGAGAAGGTAGGCGCTGAGACGCTGCTCTCGCGTATCGTGGCCATGGTAGCCGAGGCGCAGCGAAGCCGGGCGCCGATCCAGAAGCTCGCCGACGTCGTCTCTGGCTACTTCGTCCCGATCGTCGTTTTCATCTCCGCTGTCACGTTCCTCGTTTGGAGCCTCATCGGGCCAGAGCCGCGGATGGCACACGCGCTCATCAACGCGGTCGCGGTACTCATCATCGCGTGCCCGTGCGCGCTCGGGCTCGCTACCCCGATGTCGATCATGGTCGCGACCGGCAAGGGAGCCACGATGGGCGTGCTCTTCCGGAACGCAGAGGCGATCGAGGTGCTGCGCAAGGTAGACACGCTCGTGGTGGACAAGACCGGCACGCTGACGGAGGGCAAACCGAGGCTCGTGACCATCTTACCGAGCGACTTCCTCGACGAAGCCGGGCTCTTGCGCTTAGCCGCGAGTCTCGAGCGCGGGAGCGAGCACCCCCTCGCGGCCGCGATCGTGGCGGGAGCCGAGGAACGTGGCGTGCGGCTCGTCCAGGTCGAGGGCTTCGAGAGCATCACGGGCAAAGGCGTCCGCGGAACGGTGGAGCGCCGCTCCCTGGCGCTCGGCAACCGCGCACTCATGGCTCAACTCAGCGTCGAGCTTGGCCAATGGGCCGAGAAGGCGGAGGCGCTCCGGGTCGAGGGGCAGACGGCGATGTTCGTGGCCGTGGATTGGCAGGTGGCCGGCATCGTGGGCGTGGCGGACCCCATCAAGGAGAGCACGCCTGAAGCGATCCGGGCGCTCCACCGAGAGGGTATCCGCATCGTGATGCTGACCGGCGACAGCCGGACGACGGCCCAGGCCGTGGCGCGAGAACTGGGCATCGACGACGTAGTCGCCGAAGTGCTGCCGGATCAGAAGGTGGACGTCGTCAAGCGCCTTCAGTCGGAGGGCCGGTTCGTCGCTATGGCGGGCGACGGAATCAACGATGCCCCGGCACTAGCCCAGGCGCAGGTGGGCATCGCGATGGGCACCGGCACCGACGTCGCCATGGAGAGCGCGCCGGTGACCCTTGTGAAGGGCGACCTCCGTGGCATCGTGCGGGCCCGACGCCTCTCCCGGCGGACGATGCGCAACATCAAGCAGAATCTGTTCTTTGCGTTCGGCTACAACGCAGCGGGCGTGCCGATCGCGGCCGGCGTGCTCTATCCGTGGTTCGGGTTGCTGCTGTCGCCGATCATCGCGGCCGCCGCGATGAGCTTCAGTTCTGTGTCTGTCGTGGGGAATGCACTCCGCCTACGGCGCGCCGATGTCTGAAGGGAGCGTCAGCGTTGACCGGGGCCGGTCGCATCGTCTGGCGTGCCGCCATCGTTGTCGCGGCAGCCACCCATGGCTCCAGCTCGCACCGCCGTTTGTGTGAGGTTTAGTAAGACATGCAACGCGGTGAAACCACGTTCAGCAGTAACGAGCAACTATGAGGATCACTAGAATCGCAGCAATGGCCGCCGCGCTGGCGCTCAGCGCGCAGGTGTCGGCCGCTCAGCAGCCAGGTCCACCACAACCGCCGGAGCGCCGACCCGGCGGCATGACGGGCATGTCGGAGATGGCTGAGCAGATGCGGATGATGGATTCGCTGAACGCCCGCCTGGATACGCTGGTGCGCCGGATGAACCGGGCGACGGGCAACAAGAGGGTCACGGCTATGGCCGACGTCATCAACGAGTTGGTCGCCCAGCGCAAAGCGATGCAGGAGCACATGCGCCATATGATGGAATCGCGGCAAGGGATGATGATGCACATGATGGGGGAGCCGGCACGCGGCGAGGACCGCCACCCACCGACGTCCGGGGCGGACTCGGCGGCCGCCGATACAGGGCACGCCGCCCACCACCCGCCAAACTGAGCATCAGGAGAAACACCGGGCAGCCCGATGGCCAGCGGGGCGCGTCTGGCTGGTGTGGGACTCCCGGCTCCGGGACCTCAGAGCAGGGATGTCGGAAGGCGCGGGCCCTTCACCCGCGGCTGATGCGCAGGATCGTTAGGCAGCAGGGCCCCCGCTGAGCGGAGCTCTGCCCCACGCGGAGTCGGTAATGCCCCAGTCCCTCGGACCCGAGGTCCAGATCGCCCAGCCATTCGACGAGGCGCTCGCGCGCTCGCGGGCCGCGCTCAAGGCCGAGGGGTTCGGCATCCTCACCGAGATTGACCTCCAGCAGGCGTTTCGGGAGAAGCTCGGCCGCGAGTTCCGTCCCTACGTAATCCTGGGGGCCTGCAACCCAGCCCTGGCCTACGCGGCGGTCGTCGCCGATCCCCAAGTCGGCCTCCTGCTGCCCTGCAACGTCACCGTGGAGGGGCTTGGACCGGGGAGCAGCGTGGTGCGCCTGACCGATCCCGAGGTACTGCTGGGCGCGAGCGCCGGAGGCGGGACACCGGCACTGCGGGAAATCGCCCGAGATGCCGGGGCTCGGCTGGCGCGGGTCGCAGAGGTGCTACGCGAGGAATCCTGACAGCCTGCGGCCTAACCGGCGCATGCACCTGGCTAGGCAACGTAGGTTGACTCAGCAGCTGGCCTTGGCGCCTGCACCTGAAGCGCGAGCGTTAGGCCGCAACGAGGGGTCGCTCAAAGACCAAGGCCCAGAGGCTATGCAGCCATTCCTCGCATTCATCACTCTGTTGCTGATGGCGCTTGTGACCGGCGTCTCGTTCTCACACCTGCTACCGCGGGGGCCGAAGGCCGACCTTCCGGGGCCGCAGTCGAGCCGCCCAGTCGATCATGTAGCGCGATATGGGACCTTCGTTCGCCAGCTCAGTTCCTCCTCGGTGTGCCATCAGCGCCGTCCGAACAAGCTTAGGAGGATCTCGCCGACGATGAGCAGGATGACCGCGAGCTCAAGCACCTCGCCTCTGACCGTCTGCGACTCTGCGTTGAGCATTGCGTAGGTCTCACGGATGATCCCGAGCTTTCGATCGATCCCCCTGAAGTGACGGAAGAGACGCGTCTCGGAGAAGCCTGGCCCGCCGTGCAGGAAGATCAAGGGCGGATTGGTGAGGCTCTCGCCACGAATCATCACCCACTGATCAAGCCCGCCGAGAAGGAGATAGTTGACCTCCGCGATGCTGCCCGGAATGACCTCACCCATTGGTCCACGGAAGGGCCGCGTCTTTCCCAGATTCTTCATACGCTCGCTGTGTTTCAAGCCCCTTAACCGCCACCGGCGGACAGCGCTGAGCGGAGCCTGGAACTGGCCGCGCCCGCCAGCTGCATGCGCTGGTT
>OEKJ01000004.1_pt1 | contig 12263 bp, 7 predicted proteins | sample 1503081 | NCBI WGS metagenome assembly OEKJ01 (sample SAMEA104379565, study PRJEB20068) | metagenome | biome: 1000743; feature: 77; material: 1998 | place: USA | collected 2012 | depth 25 m | reverse complement strand
CACGCCGGCCTACATGAGCCCGGAGCAGATCGAGGGCAGCCAGTATCTCGACGGCCGCACCGACATCTACAGTCTGGGCTGCGTTCTGTTCGAGATGCTGACGGGAGAGCCGCCGTTCAAGGGAACGACGCTCACGGCGGTCATCGCGAACCGGCTGACCACGACGCTTCCCTCACCGCGCAGGCACCGCGAGCTGGTGCCCGAGGCCGTGGATGCGGCGGTGAAGCGGGCGATGGCGACGCTCCCGGCGGACCGGTTCTCGACGGTCGGCCAGTTCTCCGAAGCGCTGGGCACCCCCGCCACCGTGGCGATCGCCGTCGGGGCGGCGCAGGCGATGGTCCAGGAGCTGACAGCGGCGAACTCGGTCGCGGTCCTGCCGTTTGAGAACATGAGCACCGACCCGGAGAACGAATATTTCAGCGACGGGATCACCGACGACATCATCGCGCAGCTCTCGAAGATCAACGCCCTCAAGGTGATCTCCCGCACGTCCTCGATGCAGTACAAGAAGACGACCAAGAAGATCAGCGCCATCGCGCAGGAGCTGGGGGTCGGGGCGATCCTCGAGGGCAGCGTGAGGAAGGCGGGGCAGCGGGTGCGAATCGTGGTGCATCTGGTCGAGCCGGGCTCGGAGAAGCACCTTTGGGGGGACACGTTCGACCGCCAGCTCACCGATATCTTCGAAGTGCAGAGCGAGGTGGCGCAGCAGATCACCGGTGCGCTGTCGCTGGCGCTCTCGCCCGAGGAGAAACAGCGGGTCGAGAAGAAGGCGACGAGCGACGTCGACGCCTACAATCTCTATCTGCTGGGTCGGTTCCACACGAACAAGTGGGCCGAGGCGGATGTACTGAAGGGGATCGAGTGCTTCGAGGGTGCCATCGCGAAGGACCCCTCCTACGCCGTCGCCTACGCCGGCCTGGCGGACGCCTACGAACTCCTGAGCATCGGGTTCAGCTCCAAGCCGCCGGTCGAGTACCTCGCGCTGGCAAAGGGGATGGCCCTCAAGGCGCTGGAGATGGACGACACGCTCGCGGAGGCCCACACGTCCCTCGCCTACGCGCGCTGGCTCGGCGACCTGGACTGGCCGGGAGCGGAGCGGGGGTTCAAGCGCGCCCTCGAGCTGAAGACGAGCTACGTGATGGCGCACGAGTGGTACGCCGAGTATCTCGCCGCGCTCGGCCGGCACGACGAAGCGTACGCGTCGATCAAACGCGCGCAGCAGCTCGACCCGCTCGCGGTGCCGGTCAACCGGGCGGTCGGCTGGGTGCTCTACTTCGCCCGCCGATACGATCTGGCCATCGAGGAGCTGCAGAAGACGCTCGCCATGAACCCCGACTTCCTGGGTGCGCGGATCGTGCTCTGGTGGGTGTACGTCGCCAAGGGGGAATTCGAGAAGGCGATCACCGACATCCGGAAGGAGGCGGAGCGTCCCGGCCTCCGCACGGTGAAGAAGCTGATGCTGGCCTATGCCTGCGCCGCGGCCGGGAACAAGGAAGAGGCCAACGGGCTACTCTGGGAGCTGGAGTCCAAGCTTGCGAGCGAAGACCGGCTCGCGCTCCTGTCGGCGCTCCTGTTCACGGCGCTCGACATGAAGGATCGGGCGTTCCAGCAGCTGCACAAGGCGTTCGAGCTAAGGGAGCCGGGTCTCCTGTTCCTCAAGGTCGCGCCGTGGCTCGACCCGCTGCGGTCCGACCCGCGCTACGGCCAACTGGTGGAGAAGCTGGGACTCGGCTGACCGGCCACGCATGAAGATCGACGCCGCTCGCGACGGAGGCTCCGCGCGCCTCCAACTGGAGGGGCGCCTGGACCGGGAATGGGCCGAGCACCTCTCCGACACGCTCGAGGAGCTGCTCCAGGACGGCGTTCGGTCCCTGAGCATCGACTTCTCGGGCGTGACGTACGTCAGCTCGGCGGCCACGAGGGTTCTCGCGCGCTGGCACCAGGAGCTGGCCGCCCTCCGGGGCGAAGTGCGCCTCACGTCGCTCTCGTCGGCGGCGCGCGATGGGTTCGCCGTCGCCGGATGGGACCCCGGCTCGGAGGAGGCGACGGGCCCGGGGCCGGCGCGCACCGACCTCCGCCGGTCCTCCTGGCACTCCAGCGCCGATCTCGCCAACAGCGGGCGGTACGAACTGTCCACGAACGCCCCCGCCGGCGCCCTCGTCTGTCGTCTGCACGGCAACCCCGACCAGCTCACGCAGGCCCCGTTCGGCCCCGCCGACTGCTGCTCTGTCCCGCTGCCGGAGGGCACGTTCGGCCTCGGCCTGGGCGCGATCGGGACCAACTACGAGGACTGCCGCCAGCGGGTGGGAGAACTGGTCGCGGTCGCCGGCTGCGTCGCGTACTTCCCCAGCGATGGTGCCCGCATGGCCGACTACCTCGTCGGCGCGGACGGCGCGGCGCCGCGCGTCGTGCTGGCGTCGGGCCTCACCTGCGAGGGCGGGTTCTCCAAGCTCATCCGATTCAACAAGCAGCCGGATGCGGACGCGGTGCCGCTCTCCGAGCTGGCGAGCATCGGCCTGGACGCCGCCGGAGGCAAGCTCGCGGGCCTGGTCATCCTGGGTGAGACGGCCGGCCTTTCCGGCGCCAGACTGCAGCGATCCCCCGCTGACGACGCGGCGCCGGTCCGGTTCGAGGTGCCCGCCGTACGCGAGTGGCTCTCCTTCGCGCCGGAGCGGACCTACTCGATGACGACGACGCTGATCGCGGGGGTGGTCGCCCGGGCACCCGAAGGGCCCATCGCGGCGCACCTCCGTCCGCTCGGCGGGACGGCCGGGCTCCACGGACACTTCCACGCCGCGGTGTTCTCCTACCATGCCTTGCCCCAGCGCACCGTGGAGCTGAGCACGCTGCTCCGGGGGCTCTTCGCGAGCCATCAGCTCCGGGACGTCCTGCACCTCCTGTGGGACGACCGCGGCGACGCGGGCGTGGGTGAGAGCGCGCTTCTGCGCGGCGTCGGATGGGTGGCACCCATCACCCAGGTGTGCTGAGTCGGGCGTGACCACGGTCGAGACGCTGCTGGCGGAGGCCCTGAGCGGGCGCTACGTCGTCGAGCGGGAGATCGCGCGCGGCGGCATGGCGACCGTCTACCTCGCCCGCGACCTGCAACGCGACGAGCAGGTGGCCGTGAAGGTGATGAGCCCGCGGCTCGCGACGGTCCTCGGCACCGAGCGGTTCCTCCGCGAGATCCAGGTGGCGGGGAAGATGGACCACCCGCACATCGTGCCGCTGTACGACTCGGGCAACACCGGCGGCCTCCTGTACTACATCATGCCGTACGTCCAGGGCGAGTCGTTGCACGAGCGGCTGCAGCGGGAAAAGCGGCTGCCGCTGGCGGATGCGCTCCGCGTCACGCGGGACGTCGCGGGGGCGCTCGGCTACGCTCACGCTCTCGGCGTGCTGCATCGGGACGTGAAGGCGGAGAACATCCTGCTGGCGGGCGGGCACGCTCTGGTGGCGGATTTCGGGCTGGCGCGGGCGATCGGCGCCAGCGGCTATCATCGCCTCACGCAGACGGGGATCATCGTCGGCACCGTCTACTACATGAGTCCCGAGCAGCTCCGGGAAGACCGGGATCTCGACCAGCGGGCCGACATCTACAGTCTGGGATGCTTGCTGTACGAGATGCTGACTGGCGGGCCCCCGTATACCGGGGCGTCGCTCAAGGAAGTGGTTACCCGGATCATCCGCTCACCGGTGCCCTCGGTCCGACGGCTCCATCCGAGCGTTCCGGCGGCGGTGGATGAGGCCATCAGCCGAGCCCTCGCCAAGTCGGCCGCCGACCGCTTCGAGACGATGCAGGACTTCACCGCGGCGCTTTCGGGGCAGGGCGCGGGAGCGTCATCTCCCGGTTGATTCAAGCGGCCGATTCGCGCTCCACCACTCCAACGCCTGCTTCTCTCCCCACCGCTCTCCCTCGATCGACGCCAGCGCCCGCTCCAGCTCCCCGGCGTTCCGCGGGCGGTCCTCCGGCGCCTTTGCCAGACACGCGAGCACGAGCCGGTCCAGCGCGGGCGGCACGGGAAACACGGCGCGCAGCGAAGGCGGCACCGGCGCTTCCCGCAGGTGCTTGGCGAGCATCTGGAGCGCGTTCGCCGCGTCGAACACCGGTTGGCCGGTGAGCAGGTAGTAGCCGACGCAGCCCACGGCGTAGAGGTCGGCGCGCCCGTCCACCGCGTCGCCCATGGCCATCTCCGGCGCCATGTAGGCGGGTGTACCCGGTGTGAGACCCGCCGCCGTGCCCAGCGTGTCCGCCTGGTCGGTGCCCCTCACCGACTTCACCAGACCGAAGTCGAGCACCTTGACGAAGTCGTGGCGGAGACCGAGGCGGCCGAGGTGGATGTTGGCGGGCTTGATGTCGCGATGCACCAGACCGGCCGTGTGGGCCTCGTCGAGGGATTCGCACACTTGACGCAGGATGTAAATGGTCCGGGCAGCGGGCACCGCGCCGTATTGGTCGACGAACGACTGGAGGTCGAAGCCGTCCAGCAGCTCCATGACGAAGTAGAGGGTCTCGTCGTCCGTGACCCCGAAGTCGTACAGCTCGACCGTGTGGGGCGAACGCAAGTTGGCGGCCGCCCGGGCCTCGCGACGAAAGCGCGTGATCGCGAGCTGCGCCGACTCGCCCGCCAGCGCTGCCAGCACCTCGGGGCGGATCAGCTTGATCGCGGCGGGCCGGGCCAGCATGCGGTGCGTGGCCTTGTACACCTCGCCCATCCCGCCGCGGCCCAGAAGCTCCCCCAGCTGGTAGCTCCCCATCTCGCGTGCCCGTGCCAGGTGCTGGCCCATACCGGTGACGACGTGCGAAATGACGACCGCCACGCCCACGAGCACGTAGTCGGGGTAGTGCATGACGATGATGTCGCTGAGCGGACCCGACGGGATGACGCCGCGGGCTCGGCCGATAACCATGCCGATGGGGTTCATGCTGGCCGCGATGAGCCCCGCCACAAGCATCTTCCCGGGCGGGCTCGGCACGAAGGCGGCGGTCATGAGCACGATGGCCCCGATCCAGGTGATCATCGGCCCCGGGTTCATGGTCGGCGGCGGCTCCCAGTGCATGAGCACGCCGAGGGCGGCCGACGAGAGGACCATGTAGACGAGTCCGAGATCGAGGACGAACCGCGGATCCCGGTCGGTGCGGCGGATGTAGGCGTAGAGCGCCAGAGACCCGATCGCGCACGCACCAGCCACCCCGTCCGTGGGTCCGAACGAGCTCCAGCGGGGGTCGCCCGGGCTCATCGCGTGCAGCGCGAGGTGGAACAGGACCGGCCCGATGACCCAGAGAACGGCGGCGAGGACCAACATCGACTCCAGCCGACCGGAGGCCTCCCGGAGCAGATCCGGGGGAAGCGGGCGCGGCTCGTGCCGCGCACCCGTGAGCTCTGAGGGCGTCGTGGCGAGGGGTGGGCCTATCCGTCCGATGTGCACGGGCTCGAATCTGTACCCGACCCGGTCCTTGTGCCACCAGGACGGGGTGTCGAGGAGCCGCGCGTGAGGCGCGACGGCGCGGGCAGGAGCGACGCTAACGGCTCCGACACGACCCGCCTATGTTACCGGCGAGCGGGTTTGACACTTTCGACCGGGTCGTTGCGTCAGGAGAGAATCGACATGATCCCAGCGGGAACCGGGCGCCCCAGGGCGGCGATGTTGGCCGCCCTGTTCGTCGCGGCCTGTAGCGCCCCGCCCAGCGGCACCGTAAAGACCGCCCCCGAGCCCGCCGGCCTCAGCCGGGGCGACATCGAGGCGCTAGCCCGGGCGAGGGCCGACAGTGCGCGGCACCACTACACCGATGCCGACGTCGCGTTCATGTCGGGCATGATCCACCACCACGCTCAGGCAATCGTGATGTCGAAGTGGGCGCCGAGCCATGGGGCGGGGCCCTCCGTGAGCCGGCTGTGCGAGCGGATCATCAACGCGCAGCAGGACGAGATCGCCACCATGCAGCAGTGGCTGCGCGACCGCGATCAGCCCGTGCCGGAGGCCACCGCCACGGGCATGAAGATGGTGATGAACGGAGACGAGCACGTGATGCTGATGCCCGGCATGCTCACGGACGAGCAGATGGCGCAGCTGGACGCGGCGAGGGGCCCCGAGTTCGACCAGCTGTTTCTCACGTTCATGATCCAGCATCACCGCGGCGCCGTCTCGATGGTGAAGGACCTGTTCGGCTCGCCGGGCGCCGCGGAGGACCAGACGGTGTTCAAGTTCGCGTCCGACGTCAACGTGGATCAGACCACCGAGATCGCCCGGATGGAGAAGATGCTTACCGCACTCAAGCTCGAGGGCCACGCTTCCTGATCAGCCTCCGGTTCGACGCTCGCGTGCTCCGCCCGATCCCTTCAGAGGAAACCGCTATGGCATCCCTGGTCCGTTCGCGTCTGCTGGGCCTGACCCTTTTGTCCATGGTTGCATGCGCGCCATCGACTACGTCGTCGAAGGCCGGTTCGTGGCCGGCCCCCGACATGTCCACGAAGGCGCCGAGCCCGGATCCGCGGGTGGGGCTCAAGGCGGGGCTCACGGATGCCGGCGAGGCGACGTGGAACCTGCACGTGCTCTCCCAGACTCCGCCGTCGCCGAAGTTCGTCGGCGGCGTGAACTCCGATCTGGCGTTCCTCGGCCCGTATGCGATCCAGGGCAGCTTCAACGGGTATCAGGTCTGGGACGTCTCGACGCCGAGCCGGCCGACGCTCAAGACCGCGTATGTGTGCCCGGCGTCGCAAAGCGACGTCTCGGTCTACAAGAACCTGCTGTTCGTGTCGGGTGAGGGGCTGGGCGGCCGGATCGACTGCGGGTCGGAGGGCGTGAAGGACACCGTCAGCCAGGTGCGGCTCCGCGGCATCCGGATCTTCGACATCAGCGACATCGCCAACCCGAAGTATATCGGCAACGTGCAGACGTGCCGCGGGTCGCACACCCACACGCTGCTGGTGGACCCGAAGGATGCGGAGAACGTCTACGTCTACGTCTCCGGCTCGGCCCCGGTGCGGTCACCGACCGAGCTGTCGGGCTGTGTGAAGGCGGGACCGGACAAGGACCCCAATTCGGCGCTGTTCCGCATCGAGGTGATCAAGGTCCCGCTCGCCCATCCGGAGCAGGCGGCGATCGTCAGCTCGCCGCGGATCTTCAACGATCTGGTGGGGCCGCCGGAGCACGGCGACGCGCCGGAGGACATCGCGGAAGCCGCCAAGGCCGCTGCCGAGTGGCGTGCGCAGGGCGGATATACCGTGAAGCTCCACGGCGAGGAGATGATGCTGCACTCCCACTTCATCGATCCGCTGCTGGACAGCGTCGTGCAGGCGCGGCACGGCACCGGCGCGCCGACCGCGGCGGACAGCGCCGCGCTCCGGCCCGCGCTGGCCCGTATCGTCGCGTCGGTCATCGGCCAGCCGCTGGAGGGCGACACTGCCCCGCGTCCCGGGCCCACCCAGTGCCACGACATCACCGTCTATCCCGCGGTCGGCCTGGCCGGCGGTGCGTGCGAGGGCTACGGCTTCCTCATCGACATCAAGGATCCCGCGCATCCGTCCCGCATCGGAGCGGTCTCGGATTCGAACTTCTCCTACTGGCACTCCGCGACCTTCAACAACGACGGCACCAAGCTGCTCTTCTCGGACGAGTGGGGCGGCGGTGGCCAGCCGAAGTGCCGCGCCACGGACCGGCGCGAATGGGGCGCGGACGCGATCTTCGCGATCGTGAACGGCAAGATGCAGTTCCAGAGCTACTACAAGCTCCCGGCGCCGCAGACGCCGCAGGAGAACTGCGTCGCGCACAACGGCTCGATGATCCCGATCCCCGGACGCGACGTGATGGTGCAGGCCTGGTATCAGGGTGGCATCTCGGTGTTCGACTTCACCGACGCGGCGCACCCGAAGGAGATCGCGTTCTTCGACCGGGGGCCGATCGACTCGACCAAGATGGTGGGCGGCGGGTCGTGGTCGGCCTACTGGTACAACGGGATCATCGTGAGCTCGGAGATCGTGCGCGGTCTGGACATCTTCGAGCTGGCGCCGAGCGGCCTGATCTCTCAGAACGAGATCGACGCGGCGAAGTCGGTGCACTTCGACTACTTCAACACGCAGGGGCAGCCCAAGTTCATCTGGCCGGCGACCTTCGCGCTGGCGCGGGCGTACGTCGATCAGCTCGCCCGGTCCAACGGCCTCGGCGCGGGCAGGATTTCGGCCGTGCGGCAGGCGCTGGCCAGCGCGGAGCGGGCGAAGGGGGCCGAGCGCAAGGCGGCGCTGGGGCAGCTCGCGACGCAGCTGGACGGCGACGCGAGCGGTTCGCCGGACGCGGCCAAGGTGCGGATTCTGGCGGCGGCCGTGAGGGACCTGGCGGCAGCCCGGAGTTGAGGGGCGAGGCCGCGTTATAGCAGGTGGGCGATCAGGCGGCCGACCGTGGCGATGAAGCGGTCGTAGTCCTCCTCCGTCTGCAAGGCGCCGTCCTCGCAATAGACCAGGTACTCGGCGTTCGCCGCGAGAATGCCGGCAAGGCTCTCCTGTTCCAGGAACGCCAGGCGCTCGGGTGAGAGAAAGGCAAACACCGCGGGGCCATCGGGGCTCCTGACCCAGTAGTTCCGGAAGAACGCCGGATCGGCCCCCTGGTGGAGGCTCAGGTCCGGGCTGCCGACCAACTTGTTCACGACGTTCTGGACCTTCTCGACCGCCGAGTGCCGGCCCAGGGAGAATCGCGGAAGACCCTCCTGTCTTGCCTTCGCGACCTTGTAGCGGGGTCCGCCGCTCGGCGGCGCATTCAGGCTGGGGTTGCTCGAGAAGTTGAAGACGGTGACCTCCTTCTCCCGGAGCCGGCAGACAAACGCCAGCGCCGGGTTGTCCGTGCCGTCCTTGAACAGGTCGATGTCGGTGATGCCCGCGCTGCCCCGCACCCACCCGCCCTCAGGCACACTCTTGATGATCTCTGCGAGCGTCGCGCCCGCCACGTTCGAGGCGGACGGGTTGAGCAAGACGTAGCCTCGCTTCCGGAGGTAGTCGGAGAGCACCGTCGCCTTCTTCCGAAAGCGGGACCGGCTCGTGAGAACGGACCAGAGTATCTGAGCGACAAAGAACCCGATCAGCAGCCAGACGAAGAGCTTCAGGATGGGCTCCTATCTTGCGTCGGGGGAACCGGCTCCGGCCCGCGCCTCCGCGAGCGCCGGGAGCCCGGGGTCGGCGCCATGCCAGTTTGCCGCGAGGGTGGCGTACGCCCGCGCAGAGATCGCTTTCTGTCCCGCCGCCCGTGCGGCCCGCGCCAGTCCGAGCAGGGCCGCGGAACGTCCCGGAGCCAGCTCGAGCGCTCGCTGGAACTCCGTCGTAGCCTCGGCCGCCCGCCCGCCCTCGAGGAGCAGGCCTGCCAACAGCTCGTGGCTCGGCTTCACCACGGCCGGCGGCCCGAACTCGGCCGGCATCCCGTCCTCGAGCGCGGTTGCCCGCTGGAGGAGCGCTATCGCTTGATCCCTGGACCCGTTCCGGCGCAGAAGCTCAGCCCGAAGCGAAAGCTCGAGGATCACGGGGACCACCTTGATCCCGGGCTGGCCCGGCTTGACCGTGGCTGCGGCATCACCGTTGGCCTGGGCGAGCGTCTCGAGCATCTGCTCCGCCATCTTGCCGTCGCCCCGCCGCGCCGCCGAGTATCCCGCGGCGAAGGTGGCGTACTCGTACTTGTCCTCGCCGGGGATTCCCGCGTCCGCCGCGAGGGCTTTCGCCTCGGGTCCGTCCCACTGTTCGCTGTCGAGGACGTAGCGGGCCCGGAAGTTCGCCAGCTGCCCTCGATTGTAGCGGGACGGAGGTGACCCGGCGTTCGAGGCGAGTGAGACGAGCAGCTGCCGAGCTGCCTCATACCGGCCCTGCTGGACGTAGGCATAGGTGAGCCAGTGCGTCCCATGACCGGGGCCCCAATGGGCCCGGTGAGGCCCGGACGCCACCTCGTTCTGCTTCGCCACTTCGTCCCACATCCCCAATGCCAGGAAGATATGGGTCGTCATGTGCTGGGCGTGCGGGCTGTTCGGCGCGATCTCGGCGTACCGCCGTGCGGCGTAGAGGCCAAGCGGCGCGTGGACCGGGTCATCGAAGGCGTGGATAACGAAGTGGGCGGCGCCGGGGTGATCGGGGTTTCGCCGGAGGACGTCCTCGGCGATCGCGCCGGCGCGCATGTAGGTCGGTACGTCCCGCACCCCCTGGTTCAAGCCGAGGAGGGCGACCGAGTAGAATACCTTGGCCTCGTCATCGTCCGGGTGCGCGCGGACCAATGCCTCGAGCGCGTCGGCATAGAGCGTGTCCCTTCGCGGTTTCAAGCCCTCGCCGTAGAGAGCTTCGACCGAAGCCAGGTACATCCGCTCCCGGGGAGTCGGCACCTTGGCGAGCCGTGTTGCTACGGTCGGCCCCAGACGGGCCAGCGCGGCCCGCCCGGCCGCAAGATCCTGCTGGTTCCAGACCTGGTGAGTGTAGGTCAGCGCCTCACCCCAGTACGCCAGGGCGAACGCGGGATCGGTATTCTGGGCCTGGCGGAATGCTTCCGCGGCCTCGGGGTACTGGAAGTTGTGGAGGAGGAGCACGCCCCGAATAAAGTAGGGCTGGACTTCGGCGCTGCCGGAATTGGGAAAGCTGATCTTGCCTAGTTGCTCCTGGGCCGCAGGCGCCCCGAATGCGGCGGACCCGAGGGCGCCGATCAGGATGGCCGGCCTAATCACGGTCACGAGACCTCCTTTGCGCAAGCGGGCGGCGACAGCCGTCCTCCTATCGCGGAACAACAGGCAGCACGATGTGCGACGGATGGGCGGCATCGTGCAGCAGGTGCTGGTGCGCCACGACCCACCGCGTCTCGCGCTCGTTGTTCCCCCCGGTGTTCAGGTTGCGATCGTACTTGGGGAAGAGCGCTGACGTCACGGTGACCCGGAGCCGATGGCCGGGCGGGAAGACGCGCGACGTGAACCAGAGATCGATGTCGTAGCGCTCGATGCTCCCGGGCGTGAGCGGCACCTCGCGGTCGAATCCCTTCCGGAACCGCGCACGCGCCAGGCCGTCCTGCACCCGCTCGGCGTGGCCGTCCGGAAAGACGTCGAGCAGCATGATGTCCCAGTCGGTATCCACCGCGTCGGTCTTGGCCCATAGCGTGGCCGACATCGGCCCGGTGACCTCGATGGGCTCCGTGAGCGGCTTCGACGTGAACACCAAAGCGTCGCGGCGCCCGGCGTTGAGCGCGGAAAAGTCTTCGTTGAGGGAGGTTTCGAGCTCCCGGGAGTCGATGGGGTACGGGGTGGGGTGAGCGGGGTCGTAGGTGAACGTGTCGGCCGGAGCGCCGGCGGGCGGCAGCGTGTCGAGCGTGCCGTCGCCGGCGCTCGTGTTGGCGGCTCCGCCGGATGAGAGATACCAGTTGACCGCGCGGGCACGCGCGAGCGGCCATGCGGCCTCCGCCCGCCACGTGTTGTCGCCCAGGACAAAGTCGTCCACCGGCGGCTCCCGATCCACGCCGTTGTCCTTGCCGAGCAGGTAGTGGTCGAACCAGCGGAGCTGGAGGCGACTCCGGTCCACTCGCGCTGTGGGCCCGAAGTCGCCGGTGACGTAGTCCACGCCCTTGTGCGCGCCGGGCCCCATCACGAGACGAATGAACGGATGTCCCGGCACCCGATTGAGCGCGTTGGTGTAGTCGATCGGCCCGCGGGCATCGTCGTACCAGCCGGAGATCTGGAGCACCGGGGCCCGAACCCGCGCGATGTTGGTGGTGACGGCGTGCGCCCGCCAATAGGCGTCCAGTGTTGGATGCGCGATCCACCGATCCCAGAGCGCCACTCGGCCGCAGCCCAGGTGCTGGGGCAGGTCGAGGAGGGGCAGGTGCATCATGGCGTCGCCGATCTCCAGGTCGTTGACCTCCTCCAGCGTGCGGGCGCGCATCAGGCAGGCCCACGCCACGTTGATCGGCGAGAAGACCATGTCCTCGTAGGGCGCGATGCGCCACGGATCGGCGCTCGCGGCCGACGGAGCGATCGCGGCCAGGTGGGGCGGGGCGCTGACCGCGGCGTACCAGGCCAGCCGCCCCTCGTCGGAGTGGCCGATCATTCCCACCCGCCCGTTGGCGCCCGGCAGGCGCGCCGCCCATTCCACGGCGTCGTAGCCGTCGCGCACGTCGGTGTCGTAGTCGCCGAAGTCGTTCCCGTCGGACAGATCGCGCCCGCGCACGTGCTGGGCGATGTAGATGTACCCGCGCGAGGCCCAGTACCGGCCCGCGAGGCGGGTGATGCGGGTGTAGGGCGTGCGCATGAGGACCACGCCGAA
>OEKJ01000008.1_pt1 | contig 12356 bp, 10 predicted proteins | sample 1503081 | NCBI WGS metagenome assembly OEKJ01 (sample SAMEA104379565, study PRJEB20068) | metagenome | biome: 1000743; feature: 77; material: 1998 | place: USA | collected 2012 | depth 25 m | reverse complement strand
GCTCCGGGCTCATGTAGGCCGGCGTGCCGAGCGTGAAGCCGGTGCCGGTCAGGTGCTCGCTTCCCCCGACGTCCACCGCGCGGGCGATCCCGAAGTCGGCGAGCAGGGTGTCGCCCTCGGGCGTGAGCAAGATGTTCTCCGGCTTTACGTCGCGATGCACCACCCCGTGCCGGTGCGCGTGATCGAGCGCAGCTGCAATCTCGCGGGCGATCCGGATCGCCTCGTCCATCGGGAGCGGTCGCTGGCGCCGGAGCCGGTGGCGCAGGGATTCACCCGCCACATACGGCATGGTGAACCAGAGGAGGCCCGCGGTCTCCCCGGAGTCGTGAACGGGCAGAATGTGGGGGTGCTGGAGGCGCGCCGCGACCCGGATCTCGCGTTGAAAGCGCTCAGGGCCGAGCGTGGCGGCGAGCTCGGAATGGAGGACCTTGAGCGCGACCGGCCGATCGTGCTTCAGATCGTGCGCGAGGTAGACCGTGGCCATCCCGCCGCGCCCGAGCTCCCGCTCGAGGACATAGCGGGTGTTGAGGGCATCACCCAATTGGGTTTGCAACTCGGTCACGGCCGCGGCTTGCGCTGGAGTTGCCCCAATCTGCCGGTGCCGCCCCGGGCTCGCCAGCGCAACACCGCAGCGGCTCGGGACGGCGCGAACGGTAAGGCCGCCGCACGCGCCGAAACGATCCCGCCGCCTGGCGGCTCGCCCGTCATCTTCCCTGCCATGCCCGCCCGGAACCGATTCGTCCCCGTCTCTCAATGGCGCGACGCCCGCCATCGCCGAGGGCTCCGCGGTGAGCTGACCGCGTTGGCCTATCTCACGGCGTGTGGCTGGAGCATCGAGGCGCATCGGTTCCGGTTGGGCCGGCACGATGTAGATCTCGTCGCGCGGCGGGCCGGCGTCGTCGCGTTTGTCGAGGTGAAGAGCCGGAGCGCGGGCGGCGACCGGTGCGGGTCGGCGGTGGAAGCGGTGGGGCCGCGCAAGCGGGCCATTCTCGCGCGGGTGGCCGCGGGCTGGCTGGCGCGGCACGGTCGCCGGGGGGAGATGGGGCGGTTCGACGTGGTGAGCGTGGAGGAAGGGGTCGGTGGGGCGGTAGTAGTGGGGCACATCGTAGACGCGTGGCGGATCTAGAGTGGCTCAAAATCATCCACAAAGAAACTCTTGATTCGGGAAGTATTCGGCATTAGCTTGGTGCGCGGTACATCAGTGTAGCAAAATCATCCACATTGATACCGAGGTTTCCATGGCCGTCGCTGAAGAGACCAAACTCGAGCAGGACCGCCGTAAGGCCCTGGGTCTCGCCATCTCCCAGATCGAAAAGCAGCTCGGCAAGGGCTCCATCATGCGCATGGGTGCCGAAGCGCCCCGCGTGCGCGTCGCCGCCATCTCCACCGGCGCCATCAACCTCGACGCCGCCACCGGCGTCGGCGGCGTGCCCCGCGGCCGCATCACCGAGATCTACGGCCCCGAGTCCTCCGGCAAAACCACGCTCTGTCTCCATCTCGTCGCCAACGTGCAGAAAGCCGGCGGGGTCGCTGCCTACGTCGATGCCGAGCACGCCCTCGATATCGAGTACGCCAAGAAGCTCGGCGTGGACATCGAGAACCTGCTGGTTTCGCAGCCCGACACCGGCGAGCAGGGGCTCGAGATCGTCGAGATCCTGGTGCGCTCGGGCGCAGTGGACCTCGTCATCATCGACTCGGTCGCAGCCCTCGTGCCCAAGGCGGAGATCGAAGGCGAAATGGGAGACAGCCACGTCGGCCTGCAGGCGCGGCTCATGAGCCAGGCGCTCCGGAAGCTCGCCGGCGCCATCAACCGCTCCAACTGCGCCGTCGTCTTCATCAACCAGCTGCGCGAGAAGATCGGCGTGATGTTCGGCAACCCGGAAACCACCACCGGCGGCAAGGCGCTCAAGTTCTACGCGTCGCTCCGGCTCGACATCCGCCGCATCGGTCCGGTCAAGGAGCGCGAAGCGGTCATCGGCAGTCACGTGCGGGTGAAGGTGGTGAAGAACAAGGTCGCGCCGCCGTTCCGCCAGGCCGAGTTCGACGTGATGTTCGACGAAGGCATCAGCCACACCGCGTTGCTGGTGGATCTCGCGGCGGAGGCGGGGATCATCCAGAAGTCGGGTGCCTGGTACTCCTACGGCGATCAGCGCATCGGCCAGGGCCGGGAGAACGCCAAGCTCTTCGTCCGCGACAATCCGGCGCTCATGGCCGAGGTCGAGACCAAGGTCAAAGAGGTCCTCGGCATGAAGGCCGGAGCCGGAGCCGGCGGCGCCGGGAGTGGGGCCGGGTCGGACGAGGACGAGTAGCATGCGCGTCACCGCGCTCGAGCCGGATCCCCGGCGGCCCGGCAGCGTCCGAGTGCTGGTAGACGGGCGCGCGTTCGCCACGGTGGACGCCGGCGAGGCGTCGGGCCTCGCCGCCGGCGGCTCGATCGATGACACGCGCGCCGAGCGGCTCGCCCGGGCCGCCGACGCGGAGGCCGCCTACCGCACGGTGCTGCGGGCGCTGGAGCGGCGTCCCCATGCCCGCGCCGATCTCGGCCGCCGGCTGCTCCGCCGCGGCCTCGCCGCCGCCGCGGTCGAGGCGGCCCTCACGCGCGCGGAGCAGGCCGGCCTCCTGGACGACGCGGCGTTTGCGCGGCACTACGTCGCCACGCGGTCCGAGCGCGGGCGCGGGCCGGCTCGGGTCATTCGCGATCTCCTGAGCCGGGGCGTGGCCCGCGCTCATATCGACCGCGCCGTCGCGGAACAGTGGCCCGCCGGGGGCGATCGCCGCGCCCTCCCGGCGGCGCTCGCCGCGAAACGCGCGGCCCAGCTCGGGAACCTTGCGCGGCCCGTCAAGCGCCGTCGCCTGCTGGCGTTCCTCGCGCGGCGGGGCTTCACCGGCAGTGAGGCCTTTGAGGCGGTGGCGGGGGCCCTCCGCTAGGGGCGGTTTGCCCCGCGCTGCTCTATATTCTGGCCGATGCGCTCCGACCAGATCCGTCGTCTCTTCCTCGATTTCTTCGTCGCCCGGGGGCACCGAGAGGTGCCTTCTTCGTCCCTGGAGCCCAAGGACGATCCCACCCTCCTGTTCACCAACGCGGGGATGGTGCAGTTCAAGCGCGTCTTCCTCGGCCAGGAGCACCGGGACTACAGCCGCGCCACGACGTGCCAGAAGTGCGTCCGCGCGGGCGGCAAGCACAACGATCTCGAGCAAGTGGGCCACACCAAGCGGCACCACACCTTCTTCGAGATGCTGGGAAACTTCTCGTTCGGCGACTACTTCAAGCGAGACGCGATCGCGTTCGCCTGGGAGCTGGTCACGAGCAAGAGCTACCTCGGCCTGCCGCCGGAGCGGCTCCGCGTCACCGTCCATCACACCGACCACGAAGCGCGCGCGCTCTGGCGCGAGATCGCGGGCCTGCCGGACCACCGCATCTACGGCCTGGGCGACACCGACAACTTCTGGCAGATGGGCGACACGGGGCCGTGCGGGCCGTCCAGCGAGATCTATGTGGATCTCGACTGGCCGCCGGCGCCGCGGCGCAACGCGGCGGACGAGGTCTTCCCGCAGGCGGAGTTCGAACGGCTGGCGGAAGAGGGCCGGTTTCTGGAGATCTGGAACCTCGTCTTCATGCAGTTCGATCGCGGGGCCGATGGAACGCTCACGCCGCTCCCCAAGCCGTCGGTGGACACCGGTGCGGGGCTCGAGCGCATCGCGGCGGTCATGCAGGGGATGGACGACAACTTTCACACCGATCTATTCGAGCCGCTCTTCGTTCGCATCGGCGAGCTGATCGGCCGAGCGTACGACTACCAGCATGACGACGACCCGGACGGGGCCGTCCGCTCGCGGAGCACCTCGTATCGGGTGCTCGCCGATCATGCCCGGGCCGTGACCTTCCTATTGGCAGATGGCGTCTACCCGAGCAACGAAGGCCGGGGATATGTGTTGCGCCGGATCCTCCGGCGCGCCGTCCGCCATGCGTGGCTCCTGGGCCGCCGCGAGCCGACACTGGCCCCGCTCACCGCGGTCGTCGTCCGCGAGATGGGAGACGTCTACCCCGAGCTCGTGACCCAGGCGACGCATATCCAGGACACGACTCGGGCCGAGGAAGAGCGCTTTCTCGAGACGATCGAGGGCGGGCTCAAGCGGCTGGAAGAGATCTTCGCCACCGGTGGCGGGACCATCCCCGGCGACGAAGCCTTCAAGCTGTACGATACGTTCGGCTTCCCGATCGACCTCACGCAGATCATCGCGGGCGAGCGCGGCGTGAGCGTGGATCTGGCGGGCTTCGAGCGGGCGCTGGAAGGGCAGCGGGAGCGATCGCGGGCGGCGAGACACGGTGGCGGCGGGAAGCGCGCGTCGGCCCGGGGCGCCGATCGCGGCAAGAACAAGGGGTGGCGCACCCTCAAGCGCGGCAAGCAGAAGTTCGTCGGCTACGACACCACCCGGACGGACTCCGACTTGCTCGCGTTCCGCCAGGAGGGCCCGCGGGTGGAGCTGGTGCTGCGCGAGAATCCATTCTACGCCGAGTCGGGCGGGCAGGTGAGCGACATCGGCTCGGTGGCGGGGGAGGGCTGGACGCTGGAAGTGGACGAGGTCCGGAAGGACCCGGCCAAGGGCACGGTCGTCTCCGGGAGCTTCGGCGAGACCTTCGATCCCACCCCCGTCGAAGCCACGGTAGACGCGCCGCGCCGGCACAACATCGAGCGCAATCACAGCGCCACCCACCTGGTTCATCTGGCGCTCCGCCGGCATCTGGGCAAGCACGCCGGTCAGGCGGGCTCGCTGGTGGAGCCGGAGCGCCTGCGATTCGACTTCACGCACCTGGGCCCCATCGATCCCGAGACCCTTCGCGCGATCGAGCGGGACGTGAACGAGCAGATCTGGGCCAACTACGAGACGGCCACACGTCAGATGCCATACCGTGACGCTCTCGATCTCGGCGCGATGGCGTTCTTCTCGGAGAAGTACGGCGATGTCGTCCGGGTGGTGCAGATGGGAGACTCGATCGAGCTGTGCGGCGGCACCCACGTCCGCAGCACCGGGCAGATCGGGTTGTTCCGTTTCACGGGGCAGGGCGGCGTCGCGGCTGGGGTGCGGCGGATCGAGGCCGTGACGGGGCCCGCGGCCTACGCCGCGGTCCGCGAGATCGAGGAGCGGCTCGGGCACGTGGCCGACCGGCTCAAGGCGCAGCCCGAGCACCTGACGCGCAAAGTGGACCAGCTGCTCGACGAGCGCGAAAAGCTCGAGGCTCGCCTGCGGGACGCGCTCCGCTCGGGCGGAACGACCGCAACCCAGGGCGAGGTCCTCCAGGTGGACGGCGTTCAGGTCACGATCGCGGAGACGCTGACAGAAGACCGGGGCGAGCTGGGCCAGATCGCCGACACGTTCCGCCAGGGCAAGCGCCAGGCGGTGCTCGTCCTCTTCGGAACCGCCGGTCGCGGCGCGATCCACGTGACGCTGAGCGACGACCTCGTGAGCGCCGGCCGCAAGGCGGGCGATCTGGTAAACCGCATCGCGGCGATCAGCGGCGGCAAGGGTGGCGGTCGCCCGCACTTCGCGTCCGCCGGCGCCGGCGATCCGGCACGGCTGGCGGAGGCGCGCGCGCAGACCCCGGCGGTGGTCGCGGCCTGGCTCGGGAACGGCGGTTGACGGCGCCCGGTCCCGCTCCTGCCGCGCTCGGTCCGTGGCTCGACCAGCAGACGGGCCGCGCGCCGGACGCGCTGCGGCGGCGGGTCCTCGAATACGCCGCGGCGGCACCCCCTGGAGCTGACGTGGCGCATACACTCGCCGACGCCGGCGCTGCCGCGCTCCAGTGCGTTCTCTCCCGCTCCGGTGACCGCTCGGTTGCCCTCGACCTGCTGGCGGCCGACGCGCTCGTGACCCTCGCCCTCCTCGCGCAGGCGCAGCACGCGCCGGCCAATCTGGGCAGCTTCGCCGCCGCAATCCTGCAGGCTCATCGGCCCGCGTCGTGATCGACCTCCACTCCCATCTGCTGCCGGCGGTCGACGACGGGGCGCGCACGGTCGAGCAGGCTGTCGGCACGCTCCGGGAGATGGCGCGCCACGGCGTGACCGATCTCTGCCTGACGCCCCACCTCACGGCCACGCAGGCCGAGCGCGGCGTTCCGGCGCGGCACGATGCCGCCTTCGAAACGCTGAGCGCCGCCGCCCCCAGAGCCCCTCGTCTGCACCGGGGCGCCGAGGTGATGCTCGATCGCCCGTTGAGCACCGAGGCGGCCGGCAACCCCGGCATCCGGCTCGGCGGCACGCGGTACATCCTGGTCGAGTTCCCGCGCCTCGTCGCCGGCGGCACGGTGACCAATGCGCTCGCGCACGTCCTCTCGCTCGGCCTCGTCCCCGTGCTGGCGCACCCGGAGCGTTACACCTGCTGCTCGGTGAACGCGGTGCACCGCTGGCGGAGCCAGGGGGCGCTCATGCAGGTGGACGCCACGACTCTCCTGTCGCCCCAGGGGCGCGGCGACCGGGCGCGCCAGCTCGTGGCCGCCGGTTTGGCCGACATCCTCGCCGCCGACAACCACGGTGATGCCCGGATGCTCCTTGCCGGCCGGCGCGTGCTGGAAGACAGCGGTGGGAGCGTCCAGGCCGACCTTCTCACCAGCCGGAATCCCGCCGCGATTCTCGCCGACCAGCCGACCCAGCTGGCCGAGCCGCTCGAGCTGAAGACGTCGCTGCTCGACCGGCTCCGCCGCCTGCTGAACGCATGATCCATCTCGTCTTCACCGGTGGTACCATCTCCATGCAGCACGATCCCGCGGCGGGCGGCAACGTCCCGGCGCACGGGGGCGAGCAGCTGGTGGCGCTCGCGCCGGGGCTGGATCGGATCTCGCCGTTCCGCATCGAGAACTGGGCCCGGGTCCCGGCCGCCCATCTTGGGCCGGACCGCCTGTGGGCGCTTCGGGAGCGCATCCGCGAGCTGCAGAACGGCGCCGGCGATGGCGCGCCTCCGCAGGGGATCGTGATCACGCACGGCACGGATACGCTGGAGGAGACCGCGTACCTGCTGGCGCGCACGCTCGATCCGGCGGTCCCCGTGGCGCTCACCGGGGCCATGCGCACGTCGAGCGACCCCGACTGGGACGGGCCGAGGAACCTGCGTGACGCGGCCGCCGTAGCCGCGAGCCCGGCGAGCGCGGGACGCGGCGCGATGGTCGTGTTCGCGGGGGCGGTGTTCTCCGGGCGGGAGGCGGTGAAGACCGACACGATGCGGCTGGACGCGTTCGCCGCGCCGCACGGCCAACCGCTCGGGCGGGTTGCGGACGGCCGGGTGACCTACACAGCGCCGGTCCCTCCGACGGCGCCCCTCGCGGCGCGAGGGCTCGGCGCTCGGGTGGCACTCGTCCCGATGGTGATCGGCGATCGAGGGGAGATGCTCGATCTTGCGCGCCCGACGCACGACGGCGTCGTGATCGTGGCATTCGGGAGCGGCAACCTTCCTCCCGGCGCGCTTCCGGCTATCCGGCGGTGGCTGGATGAGGGCAAGCCGGCCGTCCTGGCGAGTCGCTGTCCCACCGGTGTCGTGACGCCGGCCTACGCGTTCGAGGGGGGCGGCGCTGGACTGGTAAAGCTGGGCGTGGTTCCCGCGGGGCCGCGCACACCGTCGCAGGCGCGGATGGAGCTGGCGATCACGCTTTCCGCCGGCGTACCGTACGCGGCGGCGTGACACTGTGGCAATGAGATTCCCCCCCTCACTCGACATTTCGGACGACGTCTTGGAGATCGCGCGCACGCTCGACGCGGCGGGCCACGAGGTCTGGTGCGTCGGCGGCGCGATCCGGGACGCGCTGCTCGATCCCGAGGCCGCGGCGGAAAGCCTCCGGGCGGCGGTCGACTTCGCCACGTCGGCCACGCCGGAGCAGGTCCAGGCCGTGTTCGGCCGGAAGCGGACGGTGGCGGTCGGGCTCAAGTACGGCACGGTGGGTGTGTTCGACCGCGGCCGCGTCCTCCACGAGGTGACCACCTTTCGCCGCGACGTGGAGACCGATGGCCGCCACGCCGTTGTCTCGTGGGGCGTCTCCCTGGAGGAGGACCTGGCGCGGCGCGACTTCACCATCAACGCCATCGCCTATCAGCCGATCCGCCCCGAGTGGCGCGACCCGTTCGGCGGCGCGAACGACCTCGAGCGCGGCGTCGTGCGCGCGGTCGGCGAGCCGGGGGAACGGTTCCGCGAGGACTATCTCAGGATCCTGCGGGCGCTGCGCTTCGCCGCCCGCTTCGGCTTCGTGATCGACCCCCCGACCTGGGCGGCCGCACGGGCCGCGGCAAAGGGCCTGCGGCAGCTCTCCGCCGAGCGGGTCCACGACGAGTGGTACAAGGGACTGCGCACCGCGAAGTCGGTCGGCCATCTGGTGGAGCTGTGGCGCGAGGTCGGTGCGGCCGCGGTCTGGCTGCCGGAGCTGGAGGCGTTCGTGCCCCACCCCACCCAGGTGGACCGGCTGCCGCGCGACCCGGTGTTGCTGGTCATGCTGCTGTGCGCGGCGCCGGACAGAGTGCTCCAGCGCCTCCGCGCCAAGAACACCGAGATCGCCCGGGCGGGGGCCGTGATCCGCGCTCCCGCGGCGCCGGAGGACCTGTCCGCCGCAAGCGTGCGCCGGTGGCTCGCCGCGGCCGGACCGGCGGCGGACGACCTGCTGGCGCTCTGGCGCCTCCGCCACGGGGCCGAGGCTCCGTGGGCGCCCGGGGTGTTGGAGATCCGCGGTCGCGGCGATCCCGTCGCCCGCGGCGACCTCGCGCTCGACGGCCACGATCTACTGGTGCTGGGCGTGCCGCCGGGCCCCCGAGTGGGCGAGGTGCTGGACCATCTGCTCGCGAGGGTCCTGCAGGATCCGTCCCTCAACACCCGCGAGCAGCTCTCCGCGATCGTGCACGGGCTCCTGTGAGCACGCTCTGGTTCGCGCTCGCCGCCGCGGCCGGCAACGTGCTCGGCGCGCTCGCGGTCGTGCGCCACTCGCAGCGGAGCCTCCACGCGATCGACCTGGGCATCGCGTTCGGCGCCGGCTTCATGATCGCGGTGGCGATCCTTGGCGTCCTTCCCGAGGTGTTCCGCGCCGGTCCCGAGGCCGGCCTCTACGTGGTGGCGGGCTACCTCGGCGTGCACGCGGCGCAGCACGTGCTCATCCCCCACTTCCACTACGGCGAAGAGACGCACCGGGTGAGCGCCGTCACCGGCATGACCGCGCTGATCGGCCTGTCGCTGCACTCGTTTTTCGACGGCGTCGCCATCGCGAGCGGATTCCTGGTCTCCGGCCGCCTCGGATTCCTGCTGTTTCTGGCCGTACTGGTCCACAAGCTGCCGGAGGGCGTCACGATGGCGAGCATGATGCTCGCCGGCGGGCAGAGCCGAGCCCGCGCGGTCGGCTCAGCCGTGGGCCTGGGCGTGGCCACGCTGCTGGGGGTGGTGCTCACGGAGGTGGTCGCCCCGCTCGCGCGGCACGGCCTGGCCCTGTCGGCCGGCGTGACCCTCTACGTCGCGGCGTCGAACCTGGTGCCGGAGCTGCAGCATCGCCGGCGCGGCCTCCCGACGCTCGCGTTTCTCGGCGGCGTGGCAGTGTTCGGTGTCACTGAGTGGCTGCTGAGCCGCTGGCCAGTCTAGTTTCCCTCATGGCCCAGAAGCGCGCGATCGTCGAGGAGGCTTCGCTGTTCCCGGGCGTTCGGGAGGCGGAGCCGCTGGCGAACCGCATGCGGCCGCGCACGCTGGACGAGTTCGTGGGGCAGCAACACCTGCTTGGTCCGGGGAAGTCGCTGCGAGTGCTCATCGAACGCGGGGCTCCCGGGTCGCTGATCTTCTGGGGCCCGCCCGGGTCCGGCAAGACGACGCTCGGCCACCTGATCGCCGCTGCGACCCGCCGCGTGTTCGTGCCGTTCAGCGCCGTAAGCGAGGGCGTCCCCCGCATCCGCGAGATCGTGGCGCAGGCGAGGGCCCGCCTCACCGGGGGCGGCCCGCAAACGGTTCTATTCGTGGACGAGATCCACCGGCTCAACAAGGCGCAGCAAGACAGCCTGCTCCCGTCTGCCGAGGACGGCACAGTCACGCTCATCGGTGCCACGACGGAGAACCCGAGCTTCGAGGTGAACGGGGCGCTGCTCTCGCGCACCCGGGTGTTCGTGCTAGAGCCGGTCGGTCCGGCCGACACGGTCACTCTGCTCGAGCGCGCCCTCGCAGACCGGGAGCGCGGGCTCGGTGCGCTGGAGATCACGGCCGACCCGGACGCCCTGGCGTTCATCGCCGAGGAGGCCGACGGTGACGCGCGCCGGGCGCTCAACGTGCTGGAGGCGGCCGCCGCGCACGCGCGGGCCGAGGTGGGGGCGGGGCCGGGCGCGGCAGCGACGATCACGATCCCGCTCGCGCGGGAAGCGATGCAGAAGCGCTTTGCCCGCTACGACAAGGCCGGGGAGGAGCACTACAACCTCCTCTCGGCCTATCACAAATCGCTGCGCGGCAGCGACCCGCAGGGAGCGCTTTACTGGATGGCGCGCATGCTGGACGGCGGCGAGGACCCGATGACGCTGTTCCGGCGGGCCATCGCCATGGCGGCGGAGGACATCGGTCTGGCCGATCCGAACGCGCTCGTCCTGGCCGTGGCCGCCCGTGACGCCTTCCACATGCTCGGGCCGCCGGAGGGGTATCTCCCGCTGGCGGAGATGACGATCTACCTCGCCACGGCGCCCAAGTCCAACAGCGCGAAAGTGGCGCTCGGGACGGCGCTCGAGGCCGCGCGCAACTCACCGGCAGCCGCCGTGCCGATGCATCTGCGCAATGCGCCGACCCCCCTCATGAAGGAGCTGGGGTACGGGGCAGGGTACCGCTACGCGCACGATTCACCCACGGGGTATCAGGGGCAGGAATACCTGCCTGAAGCGCTGCGGGGTATAAGCTTCTACGTTCCGGGGAGCATGGGCTACGAGAAGAAGGTGGCCGAGCGCCTCGAATGGTGGGCCAAACAGAAGGAGGAGGGATGAGGGCAAGGACGGTGCGGCCATTCGCGACCTGATCACCATTCGGGATCCGATCGAGCGAGCGCTGCTGGTGGCGGCGCCCCGCAAGGGCTCGGCGGAGGCCCGTGTCATGACCGAGCATCTGGACGAGCTGGCCCGGCTCGTGGACACCGCGGGCGCCGAGGTCGTCGCCCGGGCATCACAGCACGTCGTCTCCCCCAATCCCGCCACGCTGATCGGAGAGGGCAAGGTCGAGGAGCTCAAGGCGATGGCGGCCGACCTGGGAATCACGCTCGTCGTCTTCGACGAGGAGCTGACGCCGGTGCAGGGCGCCAACCTTGAGCGCGAGCTCAAGGTCCGGGTCATGGACCGGGCCGAGGTGATCCTCGACATCTTCGCGACCCGGGCCCGGAGCCACGAGGCGCGGCTTCAGGTCGAGCTGGCGCAGCTGGAATACCTGCTGCCCCGCCTGACCCGGATGTGGACCCACCTTTCGCGCACGCGCGGCGGCATCGGTCTTCGGGGGCCGGGCGAAACCCAGCTCGAGACCGACCGCCGGAGCATCCGACGGAAGATCCAGGCGCTCAAGGCGAAGCTCAAGGACGTCGAGCGTCACCGGGAAAAGTTGCGCTCCGGTCGCGAGCCGATGCTGGGCGTGGCGCTGGTGGGCTACACCAATGCCGGGAAGTCGAGCATCCTGCGCGGCCTCTCGGGCGAGCACGAGATCGTGGTCGAGGACCGGCTCTTCGCGACCCTGGATACGCTCACGCGTGAGGTGGACCTGGGTGAGGGCATTCGCGCGCGAGTGACGGACACCGTGGGGTTCATCCGCAAGCTTCCGCACCATCTGGTGGCGAGCTTCCGGGCGACGCTGGAGGAGGCCCGGGCGGCCGCGGCGCTGCTTCACATCGTGGACGCGAGTCATCCCGATTGGGAGGAGCACATGCGGGTCGTCGAGGGGGTGCTGGGCGAGCTAGACCTGGCCGACCGGCCGGTGGTGGTCGTCTTCAACAAGATCGACCTGATCCCCGACCCGAGCCAGCTCGCCGTGCGCGTCCGGGAGCTGCACCCCGGCGCCATCATGACCACGACGCTCCGGACCGACGGCTTGTCGCCGCTCAAGGCGCGGCTCCGGGAGCTGGACCGGGCGGGGCGGGTGACGGTGGTCGTCCGGGTACCTGTGAGCGACGGCGCCGGCTTGGCGGCGCTGTATCGTCAGGGTGAGGTGCTGGCGGTTCAGCCGGCGGGAGTGGACCAGGAGGTCACGGTGCGCCTGGAACGATGGCAGGCGGACAAGCTTCGGGCGAGCGGGAGGGTGGTGGAGCGGAAGGCGGCGCGGAAGGAGACGGCGTGAAAAGACAGTGAACGGTGAACGGGAGACGGTAAACAGTGAACGGTAAACGGTGAACAGGG
>OEKJ01000121.1_pt2 | contig 12380 bp, 14 predicted proteins | sample 1503081 | NCBI WGS metagenome assembly OEKJ01 (sample SAMEA104379565, study PRJEB20068) | metagenome | biome: 1000743; feature: 77; material: 1998 | place: USA | collected 2012 | depth 25 m | reverse complement strand
CGCCAGGGCGGAGGGGTGACGCTGGTCGAGCTGGTCACCTACCGGCGGAAGGGCCACGCCGAGCACGACAATCAGTCTTACGTGCCGCCGGGCGAGATCGAGCGTTGGGCCACGGAGAACGATCCGCTCGACCGCTACACGGCGCGGCTCACCGACGAGTTCGACGTCGAGCCGGCCGAGCTGGGTGCCCTCGTTGACCGGGTCCACGAAGAGATCGACCGCGCTACCGACGCGGCGGAGCAGTCGCCGCCCCCGGCGCCGGCGGATGCCCTCGTGGGCGTCTACGCCGACCCCCCGGCCGCGCCGCTCCTCTGGTACCGCCGGGGGCTGCGTGACTGAGATCACCTACCTCGAGGCGATCCGCGACGGACTTGCCGACGAGATGGAGCGCGATCCGGCGGTGATCTGCCTGGGTGAGGACATCGGCGTGTACGGCGGGGCGTTCAAGGTGACCGACGGTCTCCTCGAGCGCTTCGGCCCGGACCGCGTGATCGATACGCCGATCAGCGAGACCGGATTCGTCGGGGCGGCCGCCGGCGCGGCCCACATGGGGCTCCGTCCGGTCGTCGAAATGCAGTTCATCGATTTCGTCTCCTGCGCCTACAGCATGCTGACTAACTACGTCGCCACCGCGCGCTATCGTGCCTTTCTCCCGTGCCCCATGGTGGTGCGGGGGCCGAGCGGCGGCTACGTGCGCGGCGGCCCATTCCACTCGCAGAACCCCGAGGCGGCCTTCCTCCACACCCCGGGCCTCAAGATCGTGTATCCGGCGACGTCCGCCGACGCCAAAGGGCTGCTCAAAGCCGCGGTTCGTGACGACGACTGCGTGCTCTTCTTCGAGCACAAGTACCTTTATCGGAGGGTGAAGGGCGACGTGCCCGCGGGCGACTACGTCGTCCCGATCGGAAAAGCGCGGGTGGCGCGTGAGGGTCGCGACCTTTCCATCATCACGTACGCGGCCACCTTGTGGAAAGCGCTGGAGGCCGCCGAACAGCTGGAGCGGGTGGACGGGCTGTCAGTGGAGGTACTCGACCTGCGCTCCCTCCTGCCGCTCGACGATGAGGCGATCGTCGCGACCGTGAGGAAGACGAACCGCGTGCTCGTCGTCCACGAGGACACCGCCACCGGCGGCATCGCCGGTGAGATCGCGGCCCGGATCAACGAGCTGGCGTTCGAGTGGCTTGACGCACCGGTGCGGCGGGTCGCGGCGCACGATGTACCGCTGCCGGCCGCGCCCGGACTCGAGGACTTCGTGCTCCCGCAAACCGGGGACATTGTCGCCGCTGCCCGGTGGTTGGCGGCGTACTAGGGGGAAGGTTCACATGGCTCGGATCGACGTCGTGATGCCGCAGATGGGAGAGTCCATCGCCGAGGGCACCCTGTCCCGTTGGCTCAAGAAGCTCGGCGACGGGGTGAAGCGGGACGAGCCCATGTTCGAGATTTCCACCGACAAGGTCGACGCGGAGATCCCGGCACCGGCCGCTGGCGTGCTGGCGGAGATCCTGGTGCAGGAGGGCGAGACAGTCGCCGTACAAACGGTCGTGGCCCGCCTGGAGACGGAGGCCGGCGCGGCCGTGGCCGCACCGTCGGGCGCCGCCCCCCCGCCTGCACCGGCTCCGGCAAAGCCGGCGCCCCCGCCCCCGCCCGCGCCGACGGCGGCCGCCCCGGCCAAGGCGGCTTCCGCTCCGGCCCCGTCGGCCACCGCGACGGCTTCGGCCGCGCCACCGCTGTCTGCCGGTGCGGCGCCACCGCCGCCGGCAGGCAACGGGGCGCAGGAGACCGCCGAGGAGCGCCTTCGGCGGAAGTCCACGCCGCTGGTACGGAAGATCGCGGCCGAGCACAATCTCGATCTCTCGTCGATCCCGGGCACCGGCCTCGCCGGCAGGGTTACCAAGCACGACGTGCTCGGCTATCTCGATGCGCCCGCTCCCGCCGCCTCGGCTCCCGCCGCACCGCTGGTCGCGCCGAGGGCGCCGGCAGCGGCGCCCGCCGGCTCCGGACCCTCTGCGCCGGGGGTCGAGGCGTGGCCGGGGGACCGGGTAGAGCCGTGGTCGCGAATCCGGCGGCTCACGGCGGACCATATGGTGATGTCGCGCCGGGTCTCGCCACACGTGAACACGATCTTCGAGATCGACTACACCCGCGTGTCGCAGATCCGGGCCAGGCGAAAGCAGGAGTTCACGGCGCGGGGCGTGAACCTGACCTATCTGGCGTTCATCGCCAAGGCGGTCGCCGACAATCTCCGCCGGCACCCGGTGCTCAATGCCGCGGTCGGAGCCGATGCGACGATTCTGCGAGGTGATATCAACCTCGGTATCGCCGTGGCTCTGGACTGGGGACTCATCGTGCCGGTGGTACGGCACGCGGACGAGCTGTCGCTCGCCGGGATCGCGCGGGCGATCACCGATCTGGGTGAGCGCGCGCGGACCAAGAAGCTGAGCCCGGACGAAGTACAGAAGGGCACCTTCACGATTACGAACCCCGGAGTGTTCGGCTCGATCATCGGCACGCCGATCATCAACCAGCCGCAGGCCGCGATCCTCTGCGTCGGCGCGATCACCAAGCAGCCCGCGGTGCTCACGGTCGACAGCACGGACACGCTCGCGATTCGATTGATGGGGATGCTCGCGTTGGCCTTCGACCACCGGATCGTGGACGGAGCGGACGCGGATCGCTTCATGGCCGACGTAAAGCGCTCGCTGGAGAGCTTCCCCGAGGACGCGGCCTGACATGGCGCGGGCCCTGGCCGTCTCGCGCGTGACGGTGTCCTCGGTGGCGGAACCGGAGTATCTGCGGGTGGTGGGAGAGCTGGCTCGCCTCGCCGAGGCGCGGGGCCGCCATCTCTGGTTGTTCCGCGAGCGGGGCCGAAGCGGCGCCTTCCTCGAGTGCAGCGAGAGCAAGTCCGTCGACTCGCACCGCTCGATTGCCGAGCCGAGGGACGACGAGCGCCGCCTCGAGGCGCGACTCCGCGAGCTGGCGGCGTACGCGCCCGATGCTTGGGAGCTCTGGGAGGAGGTCACGCTCTGACATGCCCCGCCGGATTATCGAGGTAGATGGCGATCAGTGGGAGGTCGCGGTGAGCGGTCGGGTCACCCAGTACGTGAAAGACGAGCTGGGGCTCGTCTTCGCCCGCGGCATCGGCCCCGCCCGCGAGCGGCGCGTTGCCCGCTACTCACCGCTCGGCGCGAAGAGCTCGGAGCTGGCGCTCTCGGAGCTGACCGACGCCCAGCTCCGTGACCTGCTCGCCCATTCCCAGCCCGCATGGACCGCACCGGAGACGGGGTACCGGCCGTGATCGAGGGCAATCTTCGGGGGCCGATCATCGACCTCCACGTCCATTCCACGGCCTCGGACGGCGAGCTCGCGCCCGAGGCCGTGGTCGCCCGTGCCGCGAGGGCGGGCCTCGCCGCCATCGGGCTCACCGACCACGACACGCTGGGCGGAGTGCCGGCCGCTATCGCCGCCGGCGAGCGTCTCGGTGTGCGCGTGATCGGCGGCTGCGAGTTTTCGGTCGCTGCCCCCTGGGGAGAGATGCACCTCCTCGGCTACTTCCTCCCGCCGGGGACGCAGGTGCTGGAGGACTTCCTGGTCGAATGCCGGGCGGACCGGTCGCGACGCGGACGGGCCATGGTCGATCGGTTGCACCGGCTCGGGGTTCCCGTGAGTCACGAGGACGTGCTCGCCGAAGCGGAGGGCGGCGCCGTCGGTCGACCCCACGTGGCCCGGGCGCTCGTCCGTCGGGGCCAGGTCGCCAACGTCGGCGAGGCGTTCGATCGCTATCTCGGGCGGGGTCGCCCGGCCTTCGTCGAAAAGTCGCTGCCCGAATTCGCGGAAGTCGCCGAGCTGGTACACCGCGTGGGCGGCGTGGTGTCGGCGGCGCACCTCAAGGACCGAGGCACGCGCAGCCTGCTCGGCCACTTCCGTGACGCCGGGCTCGACGCGGTGGAGACACGCCACCCGAGCCATGATCCGGACGTTCGCGCACGGCTGACGGAATTCGCCCTCGACCTCGGACTGCTGCGCACCGGCGGCAGCGATTGGCACGGAGATCCGGTCGGCGACGAGACCCATGGCGCCCTCGGCTCCCAGAACGTTCCGCTCGCCTGGCTCGAAGCGCTCGAGGCCGCCCGGCCGCCCGCAGCGCCCGCCCGCGCCACGTCCTGATCCCTCCGATGGCCCCGATGCCTGACTTCCACAATCGGGTCGTGCTCGTCACCGGCGTGGGTCGGGTCGGGCAGATCGGCAACGCCGTCGCGCTCGCCTTCGGCAAGGCCGGCGCCAAGCTGGTCGTTGCGGACCTGAATGCGGTGGGCGTGGCCGAACGGGCGAGGGAATTCGCGGCGGCCGGCATCGAAGCCCGACCCTGCGCGGGCGACCTCACCATTCCCGATATCGCCGCGCTGGCGGTGGAAACGGCGGTCAACGGCTTCGGGCGCCTCGACGCGGTGGTGAACCTCGCGGGCGGCCTCACGACCTATGGTCCAATCGAGCAGACCAGCGCCCGCGATCTCGATCGAGAGATCGCCATCAATCTCAAGACCACGTTCCTGGTGTCGCAGGCCGCGATCCGGGCGCTCGCCGGCACGCGGGGTGCCATCGTCAACGTGGCGTCCATCGCCGTGATCGAACCGCAGGCGCCCATGGCGGCGTATGTCGCCGCCAAGGCCGGCATCGCCGGCTTTACTCGGAGTCTGGCGCTCGAGCTTCGCGACCGCGGCATCCGGGTGAATGCGGTGGCCCCGGGGATGGTGCGTACGGGAGACAACGTCGCCGCCGCGGGCAGCTCGGCGGCTTACGTGGAGCTTGCGGCCATTGCCGCCGGCATCCTGTCGCTGGCCGATCCCGCCTCCACGACCACGGGCACGATCCTTCCCATCACCCCGTCGCCGAGCTGATCATGGAGCTTCTGGGCCGCGTCGCGCTCGTGACCGGTGCGGGCCGCCGGCTGGGTCGGGCGTTGGCCGCGGCGCTCGCCGCGCGGGGAATGACGCTCGCCCTGCATCACCACGCGTCCGCCGAGGGTGCCCAGGAGCTTCGGGACGGAATCATCGCCGGCGGCGGGAGGGCGGCCTGCTTTGCGGCTGACCTCACCGATGCTCGGGCGGCGCGAGAGCTGCCGGCGCGCGTCGTGGCCGACCTGGGCCGACTCGACGTGCTCGTCAACTCCGCGGCGATCATGCAGCGGCTGAGTCTCGACGACACGACCCCCGAGCAGTGGGACCAGATCCTCGACCTGAACCTGCGGGCGGCCTTCTTCTGCACGCAGGGCGCGGCGGCGGCGCTACGCAAGGCCCGCGGGAAGGTCGTCAATCTGGCGGACCTGGCCGGCCTGGAGCCGTGGCCCGCCTACGCGGCGCACTCGATCAGCAAGGCGGGGATCGTGATGCTTACCAAGGTCCTGGCGCTGAGCCTGGCGCCGGACGTGACGGTCAACGCCATCGCACCCGGCGCCGTGCTCGTCCCGGACGCGTACGATGACGCGGCGAAGAGGTGGCTCGCCGCCTCCACGCCGCTCGGCAGGCTGGGGAGCCCGGATGACGTCGTCAGCGGCCTGTTGTACCTGCTCGAGAGCGACTACGTGACCGGAACCACTCTGGTGGTGGACGGTGGCAGACATATCCGCGCCGATCGAGCCGACCGTCAGCCTTAGCACCGTCGTCATCGTCGGCGGCGGGTGCTATGGGACCTTCTACGCGGGTCAGCTCGAGCGGGCGCGAGCGCGCGGGGCCGCCACCTACCGCCGCCTGCTGGTGGTCGACCACGATCCCCGCTGCCGCCTGACCACCACGCTCCCGCCGGACCGGGACCGCGAGCTGGTGGTGGACGAGTGGGGCGCGTTCTTCGATCGGTTCCTCGCGGGAGCCGACGCTTCAGCGGATGCGCCCGACGCGATCGTTCCGTCGCCGTTGATGCCCCACCTCATGTACGAGTGGTTGTTGCGAGGGGCCCGGGCCCGCTGGCCCCAGCGGGCGGTCGAGTCCCGGCCGCTCGACGTCACGGTCGGGACGCCTTACGAGATGCAGGCGCCGGGCGGCACCCGGTTCGTGTCGTTTGCGGACTGGCTCTGTCCGGTTCATTGCGTCGAGCCCGCGATCTGCCCCGTCATTCGCGGGCCCCGCACCTGGGAGATGAGCGATGCCGTGGGGGCGGCCGTCGCCGAGCTGGGACGGAGCCGCCCGGTCGCGGGACCCGTGCTGTTCGTCTGCCGCCACCGCGTCTACGGCGTGGGGATGTTCGATGTGGCGAGCGTGCGGGCCGGCGCGCGCGTCGTCGCGGAGGCCGGCAATCGCGGCGGGCCGGTGGACGTCGTGGTCGGCACCGTCTCTGCCTGCCACGGTGCCGTGAGCGTGTTGCACCTCGGCCCACGCGGTTCGCCGCCGTAGGCGGCGCGACAAGACTTGAAGCCTGATCGGTTCCACCTAGACCAGTTGGACATCCTGCGCGGCCTGGCGGTCCTGGCCGTCGTGGCCTTCCACGCGCGACTCCCATGGAGTTCCGGAGGGTTCGTAGGTGTGGACGTCTTCTTCGTCCTCTCCGGGTTTCTGATCACGAGATTGCTGGTCGTCGAGTTGGAGGCTACCGGGACGATCGCTCTTCGGGCCTTCGAAGCGCGCCGAGTGCGCCGGCTCTGGCCCGCGCTGGCCCTCGTCGTCGTTGCGACCCTCGTCCTGGGTGTCCTGCTCTGGTCTCCCCTCGAGTGGCGTGGGCTGAGGCGAGACGCGGCGGCCGGCGCGAGCTATCTCGCGAACATCTCCTTTGCGCTGCGCAATGTTGCCTACTTCGACCAACCGCTCGAGGAAGGCCCGTTGCTGCATCTTTGGTCGCTGGGGGTCGAGGAACAGTTCTATCTCTGCTGGCCGCTGATACTGCTGGGGACATGGTGGCTCGCCCGCCGCGGTCGCCGTGACGGCCGCCGAGCCCTGGCCGGAGCGATCCTCGGTCTCGGCGCTGCCTCCTTGGCCTGGATGATCTGGCTGGTCCATCGGCGCAACCCGCACGTCTTCTTCCTCACTCCCGCCCGGATCTGGGAGCTTGCGGTCGGCGGGCTGATCGGCCTGCGGGCCCTGGGCAGCTTTGCCGCCGATCGCGCGCGAGGCCGGTTCTTCGTCGCGGTCGGTCTGGCGGTGTTCGCTGCGCTGCTCGCCTTCCCCGGCCTCCGTCCCGCGGAGCCAATGTTGCAGACGATCGCCCCGGTTGTCGGTACGGTCCTTCTACTCGAGGGCATCCGACTCGGCTCGCGGCTCCCCCTGCCCGCCGCCGCGGCCGACGCCCTGGCCTGGATCGGCCTGTACTCCTACGGGTGGTACCTCTGGCACTGGCCCCTGGTGGCCGCCGCGAAGCTCGAGTGGCACACTGAGGACCCACGTTACCTCACCGGGGCGAGCGCGCTGGCGTTGTGCGTCGCTGTGGGCAGCAAGCGCTGGCTCGAGGATCCGATCCGGTTCCGGCGGGACGCGTCGGCGCTCGGCCGGCTGCCCACCTGGGCCGTCATCGGAGGCATCGTCGCCGTCGTATCCGCAGCGTTGGGGGGAATCACGTTGCTCGGGCGGGAGGCCTTCGCCAATCCGAAGGTGCGCGCGCTTGGCGTCATTCGAAGAGAGGTCGAGACGCCGGCAGTCGTGGCGCGGTGCCCCCAATCGGCCTTCAACGGCGAGTGCACGCTGGGTGACACGTCCTCAGGGCGCGTGCTTGTCCTGGCGGGCGACTCGCATGCGGAACAGTGGTTGCCCGCCCTCGACTCAACCGGTCGGGTTCTCGGGCTCAAGGTCATCACTCATATCCTGGCGGCCTGCCCACCTTGGCCGATCCGGGTGCGTCACTACTACGACGAATACGAGGACCTCGAGTGCGAGCGGCATCAGCGTCGCCTCGCGAGCCTCGTCGCGGAAACCAACGCGACCGCCCTGGTGCTCGCGAGCACCGTGGGCGATGCCGACCGGATGATCGGACCGCTGACGCCGGAAGATCGGGCCCGGCTCTGGCACGAGGGAGTCAAGCAGCTGTTCGACAGCATACCCGGCCGCGTGCGCGTCGTCATCGTCGAAAAGTCACCGCATTTCGCGTTTGACCCGGTCGGGTGCTTGGCGCGGAGCGCGTTCTGGCGCACCACTCCGGCGTGCGACGAGGCTTACGGCACCGCGACCGGGATGGAAGCCGAATACACGAAGCTCGAAGCGAATGCGGCCTCGGGTGAGTCGCGGATTCAGATGTTTCCCACGGTGGCCCCCCTGTGTCGTGGCCGGTCCTGCCCGGCGGTGGACGGAGGCGTCGTCGTGTTTCGCGACCGGTTCCACCTGACACCGCGCTATACCCTGACCCAGGTCTCGCGCTGGGTCCGATGCCTTCGGTGGGCTGCCGGACTGGATTCCGGTGATGGGACTCGTTCCGCCTGCGCCGGCCCGCCGGCCGGGGACGGGCCGGCCCCGAGCGGGTGAGAGGGGAACCCGCGTGGGTTTACTATTCAGGACTGTTTGGGAGCAGCCTCATGATCGAGCGTCACGTCTTCGAGGTCGTCATCGTGGGCGGGGGTCCGGCAGGCTTGTGCGCCGCGCTCTACGCCGGACGCGGCATGCTCAAGAGCGTGCTGCTCGAGCGTGGTGTGCCCGGCGGGGAGCTGCTGAACACCGAGTGGATCGAAGACTATCCCGGCTTCCAGAAGATCAAAGGCCGCGAGCTCGCGGCGCAGATGACGACCCACGCCAAGGAGTTCGGCGCGGAGCTCCGGCAGGAAAACGTCGAGACCATCACGCGCCGGGACGACGGCATCTTCGAGGTGGTCACGTCGCGGGGCGTCGTGTTCGAAGCGCCGGCGGTCATTCTGACGGCTGGAGGCACGCCCAGCAAGCTCGGCGTTCCGGGTGAGCTGGAATACGCCGGTCGCGGGGTGTCCTATTGCGCCGTGTGCGACGGGGCGTTCTTCAAGGGCGAGACCATCGCCGTGGTCGGCGGTGGCGACGCGGCCGTCGAGGAGGCCGACTACCTGACCCGCTACGCGGAGAAGGTGTACGTCATTCACCGCCGAGACCAGTTCCGGGCGTCCAAGCTGCTGCAGGAGCGCCTGGCCGCCAATCCCAAGATCGAGGTGCTCTGGAATCGGCGGGTGCTCGAGCTGGTGGGTGGCCCGGCGGGCCTCAAGACGATCGAGTTGGAAAGCACGATCACCGGCGCGCGCTCGTCGCTCGCCGCGACCGGCTGCTTCGTGTTCATCGGCTTCAAGCCGAACTCGTGGCTGGTGAAGGGGCACCTGAAGCACGACGAGAACGGCTACATCATCACTGACGATCGCATGATGACCTCGATGCCCGGCCTCTTTGCGGCCGGCGACCTGCGGGTACAGCTCACGCGCCAGGTCACCACCGCCGTCGGCGATGCCACGACCGCCGCGATCGCCGTGGAGAAGTTTCTCACTGAGCGGAAAGCGCGCGCCGAGCGCAAAGCCGAAGTTGGCGTCTGACCCGGAAATCGTTCAGTTGCCGAACGGCCAGTTCGTCCAGAACTGCTGGCTGATCGCGGACCCGCGGACCCGCGAGGCCGTCATGATCGACCCCGGCGAGGAGCCGGCGATGTTCCTTGCCGAGCTGGATACCCGCCGGTGGACACTCCGCGCCATCTGGCTCACGCACGCGCACATCGACCACATTCTCGGCGTCGCCGCGGTGAAACGGGCCACGGGCGTGCCGGTGTTCCTGCACCCGGCGGACCGCTCGCTCTACGACGCGCTTGCGGAGCAGGGGGCCTGGTTCGGAATGCGGCCCGAGGCGCCGCCGCCGCCCGATCGTGAGCTGGCGGCCGGTCAGCGGGTCACCGTCGGCGATCTCGCGTTCGAGGTGCGCCACACTCCTGGACACTCACCCGGCAGCGTAAGCTTCGTGGGGCATGGGTCGATCTTCGGTGGCGACGTCCTGTTCAATGGCTCGATCGGGCGAACCGACCTGCCCGGCGGCGATTTCGCCGCGCTCATGCGCTCGATCCAGCAGGAGTTCCTCTGCCTGCCGGACTCCGTGGTCGTTCGCAGCGGACACGGACCCGAAACCACCATCGGAGTCGAGCGGCTGACGAACCCGTTCGTGACCGGAGCGTACCGGCTTGAATAACGTCCTGCGGTTGCCCGATTCGCCGGCGGTTAAGCCCGCCGCCGGAACGGCTGCCGGCGATGACTCGGTGCGCCGGCCGGCGGCGCTGGCCTGCCAGCGGTGCGGCTTCCCAGTGCCCGGCCGGGTCTGGGGCTGCAAGAACCCCTGCGCCAACTGCGGTACCGTCTATCCCCTGGGCGACTGCTCCGACTGAGGGTCGGGCGTCAACGATCAATGCCCTTGGCGCGTCCCCTTTAGTGAACCCCGTTTGGTGAACCTGCCTCGGCTTCGGAACTCCGCATGCCCCTGAGTCGCGCCGCGCGCCTCCTGGCCGCTCTCCCGTTCGCCTTCGTCGTGTCGGCCCACGCACAGTCGCTGTCGGGGGTGCTGCGGGACAGTCTTCTCTACGACGGACCGCTGCCCAACGCGACCATCTGGATCGAGGGCACTCAGCGACAGGCCCGGACCGACCTGCTCGGAAGATTCCGCTTCGACAGCCTCCCGGCCGGCACCTACCGGCTCAGCTTTACCCATCCGGCCTTCGACCAGGCCGGTGTCGGCGCCCCCCGCTGGCGCGTCGATCTCCCTCCCCAGGGCCTGCAAGGGGTTCTGCTCGCCACCCCGTCTCCGGACAGCCGGTACGCCCGTGCCTGTCCCACTCGCCGGGGCGAGAGCCAGGGCTATCTGGTCGGAACGGTGCGCGACGCCGCGGCCGACACCGGCCTCGGGGGTGCCGTGGTGAACGCGATGTGGGCCCAGGTCTCGGTGAGCCGCACGACCGGCGTCCAGACCCTCCGGAAGAACGCGCGGGCGGAGACCGACCCTCACGGTCTCTTCGTGGTGTGCGGAATTCCCAGCGATGGCGACCTGACGGTGTGGGCCACGTTCGGCAGCCAGTCCACCGGGCTCGTCACCATCTCGCTCAACCGGCGTCCCCTCGCCGCGCGGGAATTTCTCGTCGCCACCAAGCCGCTGCCGCCAACGGCCACCGCCGCCGACTCGGCGGCTCTGGCCGCGAGGCTCGACGGCGTGGTGAAGAACATCGACGGCGAGCCGATTGCCGATGCCCGCGTCTATGTGCGGGGAAGCCGAGCTATCGCCAAGACCACCGCGTCGGGGTCGTTCGCGCTGAGCGGGCTCCCCGGCGGCACCCAGGTGCTGGAGGTGACCGCGCTCGGCTACCAGCCCGGACGACAGAACGTCGACCTCAAGCCCGGGGACGGACGCCGGGCGGAGGTGGTCCTGGGCAAGAGCGTGCAGCGGCTCCAGCCGCTCGAGGTCGTAGGCCGGATGGGCAGCGAGCAGCAGGGATTCCTGGACCGTGCCAAGCGGGGGTTCGGCTACTTCATCACCGAAGACGACATCCAGAAGCGGAATCCGATCATCTTCGAGGACATCATCCGGGGTGTGCCGGGCATGCAGGTCGTGCCCGTGGGTCAGGGCTATCGCATCACCTCGTCGCGCGGTCAGTCCGATATCCTGAGCGATTGCACGCCCACGTATTTCGTAGATGGCTCGCCGTTCTACGTAGACCCGTCGAACGGCGACCCGTTCCCGGTCGCCCCCACCGAGATCATGGGGATCGAGGTGTACGCCGGCACCGCCGGCGTGCCGGTCGAGTTCCAGCGCGGTACCAATGGCGGCTGCGGCGTGATCGTCGTCTGGACGAAGCGGGGCGGGCCGAAGCGCTGACGTTGTCCGCTAGGTCTCGCGGACCCGTGGTGGCGGCGCCATCCCCACGAGAAGAACCGTCCGTTCGAGTGCTTCGTCCACGCCGTGCGGAACATCGGACGGAGCCCACACCACCGCGCCTGGTCCCACGATGCGCGTCTCCGCTCCCACCGTCATTCTCGCCTTTCCCGAGACGACCAGATAGAATTTGTCCGCCCCGGCGTGCGTGTGGGCCGCCTGACTCTGGCCTGGCTCGAAGCAGTTGAGGCCGAGAAAGAGCTGGCCGCCGCGCACGAGGTCGGCCTTGGCGAAACGGTCGCCTCGGAACCCGGCTGCTGCGTTCGGGTCGAGAAAATAGGACATGGTAGGATGAAGCTATGAGCCAACCGCCAATAGCCAAGAGCTCACAGTCAACGGCTTCCCCATGACGTTCCGCATCGAGCGGGATCCCCTTGGTGAAAAGCCGGTCCCCGCCGACGCGCTCTACGGCATCCAGACGCTCCGCGCGGCGGAGAACTTTCCGATTTCCGGGTTGCGGGCCCTGCCGGTCTTCGTGGATGCGGTCGTGTGGATCAAGCGCGCCGCCGCCCTGACCCACAAGCAGACCGGCCGGCTCGACGCCCGGCTGGCCGACGC
>OEKJ01000243.1_pt1 | contig 12381 bp, 11 predicted proteins | sample 1503081 | NCBI WGS metagenome assembly OEKJ01 (sample SAMEA104379565, study PRJEB20068) | metagenome | biome: 1000743; feature: 77; material: 1998 | place: USA | collected 2012 | depth 25 m | reverse complement strand
CCCCCCCAAACGGCCGACCGTTCCCTCCCCCGAACGGCCGATAACCGGGAACCCCCAACGGTTTCATGATTGGGTGTGACACCCAACCCGTGGGGAGATACCATGACCAGCACCACAGGATCCGCGGGCGTGCTTGCGGCGCTCTCGGACGATCTGGCCACCGCGGCGGAGCGCGGTGGCCGCTCCACCGTCGCGATTCACGCCCGCCGACGAATTCCATCCAGCGGCATCGCGTGGCGTCCCGGGGTCATTGTGGCCGCGAGCCACACGATCGCTCGGGAAGAAGAGATCTCGATCACCCTCCCGGACGGCCGTGCCGCCCCGGCCACGCTGGCCGGTCGCGACGAAACGACGGACATAGCGGTGTTCCGGACCGAGGCTGACCTGACACCAGCGGGCCGTGCGGACACCGGCGCCATCCGCGTGGCCACGCTGGTTCTCGCTCTAGGCCGGCCAGGGCCGAGCGTCACCGCGAGTCTCGGCGTCGTGAGCGCCGTGGGCGGCGAGTGGCGGACCTGGCAAGGCGGTCGCATCGACCAATTCGTCCGCCTCGACCTCGCGATCTACGACGGATTCTCCGGTGGTCCGCTGGTGGAGACCGGCGGGCGCGTGCTCGGCCTCAACACGTCGGGTCTCGCCCGAGGGATGGCGCTCACCATACCCGGCGGAACGGTGGACCAGGTCGCCGATCAGATCCTGGCTGGTGGCCGCCTGACCCGCGGCTATCTGGGGCTGGCCTCGCAGCCGGTCCGGCTCCCCGACGGATTGCGCCAGGCGCTCCACCTCGGCGGCGAGTTCGGACTCGTGATCGTAAATGTTGAGCCAGGCGGCCCGGCCGATCAGGCAGGTGTGCTGCTTGGCGACATCGTTGTCGCGCTCGACGGGTCGCCGGTAGGCGAGCCGGGGGATGTGCTGGCGGCATTGGGCCCCGATCGCGTGGGGCGGCCAATGACGGTGCGGCTTCTCCGGGCAGCGCAGCCGATTGACCTCACGATCACGGTCGGGTCCCGCCCGGCCGGCCGGCGCTAGGCCATGCCGCCGGAGAACGCTTCGGCGCGTCCCGCACTGCTGAATGCACTCGCGACCGCGGCCGATGCCCTGCGCCGTGTTACGGTCGAGATCCAGAGTGGCTCGCGGTCGCACGGCTCGGGCGTCATCTGGCGCGCGGACGGCCTCGTCGTCACGAACGCTCATGTGGTGCATGCCGGCACGCCGCAGGTGTTGCTGTGGGACGGCCGCTCAATCCCCGCGCAGATCGTACGGCGTGACCCGTCGCGGGATCTCGCGGCGCTCCGGATCGACGGCAGCGGCCTCGACGCCGCGGTCCCCGCCGAGTCCCGGGATCTCCGGGTCGGCGCCCTGGTGCTGGCGATGGGCCATCCCCTGGGCGTTCGCAGCGCTCTCGCCGTCGGCGTGCTCCACGACGCTCCGGCGCACGGTCGTGGCACGCGTCCCCGGTGGATCCGCGCCGACGTCCGCCTGGCACCGGGCAACTCCGGCGGTCCGCTGGCCGACGCCCGCGGGCATGTGCTCGGACTCAATACGATGATCGTGAACGGTTTGGCGTACGCGATCCCGAGCGACACCGTCGCCCGGTTTCTCGAGGCCGACCATCGCGCCACGTTGGGGGCGGTGCTCCGACCGGCGGCGCTGCGCGCCGGCGGCGTCGGTTACGTCGTACTGCGCGTCGTGTCGGGAGGGGCGGCCGCAGAGGCGGAGCTCAACGTGGGTGACGTGCTCACGGCGATCGGCGGGCAGCCATTTGCCGATGTGGGCGCGCTGACGGCCACGCTCGAGGAGGCCCGGCCCGGCGACCGGCTCCGGATACAGGTCGTGCGCGGCTTCGAGAGACTGGAGCGCGAGGTGACGCTGCACGACGCCGCGGGGAGGGTGCGGGCGGCGTGACCGTCAAGCGGATACTCGTCGTTGCCGCATCGCCGGTCGTGCGGGCTGGCCTGGAGAGTCTGCTTGCCCGCGCCGGCGAGTACTCGGTCTTGGGGACGGCGGCGTTGCCACGACTCGCTGGCGACCGGCTCGCCGAACCGGATGTAATCGTGGTGTCGCTGGGCGCCGGCGACGATGCCGTCATCGCCTCGGCGCTCCCGCCGGAGAGCGACTCGGCGCCCGCGATCGTGGTCCTGGGCGAGGAGCCGGTCGGCGACTGGGGACCGAGGGTCCTTCGATGGGGGGCACGCGGGGCGCTGCCCCACAGCGTGGGCGCGGCCGAGCTGGTCGCGGCGATCGAGGCCGCGGCTGTCGGGCTCGTCGCAATGCCGCCCGAGCTCGTCGGCGTGGCGGGCCGCACGCGGCTCCGGAGCCGGTCGTCCGTGCCTCAGGCGCTGACCGAGCGGGAAGGAGAGGTGCTGGGCCTCGTGGCCGCGGGGCTCGGCAACAAGGCCATCGCGATCCGGCTCGCGATCTCGGAGCACACGGTGAAGTCACACGTCACCGCGCTCTTTGCGAAGCTGGGCGTCTCGACCCGGGCGGAAGCGGTTGCGACGGGAGTCCGGCAGGGCCTACTGATGCTGTGAGGCCGACCGGACGGCCTACTGTACCGGCTCCGGCTCCTCGGGCATCGGCATCCGGCGCTGCGCCCAGTCGCCGATCATGCGGCTGAAGGCATCCACCAGCTCGGGGTCGAACTCCATGCCTGAGCGCTCGCCGAGGTAGCTCACCGCCCGTTCCGACGTCCACGCCGCCCGGTAAGGGCGATCGGTGCACAGTGCGTCGTACACGTCGCAGACGTGGACCACCTTGCTGGCGTAGTGGCACTCCCGCGGGTAGCGAAGGGAGGGATACCCTCCGCCGTTCAGCATGATGTGGTGCTCATAGGCGACGAAGGCGGCGACGTCCAGCCGGGTTTCCTGCTCGATGATGATCCGGGCCCCCTCCTTCGGGTGTCCCTGCATCACGGCCCGCTCTTCCTCCGTGAACTGGCCGGGCTTGACCAGGATCTCCTTCGGAATCCGCACCTTCCCCAGGTCATGCAGCAACCCCGCCACGCCGAAGAGGCGCACCTCGCGCGAGCCGAGGCCCAGATACTCGGTGAGCGCCATGGCGAGCACGGCGACATTGCTCGAGTGGGTCGTGGTGTACTGATCGAAGTTCTTGAGCTGGAGCAGCGGCAGGCGGATCTGGCGTTGGCTCCGCATCGCGACCGCGAGCGATCGCACCACGGCTTCCGCCTCGAGCACGGGCAGGCGGCCCCTGCGGCCGACTTCGCCGTGGATCCAGTTGATCGTCTCAGCCTCGGCGTCGAGGTCGGGAACCGTGACGCCCTCCTCGACCGGGGCCGCCTCCACCGCTTCGCCGCCGGACTGGGCACGCACCTCGACCGCTCCATAGCGGATCCGCCGACTGAGTATCTGGCGCGCCTCGGCCGTATCCGTCCCCTCGCCCACGATCAGCTTGTGCAGGTCGTCGAGCCACCCGGCGTACTCGTCGCGCGTCACGCCCTCGAGAAACTCGATCCGCTCCACCCCCTTGGCCGCCAGGCGCCCGGCCCACTCCCAGGCCGCCAGCTCCCGCAGGATCTGGCGTTGGTAGATCACTTCCCCGTCGATGAAGGAGAATCGCGGCTCGGCGTCCGAGGACAGCTCGGTCAGCAGCTCGAAGGAGGCGTCGACCGTCCGCTCCCGGGCGGGGTGCCCGGCCGGGTACAGTCCCATGGCCGAGAGCGCCTGGCCCAGCGAGGTGAGGTAGCGGAACGGATCGCTCATCCCGCCGCTCCCGCGGCGGCCCGAACCTCGGCGTCGCGGCTGCTCCGGGCCAGGCGCAGGACGTTCGCGGCTGCCGGGTCGACACCCCAGCGCCCGGCGAGTCCCGCGAGCGCGGCCACCATCTCCGGGGACTTCGGCGCCAGCCGCCGCCACAGCATCCACCGCCGACGGCCCTGCACCCGCCGCACCAGGCAGTCTCGCGCCGCGGTCGAGGGAAGCATGGCAAGCACCCGAACCAGCAGCAGTCGTTGGTCCGCCGGCTGCGCGTGCGACTCCAGCTGATCCACGAGCAGCGGTGCCGCCTCCAGGGGGCAGCCGTCCAGCGCGGTGGCGAGCGCCGTCCGGAGAATGAGCTCGTCGCCGTCCGTGAGGCCGGTGCAGATCGCCTGATCCCGAAGCTCGGGCGTCCTGAGCGCCAGCTTCAACGCTTCTCGGCGCACCCGCGCATCCGCGTGGGTAAGAAAGGCCGCAGGAGAGAACCCGGAGGGCCAGGGGTCCATGCCGGCAAGCAGCACGAGCATGTTGCGGAGGATGTACCAGTGCGGCGAGTCCAGCCGAGCCATGACCGTCGAACCGATGCCGGGCCCGAGGCGGGTCAGCCAGGTGAGCAGTCGGCGCCGTAGCGCCCGGGAGTCCGCTTCGGCCAGCGCGTCGAGCAAGGGGTCCGTGGCGTCGAGCCCAAGCCGAGGCAGCAGCCGCTCCACCAGCGCGGCATCGGGCTCGGTCCCGGCCAAGGCTCGCCGCAGCTCGTCCTGGAGCGGAAGCAGCGACCAGAGTGCCTCGGCCGCGGGGTCGCCGTCCGGCGTCTGCGCGAGGAGGCGGAGGAGCGCGGGAACCTCTTCTCGCTCGATCAATGTCGTCACCGCCGTGCCGATCGAGGCTCCCCAGGTCCCCAGCTCGAGCGCGGTTTCCACCAGCCGAAGCGGCTCTTCCGCCTCGGCTCCTTTGGCCTGGCGCGCGGCGGCATTCGACGTCGGTCGGGCCAGACCCTCGAGCATGTTGCTGTACACCTCGGGGTTCGGGTCCTTGAGCGCCCAGTCGTTCACCAGCTCGCGAACCATGTCCCGCAGGGAGTCGTCCGCTTCGCTCTGCGCCTCGTCGTCGTGCGACTGCGCATGCGCCGCAAGCTTGGCGAGAATGCGCAGCAGCCCGTGCGAGATCGTCTGCTGATTGGCCTCCGACGCGGCGCGGAGCAGCTCGATCACCGCGTTGACCGGCATCGTGCGGGACAGCTCCACCAGAAGCTGCTCTCGCTGCGCCGCATCGGGCGAGAATTGCAGGAGACGGTGCAGGGTCTCGGGCTTGATGCTGGCGAGCAGCTCCGCGAGCTGCTTGCTCACCATCCGGTTGTCCTGCCCGCCCCCCAAGCGGGTCTGCCGGCTCAGCGCCAGGAGCTGGCGCGTTACCGTCTGGGCGAAACCCCGCTCGACGGCGCGGGCGTCGATAGCCGCCGCCAGGAGTCGCGGGTCGGCGTGCGTCGTCGCCTCGCTCCCGAGCCCGAGCGCCGCGCGTACGAGGTCGGTCCAGAGACGCGACAGCTTGTCTCCGCCCTGCCCCTCACCGCCGCCGCCATCGCCTTCGCCGTCGGCGAGCCGGAGCTGGTCGAACGCGAGCGCGTGCAGCCCGATGTGCGGCCAGGTCGCGGGATCGGCCGCCGCCAGCCCGGCCGCGTCGCCGCTCATCGCCCGCAGGACCCCGGTCAGCTCCTCGGCGTCCAGGCCGAGCGAGAAGCTCAAACCGCCGAGCTGGCACCGGTAGAGCCGCTGGGCCAGCTCTCGCAGGACGGGATGGGTGGGGTCGGTGCCCTCGGCATCGATGATGATCTGCGTTCGCGTCACGCCGAGGGCGAGGACCGGCCGCTGGCGGAGCAACTTGGCGAGGCTCGTGAACGCCACGTCCACCGCCGCAGCGGCCAGCGGATGGCCGGCGGGGTACGTGGCGCTCTTGTGGATGGCGATGGAAAGCTGAACGAGAAAGGCCGACAGGTCGCGGTCCACGTCGATTCAGCCTCACCTCGACGAACGTGCGCGGCAAAGGGCTTGGCTTAAGCCTGCCTGGAAGCCTGTCGCGGGTCAAGCGCACGGGCTAACTTCCCTCGCCGAATGCGCTGTGTCGCCATCCTCATTGCCACGCTGGGCCTCGCGTCCGGCGCCCACGCCCAGGCGCCCGGACCCTCCCGATCGCCGAATACGCTCGGCCGCATCCCCATTCTCGAGTATCACCTGATCGCGGACCGGGACAGCCGGTGGGGACGCGCGCGCGACGGCTTCCGCCGCGACCTTCAATTGCTCTACGATCGAGGGTACCGGCCCGTCACCGTCGCCGATCTGATCGACGGCAGGCTCGCCCTGCCGGCCGGAACCTCGCCCGTGGTGTTCACCTTCGACGATGCCTCGCCGAGTCAGTTCCGCTACATCGAGCACGACGGCTCGCTCGACATCGACCCCGAGAGCGGGGTGGGGATCTGGCTTGACTTCGCCAAGCGGCACCCCGACTGGCCGCTGCGCGCCACGTTCTGCCTGTTGCCGGGAGCGAGCGCCGGGCATGCCTTTTTCGGCGACCGCGGCATCGAGGGACAGCAGACGTCGTGGCGGTTCCGCAAGCTCAAGTTCCTCGCCGACCAGGGATTCGAGCTGTGCGCCCACACGCTTTGGCACGCCAATCTCTCCACGCTCTCGGACGCCGGCGTGCAGGAGCAGATCGCCCGGAGTCTGGTTGCGATCGACTCTGCGGTGCCTGGCTACCGCGTGCGCACCTTCGCGCTCCCGCTCGGCATCTGGCCCAAGAACCGGGAGCTGGCCCACCAGGGGAGCTGGCGCGATCCCAAGTCCGGCAGGACAGTCGACTACCGGTTCGACGCGATCCTCGAGGTCGCCGGTGGGCCGGTCAGGAGCCCTGGCGCTCCCGGATTCGATCCGCTCCGCCTGTTCCGAGTGCAGGTCATCGGGGACGATCTCGCCCGCGAGCTCGATCGACTGGAGAAAGACCGCTACGTCGCCGACGGCGCCGGACCCGGGCACTAGCGGGCGACTGGTGTCGCTCGACGTGTTCCGCGGCGCCACGGTCGCGGGCATGCTCCTCGTGAACGACCCCGGCAGCTGGGGCCACATTTATCCGCCGTTGCGCCACGCGGCGTGGCACGGGTGGACCCCGACCGATCTCGTCTTCCCGTTCTTCTTGTTCATCGTCGGTGTCACGACCCACCTGTCCCTTGCCGCCCGGCGGGCCCGCGGAGCCACCGAGAGCGAGCTGCTGCGGCAGGTGCTTCGCCGCGCGCTCGTCATCGTCCTGCTCGGGCTCCTGCTGTCCGCGTTTCCCTTCTTTCCCGCGGAGAGACTCACGCACCTGCGGATCCCGGGCGTGCTCCAGCGCATCGGCGTCGTCTATCTCGTCACCGGACTGCTCGTGCTCCGTGCCTCGGCCCGGACCCAGACGCTGGTCGCGGCGGTGGTGCTGATCGGCTACTGGATGTTGCTCACGCTCGTGCCCGTTCCCGGGGTGGGCCCGGCGGCGCTGGCGCCCCCGGAGGCAACGCTCGCCGCCTGGGTGGATCGCCTGCTGCTCAGCGGTCACCTCTGGGATCAGACGAAGACGTGGGACCCCGAGGGGCCGCTGTCCACTCTGCCGGCGATCGCGAGCTGCCTGCTTGGCGTCACCGCCGGGCGCTGGATCACGCGGCCGCTCCCACTCCCCGAGCGGATCAACGGACTCTTTGCGGCAGGGGCGCTCGGTCTCTTGCTGGGCTCCGTCTGGAACTGGGTCTTCCCGATCAACAAGAACCTGTGGACCAGCTCCTACGTGCTGTTCACGGGCGGGATGGCCTGCGTCGCGCTGGCGACCTGCATGTGGCTCATCGAGGAACGCCGCAGCACGTGGTGGACGCGGCCGTTGGTGGTGTTCGGCGTGAATCCGATCGTGGCGTTCGCCGGAGCGGAGGCGACAGCGCGGCTGATCTACTCCGTCATCGAGATTCCCTACGGGGGCGACACGGTCCCGATCCAGACCGCGCTCTACCGCTCGCTCTTCGCGTCGTGGCTCCCTCCGGAGGCGGCCTCGCTCGCCTTTGCGCTTGCGTTCGTGGCGGTCTGGTATGTCCTGCTCGACCTGCTCTACCGCAAGCGCCTCATCCTCAAGATCTGAGCTTCTCCAGCACCGGCGCGGCGCGCTCCACGGCGGCCCGGAGCGCCCGGTCCGAAAACCCGGCGTATCCCAGCAGCAGGCCGCCCCGCGGGAGTGGTTCCGCTCTAGCCCGGTCGCGCGGACCCGCTCCGCCGGTGCCAGCGCTCGAGCGCGTCGCTGAACTCGGCGAGCAGGTAGCGATGGGCCGCGAGGGTGTCCTCCAGTCGGCGGCGGACGACGGCGCTGCCGCGGGCAATCTCGGCCGGTGCCTCCTCGAGCAGCCGGCTGAACCGCCGCCAGCGTTCCAGGCGCAGCGACATCGTCGGGATGGGCAGCTCGGGCGCCACCTGGTAATACACCCGCCGGTCCCCCGGCTTCCCCACCCGCTCGATCAGTCCCCGCCGCTCCAGTGACCGCGTCTCCGTGCTGATGCTCGCTTTGCTGGCGGCGAGGTCCGCGGCAAGTCCGTCGAGCGACATCGCCGTATCAGCCAGCAACAACCGCCCAAAGATCCGTCCCCCGATCCGGCTGAACCCCTCCGCTTCGAAGAAGAGCGCGATCCGCTCGATGAGGTCGGCGGTGCTAGCTTGGAGGGTGGCGTCCCGACGCGGCATGGCGCTATCCTAACGTGATTCAGTATGTTCAAGCAACACTGAATCTTTAAGGCCGGGCCTCCGTAGGAGCCATCGGCCCGCACTTTCAGGAGATCGGCTCACCCCATGGCCCGCCCTCGCGGCCCCCGTCTTCCGGCCGGGGCTGCCCTGCTGCTCGGTCTGGCCGCCTGTGCCCCCGGACTTCCCGGTCCCGGGGGCGGCGCTCCCGCGGCATCGCCTGCTCCGCACGTGCCGTGGACGCCGCCGACGCCGAGTGCCTCGCCCGCCGGGGCAGCCGTGCCGCCCGCCGAGCAGGTCCCACCCGACATTGCGCAACGCCTGCGGCAGCTCACCGCCGCCGATGTCGTCGATCTGTCGCTCCGGAACAATCCGGCGACCGTGCAGGCGTGGGCCAACGCGCGCGCGGCCGCGGCGGCGTTCGGTGCGTCGCGCTCGGCATACTTCCCCGCGGTGGACCTCGGAGCGTCGGTCACGCGGGTGAAGACTGCGGCCACTGCCGGACGGACCGCGGTCACGCAGACGACGTACGGGCCGAGCGCGACGCTCACCTGGCTGCTGTTGGACTTCGGCGGGCGAGGCGGTGCCGTCGAGAGCGCCCGTCAAGCGCTCCTCTCGGCCGACTGGACTCACAACGCCACCATCAACGACGTGGTGCTCCAGGCTTTGGTGGCCTTCTATGACTACGTGGCCAGTGGAGCGCTCGTGTCGGCGCAACGCGAGTCGGTGAAGGACGCGCAGGCGAACCGGGATGCGACCGAGGCGCGTCGGACGGTTGGCACCGCGACCATCGCGGACGTGCTGCAGGCGCGCACCGCGCTCTCCCAGGCGCAGCTGGCGCTCGAGACAACGGAGGGCAGCCGCCAAACCGCGCGCGGCGCGCTGGCCCTGGCGCTAGGCGTCCCCGCCAACCTGCCGTACGACGTGGACAGCCTGACCGCGCCCGTTCCCGTGGCCGCCGTCGCCGACAGCGTGGACGGCCTCATCGCGCGGGCGGTGCGCGACCGCCCGGACCTGGCGGCGGCCCGCGCGGACGCCGCGGGGGCGCAGGCGCGGGTTCGCCAGTTGCGGGGCGCCCGGCTGCCGTCCATCACCGCCACCGGCGACGGCGGGTTCACCTACATCGCCAACAAGCCCGGTGGCGGAAGCAACTACACCGTCGGCCTCGGGCTCTCGGTGCCGTTGTTCAACGGCTTCGGCCGGGAATACGCGCAGCGGCAGGCGGAGTTCCTGGCGGACGCCGCCCAGGCCCGGGAGCGGAGCCTGGAACAGCAGGTCACCTATCAGGTGTTCAGCTCGTACTACTCGCTGCAGACGGCCACGCGGTCGGTCCAGACGGCCGCCGATCTCCTGGCCAGCGCCACGCAGTCCACCGAGGTCGCGCTGGCACGGTACAAGGCCGGTGTGGGCACCGTGCTGGACCTGCTGGCCGCGCAGACCGCGTTGGCCACGGCCCGCGCCCAGGTGGTCCAGTCCCGGCTGTCATGGCAGACCTCGCTGGCGCAGCTGGCGCATGACGCGGGCGCGCTGGATCCGAAAGGCCGGGCCGACGTTCGGTTCGCACCCGACACACTGACGAACGAGAATCCCTCGCGATGAACGGTCGCCGTCTCGCTATCGCCGTCCTTGCAGGAGTCGCCGCGTGCGGCAAGCCGGCCCGGAAAGAGCCGCCGCCGGTGCCGGTCCTCGCTGCCGCTGCGGAGCGCCGCGCGGTGCCGTTCACCATCGAGGCCAACGGCATCGTCGAGCCCATCGAGACGGTGGTCATCGAGTCGCAGGTCGCCGGCGAGCTGCTTCGCGTCGGATTCAAGGAAGGTGACGAGATCCGCGAGGGTCAGGTGCTCTTCGAGATCGATCCCGGGCCGTACCGTGCCGCACTGGAGCAGGCGCAGGCCATGCTCGCCCGGGACCGTGCCCAGCTCGTCCAGGCCAACGCGGACGTCGCACGCTTCGATGCGCTCGTGGCAAAGGAGTACGTGACGCCGCAGCAGGCGGAGCAGGCGCGCGCCACGGCGGCCGCGCTCGAGGCCACGGTCCAGGCCGACAGCGCCGCGGTGCAGAGCGCCCGGATCAACTACCAGCACGCCACCATCCGCTCCCCGATTGCCGGCAAAGCCGGGAGCCTCCAGCTCCGGCCGGGCAACCTCGTGCGCACGACCTCCGGGGTGCCGCTCGTCACGGTCAACCGGATCCACCCGATCCTGGTGCGCTTCGCGGTGCCGGCGGCCCAGCTGGAGCAGATCCGGCGCTACCGGGCCAACGCGTTGGTGGTCCACGCGAAGCCGGCCGGCAGTTCGGCCGTCAGCACCGGCACGCTGTCGTTCATCGACAATGCGGTCGACTCGGCCACGGGGACCCTGCTCCTCAAGGCCAGCTTCGACAACACGGACGGTGCGCTGTGGCCGGGTCAGTTCGTGCAGGTTGGCCTCGAGCTGTACGTACAGCCGGACGCCCTGGTCGTGCCGTCGACCGCCGTGGTCGCGGGGCAGCAGGGCTCTTACGTATTCGTGGTGAAGCCCGACCGCACCACTGAGGTGCGCGACGTCCGGGTGGCCCGCCCGGCAGGCGATGTCACCGTCCTCGAAGGCGGAGTCGAGCCGGGCGAGCAGGTGGTGACCGAGGGCCAGCTCCGGCTCACGGCCGGAGCCAAGGTGATGATCAAGACGCCGGCCATGCCGGCGGCCGGGACGACGACGAGGGGCACGTGAGCATCGCCGAGCCATTCATTCGCCGGCCGGTCATGACCACGCTGGTCATGGCCGGCATCCTGATCTTCGGCGTGCTGGGGTACCGGCGGCTCCCCGTGAGCCAGCTCCCCAACGTGGACTACCCGACGATCTCGGTGAACGCCACGCTGCCCGGCGCGAGCCCCGAAACGATGGCCTCGGCGGTCGCGACCCCCCTCGAGCAGCAGTTTTCGACCGTGGCTGGGATCGACGCGATGACGTCCGTATCCGCGACGGGCAACGTCTCGATCACCCTCCAGTTCACGCTCAACCGCAACATCGACGCCGCCGCGCAGGACGTGCAGGCGGCGATCGCGCAGACGCTCTCTTCGCTGCCGCAGAACATGCTCCCGCCGAGCTATCGGAAGGTGAACCCGGCCGACAGCCCGATCCTGTACTTCGCGCTCACGTCGAGCACGCTGCCGCTGTCCCAGGTGGACGAATACGCGGAGACGTTCCTGGCCCAGCGCATGTCCATGGTCGACGGCGTGGCGCAGGTACAGGTCTACGGCTCGCAAAAGTACGCGGTCCGGGTGCAGGTGAATCCGCAGGAGCTGGCGGCACGCAAGATCGGGCTCGAGGACGTGGCGAGCGCGGTGGCGGCCGGCAACACGAACCGGCCGACGGGTGTCCTGTGGGGGAAGGATCGGGCCTGGACCATCGAGACCAACGGCCAGCTGCCGGACGCCAAGGCGTTCCGCCCGCTGGGGGTGGCCTGGCGGAACGGCGCGCCCGTGCGGCTCCAGGACATCGGCCAGGTCGTTGACGGCGTACAGGACAGCCATGTGGCGGCCTGGTACAACGGCGATCGCGGCATCGTGCTCGCCGTGCAGCGTCAGCCAGGGACCAACACGGTCGCCGTGGCCGACGCGGTCCGCAAACTGGTGAACGACCTGCGGGCCCAGCTGCCGGCGTCGGTCAAGGTGGACGTGCTCTTCGACCGCTCGACGTTCATCGGTCAGTCGGTCGCGGACGTGAAGTTCACGCTGCTCCTCACGGTCTCGCTCGTGGTGATGGTGATCTTCCTGTTCCTCCGCAATCTCACCGCGACCGCCATCCCGAGCATGGCGCTGCCGATGTCGCTGGTCGGCACTTTCGCCGTGATGTACCTGCTGGGCTTCAGTCTCGACAATCTCTCCCTGATGGCGCTCACGCTCGCCGTGGGCTTCGTGGTGGATGACGCGATCGTGATGCTGGAGAACATCG
>OEKJ01000065.1_pt1 | contig 12384 bp, 11 predicted proteins | sample 1503081 | NCBI WGS metagenome assembly OEKJ01 (sample SAMEA104379565, study PRJEB20068) | metagenome | biome: 1000743; feature: 77; material: 1998 | place: USA | collected 2012 | depth 25 m | reverse complement strand
TCTCACCTCTCACTTCTCACTTCTCACTGTCTTTCGTCTCCTCCCACAACCCGTCCAGCATCTCCAGCCCCGCCGAGTGCAGCTCCATCCCGCGCGCCGCGGCGAGGGCCTCCACCGATTCGAACCGCTCCCGGAACTTCCGGTTCGCGCGGTCGAGCGCGGGGCCGGGCTGAACCCCGGCCTTGCGTGCCAGATTCACGACGGCGAAGAGGAGATCCCCGATTTCGTCCGTAAGCGCGTCGGGCGCGTCGGTCCCGCCCGCCGCCGACGCCAGCTCCTGCTCGACTTCACCCAGCTCCTCTCGCACCTTCTCGATGGGCCCGCGGGTATCCGGCCAGTCGAACCCGACCGACGCCGCCCGCTCCTGAAGGCGAAAGGCGCGAAGCAGGTCCGGGAGCGTGCTGGGAAGGCCGCCCAGGACGCCGCCCACGCGCTCGCGGCGCTTGAGGCGCTCCCATGGCTCCGGCGGGCCCAGGTCGAAGAGGTGCGGGTGCCGCCGCTTCATCTTCCGCTCCATCGTATCGGCCACGTCCTCCGGGCCGAATTCCCGACGTTCCTGCGCCAGCACGAGCTGCCAGGCGAGGTGCAGCAGGAAGTCGCCCAGCTCGTCGCGAATGCGCTCCGTGTCGTCGTCGCTCAGCGCATGGTCCAGCTCCAGGACCTCCTCGACCAGGTAGGGACGGAGCGTCTCGCGGGTTTGCACCCGGTCCCAGGCGCATCGCGCACGGAGATCCCGAACCAGGGCGATCGCTCGCCCAAGCGCAGACTTGTCTTGCATTTAGACCTCGGGACGGGTTAGGATTTCCGGCCGTGACGACAACCGCAGACAACGAAAGATCCCGGGCCTGGGTCGATGTCGACCTGGGGGCCCTGACCGCGAACGCGAAGACGGTGAGCGTGATCTCCGGCGGCCGTCTGCTCCCGATGGTCAAAGCTAACGGTTACGGGCTGGGCGCGATCGCGGTGTCGCTTGCTCTTGAGGCGCTCGCGCCCTGGGGCTACGGCGTCGCCACGATCGAAGAAGGGGCGGAGCTGCGTCGGGCCAATATCGCGCGGCCGATTCTTCTCTGTACGCCGCTCCTGCCGGAGTGGATCGACCGGTGTCTCGAGTTCGACCTGCGTCCGTCCGTCGGCGACCTCGCCGCGCTCGAAGCCTGGACCGCACGGACGACCCGCCCATTCCACATCGAAATCGACACGGGCATGGCCCGATCGGGGTTCCGCTACGACGACGCGTCGTTGCGGGAAGCGGTCGGCCAGCGGCTGGCGCGCGCCGAGGGGTGGGAGGGCGCTTTCACCCACTTTCACTCGCCCGAAAGCGACTGGGTCGCCACCGAGCTGCAGTGGGCCCGCTTCCAGGAGGTTCTCGCTGCGCTCCCCCGCCGCCCCATGCTGGTGCACGCGGCCAACAGCGCTGCGGCGCTGAGCGGCACCCGCTACACCGCCGACCTCGTGCGACCGGGCGTCTTCCTCTACGGGAGCGGCACGGGCGGTCCGGCGCCGGCTCCAGTCGCCGCCTTTCGGGCGAGGGTGATCGGGCTCCGGCGTCTGCGGGAGGGGGACACGGTGAGCTACGGCGCCAGTTGGCGGGCTGATGCGCCGACCCGGATCGCCACGATCGCGGCTGGTTACGCCGACGGCTTCATGCGCGCTGCCGGACGCGCGCGCGGGGTGGAGGTGCGCGGCAGGGTCGTGCCGGTGGTCGGACGCGTCGCGATGGACATGATCATGGTGGCGATCGACGACGACCACCGGGTGGAGCTGGGCGACACGGCGACGCTGTGGGGTGGTGCCGTGTCGCTCGACCAGCAAGCCGAGTGGGCCGGCACGATCTCCTACGAGCTGCTCACCGCCCTGGCGCCTCGCCTCCCGCGCTGCTACCGCCCCTGATGCGCCGCGCGGCCATCATCGTTCTCGACGGTCTCGGCATCGGCCCGGCACCGGACGCCGACCGCTACGGCGACGCGGGCAGCGATACGCTGGGCAATCTCGCGCGGGCCGTGGGCGGGCTCGAGCTGCCGAACCTCGAGCACATGGGACTCGGCTGCTGTGCCGAGCTGGCCGGCGTGCGACGGGTCGCGGAGCCGGAGGCGGCCTACGGCATCGCCGAGCCGGCGAGCGCCGGCAAGGACAGTACCACCGGCCACTGGGAGCTGTGCGGCGTCGTCCTTGCCCAGCCGTTCCCCACGTATCCCCACGGTTTTCCCGCCGCCATCGTCGACGAGTTTGCCCGCCGGACCGGCCGGGGAGTGCTCGGCAACAAGCCGGCGTCGGGGACTGCGGTCCTCGACGAGCTGGGGGAGACGCATCTCCGCACCGGCGACTGGATCGTCTACACCTCCGCCGACAGCGTGTTCCAGGTAGCGGCGCACGAGGATATCGCGCCGCCGGAGGAGTTGTACCGGGCATGCGCGATCGCGCGAGAGATGCTCCAGCCTCCCCACGGTGTCGCCCGGGTGATCGCACGTCCGTTCACGGGGCGGTCGGGGGCCTGGATCCGAACGGCGGGACGTAAGGACCTGAGCCTCCCCCCTCCGGGCGTCACGCTGCTCGACCGGCTGGAGGAGGCCCACATACCGAGAGTGGGCGTGGGGAAGGTCGACGATCTCTTCGCGGGCCGGAACATCACGAGCATCCATGCACCGACCAACAGCGATGCCTATGCCTTGATCGAAGGGGCGCTCCTCTCAATGCGGCGCGGCTTCCTCCTGGCCAACGTCATCGAGTTCGACCAGACCTGGGGGCATCGCAACGACGTGCGGGGCTTCCAACGGGGGCTCGCCGAGCTGGATCGTTCCTTGCCGAGACTGCTCGCCCCGATGCAGGACGAGGACCTCGTTATCTTTACGGCCGATCACGGCAACGATCCGACCACTGCGTCCACCGATCATTCGCGCGAGGTCGTGCCGCTCCTGGCTGTCGGGTCTCGGGTGCGGCCGGTCCCGCTGGGTCGTCGTCGCTCCTTCGCCGACGTGGGGCAGACGGTCGCCCACTTTCTCGGTGTGGCGCCGCTCGCGGCCGGCGTCTCGTTTCTTGATGAGGTCTGGTGTGACTGATTCGCTGGTGGCGGCCGCCCGGGCCGCCCAGGCACGCGCCTACGCCCCGTACTCCGGCTACCGGGTCGGGGCGGCGCTCGAAGCCGACGACGGGAGCGTCTATACCGGCTGCAACGTCGAGAACGCGTCGTACGGCCTCGCGCTCTGCGCTGAGCGCGCGGCCGTTGCCGCGGCGGTGACGGCCGGGGCGCGGCGGTTCCGGCGGGCCGTGGTCGTCTCCGATTCGGATCCACCCGCGGCGCCCTGCGGGGCCTGCCGCCAGGTGCTGGCCGAGTTCGGCGATTTCGAGGTGACCGCGGTCGGTCCCGCGCGGACCCTCCATTGGACGGTGGCCGAGCTGCTTCCGGCGGCGTTCTCCCGGGCGCAGCTCGCATGACGCGGCGCGCGATCCGCCTGCACCTGGCCACGCTCGCGCTCGCGCTCACTGCGTCCGCGTGCTCGGAGCGGCTCACCCAGCCCGGCCAGTGTCCCGAGCTCTGTCCCGGCGGCACGCCCCAGAGCCAGGAAGAGATTCTCACGGCGCTGCCCAACCAGGACAGCACGTTCACCGGATACACCCAGCGGTCGAGCGGGTCGGTCATGCTCGTGTCGAGCGGGATTCCCACCCTGGCCGACACGAACTTCGGCGTCATCAAGTTCGCGGCCCGCTCCGACTCGATCCTGTTCCGCGACACGCTCCGCGCCTACACCATCGACTCGATCCGGCTCACGCTGCTCTCGGTGTCGCACGACACGGCCGCCCGCAACGTCGAGGTCCAGCTCTACCGGCTGCCGTCCAGTCTCGACACGACGACTCTCTCGTACGCGGGGGTGCAGCCGTTCTTCGTGCCCGCGAACCTCATCACCACGGCCACGCTGCCCAACACGGCCGTCGCGGATACCCTGCGTCTGACGTTGACCGGAAGCGCGCTCACCAATCTGGTACTCCAGCCGGCGGACGCTGGCGTGCTGGCCATCGGCGTCGCCATCACCGGTAACATCCCGACGGGCGGGCGCATCGGGAACCGCCTCAGCATTCTGCGGCCTGATTTCATCACCTTCGTTACGCCCATCTCGACGCCGACCCAGGCCCAGGGCATCGACGTGGCGCCCACGTTCGCCGATTACGTGAGCCGGCAGACGCCGGTCGCGGATCCGACGGTCCTGACCATCGGGGGCGTGCCTTCGTCCCGAGCTCTGATCCGGTTCCCCTGGCCGGCGCGCCTCCGCGATTCGGTGACGATCGTCCGCGCGACGCTCGAGCTGACGCCGGTTCAGCCGGTCGCGGGTCTGCCGAACGATGCCGGTACCCTCAACGTCAGGGGTCTGGCCACCGACTTCGGCGCCAAGTCGCCGGTCGAGCCGCTGTCGCTCGGCGTGCTGCCGCTCGCGGCCAATGTCACCGACACCGTGCGGGTCGAGGTCGCCACCGTCCTCCAGTTCTGGCAGACCGGACTGCTCCGTCCCCCGGCGATTTTCCTGTCGGTGTCGCCGGAAGTGGAAACCTTTACCCGCGCCGTCTTCGGCTCGACCCGTTCCGGCTCGCCGCCCCGGATCCGGTTGAACTATCTCCCTCGCTTCCCGTTCTCGAGGCCGTAAGTGCGCCGCACCGCTCTCCTCGGCTTTCTGGCCATCGTGCCGGCTACGGCCGCCGCCCAGGCGTCGCAGTTCGGCGTGCGCGGGCTCGGGTTGCCCGGCCGCGAGCAGTCAGCCCGGGCCATGGGAACCGGCGGGGCGTTCTCGTTCTTCGATGCCTCCTCGAGTGTGTCGCCCGCGTCGCTCGCTTATCTCGGATCGCTCACGGCATCGTTTACGGTGCTCAACGACTACCGGTCGTCCACCGACCCCGCGGGCACCGGATCGATCCGCGATTTCCGGTTCCCCCAATTCGCCGTCGGCGGGCCGATCCCGCACAAGCCCGTCTGGGTCGGGCTCAGCTACTCCAACTACACCACCCGCGACTACAGCCTCGTCTTCCCGGCGACCGTGGTTCTGCGCGGCGTGCCGGTCGGCGTGAACGATACGATCCAGTCGCGCGGCGGGATCAACGACCTGCAGCTCGCCGTGGCCTACCGACCGACCGGACGACTCGCGATCGGCGTCGGGGCCCACATCTTCACCGGTATCAACCGACTGAGTGTTCACCGGGTATTCAGCGATTCGACCTACCTGGCGTCCCGGCAAAGCTCCGAGCTGTCGTTCTCGGGGTTCGGGGTGTCGCTGGGCATCCTGGGGCAGCTCACGCGGACGCTTGCGATCGGGCTCCTTGCTCGCGCCGACGGACACGTGAGCGTCCAGGAGGACTCGCTGCCGAACCCGCAGCGCGTCGACCTGCCCGTCACGCTCGGCGCGGCGATTCGCTGGCGCGCGGCACGGAAGCTGGAGTTTGCCGGGCAGGTGTTGACCCACAACTGGTCGAGCGCCAACGACGACATCGTGGCCAACGGCGGCGTCGGGGCCGTGAACACGGTCGAGGCAGCGGGCGGCCTCGAGTTCACCCCGAACCCACGCCGCCCTCAACGGAACCCCATCCGGCTCGGCGTCCGGTACGCCCAGTTGCCGTTCCCCCTGGCCGTGGGCGCGACGGCCAAGGAGTACGGGGTGACGGCCGGCAGCGGGTACTCGTTTGCGGCGGACCGCGCCGCGCTCGATCTTTCGGTGGAACGGGTCTGGCGGACCCAGGATGCGGCGTTCAACGAGCATGCCTGGATCCTGACGCTGGGAGTCACGGTCAAGCCCTAGGCGGCAAACCTCCAGCCGGCCGTTCATCTATCTTCCGGATATATGCCCAGGCAGCTCTACATCGAGACGTACGGTTGCCAGATGAACGTGGCGGATTCCGAGCTCATGTTCGGGATCCTCGGCCGTGCGGGCTACCTGCGAACCGACGATCCGGCAGCCGCCGACGTCCTCCTCATCAACACCTGCGCGGTCCGGGACAACGCGGAGCAGCGAGTGATCGGCCGGGTCGGCGAGCTGCAGCGCTACCGTCGGCCCGGGGGCGTGCTGGGCGTGGTGGGTTGCATGGCGCAACGGCTCGGCCCGCGGCTGCTGGACGACCGGAACCACGTGGACCTCGTCGTCGGCCCCGACGCCTACCGGAATCTCCCCGATCTCCTGACCCTGGCCGCCGGCGGCAAGCGCGTCACCGACACCGAATTCCGCTCCTGGGAGCACTATGAGGACGTCCCGTCGAGTCGGGAGCCAGGGCCCACCGCCTTCGTCACCGTGCAGCGAGGCTGCGATTACAAGTGCACCTTCTGCATCGTTCCGTACACGCGCGGGCCCGAGCGGAGCCGTAAGCTCGACGAGGTCGTCCGGGAGGTCTCGACGCTGGTGGAGCAAGGCGTCACCGAGGTCACGCTCCTCGGCCAGACGGTCAACAGTTATCACGACGGGGCTCACGATTTCGCCGACCTGCTCCGCGCCGTCGGTGGAGCAGACGGCGTTCGGCGCCTCCGCTTCACCAGCCCCTACCCAACCGATTTCACCGGCCGCGTCATCGAGGCACTGGCCGAGACGCCCGCCGTGTGCGAGCACGTCCATCTGCCGGTGCAAAGCGGGTCGAACGGGGTGCTCCGGCGCATGCTGCGGCGCTACACCCGCGAGCGGTACCTGGAGGTTCTCTCCGCCCTCCGCGCGGCGGTGCCGGGCCTTACCTTCACCACGGATGTCATCGTCGGCTTTCCCGGTGAGACCGAAGCCGATTTCTCGCTGACGCTGAGCTTGATCACCGAGGCCGATTTCGACGACGCCTACACCTTCCGCTACTCGGTTCGGGAGGCCACGCCGGCTGCGCGGCTCAAGGACCACGTGGCCGACGATGTCGCCGCCGAGCGGCTCGCCCGTCTGGTCGAGGCGGTCCGCGCCAATGCGCGGCGGAAGAACTTGGCGCGCGTCGGGGAGACCCATGAGGCGCTGGTAGAACGGCCGGCCAAGCGCGGGAGCTTGATGCTGGCGCGCACTCGAGGCAACCTGCTGGTGCTGCTCGATCTCCCGGAGTCATCCGTGGGCGAGTATCACCAGGTTCAGCTCACCGGTACTACGGGGTCCACCTTCACCGGCCGCGTGTTGGCGCGGGAGCTCGCCGTCCTATGATCCGAAACCTCGCGGAAGACCACGTGCTTCAGAGCTATGACAGCCTCCGGCGCCACTTCCCGGATTTCTGCGGTTGCAGCGTCTGCCGGGAGGACGTGCTCGTGTTCACGCTGAACCGCACGCCCCCCCGGTACGTCGCTACGTTGGAGGGCTCCGTGGTCACCGAGGTGAACCTCGAGAAGGAGCAGAGCCGGGCGCCCATGGACGTGGCCATGATGGAGGGATTCCGAAAGGTGTCGCTCGCGCCGAGGTGTGAAGCGCGCGGCGCCCACCGGCGGGCGTGAGCGGGAAACCACCCGTCCTGCTTCTTGCCGCATTCGGGGCCGGTCTCGCGACCGGCCTCTCGCATTTTCAGGCCCCCCTCGGCATCGCCCTGGTGTTGAGCATTGCCGCACTCGCGGGCCTGGCCGGCCTGCTCCTCGCGGGTCCGGGACTCGCCACGCTCTACGCCGCAGGCGTGCTCGTGGGGGCGTCGCATGGCGCCATCGCCCGCGCGCGCGACGGGACCGCGTGCGCCGCCCGGCTGCCGGAGGGCCTGTTGCGCGTGACGGTGCGCCTACGCGAGCCCGTGGCTCGCGAAGGCGGGCCGGTACAGGTGGCGCCGGTTCGGAGCCGCTGCACCGGTGAGATCTCGGCGCGCTGGCCCGCTGGCCGACCAGTGGAGGCCGGCGCGGAGGCCGACGTCGACGCGCGCTGGATGCCGCGCCCGACGTGGACCGGGAGGGCGGGGGGCACGCTCCTGGTAACCGGAATCCACCGGGTGCAAGCCGATCCGGGAGTGGGCGAGCGGCTCCGGACCGTCGTGGCGAGCGGCATCGAGCGTCTCTACGGCGCGCGTGCGCCGGTGGTCGAAGCCCTGATCATCGGCCGGCGGGCCGACCTCGACCCGCGTCTGCGGGACGCTTTCGCCTACTCGGGCCTGGTCCACCTCCTGTCGATCTCCGGCTTTCACGTTGGACTGATCGTCGCGTGGGTGGTGCTGGTCGGTCGGCTCCTCCGTCTTTCGCCCGTGCGCGCGCTGATCCTGGCCGCGCTCATCGCCGCGGGCTATGTGGCGCTGCTGGGCTGGCCACCGCCGGCCACCCGGGCGGCTGCACTCGCGGGGGCATTGGCCTGGTGCCGCGCCCGGCAGCGAAACGTGCAGGCCGACCCGCTACTCGCGTGCACCTGCCTGGTCGTGCTGCTCGTGGATCCCTGGGCGATTGCCGATCTCGGTGCGTGGCTGTCCGCGGCGGCGCTCTGGGGTGCCACCACCTGCACCCGCTGGACCGACCGCGCGCTCGGCCCCTCGCTCTGGTGGCGATGTCTCGGCTCGTCTGTCGGCGCCACGCTGGCAACGGCGCCGCTGACGGCGGCCGCGCTCGGAACGGTGGCCCTCGTGGGCATCGGACTCAACTTCGCGGCAATCCCTGTCGCCGCCCTGGCCGTGCCCGGGGTGTTCGCCAGCCTGGTGGCGCTCCCGGTGTGGGCCGGTCTGGCCAAAGCCCTCGCGGCCGGGGCGGGACTGGCGCTGCATGCGTTGGAGCTGCTCGCCGTCGCCGGGGCCGCACTCCCGGGCGGCCACGTCGTAACCGACGCGACGCCGATGGCCGCGGTCCCCTGGGTCGCGGCGCTGGGCGTCCTGCTCTGGGGCATGCGCGGGGGGACCACGCTGGTCGAGGGAGCTCGGCGGTGGGCCTGGGCGGGCGTGCTCGCGCTGTGGCTGCCGTTCGCAGCAGGACTCGGCCGGGCGACTGACGGCCCCGCCGACCTCGCGTTAGATTTTCTCGACGTGGGGCAGGGGGACGGTGCCGTGCTCCGCACACCTCACGGCCGCTTCGTCGTCATCGACGCCGGGCCGAAGACGGACCAGCGGGACGCGGGGCAGCGCGTGGTCGTCCCTTTCCTCGCACGGCGCGGCGCGCCGGCCATCTCGGCGCTGATCGTGTCCCACGCTCACGCCGACCACGTCGGCGGCGCGACCGCCGTGCTCGATCGGTTCGGTACCGGCCTCGTCGTCGAGCCGGGACTGCCGTTCGCGGACCCCGCCTATTATCGCTTTCTCGATGAAGTGGCCGCCGACGGAGTACCGTGGCATCCGGGGCGACCGGGTGAGCGGTTCGTGCTGGACGGTGTGTCCTTCACGCTGCTGCACCCTGACCCGACCTGGCCGGGCCTGGGTGAGGACCTCAACGAAGACTCGCTCGTGCTGCTCGTCGAGTACGGCGCGTTCCGGGGTCTCTTTCCGGGCGACGCCGGGTTCCCGGCCGAGGCCTGGCTCCGCGGGCACATCGGCCGGGTGGCGCTCCTCAAGGTGGGGCACCACGGCAGCCGGGGGTCGACCGGCGACCACTGGCTCGACGAGCTGGCGCCGAAGGTCGCGATCATTTCGGTCGGTCGCAACAAGTACGGGCACCCGGCGCCGGAGACGATGGCCCGCCTCCGCGCGCACGGGGTCGAGCTGCGGCGCACCGATCGCGATGGAGCGATCCACGTTACGACCGATGGCGCCACGATGACGGTACGCAGCGAGGGGAAGGCTATGACGTACCAACTGCGTGAACCGTGAACCGTGACCCGTGAACAGGCGCCTCCGGGCATTCCGGGAGGCCCCTGTTCACCGTTTACCGTTTACTGTTCACGGTTTCCTGCGGGGGCTCCGTGCTGCACAACTCATCCGTCACGACCATCGAGACGTTCATTCTGGAGCAGGAGAGCAAGTACCCCGAGGCCACGGGCGAGCTCTCCAACCTGCTCTACGACGTCGCGCTCGCCACGAAGATCATCGCGGCCGCCATTCGACGGGCCGGCCTGGTGAACATCCTGGGGAGCGCGGGCGCACGGAATGTTCAGGGGGAGGAACAACAGAAGCTCGACGTCTTCGCCAACGAGACGATCAAGAATTGTCTCAAGCACACCGGTCGGGTGTGCGTGATGGGCTCGGAGGAAGACGAAGACATCATCCCCATCCCCCCGGAATACCCCGCCGGCAAGTACGCCGTCCTGTTCGACCCGCTGGACGGCTCCTCCAACATCGATGTCAACGCGGCGGTTGGCACGATCTTCAGCATCTACCGCCGAGTGAGCCTCGAGGGCCGGGGGACCGCGCGCGACGTTCTCCAGCCGGGCTGCCGCCAGGTCGCCGCCGGATACGTCATGTACGGTTCCAGCACCATGCTGGTCTATACCACGGGGCAGGGCGCGCACGGCTTCACGCTTGACCCCACGATCGGCGAGTTCCTGCTGTCCCACGAGCGCATCATCACGCCGCGCATCGGCCCCTACTACAGCGTCAACGAGTCCAACTTCGGTCGCTGGGACAAGGGGATCCAGACCGCCGTCCGTGCGCTGAAGGGCGACATGCCCGACGTGGTGAAGCCCAGGAACTCCCGCTACGCCGGCTCGCTGGTCGCCGACTTTCATCGGAACCTCATCGCGGGTGGCATCTTCCTCTATCCGGGCGACACGAAGAACCCGCGCGGCAAGCTGCGGCTGCTCTACGAGGCCAGCCCGATGGCCTTCATCGCCGAGCAGGCGGAAGGCTCCGCCACCGACGGCCTCAACCGCATCCTCGACATCGTGCCGGACTCCTTGCACCAGCGCACCCCGTTGATCATCGGCTCGCGCGAGGACGTCGGCTTCGTGGCCGACACCATCCGCCGCGCCGCGGGCCGCCCCTCCGCGCCGGTCTCCACGCCCGCCTTGTGACGAAGGACTACGGCCCCGGTGACTGGACCGGGGACCCGGACCGCGATCTGGGAAAGCCGGGCGCGTTCCCGTTCACCCGGGGCGTCTACCCCGACATGTACACGGGTCGGCTCTGGACCATGCGGCAGTACGCCGGCTTCGGCACCGCCGAGGAGACGAACGCGCGGTTCCAGGCGCTGCTGGCCGCCGGCCAGACCGGTCTCTCCGTCGCGTTCGACCTGCCCACCCAGATGGGCTACGACTCCGACAACCCCTATGCCCGGGGAGAAGTCGGTCGAGTCGGCGTCGCGATCGACACCGTGGACGATCTCGCCGCCCTCTTCCGCGGCATTCCGCTCGATCGCGTCTCGACCTCGATGACCATCAACGCCACGGCGGCGATTCTGCTCGCCATGTACGTGGTCGTCGGCGAGGAGCAGGGCGTGCCTCGCACCCGGCTGACCGGCACCGTGCAGAACGACGTACTGAAGGAGTACGTCGCCCGGGGCACGTACATCTATCCCGCCGCGCCCTCCCTCCGGCTCGCCGCCGACATCTTCGGATTCGTGGCGCGAGAGGGCATGAGCTTCAACCCGATCTCGATCAGCGGTTACCACATGCGGGAGGCGGGAGCGACCGCGGTGCAGGAAGTCGGCTTTACGCTCGCCAATGCGCTGGAGTACGTGTCGGTGGCGGTCGCGGCCGGGCTCGACGTGAACGCCTTCGGGCCTCGCCTCTCGTTCTTCTTCGCCAGTCACAACGATCTCTTCGAGGAAGCCGCGAAGTTCCGGGCCGCGCGCAGACTCTGGGCCCGTCTGGTGCGGCAGCGGTTCGGGGCCGACGACGCCACCGCGCGGCTCCGGTTCCACACCCAGACCGGGGGCGTCACGCTCCAGGCGCAGCAGCCGATGAACAACATCGTGCGCGTCGCCTATCAGGCGCTGGCGGCGGTGCTGGGCGGAACCCAGTCGCTCCACACTAACGGCTTCGACGAGGCGCTCGCACTCCCCACCGAAGAGTCGGCCACGCTCGCGCTCCGAACGCAGCAGGTCCTGGGATACGAGACCGGGCTCGGTGGCGTGATCGATCCGCTCGCGGGGAGTTGGTATGTCGAAGCTCTGACGGACCGGATCGAGCGCGAGGCGCGAGCCCTGGTTGAAGAGGTGGACCGTCTGGGCGGCGCGGCGAAGGCCATCGAGAAGGGGTTCTATCAGGAGGCCATCGCCCGGAGCGCCTACGCCCACCAGCAGGCGCAGGAGTCAGGGGCGCTCACGGTGGTCGGTGTCAACCGGTTCACCGACGATTCCGCGCCGCCCGCGATCCAGATCCCCAACTTTCCCGAGCTGGAAGCACGCCAGCGGGAGCGGCTGGCGGCCGTCCGGGCCCGCCGAGACGCAGGGGTGGTGGAGCAGGCGCTCGGCGCAGTGGCCGAGGCCGGGGCGGGGAAGGCGCCGCTGGTGGCGCCGATCATCGACGCGGTGCGCGCCCGGGCGACGTTAGGGGAGATCAGCGATCGGCTGCGGGCGGTGTGGGGGACCTTCCGACCGGCGGGCTAGGGCTAGGGCTACCAAATATACCTAGTTAT
>OEKJ01000201.1_pt1 | contig 12791 bp, 15 predicted proteins | sample 1503081 | NCBI WGS metagenome assembly OEKJ01 (sample SAMEA104379565, study PRJEB20068) | metagenome | biome: 1000743; feature: 77; material: 1998 | place: USA | collected 2012 | depth 25 m | reverse complement strand
ACGACATCCTGCTCATCAAGGGCCCGCGGGCGGTGCAGGAATACCTGCTCAACGAGGTCCAGGAGGTGTACCGCCTCCAGGGCGTGCGGATCGCGGACAAGCACATCGGCGTGATCGTGCGCCAGATGCTCCAGAAGGTGCGGGTCACCGACCCCGGCGACACCGACTTCCTGGAGGGCGAGACGGTGGATCGTCTCACGTTCCGCGACGAGAACGAGCGCACCCTCAAGCGGAAGGGCACGCCGGCGCAAGCCGAGCCCGTGCTGCTCGGCATCACCAAGGCGAGTCTCACGACGCAGTCGTTCATCTCGGCGGCGTCGTTCCAGGAGACCACGCGGGTGCTCACCGATGCGGCGATCCGCGGGGCCAAGGACGATCTCCTCGGTCTCAAGGAGAACATCATCATCGGGCACCTCATCCCGGCGGGGTCGGGCATCTACCGCTACGCCGAGATCGACATCGAGCCGCCCGAAGGGTACGAGCCGCCGCCCCCGCCGCCGGAAGGCCTCGAGGTACCGGTGGGCGCTCCGCCACAGATTCCCGTGGGGATCGCGGCGGACGAGGAATAAGGGGCCGCTCCCAGCGGCACACAGGAAGCGCCCGGGATCACTCCCGGGCGCTTTTTGCGTTCGGCGCCGCCCATCTGCACCTTTTGCGCATGTTCCCACCCTCCGGCCGCACCGGCGGCCGCGCTTTCCCGACGACTCGCCGCTCCGTCGTGGAAGCGACCCGCGACCAGGACGGCGAGGCTCGCCGGGCCGCCTTCGACGCGCTCGTCGCGGTCTACTGGCGACCCGTCTATACCCACCTCCGGATCAAGTGGCGCGCACAGCCGGCCGACGCCGAGGACCTGGCCCAGGAATTCTTTGCCCGGGCCGTGACTCGCGGGTTCTTCGACGACTACGATCCGGCGCGGGCGCGGTTCCGCACGTTCCTCCGCACGTGCGTCGACCGGTTCGCGGCCAACGCCCGTCGAAACGAGCGGCGCCTCAAGCGGGGCGGCGGCGTCACGCCACTGCCGCTCGACTTCGCCGGCGCCGAGCGTGACCTCGCGGCGCTGCGCGCCACCGCGGCTCCCGAAGCCGACGGCGACGTCTGGTTCGATCGCGAATGGGTGCGAAGCCTGTTCGCGGAGGCGGTGGACGCGCTTCGGGCCGCCTCAGCCGGCACGCCCCGCGAGATCCGGTTCCGGGTCTTCGAGCGCCACGACCTCATTCCTCCGGACGGAGCGGCGCGGCCAAGCTACAAGGCGTTGGCGGAGGAGCTGGGTCTGTCGGTGGCGCAGGTGACCAATCACCTCGCCTGGGCCCGCAAGGAACTGCGGCGTCTGGTGCTCGAGCGACTCGACCTGCTCTCGGGCAGCGATGCCGAGTTCCGGGCCGAGGCGGAGGACCTGTTCGGAGTGCGGATCCCGTGACGCTGCCGGAGCAGGTGGTCACGCATCTTCAGCACGTTCTGCGCGCCCCGGATTTCCCGGGTGACCGGTACGCGCTGCAGGAGCCGGTCGGCCAGGGCGGGATGGGCACGGTCTATCGGGCGGCGGACCGAGTGCTCGGCCGCGACGTCGCGATCAAGGTGCTCCGCGGCGATGTGGCGGACGCCGAGGCGGCGCTCAGGCTGGAGCGCGAGGCGAGAATCCTCGCGCGGCTGGAACACCCGGGCATCGTGCCGGTGCACGACGTCGGCACGCTCGCTGACGGCCGTGTCTTTTACGTCATGAAGCTGGTCCGCGGCGAGCGCCTCGCGGAGTTCGCCCGAGCGGCGCCCCGGAGCGACGTGCTGCGCGTCGTTCTCCGCGTGTGCGAGACCGTGGGATTCGCTCACGCGCACGGCGTGGTGCACCGCGACCTCAAGCCGTCGAACATCATGGTGGGCGCCTACGGCGAGGTGCTTGTGCTGGACTGGGGGATCGCGCGGGTGGTGGGGACGGGGCGAGCCGCGCGGGCGGACGGGCCGCCCGCATCCGTCACGATGGCCCCATCGCCCGTTGCGGTGCCGGCTTCCGCACCCTCAGCGCCACCTGACGACACCAGCGATCCCGTCACCGCGCCCGGGACCGTGCTGGGCACTCCGGGCTTCATGGCGCCGGAGCAGGCCCAGGGCCAGCCCGGCCTCGCGGATGCCCGCACCGACGTGTTCGGACTCGGTGCGATTCTCAGGGCCGTGATCGTGGGCGAAGCAGCCGGCCGGGACGTCCCCCGCCCGCTGACAGCGATCTGGGCTCGGGCCCTCTCGCCCGACGCCGCGTCCCGCTATGCCTCGGCCGCCGACCTCGCGGCCGACCTCACCCGGTTTCTGGATGCCCAGCCCGTCAGCGCCTATCGTGAGACGCTGGGCGAGCGCACCGGGCGGGTCTTCCGGAAGTATCAGACTGCGATCATCCTCGTGCTCACCTACCTGGCGGTCCGGCTCCTGTTCCTGGCGATGCGGGGGCTCTAAAGGACCTGCCGGGGACGGGTAATGGTATCTCAGAAGCTCCGCTCTCCCTCACCTGGAGGTCGTCGGTGAACAAGCCCGTACTCGGCCTGCTGCTCGGCGGCGCGCTCGGCGCGCTGGACGGGCTCTCGGCCCTCGTCTCAGCTCCGGAAGTGAAGCCGGAGATCATGGGGATCGTCATCGGCTCGATGGGCAAGGGTCTCGTGGCCGGCGTCTTGACCGGCGTCGTCGCCCGGAAGGTGAACAATCTGGCCATCGGGATCGTCGCCGGCGTGGTGATCGCCGCGCTGCTCGCCCTGCCGTTCGCGCTGAATACGGATCCCACCACCGGCCACCGGTACTTCTGGGAGATCATGATCCCAGGATCGATCGTCGGCTTGATCGTAGGGTACGCGACCCAGAAGTTCGGTCACCCCGTCCCGCAGCGGTCCTGACCGTCGTCCACTCACCTCATCGTCGAGGCAGCCAGACCATGCCGCGTCCCATTCATTTCGAGATCCCCGCCGACAATCCCGAGCGGGCCATCAGCTTCTATCAGCGGGTCTTCGGTTGGCAGTTCCAGAAATGGGAAGGGCCGATGCCGTACTGGCTCGTGACGACGGGCGACGGTACCCCGGGGATCAACGGCGGCCTTCTCCCTCGCGCGCACCCGGGGCAGGGCACGGTGAACACGATCGACGTGGCCTCGTGCGACGAGTACGTCCGCAAGGTGGAAACGGCCGGCGGCAAGGTGGCCGCGCCGAAGATGGCGATTCCGGGAGTCGGCTGGCTCGCCTACTGCATCGATCCGGATGGGAACACGTTCGGGATCATGCAGAACGACCCCAAGGCTCACTGACCGGACTACTTCCAGCGAAAGAGCCAGAGCGCGAGAGGAAAGCTCAGGACCAGCCAGGCCGTGATCACGAGCAGCTCGGGGATGATGCTGCCGACCCCGGCGCCACGCAGGACCGTGGCACGAAGCGCGTCGATCACGGCCGTGAGCGGTAGGAGACGGATGAGGGGCTGCATGGCGTCGGGAAACCGGGACGCGGAAAAGAACACGCCGGAGAAGATCCACATCGGCAGCATGACCAGGTTGGTGATGCCCGAGACGCCCTCGACCGTTTGGACCCGCGAGGAGATCAGCAGGCCGAGGGAGGTAAAGGCCAGCGCCGACAGCACCGAAATGAGCGCGAGCGTTCCGACCGATGCGCGGAACGGCACGCCGAAGACGAGCACGGCAAACCCCAGCAGCGTGCCGACCTCGATGACCAGCAGACTCAGACGCGACAGCACAAACGACGCGAGGTACTCCGCCCGCGACATGGGCGTGGCGATGAGCCGCTTGAGCAGCCGCTTGCGCCGCGCGTCCACGATCGCGAACCCCACGCTCCAGATCCCGCTGCCCATCAAGTTCATTCCCAGGAGACCCGGCACCACGAAGTCGATGTAACGGGCGCCGGGCTCGGTCACCCGCTCGTCCCGGGCGGACACCGGATCGCCTCGGCCCGCGGCGCGCTGGAGCGCATCATCCACCAGCAGCCGGGCGGCGCGGCTCTCGGGGCGCGTGTCGTCGTAGCGGTACTCCACTGTGCGGTCCGGCCAGTGATCGCTCACCACGACGAGAGCCGCGCTGCCGGTCCGGAGCGAGTCGGCGGCGGCGTGAGGCGAGAGCAGCTTTACGGTGAGGTCGGGGCTCCGACGCAGCGCGTCGGCCACCGACGCCGCGGCCGGGCCGACGTCCGCCACCGCCACGACCGTCCGGTCTGCCGGACGGCTCCGGAAGGCCAGGCCGAGTCCCGCGGCCAGCAGGATGGGAAAGGCGAACACCCAGAAAACCGCTTCCGGCTCCCGCAGGAATTCGCGAAAGCGGACCAGCGTGAGCTGGAACAGCGAGCGATCGGTCCAGCGCGGTCCGTCAGTCATCGCGCAGGTATCTCCCCGTGAGCGAGACGAACACGTCCTCGAGGGTCGGCGAATGCGTCCGCAGCTCGGTGAGGGGAGCGCCTTCGCTCCGGAGCAGCTGCAGGAGCGCCGGCATCGCCCGGTGCAGCTCGGTCACGTGGAGCCGGTAGACACCATCCCGCCGGTCGGCACCGCGCACGCCGTCGAGCGCGCCGAGGAGGTTGGCGTTCACGGTTCCGTCGCCCACGGCAAACTCGAGCACGTGCTCCGAGCCAAGCGAGTCGATCAGCTCCCTCGGCGTCCCTTCCGAGATCACGCGGCCGTGGTCCACGATGGCGACCCGGTCACAGAGGCGCTCGGCCTCCTCCATGTAGTGGGTCGTGAGCAGGATCGAGCGACCCTCCGAGCGCAGCCGTTCGATCAGCTCCCAGAGCTGCCGCCGCGCCTGCGGGTCGAGCCCGGTCGTGGGCTCGTCGAGAAACAGCAGCTCCGGGTCGCCCACGAGCGCGCAGGCGAGCGCGAGGCGTTGCTTCTGCCCGCCCGAGAGCTTCCCCACCCGGGCGCCGACCTTCTCCTGCAGCTGGACCATGTCGATGACCGCGTCGGGCGCGGCGCCCCGGCGATAGAAGCTCCGGAACAGATGCAGCGTCTCCGCCACCGTGAGCTTGTCCGAGAACTGGGTTTCCTGGAGAGAGATGCCGAGCCGCTCACGTAGCCCACGGTCATCTTCGCCCCAGCGGCGGCCGAGGACGATCACGTCGCCCGCGTCGGGGGTCGACAGGCCTTCGCAGATCTCGATGGTGCTGGTCTTGCCGGCCCCGTTCGGGCCGAGGAGGCCGAAGCACTCGCCCCCGCGGACCTCGAGGTCGAGTCCATCCACGGCGACCACGTCGCCAAAGGTCTTGCGGAGCCCGCGCACGAGCAGGGGAGGGGCGGTCATGGGAGAATCGTAATATCCCCCCGGTCCCAACCCGGGATAGATTTGCCGCATGAACATCCTCGGGCATGGGATCGACCTCGTGGAGATCGAGCGGATCCGCGCGGCGCTGGAACGACACGGCGACCGGTTCGCGAACCGGATCTTCACCGAGGGCGAGCAAGCCCAGGCGGGAAACGGGCCGCTGCGGGTTCAGTTCTTTGCGGGGCGGTTCGCGGCAAAGGAGGCGGTCATGAAGGCCCTCGGGACCGGGTGGGCCCGGGGGGTGTCCTGGACGGACATCGACGTCCGGCGGCTGCCGTCGGGGAAGCCGGAGATCAGCGTCCGCGGCAAGTGCAGGGAGATCGCGGATGCGCTCGGCGTGGGGCGATGGGACGTCAGCATCAGCCACACCGCAGGCCACGCTGCGGCGAGTGTGGTCGCGGTGGGCGGGCGCGACCCCGAAGGGAGTTAGCGGCCCGCCGCCGGCAGGATCCGAAGCGCCACCGACGCCGTCACGAAGGGCCGCGGGCCGTCGGTCGGCAGCTCGCCGGTCACGACGTAGTCCCCCGGCGGCACCCGGCGGCCCGCCTTCGTCGTCTGCTTCCAGGTGTCCTTGAACTCGAGCGTCTCACCCGGTGCGAGGGTCCGCACCTGCAGGACCATCGTGATGACGGCACCTGCCAGGCGGTGCCAAACGATCGTGCCGTCGGTCTGCGCGACGACCAGATCGAACGCGACCGGCCGCCCGCGTAGATAGAGAGTAAGCGGCCGGCTTGTGGGGTTGGTGACGCGGAGCGTCATGGGGACGGGCGCGCCGACCGTCACCTCGCTCGGCGCCTCGAGGCTGACGGTCGGCGAATCGACGGACGCCGGCGTCACGGGCGCGCGACCATGCGGGTCTGATGCGGCCGGGCCGCGCGTCCCGAGAAGCGAAAGGCCAAGGACGGCGACGGCAATCAGGGGCCGACCACCCTGAGATCCCCCAGCTCGCTTTGGACGTTCTTGAGCGGACTGAAGGCGATAAGCGTCCCTTCGGCGTTGCCGCCCCAGAGAATGCCCCCGAGCTGCGCGGTCTGGTCGCCGTTCGGAAGAAGGAAGACCGGCGACCCGCTGTCACCTGCGCCCACGATGACAGGGCTCCCCGGCGCGTCGCTCCCGGCCAGGGTCTGGCAGAGCTGAGTGATCGCGGTGCCGTCCACGTTCACGTTCACGCACGTCGCCGTCACCGGCGCGCTCGTCCACCCGGTGGTCCGGCCGACCTTGTTCACCGTTCCGCCAACCGTAAAGTGATCGCTCCCGTATTCCGGTGCCGTGGTGCTGATCGCGAAGCTCCCCGTGATGTCGGTGGCGAGGGAATTCACCTTGCTCGTCATCGCGATTGTCCCGAGAGCCACGTCGCTCCGGGGAATGCTGTACGCGGCCCGGGCCGCGTCACTGTAGCGGCACACCCGCCGCCGGGGACACTTGCCGCGGCGGCTCGTGAAGTACACCGGGTCGTCCACTTCCGTGCCGATCGTGTTATCGCTCCCGCTGAAATCGAGCCAGGTATGCTGGTAGTAGATCGTTCCCTCGGTGCCCCCCTGCGCCCAGGTGCAGTGCGAGGCTGTCACGAAGGACAACTGGCTGGTGGCCACGTGCACGGCGTTGAATCCTAGAGAGCAGATGCCGAGGATGAAGTCGATCTGGGCGCCCGCGGGAACCGGGCGGATCCGATCCTGAAGCGTGAGCAGTGGGCGGATGGGCGAAGCCTGCTCCACGATCACTGCGCCCGCGGGGATCCCGAGTGCCGCGACGGCCCGCCGCACCTGCGCGTCAGCCGCGTCATTGGAGACGCCGATCCGGAGCCGATTGGTGGCCTCGTCCAGGTCAGCGAAGACCGCGCCGGGCACCGACAGCGCTTCGGGGGAGGCCTGATCGAACCAGCCCTCGAGCCGGGCGTAGTCGAAGTCGGCATGCAGCACCCGGAGTCGGGATGCATCGATCCCGCGCGCTGCGAAGAACGGCGCCAAGGCCCGCTGGGCCGCCCCTCGGTCACCGGCGTCGGCCAGATAGACGGTCGGGGCACCCTCACGATCGAGGAAAAAGCCGCCGAACCCGCGCACGCCGCGCGCGAGCGCGACCGGATCGTCGGCCGACGCCTGCTGTGCGGCCGGTTGCTGCGTGGGATTGACCTGGGGTTGAGAGGGACCGGTGCGGTTGGAGACGTCGGAGCAGGCGCCAACCGCCGCAAGAATACCCCCAGCGAGCAGAGCGCGGGCGGCGACGTGCGGGCGAGTCATACGGACCTCTCGGACGATTGTCGGCGTGAGGCCGGCCGGGCGGACGGCCCCTTCTACCATATGGGTCGGTCCCGCAACCCGCCAGAATGCAGGATCTTGCACGGTGGCTCGGCTACCGGACCAGGCCGGCATAGGTGAAAAACAGTCACGGGCGGCCCGTCCGACTGCCGGACGAACCGCCCGCAAAGGTTACCGGGTCAAGTACGGGCCGACCCGCCCGCGCTCACTGCACCGTAAGAGTGCCTAGCTCGGTCTCCACGTTGGTCATCGGGCTGTAGACGAACTGGGTGCCGGCCCCGTTGCCGCCCCACAGAACCCCGAGCAGCCGCGCGGTGCCATCGGTGTTGATCAAGAAGACGTCCGAGCCGCTGTCACCCGCGCCCACGCCCGCCGATACGAACGTCTGACAGAGCTGCACGATGTTCGATCCCGACACTCCGGTGTTCACGCAGGTGTTGGTCACCAGACCCTGCGTCCAGCCGGTGGTCCGGCCCACCTTGTTGACCGTATTTCCAACGACCGCCGCGGGGCTCTTGCCGTTGATGCTGAACGTACCGGTGATCGTGAGCGAGCCGTTGTTGGGCCCGCTCGTCCGCGCGATTCCGCCAAGCGTGAAAGTGATGCCGCTCGCGTAGGCGGCCCGTGAGGCGTCGCTCAGGCGGCACCTCTTCCCGCCCGGGCAGCCGGGGAGGACCTTCCGGGTGTACACCGGGTCATCCACCTCCGTCGCGATCTGGACCGGATCCACGCTTTGGAGTGGCTGCCAGTACGGGGTATTCTCGACTCCGCCCTGGGTGTTGGTGCAGTGCGACGCCGTGACGAACGAGTTCTGGCCGTTCTTCACGGCATTGAAGCCGATGCTGCAGAGGAAGCCGGGGAAGTTGATTTGCAGCCCAGCGACGATCGGCCGGACGCGCTGTTGCAGCGTGGCGACCTGCTGGATCGGGTCGGTCTCCTGGACGACGACGGCCGAGGCCGGAATGCCGAGGCGCGCCGCCGCCGCGCGGGCTTGGCCGCCGGCCGCACCGCGCTCCACTCCGATCCGGACCCGGTTGCTCGCTTCGTCCGCGTCCACGAACACTGCGCCGGCCACACCGAGCACCTGCTCACTGGCCTGGATCTGCCACTGCTCGAGGTCAGCCCAGTCGAAGTCGCCCTTGAGCACGCGGAGCGCGGAGGGATCGAGCCCCTGTGAATGAAGCCAGCCGGCGAGCGCGCGCTCCGCGTCACCGCGTTGCGCCGCCTCCTTCAGGTAGATCGTCGGCGTGCCCTGCGCATCGAAGAAGAACCCGCCGAACCCGCGGACGCCGCGGGCGAGCCCGTTGGGACCGGCCTCGGGCTGCTGGGCGGTCCTGAGGTCCGGCGCCGAGGGAGATTGATTCGTCGGGGGATTGGGCTGGGTGGTGTCGGAGCAGGCGCTGGCCAGGATCGCCGTGCCGGCCATCCACGCAACGAGATTGATGCGATTTCGCAACATGCCGACCTCTCGGACCAGTGGTGTTGGAGGTTTTTCGAAGGTTTTTGGGGGGCGGCTTGGTTTGGCCCCCTGTAGTGTGTATGTCGGGGGTCAGAGCCGGCAAGCCGCGGGCCGCGGTTAAGGATCGGCAGCGGGGGCCGTGCTTGACCATCTCCAAAGCGGCCGTTACTCTTCCAAGTCTGTCCCAAAACCGGCCTTGAGACCAGGAGCAGCCCAGCAGGTTATGCCGACCATCAGTCAGCTCATCCGGCAGGGCCGGAGCGACGTCGAAGCGAAAGACAAGGCACCCGCGCTCAAGGGGAATCCCCAGAAGCGTGGGGTGTGCACGCGCGTGTACACCACGACCCCGAAGAAGCCGAACTCCGCCCTCCGCAAGGTGGCGCGCGTGCGGCTCACCAACGGGTTCGAGGTCACCGCGTACATCCCGGGCGAGGGGCACAATCTCCAGGAGCACTCGATCGTGCTCATTCGCGGCGGTCGCGTGAAGGATCTCCCGGGCGTGCGCTATCACATCGTGCGCGGCACGCTGGACGCAGCGGGCGTCAACGACCGGCGCCAGGGTCGCTCCAAGTACGGGGCCAAGCGGCCGAAGGCCGCCGGTGCCAAGGGAGGCGCCAAGTGAGCCGGCGCTCCAAGTCCGTCAAGCGGCCCGTCCCGCCCGATCCGCGCTACGACAGCCAGACGGTCTCCAAGTTCGTGAACAACCTGATGTATCAGGGCAAGAAGAGTCAGTCCGAGGGCATCTTCTACAAGGCGATGGATCTGATCGAAGAGCGCACCGGCCAGCCGGGCGTCGCGGTGTTCAAGCAGGCCGTGAACAACGCCAAGCCGACGCTGGAGGTGAAGAGCCGGCGCGTGGGCGGCGCCTCGCTCCAAGTGCCCGTCGAGGTCCGGCCGGACCGACGCACCGCGCTGGCCATGCGGTGGCTGATCCAGTTCTCCCGGGCCCGCACGGAAAAGACGATGGCTGAACGGCTTGCCGCCGAGCTGATTCTCGCGTCCAAGGGCGAGGGGAACACCATCAAGAAGAAGGAAGACACGCACCGGATGGCCGAGGCCAACCGGGCGTTTGCTCACTACCGCTGGTAGGCCGGCCGTCGCGGGCTGAGCCTTAAGCCCAAGGCAGGTCGAGGGTTGACATCGGGGCCCCGCCAGATAAATTTGCAGGGCTCCGGCTTTTTCGGGGCGAAACATCGGCTCACGTGACGCCGGCACTTTCCCGGCGCCACCTCTGGTCCTCTGACGACAACGCGTGGGGCCCCTCGGGGGTCCTCATCCAGGGCACTCCGCCCGGATGCGCGCGGAGCGATACCACCGGAAGCGCCCGTCAGACGGGCGCGGGCCGGGTCGGTCGCCCCGCTTTTTCGCTGGCATTGTAGGAACGGCTTCATGGCGCGTGCAACGACGCTCGATCGCTATCGCAACATCGGCATCATGGCCCACATCGATGCCGGGAAGACGACTACGACCGAGCGCATCCTCTACTACACCGGCAAGAACTACAAGATCGGTGAGGTCCACGAGGGCGCCGCCACCATGGACTGGATGGAGCAGGAGCAGGAGCGCGGGATCACGATCACGTCGGCCGCGACGACCTGCTTCTGGACCCGCCACGACACCCCGTACCGGATCAACATCATCGACACGCCCGGCCACGTGGACTTCACCGTGGAGGTGGAGCGGTCGCTGCGGGTGCTCGACGGGGCGGTGACGCTGCTGGACTCGGTCGCGGGTGTGGAGCCCCAGACCGAGACCGTCTGGCGCCAGGCCGACCGGTACGGCGTGCCGCGGATGATTTTCGCGAACAAGATGGATCGGGTGGGCGCGGACTTCGACCGCTGCCTCTCGATGATCCGCGATCGCCTGACGAAAAAGGCCTATCCGCTCCAGCTCCCCGTGGGCTCCGGCGAGCTGTTCACGGGGCACATCGACCTGCTGCGGCGGGTGGAGATCGTCTTCGACGACGAGACGCTCGGCAAGACCTTCACCGAAATGCCGGTTCCCGAATCGCTGCGGGAGAAGGTGGAGCAGGCGCGGCACGAGCTGGTCGAGGCCGCGGTGGAGCACGAAGACGACCTGCTCGAGAAGTACCTGGGTGGGGCCGAGCTCACGGTGGAGGAGATCAGCCGGGCCATCCGGAACGCCACCATCCGGCACGGGTTCGTGCCGGTGTTCTGCGGCGCGTCGTTCAAGAACAAGGGCGTGCAGGCGTTGCTCGACGGCGTGATCGACTTTCTGCCGAGCCCGGTGGACATCCCACCGGTGCAGGGGCACCTGCCGCTGCACGACGACACGCACGTCGAGCGCTGCGCCTCGGACGCGGAGCCGTTCTCCGCGCTGGCGTTCAAGATCATGACCGACCCGTACGTGGGCCGGCTGACGTACTTCCGGGTGTACTCGGGGTCGCTCAAGGCCGGGAGCTACGTCTACAACAGCACCAAGGACAAGCGGGAGCGGATCGGCCGGCTGCTCCAGATGCACGCGAACAAGCGGGAGGAGATCGAGGAAGTCCTCGCCGGCGACATCGCCGCGGCCATCGGGTTGAAGGAAACCCGCACCGGGGACACGCTCTCCAACGAAGACAAGCCGGTCATTCTCGAGGCGATGAAGTTCCCGAATCCGGTCATCGACGTCGCCATCGAGCCCAAGACCAAGGCGGACCAGGACAAGCTGGCCATCGCGATGCAGAAGCTGGCGGAGGAGGATCCCACGTTCCGGATCCGCTCCGACCAGGAGACGGGGCAGACGATCATCGCCGGCATGGGCGAGCTGCACCTCGAGATCATCGTCGAGCGGATGAAGCGGGAGTTCAAGGTGGAGGCCAACGTCGGCCGGCCTCAGGTGGCCTACCGCGAGACCATCCGGAAGAAGGTCAAGGACGTTGAGGGCAAGTTCATCCGGCAGTCGGGCGGGAAGGGCCAGTACGGCCACGTGGTCATCGATCTGGAGCCGGCGCCCCAGGGCTCCGGGTTCCTGTTTGAGGACAAGATCGTCGGCGGCGTGATTCCCCGCGAGTTCATCAAGCCGGTGGAAGCGGGCATCCGGGAGGCGCTCGAGGGCGGCGTGCTGGCCGGACATCCGCTGGTCGACGTGAAGGCCTCCCTGGTCTTCGGCAGTTACCACGACGTCGACAGCTCGGAAATGGCCTTCAAGATCGCGGGCTCGATGGCGGTGAAGGAAGCGGCGCGCATGGCGCATCCGGTGCTGCTCGAGCCCATCATGGAAGTAGAGGTCGTGACGCCGGCGGATTTCCTCGGCGACGTGATCGGCGACCTCTCCAGCCGCCGAGGCAAGATCGGTGGCATGACCCAACGGGGCGACGCGCAGGTCGTGGCCGCGGATGTTCCGCTGGGCGAGATGTTCGGGTACTCCACTCAGCTCCGCAGCATGACGCAGGGCCGGGCCGTCTACTCGATGCAGTTCGATCACTACGAGGAAGTACCGAAGAACATCGCGGACGCGATCATTTCGAAACAGCAGAGCTGAGACCCAAGGGAGCATCGGACAATGGCCAAGGCCAAATTCGAGCGCAAGAAGCCCCACGTGAACGTGGGCACCATCGGACACGTGGACCATGGGAAGACGACGTTGACGGCGGCCCTCACGAAGGTGTCGGCCGAGAAGGGGTGGGGCACGAAGTACGTGTCGTACGACGAGGTGGCCAAGGCCTCCGAGGCCCAGGGTCGGCGGGATGCGAGCAAGATCCTCACTATCGCGACCAGCCACGTCGAGTATGAGACGAGCAAGCGGCACTACGCGCACGTGGACTGCCCGGGCCACGCCGACTACGTGA
>OEKJ01000238.1_pt3 | contig 12878 bp, 12 predicted proteins | sample 1503081 | NCBI WGS metagenome assembly OEKJ01 (sample SAMEA104379565, study PRJEB20068) | metagenome | biome: 1000743; feature: 77; material: 1998 | place: USA | collected 2012 | depth 25 m | reverse complement strand
GGCGGGGCGTCGTCCCGCCAGTAGGTTAGGACCGCTCCGGTGGCGGCGAATCACCCAGCCCGGGACGGCGGCCGAAGAACTCGCTCGTCCGGCCGCGGTCCTCAGACGCCGCATACCTGCGGCAGGAGGCGACAATGGCTTCGGATCTGATCCGGACGGCGTACCGGCGTACCTGGTGGGCGCTGGTGCTCCGCGGCCTTCTCGCAGTCGCGGTCGGGCTACTCATCATCGCGCGCCCGCTGGACTCGATCGCGTCCTTCGCCCTGGTCATCGCGCTCTGGTCGATGTTCGTCGGGATCGTCCAGGTGGTTCGCGCCTTCGAGCTGCGCACAGTGGTCGACCAATGGTGGGTGCTGCTGCTCAGCGGGCTCATCAGCGCGGCCTTCGGGGTGGCGGCGCTCTTCTACTACCCCGGTCTCTCGCTTGCCTTCGCGGTCGTCTGGACCACATGGTGGCTCATTCTCACCGGCGCGATCGCCGTGGGCGCCGCGGTCTGGGAGCGCAAGGTGGGGCTCTCCTGGGGCTGGTCGCTGGGCTTCGGCATCCTGTCCATCGCCGCCGGTGCGCTCGCGATCATGAATCCCCCCGCCACGCTGGCGGCGATCATGGGCCTCATCGCGGCTTTTGCCCTCATCAGCGGCGTCGTGCTTCTGATCGGCGCCTTCAGGCTGTCGGCCGCGAAGGCCGCGATCACCGAAGCGCTCGGCGCTCGGTGAGCCACTGGCCTGCCTGACGGCGATGCGCGATCCAGGAGGGTTGTGATGAGCGTGATTCCGCTGACCGATGCATCACGGCGGCCAGGGCGGTTCCCGACCGTCACGGCCCTCATCATCCTCGTGAACGCCTTGGTGTTTGCGGCCGAGCTGGTGGGGGGAGACGCGTTCGTCACCCGGTGGTCGCTGGTTCCCTCCGACATCGTGGCCGGCCATCACTGGATCACGATCCTCACGGCGATGTTCATGCACGGGAGCTGGTCGCACATCCTGGGGAACATGGTCTTTCTGTGGGCCTTCGGTCCCGAGATCGAAGACCTGATGAATCCGCCGCGATACCTGGTCTTCTACCTTCTGGGCGGGCTGGCGGCTAGTCTGGCGCAGATTGCGGCCGGCCCGGGCTCCACCGTTCCCAATCTGGGGGCCAGCGGCGCGATCGCGGCGGTCATGGGTGCATTCCTGGTCACCTACCCCCGAGACCGGATCCGCTCGCTCCTGATCATCTTCGTGTTCGTGCGGGTCACGTACGTGCCGGCCGCGCTCCTGATCGGCGTGTGGTTCCTGATCCAGTTCGTGAACCTCGGCGCGGTGGCGAGCGCGCCGCCGGGCGGCGGCGTGGCGTACGCGGCCCACGTCGGCGGCTTCATCTTCGGGGCCGTGACGGCGCGTCTCTTCGAAGACCCCCGACGGGTCGCCGAGCTACGAGCGAGCACCTGACGACTCCGTCGCCGCGCTCAAGCCCTCGACCAACGCCGCACCCGCCACCCTCGCCTGCCGCTCGGCCTCGCTGACCGAGACGCCGAGGAAGCTCAGCCGCTGATCGATTAGCAGCGTCGTAAGCCCGTGCACCAGCGACCAGGCCGCGAGGCCCTGGTCACGCACGGACCCTCGACGCACCTCACCCGCCGCCTGGCCCCGCTCCAGCGCGCCGGTCAGCTCCGCGAACGTCGCGTTGCCAGCCTGCTCGAGCACCGGGTAGCGCTCCTTCTCCCCCAGCTCCGGCCCGAACATCAGACGATAGTGCCCGGGGTGCTCGACCCCGAACCGCACGTACGCCGCGGCGATGCCGACCAGCGCCTGCCGCGCCGAGCGCGGGTGCCGGCGGCAGGCCTGCGCCATCGCCTGCCGCAGCGCCTGGAAGCCGAGGGCCGCCACCTCGGCGAGGAGCTCGGCCTTGTCTTGGAAGTGGTTGTAAGGCGCCGCGTGGCTCACACCCGCCCGGCGCGCGACCTCCCGCAGCGTGAAGTTCCACGCCCCCTCTTCGGTGACCATGGCCACGGCCGTGTCGATCAGCGCCCGCCGCAGGTCGCCGTGGTGATACGGCTGCGCAGGTGCCGGATTGGACGATTTGGGCTTGGGCATGACGCGCACCGCCTGGCCAATATTGACACCGGAAACATTCCGACTGATGTTTACGTTGTAAAGATAACCGCCGATTGGCGGCTGGTACAAGGAACCATCAGGACAACTCGAAAGCGAGGGTACCCCCATGTTCGCGCAACCTCTCTCTCCCTCCCCTCGGGCCCTGCTCGGGGCCGGTCTCCTCGGCCTCGCAGCCCTCGGGGCGCTGCTCGGAACGGTTGCGCCGGGCGCGCAGCGCCGGCTCGTGCTGGCGCGCTAGGGCGCAGGCCGGCCGCCTCTCTCCGGTCGGTACACGGTGTCGATACAGGAATGGAGGTAACAACATGCCGCGCACTGGAAACCTCACGCTCGCCGAGTGGATTCTCATCTGGCAGCGTGACATCGCCAGGCAGACCCGATGGTAGTCGGCATCGCTGCCAGAGCGGTCCCGGCCCTCGCGCTGATCCTCCTCGGCGCGAGCTGGCCGGCCGCGGCCCAGCAGAACCCCCTCGATGCCCTGGTGCACGAGGGACTCGAGCAGAACCTCGGCCTCACCCAGGAACGGCTGGTGACCGACGAGCGGAGCCTCGACGTGACCCGCGCCCGGGCGCTCTTCCTCCCCACCGCGGGCGTCGACGCACGCTACTCGGCACTGAGCGGCGTGCTCGACATCGGCGACCTGGTCAACCCCGCGTATCGGGCGCTCAACCAGCTCACCGGAACCAATGCGTTTCCTACCGATCTCAGTATCACGCAGCCGTTCAAGCAGGACATGCGGGTGCGGGTGACGCAGCCGCTGTTCGACGCGTCGATTCTGGCGAACTACTCCCTCGCACGGAGCCTGCGCGAGATCCAGCACGGCAGGCTGGGCGCTGCGGCGCGCGACCTCGCGGAAGGGATCGAGCTGGGCTACCTGCAATTCGCCAGCGCCCGACAGGTAGCGGCGCTCTACGGCTCGACGCTGGAGGTGCTCCGGGAGAATCTCCGCGTCAGCGAGCGCCTGGTGGCGGCGGGCTCGGCCACGCCGGACGCGGTGTCGCGCGCCCGGGCGGACCTGAGTGAAACCACGCAGCGGCTGGCCGAAGCCGACCAGCAACGGGACGCGGCTGGCCGAGCCCTCAACCAGCTGCTCCACCGGGCGCTCGACCGCCCGGTGGAGGTGATTCCCGATTCGGCCCTCGCGTTTCCCCTCGCCCCGACTCTCGACGAGGCGCTCGCCCGGGCGCACGACGCCCGCGACGAGCTGCGGGAGGCGGACTTCGGCATTCGTGCCGCGCGGGCGCAGACCCGGCTGGCGGAAGCGTCGTTCCTCCCGAGCGTGGCGCTCGCTGTGGACTACGGGTTCCAAGGGGACCGGCTCCGCTTCAGCGGCGCCAACGACTTCACGGCCGTCTCGGTGGTGGTCCAGTGGAACCTCTTCAACGGCGGCCGGGACGCGGCGCGCCGGAGGCAGGGTCGGCTGGAGACCGAGCGCGCGCAGGTCGCCCGGGAGGATCTCGAGACCCGGATCGCGCTCCAGGTTCGCCAGGCGTATGACGCGGCCGTCGTGGCCCGGGAGGCGATTCCCACCGCTGGAGCACGGCTCGAAGCCGCAGCGCGGACATTCGAGCTGGTCCGTCGACGCTACGACGAAGGCCTCGCCCCGCACCTGGAGTTCACTCAGGCCCGGGCCGACTTCACGAACGCCGGCCTCAACCAGATCCTGACTCGCTACACCTACGCCGCTCGCTACGTCGAGCTCGAACGAGTCGCGGCGTTACGCACGATCGAGCCGTAACCGGAGGAGCAGATCCATGTTGACGACACCTGGGATGGGGCGGGCCGCGGCCGCCGTGCTCGTGCTTGCGGCGGCGGCCTGCACCGGCCCGGCCGCGGAGACGCGGTCTCCGGGCGCCACGCCCGCGGCGCGTGCGGTGCGGGTTGCCGCGATCGCCGACAGCGCGCTGACCCAACCCGTCACCGGCACCGGGACCCTCGGGGCCAAGGACGAGCTGGCCCTCGGCTTCAAGGTGGGCGGGGTCATCGCCCGCGTGCTGGTGGACCCGGGTGACCGGGTGCATCCGGGTCAGGTGCTCGCGACGCTGGAGCAGCGGGAGATCGACGCCGCCGTCGCCAAGGCGAGGAGCGCGGAGGAGAAGGCGGCGCGGGACGTGGCGCGCTTCGAGCGCCTCTATGCCGACAGCGTGATCACCCGGGTGCAGCTGCAGGACGCGCGCACCGGGTTGACCGCGGCGGCGGCAGACCTCGACGCGGCCACGTTCAACCAACGGTACGCGACCATCCTCGCGCCGGCCGCGGCCACGGTGCTGGCGCGCAAGGCGAACGCCGGCGAGCTGGTGTCGCCGGGAGCCCCCGTGCTCACGCTCGCCAGCGCGGCCCGAGGCGTGGTCCTGCGCGTGGGGCTGCCGGACCGCGACGTCGTCCGGATCGAGCCAGGCAACCCGGCGGTCGTCCGCTTCGACGCGTATCCCGGAAAGGACTTCGAAGGCACAGTGAGCGAGATCGCCGCGGCCGCCTCGCCGGGCACGGGCACCTACCCGGTCGAGATCGCGCTCCGAGGCGCCGGCACGCTGCCCAACGGGCTGGTGGGTCGGGTCGAGATCAGCCCGGCGACCGCCCACACGCTAAGCCTGGTCCCCATTGAAGCAATCGTCGAAGCGGACGGCGAGCGCGGCATGGTCTATGTGCTGGCACGCGACGCGCGATCCGCCGAGCGGCGCGACGTGACGATCGGATTCACCGACGGCCGGCGCGTCGGCATCACGACGGGCCTGCGCGGCGCGCGGGCGGTCGTGACCGACGGCGCCGCCTATCTCAACGACGGCGACCCGGTGCGGGTGCTGCCATGAGAATCTCCGATTTCAGCGTCAAGAATTACCAGTTCACCGTCGTCGTCTTCCTGATGGCCGCGGCGCTGGGCGCGTCATCGTGGCTATCGATCCCTCGATCCGAGGATCCCACTTTCCCCGTGCCGATCTCGACGGTGGTGGCGGTTTATCCAGGCGCCAATCCCGCCGATATCGAGCGCCTGGTCGTGAAGAAGATCGAGGACCGGGTGGCCGAGCTGGACGAGCTCAAGAGCATCAAGTCCCGGATCGAAGACGGGCTGGCGACGATCCGGGTCGAGTTTCAGGCCCACAGCGACGCGGACAAGAAGTACGACGAGGTGCTGCGGGAGGTGAACTCCCTCCGCGGATCATTGCCGGCCGAGCTCACGCTGCTCGAGGTGAGGAAGAGCAGCCCGCTCGACGTGAACATCGCGCAGCTGGCCCTGGTCTCCGAGCTCGCCTCCTACCGGACCCTGGACTCGCTGGCCGAGCAGCTCGAGGACCGGATCGAAACGGTGTCCGGCGTGCGTCGGGCGGAGCGGTGGGCGGCACCGGCGCGTGAGGTCCGCGTGTCGCTGGACCTCGGCCGGCTCGCGCAGCTCGGGCTCAGGCCGGGCCAGGTGCTCCAGGCCATCGGCAGCGAGAGCACGGACATCCCGGGCGGGAGCGTGGACGCCGGGCTGCGTCGCTTCGATGTGAAGACCGGCGGCAGCTACGCCACGATCGACGAGGTACGACGCACCGTGGTAGGTGGGGCGCGCGCCGGCCTGGTGCGCGTGTCCGATGTCGCTCAGGTCGACTGGAGCTACGCCGATCCCACATATATCGGCCGCTACAACGGGCACCGTGCGGTCTTCGTGACCGCCACCCAGCAGGACGGACAGAACATCGAGCGGGTCCGGAACGGCATCTGGAAGGAGCTCGACACGTTCGAGCGCACGCTGCCGCCGACGGTCAAGCTCGCCCGGGGGTTCGACCAGGCCAGCCAGGTGTCGCACCGGCTGAGCCGGCTGGCGACCGACTTCGCCATCGCGATCGGCCTCGTCCTGGTGACGCTGCTTCCGCTGGGGCTCCGAGCGTCCCTGATCGTGATGATCTCGATTCCGCTGTCGCTCGCAGTGGGGGTGACGCTGCTCGACCTGACCGGGTTTAGCATCAACCAGCTCTCGATCGTGGGCTTCGTGATCGCGCTCGGCCTGCTGGTGGACGACTCGATCGTGGTCGCCGAGAACATCACCCGGTTCCTGCGTGAGGGGCATTCGCGGCGCGACGCCGCCGTACTCGCCACGAAGCAGATCTCGGTCGCTATTCTGGGCTGCACCGCCACGCTCATCCTCGCGTTCGTCCCGTTGCTCGTGCTTCCGGGATTGGCCGGGAAGTACATCCGCTCGCTCCCGATCACGGTGGTCTACACGGTCGCGGCGTCCTTGCTGGTGTCGCTCACGATCATTCCGTGGCTGGCCAGCCTCATCCTCAAGGACCACTCGGGAGAAAGCCGGGTGCTCCGGGCGTTCACGCGCGGAATCCACCGGACCTACGCCCCCCTGCTCCACCTGGCCCTGGCCTACCCGCGGCGCACGCTCCTCGCGGCAGGCGCGCTGGTCGCGGCGAGCGTGGCGGTGGTGCCGGCCGTAGGCTTCTCGCTCTTCCCCAAGGCCGAGACGCCGCGGTTCGAGGTGGACATCCGCACGCCGAACGGGAGCAGCCTGGACGCGACCGACCGGGCCGCCCGCTTTGCGGAGCGCGTGCTATTCGCCCGTGCCGAAGTAAAGGCGGTCTTCACCTCGGTGGGCCGGGACAATCCCCAGGTGTACTACAACGTCACGCCGCGTGAGGAGAACGCGAGCGTGGGGCAGCTCTTCGTGCTTCTGGACGAGTACGATCCCCGCTCGACACCGGCCCTGCTCGATCGGTTCCGTGACTCCCTGGCGGCGTACCCGGGTGCACGGATCGAGCTGCGCGAGTTCGAGAACGGCCCGCCGATCGACGCTCCGATCGCTCTCCGGGTGGCGGGCCCCGATCTGGACACGCTGCGGGGTCTCGCGGCGCGGATCGAGGCCGCACTCGAGCAGACGCCGGGGACGCAGTACGTCTATAACCCGGTCAGAGTCCGCCGCACCGACTTGCGACTGGCGGTGGACCGGCAGAAGGCCGGCTTGTTGGGGGTCGCCACCGTCGACATCGACCGTACGGTGCGGCTCGGCATCGCCGGCCTCACGGCGGGCAAGCTGCGGGAAGCCGACGGCAAGGAACGGGACGTGGTCGTGCGACTGGCGAACGCCGGGCGGCCCACAGCGGAAGCGCTCGATCGGGTGTACGTGCCGGTCGCGGACGGGGCCCTGACTCCACTCCGTCAGGTTGCCGGGGTCGGCTTCGAGGCGTCGACGCCGGAGATCCAGCGGTACGACAAGGAGCGCACGGTCACCGTCACGGCCAACGTCGCCACCGGCTACAACACCGACCGCGTGACCAAGCGGGTCCTGGCGGCGCTCGATTCGCTGAAGTTGCCGGCGGGCTACCGGATCACGCCTGCGGGCGAGATCGAAAGCCGCCAGGAGAGCTTCGGCGGCATCGGCGGTGCCGTGATCGTCGCGGTCTTCATGACGATCGCGATCCTGGTGCTCGAGTTTCGCACCTTTCGGAGCATGCTCATCGTTGCCTCGGTCATCCCGCTCGGGCTGGTGGGTGGACTCCTGGCGCTTCTTCTCACCGGGAACACGCTCTCGTTCACGGCGCTGATCGGCTTTGTGGCGCTCATCGGGATCGAGATCAAGACCTCGATCCTCCTCGTGGACTTCACCAACCAGCTCCGCGCGCAGGGCCTCTCGCTGGAGGAGGCGATCGAGCACGCGGGCGAGGCGCGGTTCCTGCCGATCCTGCTCACCACGCTGACGGCCATCGGCGGCCTGCTGCCGATCGCGCTCCAGGGCGCCGCGCTCTACGCGCCGCTCGCCTGGGTGATCATCGGCGGGTTGCTCTCGTCCACCCTGCTCTCCCGGCTGGTGACGCCGGTGCTTTACAAGGTGCTGGCGCCAGCGGTTGAACCGGCAACGGAACCGTGAATTGGAATGACGCCCCGTCTACCTCGCGGCGTTCGCCGGGTTCGACCGGCGCGCCCTGCCGAGCAGGTCGCGAATCTCGGCGACCTGCGTGAAGAACGCGTCACCCATGTAGCGCAGGCTCGCCAGGGCCCGCTCCCCTGCCTCGGCGTGTCCGGCGCCGCAGGCATCGGTGACGACAATGGGGAGATAGCCGAGGTCCGCTCCATGCCGCACGGTGGGCTCAATTCCGATTTCAAGCGCCACGCCGACGATCAGGAACGCGTTGATGCCACAGTCCCGCAGAGCGATGTCCAGCGGGGTCCCCTCGAAGGCCGACATCGTGATCTTGTCCACTACGGCCTCCGAAGGAAGCGGCACAACCTCCGGCACGAGTTGGAAGCCCGGCGAGTCCCGCAGAAACCAGGGCCGCACCTCCTCGACGCTGGCGACCCGCTGCCACGCCATTGCCATACGCAACTGGAACACTCCCATCAGCTCCTTCGGGAGTGACATGTGGCGGCAGAAGAAGACGCGCACGCCGGCAGCGCGCGCCGCCTCGAGGACCTGCACGACTCTCGCCGTGAGGCTGGCGCCGTCCTCGATCTGCCGGACGACCCCGACCTGCATGTCATAGACGATGAGAGCCAGCCGCTGCGGATCGCAGGCCTCTTCGAGCGTCTGCGGCACCTCGAGTCCATACGCTCGCTGCACGGATCACCTCCTCCTCGAAGTGACAACCTGCGCCCCTGGCCCAGCGGATTAGCTTAGCGGTTGTTTGCCGCGCGTCTAGTCGCCTGCTTTCTCTGCGAGCGCCCCGACCGCGGCGAGTGTGGGCACCAGCTCAGGTGGAAGGGCGTGCCGGGCCGCGAGGTAGGCAGGTGCGTTGTAGGAGATCCATACACGCGCCTGGGCATCCTCCCACACGAGAAGCTTGAGGGGCAGATCGATTGCGATGCTGGGTGATGCGATCATCAGGGGAGTGCCGGCGCGCGGATTGCCGAAGATCAGCAGTTTGGTGGGACGCATTTGCAGGCCGGCCGCCTGCGCTCCGCCGCTGTGGTCCACCACCGTGAACAGCCGGACATCCTTCGCCTTCAGCAGGCCCTCCAGCGTGGCAACCGTCTGGTCTACTGAATGACGGCTGGGCACCGTGACGATGCCGTTCTCCGGATTCACTGGCACCTCCCAAGGAGCGTTCGCTCGCTCAGCCGTCCTCTGGGGAGATATCGCGGGCACGTAACGGACCTGTAACGGCCTGCGCCATCAGAGGCGCCGGGTTTCGCCGATTGCGAGGGTCCAGTTGCTATCAGCGGGAAAGCCCGCCTCCGTCCATCGCTCGGCGAATCGCGCCGGCGGCTCTTCGACCGCCTCGTCGGTGAGGCGAAACGTCCCCCAGTGAAGCGCCAGGCACGGCGGCCGCGCGGCGCCGCCGGCCGTGAGCGCGCGATAGGCTTCGATGGCGTCCTCGGGGTTCATGTGCAGTCCTCCCATGAACCACCGCGGCTCGTAGGCGCCGATCGGGAGCAGCACCAGATCGAACGGCCCCGCGGCCGACGCGATCGCCCCGAAATCCGGATGCAGGGCGGTGTCGCCGGCGAAATAGACGCTCACGCCGTCGGTCGCGATCGCCCACCCGCACCAGAGCGTGTCCCCCCGGTCCCCGAGTCCGCGGGCGCTGAAATGCCGGGCCGGCGTACACGTGGCCACGAACCCGGCCCGCGCCGCCGGCCCGGTCCCCGGCGAGATCACCGTCGACTCCCACCAGTCCCGTTCAATCAGGTGGCGCACGCCGAACGACCGCAGCAGCGCTCCGAGACGGAGTGGGCATAACCAGAGCGCCTCGGGAAATTGCTGCGCGATGCGCCGGACAGTGGGCGCGTCGAGGTGATCGTAGTGATTGTGGGAGAGCAGCACGACGTCGATCGGCGGCAGTGCGCCGAACTCCAGGCCGGGAGGCATCAGACGCCGCGGGCCCAACCGGCGAAACGGTGAGGCACTTTCGCCCCACATCGGGTCGGTGAGGACGTTCAGCTCGCCGAGCTGGAGAAGGACCGTGGCGTGGCCGACCCAGGTGGCCGATCGGTACCCGGGCGCGGCCCTCGGCGCCACGATCGACGGCGTGCGCCGCGGCAGCGAGCCGGTCGGTGGATCGGGGGGGACCCGCGTGCGCAGCCGGTCGCGCAGGCGCCACCGCAACAAGTCCCTGAACCCGGGCGGTTCCTCGTCCGACCAGGGATTCCGAAATCCGCCATCCGCTCGATGGTGCGCCGCCGCGGGAGCCAGCCTCGCGACATCATTGATGTGCGTCGTCATCCGCTATCGTACGGCGGAGACTACTCCCCTGGCAAGCAGTGCTTGCCCCTCCGTGAGGTCGAGGGGTATCCTCAGGTTCGACAGGGCGGAGAACCCGAGGGCTGCCCCTCACCGCGCCAAAGGACTGAACTGGAGTGACACGATGACGGAACCAGAGTGGCACCTGGCCCAGATCAACATTGGCCGAGTGCGGGGCGAAATGAACGATCCCGTCATGGCGGAGTTCGTCGCCAACCTCCCCGCGATCAACGCCCTTGCCGACCAGGCTTCGGGCTTCGTGTGGCGCCTCCAGACGGAGGACGGCGATGCCACGGCCGTCCGCCCCTTCCCTGACCCGCTCCTGCTGCTCAACATGTCGGTGTGGACCGATCTGGCCGCGTTGCGGGCGTACGTCTATCGCAGTGCCCACGCCGGGGTCATGCGGCGCCGGCGCGAGTGGTTCGAGCGCTTCGAGGGCGTGTACGTGGCGCTCTGGTGGGTGCCGGCGGGGCACCGGCCCTCCGTGGAAGAGGCCGCCGCGAGGCTCGCGCATCTGCAGGCGCACGGGCCCACGCCGCACGCGTTCGGCTTTGCCCAGCCGTTCGATCCGGACGGGGTGCAGATCCCGCTGGATGGAGTCAGCAGGGACGAATGCCCCGCGTGATGCCCAGCAGTCGGCCCGCGGTCGGGCTGGTCGCCGCACTCGCACTGTGTCAGGGTTGCGCCGAGCGGCGGCCCGCCGCGGACCGGCCCGCCGCGGGGACTGCGAGCGCTCCCGGTGCGCGCGAGGGCATGCTCGCCGTGCCAGGCGGACGCATCTGGTACCGCGTGCTGAGCGGAGGCGCCGGAACGCCGGTCATGCTGCTGCACGGCGGCCCGGGCTTTTCCAGCATCTACATGAAGTCGCTCGAGGCGCTCGCGGCGGATCGGCCGCTCGTCCGCTACGATCAGCTCGGCGGCGGCCAGTCGGATGGGCTCGCCGACACCACCGCGTTCACCATCCCGCACTTCGTCGCGGAGCTGGACGCGCTCCGGGCCAGCCTCGGGTACGCGCGAGTGCACCTGCTGGGGCACTCCTGGGGCACCATTCTCGCCGTCGAGTATTATCGCGCGCACCCCGAGCACGTCGCGTCATTGGTTCTCGGGAGCGCCGCGCTGGACATCCCTGCCTGGGAGCGGCACGCGCGCGGGTTGGTCGGCACGCTGTCCGACTCGTCGCAGCGTGCCATTCGCCGAGCCGAGGCCGCGCACGCCTACGACGCCGCCGATTATCAGGCGGCGCTGGGCGAGTTCTACGACAAGTATGTGTGGCGGCACCCCGTCAAGGCTGACCTGGACAGCCTGCTCGCAACCGCGAACCAGGCGATCTACAACTACATGCAGGGGCCGAGCGAGTTCACCATCACCGGGACGCTCAAGACCTACGACGTCACGTCGTTCCTCCCGACCATCCGGGTTCCAGTCTTGTACACCGTAGGCGAGTTCGACGAGGCCGACCCGGTGACCGTCCGCCGCTTCGCGTCGCTCACGCCCGGCGCGCAGGTCGTGGTGCTGCCCGGCGCGGCCCACATCACCATGTGGGACGCGCCGGGCGAGAACGTGCGGGCGGTCCGGGTCTTCCTCCGCGCGGCTGACTCGCTGGGCGCGGCACGCTAGGGGCCGGCGCCAGGGCTTCCGATCGCCGGCGACTTGCCTCGTGGGGCGTTGAGCCGGTTCTCCTCGACCGGTGACGAAAGGAACAGGCCATGATCTTCGGCTTCACGACGTTCACGCTGATTCACACGGTCCTGAGCATCGTCGGGATCTTCGCGGGCTGCGTCGTCGCTGGAGGGCTCGTCGCGGGGAAGCGCCTCGACGGGTGGACAGGGCTCTTTCTGCTCACCACCGTCCTGACGAGCGTCACCGGGTTCGGCTTTCCCTTCGCGAAGCTGGTGGCGTCGCACATCGTCGGCATCATCTCGCTGGTCGTCCTGGCACCCGTCATCGTCGCGCGCTACTTCCGGCACCTCGCCGGCCCCTGGCGCGGGGTCTATGTCGTGGGCGCGGTGGCGGCGCTCAAGGGATTCCCCGCGGACGGATGACCGTCATGGAATTCCTCGAGCAGCTTGCGGGGGCGCTCGGCGATCGCTACCGGGTGGAACGGGAGCTTGGTCATGGCGGGATGGCGGTCGTCTTTCTCGCCCAGGACCTGAAGCACCACCGGCGCGTCGCCATCAAGCTCCTCAAACCGGAGCTGTCGGCTGTTCTCGGCGGCGAGCGGTTCCTCCGCGAAATCGAAATCGCCGCGACCCTCCAGCACCCGCACATTCTCCCCCTGTACGACTCGGGGCAGGCCGGTAGCCTGCTCTACTACGTGATGCCCTTCGTGGAAGGGGAGTCACTCCGCCAGTGCCTCGCACGGGAACAGCAGCTTGCCCTCGAGGCAGCACTCCGGATCACCCGCGACGTCGGCAGCGCCCTGCAGTACGCCCACGAGCGGGGGGTCGTCCATCGGGACATCAAGCCGGAGAACGTCTTGCTGTCCGGGAGCCAGGCCGTGGTCGCCGACTTCGGCATCGCCCGGGCCTTGCACTCCGCCAGCCCGGACTCGCTCACGCTCAGCGGGATGGTGGTCGGCACGCCGCAGTACATGAGTCCGGAGCAGGCCGGCGCCACGGCGGTGG
>OEKJ01000020.1_pt4 | contig 12910 bp, 15 predicted proteins | sample 1503081 | NCBI WGS metagenome assembly OEKJ01 (sample SAMEA104379565, study PRJEB20068) | metagenome | biome: 1000743; feature: 77; material: 1998 | place: USA | collected 2012 | depth 25 m | reverse complement strand
AGAAGTAAGAAGTGAGAAGTGAGAAGTACGTGAAGTGAGGAGTAGAGGTCAGAAGTCGGAAGCGAGAGCTGCGGACGCGGTCCTTCTCACCTCTCACTTCTCACCTGTATCTCCACCAATTCGGGCCGCTGCACGAACTCCGGGCAGATCGTCCGGTCGTACTCGTAGGGCCCGCCGGTCTCCGCGTCGGTCCAGGGGAACCCGCGGCACACCGCGGGGTAGTAGTCCTGGGCGTGGATGGTACAGCGATTCTCGACCAGGAAGACGCAGCGGCCGGAACGAACGCGGGTCCGCCACTCCCCCCAACGGGTGAGGTAGACGACGTCGGCGCCATGCGCCCGGGCGATCGCTTCGGCCTCGTCGTCGCTCAGGGTCACGCCGTAGGCGCAGCACGCCGACGCGTGCGGGCAGGGAAAGCATGGCAGCGCCCGATGCTCCGCCAAGCTCAGCGGGCTCCGGGCCCGAGCGCCTGCGTCAGCACCCGGCCGTCGAGGCGCTCGGTCGGCCGAACGCCGGCCAGACGCGCGAGCGTGGGGGCGATGTCCGTGGTGCTGACCGGCTCCGTGAACCGACCGGCGACGACGCCGGCACCGAGGAAGGCCACGGGCACCCATTGATCGTTCACGCTCGTGGTCCCGTGCTCCGCGATCACCCGGCCCGGTGACCAGACGAAGCCGGGCTCGAGCGTGGCGCACAGGAGCCAGGCGAAATCGTCGGGGATCGTTCGCCGCCACAGCACCGCCGCGGTGTCGTCGGCGCCGGCGGCCCGGAGCGTTTTGGGAGTGAAGACGCGTGCCACCCCGGGCATTGCCACGGCCTTGACGGCAAGGGCCGCGGCCACGCTGTCTACGTTGACACCGGCCGACCGGACGCGCGGCACGTTGCCGAACAGCAGCCCGGTTTCAAACGCAAAGGCGGAAGCGCCCCCGGGCAGCCGCTCCGCCTCACTCGCCAGGTCGCCGAACCACACGCGTCCGGCGCGCTCTCCTCGATCGACCGCCAGCTCGGGGATCGACGTCACGCCGTGGTCGCCGGTGAGCGCCCACACGGTGGCGTCGCTCGGCACCATGACCCCGAGCGAATCCATGAAGCGCCCGAGCCAGCGGTCCACCCGCAGAATCTGGTCGTGCAGCTCCCGGGAGTCCGGTCCGTAGGCGTGACCGACGGCGTCGGTCGTGGACAGAGAGATCACCAGCAGGTCGGTGGACGGCCCGCGACCCAGGCGCATGCGGTCCACGCCGCGCAGCGCGAACGCCAGCGTGAGCGAGTCCATCACGGGGAACGCGGCGATCTGGAGGACCGCCGCCTCGGGATTGGTCGACAGCTGGTGGGGGAACGTGACGTTACCGCCGCCGGCTTCGAAGCGGACCGAATCCGGCTCGGGGTACGCCGAGTCCGGCAACAGCAGGGACCAGGTCCAGCCGGCGAGCGCCCGGACCGGCTCAGCGGAATTGAACTCGCGGACCCAGCCGGGCAGCGTGTCCGCCGTGCGATACCAGGTGCTGGTGGTGAAGATGCCGCTGTCGAACCAGTAGACGTCGCCGCGGCTGCGACCGACGGGCAGGATGGCCCCGCGATCCTTGCGCGATACGGACAGCACCCGCGACCCGGAGTCGGTCGAGCGAAGCCAGTCGAACAGCGTGGTTCCGCGGAAGCGATGCGGCGACGCGCCCTGACCGTTGTCCTTGACCTCGAGCAGCTTCGCGCTCTGGTCATCCACCCCGAGGAGGTTCGTCACGATGCCGGTATGCGCGGGCCACCGGCCGGAGAGCATGGTCGAGTGGCCCGGCGCCGTTTCTGTGATCGCGTGGTCCTGGCGCCCCTGCTCGAAGAACGCCCCGCTGCGCAGGAAGCGCGCGAAACCGCCCTGAAGCTGTGACTGGAAGCGCGGGATATAGTCGCCCCGAAGCTGGTCGACGACGACGAGCACGACGAGGCGCGGGCGCGGGGCAAGGGGCGGGAGCGCACTCCCCGCAAGCAAGAGCGCCGCGAGCAGGCCGGATATCGAAAGCATACGCCAAGTCTAGCGAGGCCCGGCGCGCCGCGGCAGCGTCGCCCCCTCGCTTGAGCAGGGAGAGCCGGGCCGGAAGATCAGTCCACCAGGTGCGTCACCCAGGCCCCCGGCGCAGCCGAGAACGGCAGCCGCCGGCCGTCTCCGGTGAGCGGGGCCTCGCTGCCCCCTCGCTCGTCCGCCCGGACCTGTCTCGCCCTTGTCCTCGATGCCCCGAAGATCCAGGCCCCATCAACCGGCTCGGCTCGCGGGTTGTAGCACCGGAGAACCAGCGCCCCGGATTCCTCGGCGGTCTTCACGGCGGAGAGGACGAGCCCTTCGCCTTCGAGCGCGATCGGGTCGGCCGGGAGCGTCAGGTCGGTCGCGTCGGGAAGCCAGAACGCCTGCACGGGGAGGAAGGCTTCCTCCCAGCGCTCGAGGACGCGGTCCGCACGACCCAACTCGCGCTCGGTCCCCGGCACCATCGCGAGCTCGACGACCTGCCGTCCCGGGCATTGGGCGACGGGCGTGGGCTCGGGCCAGGCCGCGTGGCCCGGACGGACGGGCAGATCGCCGCGGGAGAGGGAGCCGATCGCGCGGAGCAGCGTGAGCAGCAGGTCGCCGCCTCGCGTCCATTCGATCTCCGCGAATCCAGGCAGCAGAAGCGCCAGGCCCCGGGCGCTCCGTGCCGCGGCCGCGAACCGGTGCACCGGGACCGTAGCAACGGGGGCTTCGACCGGAAACGGACCGGGACCGACATCGACGGGCGACCGACGCAACGAACCCATCTGGCTCCCGGTGAGCAGGTCCGCGCCGATGAGCCGCGTGGGGATGTGAGCGCGGAGGCGGTGATCGGTGGCGCGATTGTCGATCTCGAGCCGGCAGTGGACGACCGGGCTTCCTGCGTGTAGCCGAACGACGAGCCGCGCTCCAACCCGCCCGCCGGACAACGCCCACGTCGCCTCCAGCACGCCCACCAGCGGTCCCGACGCGAGGATTCGCACGCGCACCGGAGCCGCGCTCCGGACGAGCCGGCGGGGTTGTGCGGGAGAGAACGTGTACGTGTCGCCGGCGTCGGCCTCGTCCTCCAGACGCAGCAGCCCCTCGTAGCGCTCGCCCGAGGTGCGATCGAGCAGGGAGAGCGCACCTCCCCGACCCACGGCCACTTCGACCAGCGCATTGGCGAGCGTCGTGCCGCGCGCGCGCACGTCACCCGGCGGGCGCGCGCGCCGGTCGATCGGCGCGAGTGCCGTCAAGCCGAGCGGTCCCACGCGCGCCAGCGCGAAAGCGACGCGGACGACGTCGACCTCGGCCTGGTCGGGATAGTGGTGGTCGGCATCCAGCCGGCGGTGCGCGATGCGGCGACCGAGCACCTGCACCGGTGCGACGCGCCCGTCGGGGAGAGTCAGCGCGAACGGGCGGGCACCGGGACCGCGCCGAGGCGACCGGCGCCCGGGGGGGCCGACCAGCACGTCGCGCCGGAACCAGGTCGTGTTTGCGAGCACCACACCGTTCCGGGCCCGGGGAACGGGGTTCCAGAGCACGAGCCGCGGTCGGACCCGCGAGGGAGACTCGCGCGCGCGATCCGGCACGTGGCCGATAAGCCGATGCAGCGCCCGGCGGGCGACTTCGCGCGCAACGGCCTCGGCGTCGGCAAAGCGGATCTCCATCTCCTGCGCCACCGCGTCGGTGCAGCACCCGCAGATCGCGTCGTGGAAGTGGTTCGCCACGAGCGTGCGCCACGCGACCACCAGCAGTGCCTGGAGGTCGGCGTTCGGCGCCGCCAGCGCGGCCAGCGGCTCGGCGATCCGCTCAAGCAGCAGCTCCACCACGGAATTCCGGCGCTTGAGCGGAGCGCGGGTTCCGTGCACGCCCTGGAGGCTCCAGGTGTAGCCGCCCGACGAGCGAAGCTCCCCCGTCACGAGGGGCAGTCGCCGGGTCAGCTCACCCGCGGCTCGGAGAAATTCGTCGAGGCGCGAGACGCGGATTTCGTGGGCGGGCTCGAGTTCGGCGATGCGGTCGCGAAGGGGACCTACTCGGGGGTGGGCCCAGTGATGGTCCGCCCCCAGGAACACAGCGACGTGCGCGCCGGCGGCTCGTGCGGTAAGCGAGTCGCGGAGCGCGCGCCAAGCCTCGGGAAGCTCGGAGTCGGCAACGAAGAGCGCGGAGCCGGCCTCGTAGCCCTGCGGCGGAAGATGGTAGACCAGCAGCTCGGCGCCCGCGCCGGCCGCCGGGCCCCGCCAGCGCACCAGATCCCGACCCTGTGCCGCGTCGGCGCCGAGGCCTCGCCAGAGGACCGCGCCGCTGAGCCCGAACTCCCGCGCGAGGTCGGGGAGCAACGCTGGATGGCCGAAGGCGTCGGGCGAGTAGAGCACGTCGCTCCGGCCGCCGGCGCGTTCCGCATCGGCGCGGCCGAGCAGCAGATTCCTGATCAGCGCCTCAGCGGAGGGAATCTGCTCATCGGGCAGGACGTACCACGGGCCGATCTGGAGACGGCCGCCCTGCACGAGCGCCTCGACGCGCGACGTTCGATCGGGGCGGGCCGCGAGATAGTCGGTGAGGAGGGCACTCTGACCATCGAGCAGAAAGCTTCGGAACTCGGGGTCGGCCTCCAGCCGCTCGATCAGGTCGTCGAGCATGGAAACCAGCCGGGCGCCGAACGCGGCGCGCGTCAGATACCACTCCCGATCCCAGTGTGTGTGCGGGATCAGGTGGAAGACGAGGCGATCCACCCGGGGCTCGACAGGCTCAGCTGTAGTTGGTGAACGGCTCGAGGAGGAGCGGCAGGTTCAGCGGCTTGTAGCGGAACACGTGAGTGAGACGGACTTCGGCATCGCCGATCCGCTCGACTCGGCTCTCGAGCAACTCGAATTCGGCGGCCGATCCGAGGCCGAGCCCGTTCAGACGGTCGGCCTCGGCGCGACAGACGTCGCCCGGGGTCGGGCGGCTCGCGGGATAGGCGTCTTCGTGATGGTCGACGAGGGCGCGCCAGTGGGCATCACCTGCGCGCTCGACTGACCCACGGATGTCGTCGCGCGAGAACGGCATGCCGGGCGGAGGCTCAGGTGCGGGGCGGCCTGAGAGCGGATCGGGCGAAGAGCAACCCGAAGACGATCGCCCCGACCAGCACCCAGTTCACCTGGCTGGACAGGAAATTCACCTGACTGACCAGGCTACTGAAGCTCGTCCGGGCGCTCTGGCTGATGAGCAGCGCGTATTCGACCATGGACCCTCCGGGGGAACACCCCTCGAGTCCACGCTACGCACGGCGGAGCCTGCGGTCAATCGTCGCAGGTCTGAACCGGGCTCGGGGGGGTCAGGTTCACCCGGCGGCTCGCGGCCCGTCCGAGGCGCCCCAGGCCCGCCATCACCACCCGCCACCCCTCCTCGAGGAGGCGAGCGCACACCGCCGAGTCCGGCGTCTCCCGACCGATCTCCATTGGGGACCTCCCGCAGCAATAACCTGTCAAAGCGCCTTTGGAGGTTACAATCTTGCACCGCGGCGGTAACCTGTCAAGGCCGTTTTACCGGTTATATTCCCTCCGGCGCTGCAAGACAGGGATATGGCAAGCGACGACACAACCGAGCACCCCCCGTTCGAGTGGCTGGGCGGCCGCATCTGCCTCGACTTCACCAACACCGTGACCTGGGCGGGTACTGAGTTGCTCAACGAGCGGCTCGGTGCCTATGGGGATCTGGTGGATTGGGGGGAGCGGGCCGAGATCCTCAGCGAGACAGCGGCCCGACGCCTCCGCCGTGCCGCGCGCAGCGACCCGGCCGGGGCCGCGGCGGCGCTCGGCGACGCGCATGCGCTCCGGCGGGCGATTCACGAGGTTATCGGCGCCCGAGCGGAGGGTCGCGAGCCCGAGCGGGGCGCCGCGGACGCGTTGAATCGTTTTCTCGGGCGCGCGCTCGGCCGACTCCGACTCGGCGTCGAGGGCGACGCCTGCTCCTGGGTCTTCGTGGACGAGGGGGACGAGCTGGATCGGGTGCTCTGGCCGGTCGCGTGGTCGACCGCGAGTCTGCTCACGTCCGACGACGCGCCCCTGGTCCGCCGATGCGCGTCTGAACGCTGCGGCTGGTTGTTCGTGGATCGCAGCCGCAATCGTTCGCGGCGCTGGTGCGACATGAAGTCGTGCGGCAACTCGGCGAAGGCGCGGCGCCACTACGCCCGGAAGGGGCGGCGCGACCCGGCGGCCTAGAGCAGCTTCCGCGCGGCGGCCCGGAAGCGCCCCGGATCGAGCATTCGGGACACCGAGAGCCCGGGCACCTGCATCGACCCGTCCCGGGCCATCACGAGCTTGATCACGTCGACGTTCCGCCCGTACCAGCGAGTGCTCGGCTCCAGGTCCGAGGGATAGACGCAGCCCGGCAGCGCCGCGACCGCGAGATCCGCCTGGCTGCCGATGCCGGACTCGGGCACCGTGCCCGCCCAGAGCGAAGCGCCGTAGCGCATCGCCTCGCGATACACCGCGATCGCCTCCGTGAGTCCGCCCACCCGATGCACCTTGAGATTCCAGATCTTCGGACCGTTGAGGTCCGCGACCTGGCGCGCCCAGACCGCGTCGTGGAGGGTCTCGTCCAGGCAGACCGGGGTCTCGAGCACCAGGCTCAGCCGCGCGTGCCCGACCAACTCGTCGGGCGCGAGCGGCTGCTCGATATAGAGCAGCTCAGCCGCATCCAGCGCCCGGAGGCTCGCTTCGTGCTCGGGCCACGCATACGCTCCGTTCGCATCGACGGTGAGCGGGACGCCGGTGCCGGCGAGGGCGCCCCGCGCCGCGCGAACCGGCGCGTCATCCCATCCGGGCGCGACCTTGATCTTCACCCGTCGATATCCCTCGCGGAGCGCGTCGGTCACCCAGCGCGCGAGCGTGGCCGGCTGCCGGTCTTCCGGAATGCCCAACGCCACACCACAGGCGATCGTCCCGGCTGGCGTAAGGCCCAGCCGTTCCGCCACGACCGCGGCCAGGCCGGTCCCCTGCCGTGCCGCCGCGAGGTCCCACGCGGCGGTCTCCAGTCCCGCCCGCGCGAAGCGATTGCCCCTGACACCGGGGCGGAGCGCGGCATCGACATCCTCGGGGCGCTCGAACTCGCGGCCGACGACGCGGGGGATCAGCACCCGCTCGAGCAGGTCGCGCGCGCTTGTGAGCGTTTCTTCACCGTAGAACGGCAGCTCGAACGGCGGGGACTCGCCGTAGCCGGCGTGGCCGTCGCCGTCGTGCAGAACGACGATCAGCGAGCGCCGCTCGCGGATGACGCCGCCCGAGATGCCGAACGGCTCCCGGAGCGGGAGCGTCAGCTCGTAGAGCTCGATCCGGTCGATGCGCATGGGATATCGAGGAAGTGAAGCTCGCCACTCCGGCGATGCAGCGCGCCCTCAGCCTCCAGCTCCAGCATTACCGCGACCAAGCCGTCAGCCGGATGAAACACCAGCGCGTGCAGCGCCCGCTGACTGCGGGAGCCCACCCCCGCCGGATACTCGCCCAGCGGCAATTGAAAGAAGGTGTGCAGCTGCACGCTCTCGCATCCGCGCCGAGCGTAGTCGAGGAGTACCCGGCCCGAGCAGATGTTCCCAGTGCCCGAGAGGCCCGGGCGCAGCACGCCGCGCGCCGCGGCCAGATCGAGCACGCGGAGATTCCGGTCGCTCAGCTCCCACCCGCCGTACGCCACGCCGCGACCGGCATCGAAGAGGCGGTTGAACCCGGTGACGCCGTCGGCGTCGCGCCCGGCCGCAAGCATCTCCACCTGGAAATCATCGTCGAAGCGGGCGTTCATCAGCTTCAGCTGGATCCGGGCCCCGTGTCGTGCCGCGCGACGAATCCGCCCCGGCACCTCGGTGATCCACCGCAGGACCCGGGCGCGCTCGTCCGCGAGCGGATCCCCCGCCAGGGTTGGGGAGAAGTCCTTTTCCACCGGCAGCTCGCCCGGCCCCCAGACGCGCGCAAGCTCCGCGGTGGTGTGGCTGTACTCCGCGTCCGAGAACGGTTCGCTGAGGCGGGGGAGATGGTATTTCACCGAAGGCACCGTGAGCATGCCTCTGGCCCCGGCGCGGGTGAGGTCGCGCGCGGTGCGCACCAGGGCCAGGTAGTCCTCGAAGCTCCGGTCCCAGCCCCTGCCCTTCCAGGTCACGGTCCAGCCCTCGCGAGCGGCCGCGTTGCGACGCTCGACCGTCATGCGCGTCTCGTGCACGGCCCACGCCCCCATCGAGCGCTCGCCGCCCGCCGTCTCGGCGATCAGCGTCTTGAGGACGACGAACGCGACGCCTGCATCACGGTCCGCCTCGAGCTGGTCGGCGTTGAGCGAGAGCTGCCCGGAGCCCTTGCCGATCGGATGTGGGAGCGGATGGCCGAGATATCGCGCCGTCAGGTCGATGCCGTAGACCTCGCGCACGTGCGCCGGGAAATCGCGGGGGAGGCCGCGCCGGAACCGCTCGAAGTCAGCCGCGAGCCGCGCGTGCACGCCGCACCGCCGCCGTCACCGCGTCCCGCTCCGTGTCGGGGAGCGCGGGCCCCCAGGGATCGTCGCAGGCCTCGGGCGAGAACGCCCCGTCGGCAGCGGCGGCCCAGAGCATTCGCCGCACATAGCCTTCCATTGGGGGTCGGAACGTCGCGCGCGCGAAATCGTCGCACGTCGCGGTGAGCCGCACGACACGGGACCAGTCGCCCTCGCGCCGGGCGCACAGCAAGTCGATCTGCAGGTCGGTGAGTGCCGCCCCCATGCCGACGAGAGCCGCGTCCGCGCCCAGGAGCAGGGAGTAGCCGAGAAACCGGTCCTCGCCGGTGACGAGAAGCTTGTCCGGGACCTCACGGACGACGGCGGCGATCTCCTGGAACGTCATGACCGAGTCGAGCGTGGCGACCTTGATGCCGAGCACACCGGGAAGCGCCAGCAGATCCCGCAGGGTGCTCATGGGCCAGGCGACGCCACCGGCGGCCTCGTACAGGTAGAAGAGCAGCACGGGAAGCTCTCGCGCGAGTCGCTCGTGATAAGCGACCGGGTTCTCCCGCGGCGGAAATACGAGGATGGCGTCGGCGCCGCCGTCGCGCGCCTCGACCGCGCTCGCCTCGTCCCACGCACCGGCCACGATCACGCGATCGGCCATGGCGCTGCGCCACACCGCAAGCACGCGGCGCCGGTCCGCCGGCGAGAGATGCCGTCCCCGTCCCGTGTGCACACCGACGGCGACGCCGGCTACCGGCCACTTCGCCATCCAGGCTGCGTAGTCGGCAAGGGCGCTTTGGTCCAGCTTGCCATCGCGGCACGGGACAGGCACCGCGGGGACGAGCCCGTGGCGGAGCCGGTCCGTCAGGCGGCTCACCAGGCCATCCCGCGATGCTGCTCCCGGAGAAAGCGCTGCTCCTCGATCATGGTCTTGAGCGGCACGCCGGTGGCGAGCTTGGCCGCGACTTCCCTTCCCGCGATTCGCAGCACGCTCCCGGTGACGATCACGGGGTCGCTCCGCTTGAAGCGCACCTGACCGAGGATCTCGTCGCCCACGTCCATCTTCGTGTCGTCGCCCACGCGAAAGCGCACGCCGCGCTCCGAGATGTCGATGACCTCGTAGGCGCGCCCGTCGATCACGATCCGCGGGCGGGCGGCCGCGGGATACTGAATGCGGTAGTGCTCGCGCTCCGAGGGGAAGGTCACCGTCCCTCCGCGCTCTGCGCGTTGTGCTGCTCGATGAGCGCGCGCTGATCGGCGGCGAGGTTGAGCAGGTCGAGCTTGGCCAGGCTGGTCTCGGGCAGGCGGAGCGGCTGGCCGGTGCCGAAGACGAACCGGTCCAGTCCCACCGTGGCCAGCAACATGGCGAGGTGGTCCTCGGGCGGCCCCCAGATCCAGGAGATGTCCCACCAGATCCGGGCAGATTCCACCCTGGTGGAGCCGAAGTGCACTTCCTCCACGAACGACCGGTCGGCGTGGGTGACGAGCAGGTGCACGGCGGGGTGCGATCGCAGGAGCGTGCGCACGGCCGCCGCGGACAGCTCCGGGGCGCGGTCGTGCGGGTGGCGCTGGCGCCCGTCTTCGAGGCGGACGGCGAGCATGAGCAGCTTCCGGGCCTCGCCGCACGCACCCGCCAGCCGGCGCATGGCAGGGCCCGACGGATCGACGGCGTAGAACGTGGGATCGCAACGCACCGCGGGCGTGCCGGCCGCCACGGCCTCCGCGAGGGAGCGCTCCCAGCCGGCGAGACCCGGATGCACTGCGGGGACGGGGCGGAGCCTCCGCTCCCGCCGCGCGGTCTCGTAGAGCCACGGGTTGCCCTCGGCGGGGTCGCGCCAGAAGAGGCCCGGCAGGTGCGTCGCCCACCCGACATCCACGCCCACCCGGTCCATCGCGCGCACGACTGCCTCGGGCGAGGTGCCCGGCACCCGCCGGAACGGGTATGCGCCGAGGAACAGATTGACGTCGATGCGCATCAGGCGGAGGGGAAGGCGCCGCCGAGATCTTCCCCGCCGGCGCGAGGAGATGGTCGAGATAACGGAGCTTAGCCCAGCCGGTGTCGATCGTGAGATCACAGCCCCAGAGCAACCGGCCGATGCCCACGGCGTCGAGACAGGCCTCCAGCATTCCGCCGTCCACGCCGCTTCCCGAGAGGTCCACGAAGATGTTCGGCAGGTCCCGCACGGCGTGCAACGAGTGGATCCAGTCGCCGCCCCCGCCGATGTGCGCGAGAATGAAGCTCACCGTCCCGTGCCGGGCCGCCAGACGGCCCAGCTCCACGGCGTCGGATGCTTCCTGCCCCGCGACGTCGCCGCGACGCCCCTGCCAGATATGATGCAGGATCGGCACGCCGCGCTCACGTGCCAGCGCGGCGACCGGATCGAGCAGCGGATCGTCCGCGCGCCGGCTCGCGGCCAGCTTGATCCCGATGAACCCGGCCGCAAGCCAACGACGAATCTCCGCTTCGGCGTGCGCGGGAAAGTTGGGGTTCACGGCCACGTACCCACGCACACGGCCGGGGTGCTCGCGGCCGAGCGCCGCCAGGGATTCGTTCGCGTGGGTGAGATCGGACGGCGAGGGGAAGTACGTGGGCGACGTCCGTCCCCACGTGCCGAGAATCGAGGCGACGTGATAAGTGATACCGACGCATTCGCCCGCCGCGAGCCGGCTGGCGTTGCGCTCGCGCCAGTCGGCCCGGGGCGAGCGCTCGGTATAGAAATGCGCGTGGACGTCGATCAGCATCGCCGGAAGATACGTCAGCCGGTCCGGTCGGCGAGGACCTCGCCCAGCACGCCGAGAGTGCGGTCCACGACCGCGGCGTCGTGGGCGGCGGACACGAAGTTGTAGGCGGAGCGCTTGAACAAGACGCCGCGGTCGGCGGCCCCGCGGGCGAGCGCGCGTGAGGCCGTCTCGTCCGGAAACTGGAGAAAGCACATCTCCGGCACCCCGGCGACGCCGGCGATCCGGTCCGGGTGGCCTTGGGCCAGGACCTCGAGGCCGTGGAGCAGGTGGCTGCCGAGCGCGCGCAGGCGGGCGGGCACGTCCTCCCGCTCGATCACGCCCAACGTCGCCCGCGCCGCGGCGAATGACACCAGCTCGGTGGCGAGCGTCGAAGAAATCCACGTGCGGCCGACGCCGGCCATCACCTCTCGACGCCCGCCGACCGCAGCCAGCGGAAAGCCATTGGCGATCGCCTTGCCCAGGACCACCAGATCCGGCCGCAGCCCGTAGCGCTGGGTACCGCCGCCTACCGCGAGCCGGCAGGCGGTCTTGATCTCGTCGACGATCAGGAGCGCGCCGTGGCGCTCGGTTTCCGAGCGCACGAGCGCGAGCCACTCCGCGGACGGCTCGCGCACGACAATGGGCTCGAGAATGACGCAGGCGAGGCGGTCCGCGGCCTGGGCCAGGAGGCGGCGGGTGCCGTCGACGTCGTTGAACGGCAGCTCGCCGAACAGCGCCCTCGTGGACGTCGGGACGCCCGCGCTGCCCTCGCACCAGTCGAGCCACCCGTGGTACCCGCAGCCGAGCACCAGCTCGCGTGCGGTCGCGACGCGCGCCAGTCGCACCGCGGCGGCGCAGGCCTCGGCGCCGGACTTGAGGAACCGTACCTGCTCGATCCACGGCATCAGCCGCCGGAGATCGGCCGCGAGCTCTTCCTCGAGCACCGGCGCAAGCGGGCCCACGACCCCCGCATTGATGGCCTCGATCGCGGCCCGCGCGACGTCGGCGTGGCCGTAGCCAAGCGCCACGGCGCCCAGGCCCATGAGGTAGTCGACGTACTCGCGCCCCGCCGCATCCCAGACGCGGCAACCCTGGGCGCGAACCATGCGCGCCGGCGGCACCCAACGGTCGTCGAGCGCGCCGAAGAGGGCCTCCGGGCGCTTGCTGCCGGTTGACGTGTACCCCGCGACCGGATCGTCGCTCACACGAGCTCCAGCTCGCCGAAGCGGGCGGGGTCCTGCCGATCGCCGCGCAGCCACACCCAGCCGCCGCCGCCGCTCCAGACCAGCTGGCCCGCGCGCCGCTCGCGATCGGGCAGCATCTCGTTGATCAGCAGATCGAACCCGATGCGATCGCCGCCCTGGCGCGTACCCCAATCGGGAACCCGGAGCGCGAGCGTGACGAGATAGCCCGTGTCGGTGGCTGACCACGCGCCCGACACCATCGCGGGATCGCCGGCGAAGCCCGCCACGGCGCGAACGCGGAGCGCATCGTCGTCCGGATCGAGGGCCACCAGAAAGCCGTACGGCGCCGAGTCCGAGTCGGGCTGGAGAAAGATCTCGAGCCCGTCCGAGTGGATGTCGTCGGGCTCGTTGTCCAGGAGGAGCGGCGGCCCGGCGGCGGGCCGAAGCACGACGTCGGGCTTCGTCACTTCGACGGCGAGGTAGAGCGCGGCGTCGTCCCAGTTGGCGAAGGCCACGGCGGAGAAGTCGTCCGGGCCCGAGTACGGCTCCTCGCTTCGCCGGTACTGATCTTCGT
>OEKJ01000192.1_pt3 | contig 12916 bp, 14 predicted proteins | sample 1503081 | NCBI WGS metagenome assembly OEKJ01 (sample SAMEA104379565, study PRJEB20068) | metagenome | biome: 1000743; feature: 77; material: 1998 | place: USA | collected 2012 | depth 25 m | reverse complement strand
CTGGAGCAAGAGCCCGGTGAGACCGCCGGCGACGGCGCCGAAGAGCGCCGCGTAGAGCACCGACTCGGCCGTCATGGCGAGAAAGATCGCGAGGCGCGGGCGGCCCGCGGCGCGATCGCGCCGGATCAGCGCTACCCCGGTCCCGATGAGCAATACCCCGAAGACGATCAACCCGCTGCGCCCGCCCAGCCAGACGAACGCGCTCTTGAGCACCACGTCGGCGCCGTTCCGGACGCCGGTCAGCGCGTCGTGCGACAACGCGAAGGCCAGGGTCTCGTAGATGAGCAGCAGCGGCAGCGCGAACAGCAGGCTGTAGCGGGGGGACCTGGAGAGCCGCCAGTAGTCGGACATCGGTGAACGGTAAACGGTAAACGGTAAAACGGAGGTCGGTTCCGCGCCGGGAAGCGTCAGACGGCGGCCACCAACGCCGCGAACTTGGTCAGATCGATGTTTCCGCCGCTCACGACGCAGGCGATCTTCCCGGTTCCGCACTTGCCGCTCAGCGCGGCCGCGACGGCACACGCACCCGCCCCTTCGCTCACGACGTGATTGCGCTCCGCCGCCGTACGCATCGCGCGCTGCACGTCGGCCAACGAGCACACGATCGACCCCGCCAGCAGATGCTCCGCGAGCGCCCACATCCGGGGGAACACCGACTTGCCCCCGCACCCGTCCACCCAGCTCGCGGTCCACGCCGGGAAGGTCTCGGCCCGTCCCGCGGCGAACGAGCGCGCCAGCGGCGCCGCCGTCTCCGGCTCCGCCGCGAACACCTTGACCGCCGGCCGCCGGAGCCGGATGGCGGACGCGATCCCGCAGGAAAGCCCGCCTCCACCGAACGCGGCAACGACCGCGCTTACGTCGGGGAGGTCTTCCAGAATCTCGAGGCCGACCGACGCGTTGCCCGCGATGAACTCGTCGTCCTCGAACGGGTGCACGAATGCGCCGTCCATGCCCGGGTAGGTCCGCGCCGCCAGCGCCGTCCAGCATTCGTCGAAGGACGCGGTAACGATGTCGGCGCCGAGACGGCGGACGGCCTCCAGCTTGGTCGCGGGCGCGGTATCCATAACGAGGACTCTGCACGTCGTCCCGGCCTTCTGCGCGGCGAGCGCGACGCCCTGCGCCGCGTTGCCGGCACTCACCGTCCAGACGCCGCGGCGCCGCTGCTCGGGCGGGAGGAGGCGCACGGCGTTGTACGCGCCCCGGATCTTGAACGACCCGATGGGCTGAAGGCTCTCCAGCTTGAGATAGATCTCCGCCGGCCCGTCGCAGTTCAAGCGCACGAGGGGCGTCCGGATCGCGGCCTCGTGGACGTGGCGATACGCGTCCTCGATGAGCGCCGGCGGGATGGTGCGGCCCATGAAAAAGGGGGCCGGTTAGGCCCCCTCCGTCGCCGTTAGGTGTTGATCCCTTGTGAACTCGGCGCAACACCTACTGTCATCGCGACTCGACACCGGATCACCTCCTTCCACAAGGTGGCACATAGCTGCGGATCTCCAACAGTAAACAGCCTCCCCCACGGCGACAAGACCGCGAGGGAGGCGCTATCCGGCGGGGCCGATTACTTCGGTGGTGCCGGCTGAGCCGGTGCGGCCTGGGTCGGTGCCGGCTGCGGCGGCGCGGCCTGGGTCGGTGCCGTCTGCGTGACCACGCCCTCGAACACGACCGAGCGCGGCGCCATCAAACCGGCGGTGAGCAGGGTGACGAGGAAGTCGCCGAAGCTGACGTGCGTCTTGATCTTGAGGTCGGCCACGCCCTTGCCGCCGGCGAGCTGCGTCGCCAGCGACTTCTCCAGCGAAGGCGACTTGACCCCCAGCGTGCCCCAGAACGCCCAGATGGCGTGGGAGCTGACCCGGAAACGATCGCCCTCAGCCGGCTGGTTGACCGGAGACGCCATGGTCACCGGCACACCAAGGTTGGTCGCGTCGAAGTTGAGGCTGCAACCCTCGAGTGTGGCGACCAGGGCAAGAGCGAGCATCGCGCGCCGACGCGGTGGGCTCAAAGCCCTGGGATCCTGAGCCCGTAGTGCGCGCCGACCGCGAAGATGCCGGGGTCGCTGCCGCTCACGAACACCCGGTCGTAGGAGACCTGGAACCCGAGTCCGCTGAGAAAGTTCAGCTCGACGCCGGTGCTGAAGCCGAAGTTGGAGTCCCAGCCGATCGGGGACGGCGCATGCGTCAGGTCGATGCGCGGTGCGATCCACGGCTTGATCGCCAGCGCCGGATTGGGGATCGTGATCGCGAACCCAACTCCGATCGGCAAGTGCCACAGCGCCTCGCCCGCTTCCTTCCCGTAGCCGATGCCGCTCTGGAACGTGGCCGAGAACGGGATCAGCGGACCGCCGAGCAGCTTGTAGTTGAAGCTCCCGCCGATCGAGGTGATCGTGTTGTCCGGTCCGCTCGGATTGAAGGAAGCGAGGGTGGCGGTGATGCCGATCTTGCTGATGCCGAGCCGGGCGCTGGCCGCGAAGGCGGTGCCGTCGCCGGCGGCGCCGTTGGGGAACGCGATGTCGCCGTACAGGCCGAGGCCGGTGGGAACGCCGCTGTTGTTGACAGGCAGGCCCAGCACCTGCGCCGACGCGCCGGAGGCCGCGCACAGGCTCACGGCGAGCGCCGCGGCGATCGCGAAGTTGGTAGGTCTCATCGGTTCCTCTCTGGAGTCGGCGACAAGCTTAGTCGCCCGTCGCGCGGGAAGTCAACACAAGACGGCGCCCGGCCCCATTGGGGGGAGCCGGGCGCCGAGTGTTCCAGCAGGCGACGGATCAGCGGACGAAGGCGACCCCCAGCGACACGCCTTCAATGTCCCCCACTCCGGCACTTACGCGGAAATCCACCGTGTTGCTGAACCGGATGTCGACCCCGAAACCGAGAGCGAAGTCGAGATTGCTGTTGCCGCTGGAGAGCGCGGGGACGACCACCGGCTCCACGTAGGGCACGAAGCTCGTCTTCGAGCCCTCGAGCAGGAACCGGCGCCCAAGCGACAGTCCGACCGGAATGTAGACCACATCCGGACCCGAGCCCGCGTTGAGGCCCAAGCCGAGGGTCAGCGCCCCGTCGAGCGGGAATCGGTCGCTCGCGTTGAGCACCCGGGTGCGGAAGTCCGCGCCGAGCAGGACCCGCGTATCCCCGTTCGGGATGTTTTCGAAGCCACCCCGAATGCCGAGGTCATAGGAGCCGTGGCCGTAGCTGTAGAACCCCTCGAGCGCGAAGTCGGGGGCTCCACTCGGGAACGAGATGTTGCCGCCGAACTCATACGAGTTGAAGGCCCGGTATGGGGCCTTGAAGACCGGCGTGCCGGTCTCCTGCGCCGCTGCCCCGGTTGCCATCGCCGCGACCATCAATGCTACAGCCACTCCGATGCCGGCTCGTCTCATGCGCCGCTCCCTTGCACGCGTTCCGCGACCACCCGCACCCGATTGTTCACCACCTGGAGGAATCCGCCCTCCACCTTGAACTCGCTGACCGCGTCCGCCCGCCGCACCCGGAGGCGGCCCCGGCCGAGCAGCGTCATGAACGGCGCGTGGCCGGGGAGAATGCCGACCTCGCCGTCGTACGCGGGCGCCGTGACCGCGTCCGCGTCGCCGTCGAACATAGCCGCGTCGGGCGAGATGACCGTGACGTGCATCACGAGCTCGCGAGCTTCTTAGCCTTCTCCACCGCTTCCTCGATGCCGCCCACCATGTAGAACGCCTGCTCCGGGAGCTGGTCCAGCTCCCCGGAGAGCACCCGCTCGAAGCTCGCGACGGTGTCCTCGAGCTTCACGTACTTGCCGGGGAAGCCGGTGAACTGCTCCGCGACGTGGAACGGCTGCGAGAGGAACCGCTGGATCCGGCGCGCCCGGGCCACGATGAGCTTGTCGTCTTCGGACAGCTCGTCCATGCCCAGGATCGCGATGATGTCCTGCAGCGCCTTGTAGCGCTGGAGGGTGCGCTGCACGCCGATGGCCACGTTGTAGTGCCGCTCGCCCACGAACTGCGGCGCCAGGATGCGGCTCGAGCTGTCGAGGGGGTCCACCGCGGGGTAGATGCCCAGTTCGGCGATGGAGCGCGAGAGCACCACGGTTGCGTCCAGGTGGGCGAAGGCCGTGGCCGGCGCCGGATCGGTGAGGTCGTCGGCGGGCACGTAGATCGCCTGCACCGACGTGATGGAACCCTTGTTGGTGGAGGTGATCCGCTCCTGGAGATCACCCATCTCCGTCGCCAGCGTCGGCTGATAACCCACCGCGCTCGGCATGCGTCCGAGCAGGGCGGAGACCTCGGAGCCCGCCTGCGTGAAGCGGAAGATGTTGTCGATGAACAGGAGCACATCCTGGTTCTCGACGTCGCGGAAGTATTCGGCGATCGTGAGTCCGGTGAGACCGACCCGGAGACGGGCACCGGGCGGCTCGTTCATCTGACCGTAGATGAGCGCCACCGAGCTGAGCACGTTGGCTTCCTTGAACTCGAGGTAGAGGTCGTTGCCCTCGCGCGTGCGCTCCCCCACCCCGCAGAACACCGACTTGCCGCCGTGCCCCTGCTGCACGTTGTGGATCAGCTCCTGGATGATGACCGTCTTGCCGACGCCCGCGCCGCCGAAGAGACCGATCTTGCCGCCCTTCACGAACGGGGCGATCAGGTCGATGACCTTGATGCCGGTCTCGAAGATTTCCGTCTTGGGCTCGAGGTCGGTGAACTTCGGCGTCTCCCGATGAATGGGCCACCGCTCGACGTCGGCCGGCAGCGGCGGGCCGCCGTCCACCGGTTCGCCGAGGACGTTGAGAATCCGGCCCAGCGCGGCGGCGCCCACGGGCGCGGTGATCGGGCCCCCGGTATCGACCACGGCCATGCCGCGGACCATGCCGTCGGTGGTGCTCATCGCCACGGCGCGCACCTGGTTCTGGCCGATGTGCTGCTGCACCTCGGCCACGACGCGGATACCCCGGTCCGTGTCCTCCGCGAGCAGGGCGTTGTAGATCTCGGGCAAATGCTCGGGCTCGAACTCCACGTCGAGCACCGGGCCGATGATCTGCACGATGCGGCCGGTGTTGCGGGCCTTCTGGTCGCCCGAGGCGGGGCGGGACTTGGTCGCTGCTGCGGTCGCCATGTGGTGTCCGAGGGTCGTGTCGGGGTTTGGACTAGCCCTGCAACGCCGCCGCGCCCCCCACGATCTCCGCGATCTCCTGCGTGATCTGGGCCTGCCGCTGGCGGTTGTACGTACGGGTGAGGAGATCGATCAGCTCGCCCGCGTTGTCGGTTGCGTTCTTCATTGCCGTGCGGCGCGCGCCGTGCTCCGCCGCCGCCGTTTCCACCATGCCGCGGTAGACGGCGTTCCGGACGTAGAGCGGCAACAGCTGCTCCAGGATCGCTCCGGCGCTCGGGGCCAGGATGTAGTCGGCGACGGGTCCCGGTGCGGCGCCCGGCGCGCCGGCCTTCTCGCCGGCCTGCACCGGCAGAATCCGGATCGTGGCCGGCGGCGTGGAGAGCGCACTGAGGAACCGGGCCTGCACCAGGTCCACGCTCGCCAGCGCGCCCGCCTCGTAGGCCGCGATGAGCGGTGCCGCGACTTCCGTGGCGTGGGCCGCCGTCGGCTTGTCGCCGATGTCCTGCCGATCGGCAGCGAGCTTCCGGCCCAGGTACTTGAAGAAGCCGGCGCCCTTCTTCCCGATGGCGTACAGATCCACCGTGTAACCCTCCGCCTCCAGCGCCTCGATCCGGCGCCGCGCTTCCTTGATCAGATTGGCGTTGAAGGCCCCGCAGAGTCCGCGGTTGGAGGTGAGCAACACCACCGCCGCGCGCGGGGGGCCGCCCTGCGCGATGGGGCGCTGCGTGCGCAGGAGCGGAAAGTCTTCGGCCAGCTCGGGTGTGATCAGGTCCGCGATGGTTTCGCGCAGCGCTTCCGCGTACGGGCGGGCGGCGAGCACGCGGTCCTGCGCCCGCTTCAGCTTGGACGTCGACACCAGCTCCATCGTCCGGGTGATCTTGCGGGTGTTCCGAACGGAGCGGATGCGCCCCCGAAGCTTGCCGCCCTTCGCCATCAGTCGGCCGGCGCGAAGAGGGACTTGAACGTCGTGATCGCCGCCTTGAGGCCCTGGGTCGTGTCGTCGTCCAGGGTCTTCTTGGTACGGATCGCCTCGAGCACCTTGGGCGACTTGGCCTCGAGGTAGCTCAGGAACTCCCGCTCCCACTGCCGGATGTGCGGCACCTGCACGTCGTCGAGGTAGCCGTTGGTGACGGCATAGATGATCGCCACCTGCTTCTCGACCGGGACCGGCTGATACTGCGGCTGCTTGAGCACCTCGACCAGTCGCGCGCCGCGCGCGAGCTGCTTCTGCGTGGCGGCATCGAGATCGGAGCCGAACTGGGCGAACGCTTCCAGCTCGCGGAACTGCGCCAGCGACAGGCGGAGCGGCCCGGCGACCTGCTTCATGGCCTTGATCTGCGCGTTGCCGCCCACGCGGCTCACGCTGATCCCCGCGTCCACGGCCGGACGAACATTGGAGAAGAACAGGTCGGTCGTCAGGAAGATCTGCCCGTCCGTGATCGAGATGACGTTGGTCGGGATGTAGGCGGAGACGTCGCCCGCCTGGGTCTCGATGATCGGGAGCGCGGTGAGGGACCCGCCCGGCTTGTGGATGCGGGGGTCGAACTTCACCACCTCCGCATCGTCCGAGATCTTGGCGGCCCGCTCGAGCAGCCGGCTGTGCAGATAGAACACGTCGCCCGGATAGGCCTCTCGGCCCGGCGGGCGACGGAGAATGAGCGAGAGCTGTCGGTAGGCCGCCGCCTGCTTCGACAGGTCGTCGTAGACGCAGAGCGTGGCCTTCCCTTCTTCGTACATGAAATACTCGGCGATGGTGCAGCCGGAGTAGGGCGCGATGTACTGGAGCGGCGCCGGCTCGGACGCGGACGAGACGACGACGATCGAGTAGTCCATTGCGCCGGCTTCCTTCAGCTTCTCCACCACCGTGGCGACCGTGGAGCGCTTCTGCCCGATGGCGACGTATACGCAGACGACGCCCTGGCCCTTCTGATTGATGATCGTGTCGATCGCGATGGCCGTCTTGCCGGTGCCGCGGTCGCCGATGATCAGCTCCCGTTGCCCGCGCCCGATCGGGATCATCGAGTCGATCGCCTTGATGCCCGTCTGGAGCGGCTCCTTCACCGGCTGCCGCACGATGATGCCCGGCGCGATCATCTCCACCGGCCGCGACGCGGACGTCTGGATCGGGCCGCGACCGTCCACCGGGCGGCCCAGCGCGTCCACCACCCGGCCCAGCATCGCGGGGCCGACCGGTACCTCCAGCAGGCGACCGGTCCGGCGGACCTCATCGCCTTCCTTCAGCTTGAGGTAGTCGCCCATGATCGCCGAGCCGACGTTGTCCTCCTCGAGATTGAGCACGAGCCCCGTCACCAGCTCGCCGGTTTCCTGCGCGGTGAACTCGAGCATCTCGCCCGCTTCGGCCGACTTGAGACCGTAGATGCGGGCGACGCCGTCGCGCACCTCGAGCACCGTGCCGACCTCGGACGTGTCCTGACCACCGAGCTCGGCGGCCGCGATCTCTCGGAGGAGGACCTCTTTGAGCTCGCCGGGGCGAAGGATCGTGTCGTGAGCCATGAGTCGTCGGTACGGGTGAGGAGGATCGGTGGCAAAACAAGCTTGTGAAAATAATCACAATATAGGGGGTCGGGCAAGAGTTGGGCCCTCCCAAATCAGACCCGGCTCCGCGTATTCCCCCGGGCGAACGCCTGCAGCACCCCCCTGGGGCCGAGCGCGCCGAGCGCCGACGGGGCCACGTTGGCGATGCGCCGCACGGTGCCGGCGAGATGACTCGAGGACGCGAAGTGGAGCACCCGCACCGCGGTCGCGATCCGGTAGCCGGGGTTCCGCAACAGCTGGGCGGCGCAGGCGACGCGGGTGAGATCGATCACCCGCTTGAGATTCGGGGCGCCACCCGCGCCGAACTGCCGCGAGAGATGCTCCCGGCTCACCGCCAGCTCGCGCGCCAGCGTGAGCGTCCGCACCGGCCGCTCGACGTCGCGCACCAGAATGTCCCACGCCCGCCGCTGGAGCGGCTCGGAGAGCCGGAGCAGGCGCGGCCCGTCCGCGAGCGCGTGGCGGCGGGCCGTGGTGAGCGAGCAGCGGAGCACGAGATCGCCGACGACCGGGTCGTCCACGCCCTCCACCGCGAACGCGGCGATCTCCTGGCGCTCACACGCCGAGAGCAGCTCGCCGTCATCCGGCCGGAAGGGCGCGTAGGCGACGACCGGAATCGCGGGCAGGCGGCGGCGGAGATCGGTGAGGATGTCCATGAGCCCGGCGTGCGGCGCGAGCACGATCGCATCCACCAGCCGCGCTTCCAGCATGCGCTCGAGCCCGGCGACCGTCCGGCAGGTGACGACTCGCGGGCCGCCCCGCGGCATGGTGCGCCGGAGGGCGAGCGCGGCCGATCGGCTGTCGAGCAGAACGGCGACCGCGGGCACGGGTCAGGTGGCGTCGGACGTGGGACGCGCCCGCCCCTGCCCGGTCGCGACCAGGGTGCGCACCATCTCGCCCGCGCGTTTGAGGACGCCGCGGGCATTGTCGTAGGAGAGCGCGTCGAGCGCCTGGTCGAGCGGCTCCCAGCGGAAGGCCGTGATGCCTTCGTCCAGCTGGGGCGACGGCTCGCCCCGTGCCGACTCGAACAGAAAAAAGTGGCAGTACTTATGGATATGCCGGCCGCGAAAGCGGAAGTGCCAGTCGATCACCCGAATCGGTCCCCTGAGCGTCAGCTCGGCAAGCCCCGTCTCCTCGGCGGTCTCCCGCTGGGCCGCCTCGGCCGGCGTCTCGCCGTCCTCGAGGTGACCTTTGGGGAAGCCCCAGTTGTCGTAGGAGTCCTTGATGAGGAGGTACTGCGTGCCCAGATCGCCCAGGCGGAACACGATCCCGCCGGCGCTGACCTCCATCTCCGCCCGTCGTTTCCCCATCAGAAGACCGAAACCTTGAAGTACCGCTTCGGGTTCGCCTTGACGTCGGCCAGCAGCGCGCGCAGCTCGACGACGGCCCGGGCGGTCTCTACGTAGAGGGTCGTGTCGGTAGTGAGTCGTCCGAAGGAGCCTTCGCGGGACTGGAGCCGCGTGAGCAGCGAGTCGGCCGACTGGAGCACGCGAACCAGGCTCGACTGATTCTCGCGCGCGGCCGCCATCACCGAGCGGAAGTCGGCGGCGGCCTGCCGGAGATCCGCGCTCGACGCGCGGGTGTTGTTCATGATCTCCTGGAACTGATTGGCGTTCGTGGCGCTGTCCACCCGCGCCACGGTCCGCTCGAAGCTCTGCGCGACGCCGGCAAAGGCATCGGCCGAGGTAGCGACGCTCTGGCTCACCTTGTCGAGCCGGTTGGCCTGGACCTCGGTGAACTTGGCCAGGCGGTCCGAGATGCGGGTGAGGTCGCTCACGCTGCGGCGCACGTCGCGAACCGCCGAGGAATCGAAGACGCCCTTGATCCGCTGGGTGACGTCGGCCACGTCGCCGGCGATGCGGCTGGCCTGTGCGGTGAGCTGGCCGATGTCGGGGAGGGTAGCGCCGGGCCAGGCATCGCCGGCTGTGGCGTCGGACTCGAGCAGGGCGGCGCGGACGTTGGGGTCGTCCGGCAGCGGGTCGAAAGGAATGATGTTGGCGGCCCATTCGCCGAACAGGCTGCTCGAGGCGGAGATCACGGCGGGTTTTCGCGGAAGCTGCACCGTCCGGTCGACGGTGAGGTCCGCGTCCACCCAGCCGTCCGGCGCCAGCCGGATCGCCTCGACCCGCCCGACCTTGACGCCGCGCAGCGTCACCGGCGCTCCGACCCCGAGGGCGCCCACGGTGCGGAAGCGGCCGGTATGCGCCATCGCCCGCTTGTTGATGTCGGTCTGGCTCAGCCACAGCGCGCCGCCGATCACGAGCGCGAGCGACGCGAGCACCACCAGGCCGACCGCGAATTCGTTGCCGCGCTTCACGACGCCGACCTCCGGGCCGGCGGCTCGACATCGTCGGGCCGGCCCTCGATGAACTGCCGCACGACCGGATCGGTCGTCGCCTGTATCTCCGGGACGGTACCCACCTGGCGAATCATCCCCTCGTGCAGCATCGCGACCCGGTCGCCGGCCGTGAACGCGCTCCGCATGTCGTGGGTCACGATCAGGCCGGTCACACCCAGATCTCGAGTGCGCTGCATCAGGCGGTCTATCACCGCCGAGGTCACGGGATCGAGCCCGGTGGTCGGCTCGTCGTACAAAATGTACTTGGGCTCGAGGGCGATGGCTCGGGCGATGCCCACCCGTTTCCGCATTCCGCCGGACAACTCCGCCGGGTAGCGGTCCTCCTGGCCGGCGAGGTCGACGGTCGCGAGGCTCCGCTCGACCCGCGCCCGAATCACCGCCTCGTCGAGCCCCCGCTTGACCAGGCCCAACCGGATGTTCTCCGCCACGGTCATCGAGTCGAACAGCGCCGCGAACTGGAAGACGTACCCGATGTGCGCCCGGAGCTCGGCCAGCTGGTCCCGGTCGAGATCGGGCACGTTCTGGCCGTCCACCTCGATCTCGCCGGCGTCAGGATCCAGCAGCCCCACGATGAGCTTGAGCGTGACGCTCTTGCCGCTGCCGGAGGCGCCGATGACGACGGTGTTCTCGCCGTCCGGGACGCTGAGCGACACACCCGCGAGCACCACCTTCTCGCCGAACGCCTTGTGGACGTTCTCGAGCCGGATCAAAGCAGGACCAGCGCCCAGAACGCGTCCAGCACCAGGATCGCCTGACAGCCGAGCACCACGGCGCGCGTGGTCGAGCGGCCGACGCCCTCCGCCCCGCCCCGGCTGTTGAGACCCTCGAGGCATCCCATGAGGGCCACGGCCGCGCCAAAGCTGGCGCTCTTCACCAGCCCGAACCAGATGTCCTTGAACTGATAGAAGAGACGCAAACCCTTCAGGAACTCCGGGGTGGACAGCTCCAGCAGGTTGATGGCCGTGATCCAGCCGGACACGACCCCCACCGCCATCGCAAATGAGGTGACGACGGGGAACATGAGCGTGGCGGCCACCACGCGCGGGACGACGAGGTAGGCGAACTTGTCGTAGGCGAGGGTCTCGAGCGCGTCCACCTGCTCGGTCACGCGCATCGTCCCCAGCTCCGCCGCGATGTTGGCCCCGACCCGGCCCGCGAGCGCCATTCCGGTGAGCACCGGTCCAAGCTCCATCATGACCGTCTTGCCGACGAGCGCGCCGACGAAGTAGAGGGGAACGGCGCCGGTGAAGATGTAAGAGGAAAGGAGCGAGAGGACGATGCCGGTGAAGATGGCGATGAAGACGGCGATCGGCACCGAGTCCACGCCCAGCCGGATCATTTGTCCGAGCAGGAGCGGACGCCAGGTGGCTACGTCGCCCAGGGCGCGGGCCGCGTCCATGCTCCAGCGGCCGAGGCGAGCGATGAAGCCGGCAGGGCGGCGCAGGATGTGGGACAAGGACGGCTGCACGGGAGGGAAAGTATAGTAGCTAACGGCTAACGGCTAATGGCCAGCCGCTGCCCTCACGCCGCAAAACTCGCCAGCGCCCTCCCCACCTCCCCTTCCCTCAGCCGCTTGAGCGCCCGGTCGCGGAGCTGCCGCACCCGTTCGCGCGTGACGCCCAGCATGGCACCGATCTCTTCGAGCGTGTGCTCCCGGCCGCCGTCGAGGCCGAAGTACAGCCGGAGCACCTTCGCATCGCGGGCGGGCAGCGTGCGGAGGGCCCGCTCGATCTCCTCGGAGAGGAACTGGTCCATCGCCTGCGCTTCCGCGTCCGACTGGTCGTCCACGATGAAGCGGTCGATGAGCGAGCGGTCGCCTTCGGGATCGAGCGGCGCGTCGAGGCGGACCTCGGCGGTGTTGAGGGCGGCGAGGGACTGCACCACGTCCACGGAAAGTCCGACCGCGTTGGCGACCTCCTCTGGCGTGGGCTCGCGTCGCAGCTCCTGTCGGAGCGACTCCGATGTGCGGACGATCCGCGACAGGTCGGCGGTCCGGTTGAGCGGCACGCGCACGGTGCGGCCGTGGCGCGCGAGCGCCGCGAGGATCGCCTGGCGGATCCACCACACGGCATAGGAGATGAACTTGACGCCCTGATCGGGGTCGAACTTCCGGGCCGCAGTGAGCAGCCCGACGTTGCCCTCGCCGATGAGATCGGTGAGGGCCAGGCCGCGGTTCTGGTATTTCTTGGCGACGGAGATGACGAAACGGAGGTTGCGCTTGACCAGCTCCTGCATCGCCTCCTGGTCGCCGGCGCGGACCTTCCGGGCGATGGCGACCTCCTGCGGGGTGGTGAGCAGGGGTGTCTTGCTTACCTCATAGAGGTACTGGTCGAGGATGTCGCGATCGGCATCGTAGACGCCGAGGCTCTTGGCGGTCTCCCGCTTGCGGCCGCGGCGCGGCTTTTTCGGGGTGGCGGCAAGGATCTCGGCGGTGGACAGGTCGTCGCTGAGCGGTTCCTGGACGGGCTCGGACTCCGGCTTTTTCTTCTTCGCCATGGCTCCTCGATGGACCTGCCGAGCGCGCCGCGGGGGTGGCGCGCTTTGTGCTTGACACCCCCCCGAGCGAGGACTAGCTTGCGCTGCTGCCGTCGCCCGGGCGCGGGGCGAGCCAATATTAATGGGGGCGTAGCTCAGTTGGGAGAGCGCGTGAATGGCATTCACGAGGTCAGGGGTTCGATCCCCCTCGCCTCCACGGCCCGCCGGTCCGTCGGCACGCCTCCGGCCGGCCCCGAGTGACGCGGTTGCGGCGACTTTGCCGCGGCACTACAATCCGACCGCTCACGCGGGAATAGCTCAGTTGGTAGAGCACAACCTTGCCAAGGTTGGGGTCGCGGGTTCGAGTCCCGTTTCCCGCTCTGGGTGGACTTGCAGGACAATCGTCGCGGGGTGGAGCAGTCTGGTAGCTCGCCGGGCTCATAACCCGGAGGTC
>OEKJ01000053.1_pt1 | contig 13147 bp, 6 predicted proteins | sample 1503081 | NCBI WGS metagenome assembly OEKJ01 (sample SAMEA104379565, study PRJEB20068) | metagenome | biome: 1000743; feature: 77; material: 1998 | place: USA | collected 2012 | depth 25 m | reverse complement strand
CGGCGCCCGCCTCCTCGCCCTGCGTCCGGACACTTTCCAGATCATCGTCGAGATCCGGCTACCAGGACCGATCGATGTGGCCGCCGGACGCGGCCGCCTGATCACGATCGACCAGCGGAGCGTCCGGAGGTTCGACCTCACGGGCCGGGAGCTCGGCTCCACGCCGAGAACGCACCTGGCCAGTCCGATCGCCGCCGGTATCGACCCTACCTCCGGAACCATCTACGTGCTCGACGCGCAAGCGCCTGGTTTCCTGCGCCTGGACCCGGAGGGCGCGTTCCGCGACAAGGTCGGCACGTTCGCCGATGCGGGCACCGGCTTCACGCCTCGGCTGCTGGCCGTGAGCCCGAGCGGCAATCTGTTCGTCTCGGACGGCACCGCGGCCGTGCACGAGTTCGCGGCCGACGGCAGCTACGTGGGACAGGTGGAAGGGGTGGGCGCGCTCTCGGGGGTGCTCGCTCTGCGCTTCGATGCCGGCGGGCAGCTCAACATAGCTACGCCGGCCGGCATCGCGCGGTTCGGGAACGACGGTGCCCTGGTCGGGAACCCGGGCCAGTTCTACAGCCCTACGCTGGACAACGGGACCGAGGCCGACGAGGCATGGCACCGGCTCGACCTGACGGCCGAGCTGGACGCCGGCGGGGCCATCGACGTGTGGTACGCATCGTCCGCGGACGAAGCGCTGGTCGCGGCGGTGAACGGCGTGCTCCAGCGCGAGCGGTCCGCCGCCCAGCGCGCCGCGGACCTCGAGGCGCTGCTGGCCGACCAGTGGAAGGGGCCGCACCGGTTGGCCGCGCCAGAGGCGGTGCCGGCCGGCACGCCGGAGCCTCACGGCGAGCTTCGATCCTCGACCTCGCACAGCGTGCTGTTCGAGCCGCACACCAAGCGCTACCTCTGGCTCAAACTCGGGCTGTCGGGCCTCACGCCGCGGGCGGAGGTAAAGGTGCGGGAGATGCGGGTGTACTACCCGCGGCTCTCGTATCTCCGCTACCTGCCCGCGACGTATCAAGAGAACGGCCCCAGCCGGGACTTCCTCGAGCGGTTCCTGTCCCTGTTCGAGACCGTGTTCGGCGATCTCGAGGCGACGATCGCACGGATCCCCGAGGTGTTCACCCCAAGCCTGGCGCCAGCTGCGTTTCTGGACTGGCTGGCGCAGTGGCTCGACCTCGGCATCGAGGAGGACTGGACGCCGGAGGTGAAGCGCCGCCTGATCGAGCGGGCCGCGACGCTGTACGAGCGCAAGGGCAGCCCGGAAGGGTTGGCGGACTTCATCGAGGTGGTCCTGAATCAGCGGCCGCTGATCCTCGAGTCCTTCGAGGCCGAGCGTCCCCTGGTCCTGGGCGGCCCCGGGTCGCTGGGTCTCGATACCCGCCTCGAGGCCCGCGCCTGGGAGGCGGTCCCGTGGAGTCAGCTCACGGTCCTCGGCGGCGGCACCGCGCTGGGCGCCTCCCGGCTTCGCGCCAGCGCACGCCGGCCGGTGAACCCGTATCGGGCCGCAGCCTACCGCTTCACGCTGGTCCTGCGCCTCTCACCCGGACAGCTCCGGCGCCATCAGCGCGCGCTCGATCGCATCATCCGCGAGCACGCGCCGGCGCACGTGGCGTATGACTTCGCGCTTCAGTCCGGCGCCCGGTCCGGACGGCCCCTGGTGGTCGGGGTGAACGCCACGCTGGCAGGGCCGCCGCCGACCCGAGTCGGGTTCTCGGCGCTGGGGCATGCCGCGTGCACCCGACCGGTGCGCTACGGACCCGAGCTCGAAATGGACACTACGCTGAGCGATACGGCCGACGCCCGGTGCCGTGCCGCCGCCTGCTCCTAATGGAGAACGACGATGTCGCGACATGAGCCCTGTGAATGCGGCGTATGCCAGGTGCCCCGCCTCGAGCGCAACAACTACTACTACGGCAAGACGCTGAGCGTTCGCGATCTGAGCGCGGAACAGGACTACTTCAACCAGAAGCGCTGGCTGCTCAACCGGATGACCATGGGCTGGGGAATCGTCTGCGGCCTGGAGACTACGCTCCAGGGCGACTGCGTGGTGGTCGAGCGCGGCCTGGCCTTGGATTGCTGCGGGCGCGAGGTGCTGGTATGCGCCCGCGAAGGCGTGCACGTGACCCGGATCGCCGAGGCATTGAAGGTCGATCCCGCCAAGGACACGGCCGACATCCGCTGGGCCCTCTGCCTGGAGTACGCCGACTGCCGGACCGAGCCGGTGAGCCTGCCCCGCTCGTGCGACCACGAGGGGCGGGGGCAGGAGTACAACCGGATCCGCGACGGCTATCGTCTCGCCATCCGGCCTTTCGACGACGAGTGCATGGGCGATCACACCGAGAGCTGCTGTCCCTACCCGGGCTTGGGACGAGAGACCTCGATCCACCGCGCGCTGTACGAGCGGTCGCTCAAGTGCCCGGCCTGCCGTGACTGCGAGTGCGTGCTGCTCACGACGGGCGTGTTGACGACGAGGGCGAACGAGGCACCGCGGGTCGCGCTGGACGAGAACGCCTGGAAGTATCGCCGCACGGTGTACACCAACCCCGCGCTGGCCAGTCTGCTCCATTGCTTCCACCCCGGGCTGGCCCACATCACGCACATCAACTGGCGGGTGGGGCACCAGTACACGGCGGACGAGTTCCTCAACCTGCTGACCCACGAGCACCTGCGGGTGACGTACGACCGGCCGATGGCACTCCGGACCGTGACCCGCCGGCGGACGTGCCGGCTCTCGATCTACCTGCCCTCGGGCAACGAGAGCTGCCCGAAGCAGGTGCTGATCCCGGTGCGCAATGTCGACTATGCCGACCAGATCGCCACCTACTATTTCCACGACGAGTGCGTGCAGCGGGAGCTGCGGCACTCGTGCAAGTCGCTCAAGCATCCGGTGGACGTCGAGCTGATCCTCCACGGCGGCATGATTCTCGACGAGAAGGGGCACGCCCTCGATGCCGAGCTGATCGACGGCAAGTTCCCCACCGGAAACGGTGTCCAGGGCGGTGAGTTCATCGCCTATTTCAGCGTCCAGCCGTAAACCCGCGCCCGCCGCGGCCGGTGGCAACCGCAACTCAAGGAACAGGGATATGACCGCAACCACGAAGACGGATTGTCAGGCCACCGGGATGTGCCGGTACGACTCGCTGATCCGGCCGAGGTTCTTCGACGGGATGCTGCTGACCGACGAGAGCCTGCTTGCCGAGCAGACCTACCATCGCGAGGCGCTCAAGCGGGTCAACCGGTACATGTACGGCTCCGGGATCCTGTGCGGCCTTCAGGTCGAGTGGGTGAGCGGCCTTTGCATCCGGATACAGCCCGGGGCCGCCCTCGATTGCCAGGGCAACTTCATCGAGCTGTGCCGCTGCGTTACCATCGACCTCACCGAGACCTGCAAGGAGTGCTACCCGGGGTCGTGCCTTCCCGCGGACACCAAGGACATCGTCAGATACCTGGCCGTGCGGTACGCCGACATCGGGGCGGACCCGCAGCCGGTGCTGGCCTCCGACGACGAATGCGCCTCGGCGAGCCAGGGCACCAAGTGCCAGACGTCGAAGACGCGTGAGGGATTCTGCTTCGAGCTGCTGGACCATTGTCCCGAAGCCGACACGTGCCTAGATCGGGTCGGCTTGCTCTCGACCTTCCTCGAGGCGAGGGAAGAGGCCCACACGAAGCATGTCGCCATGGCGCAGGCAGCGGCTACGGCCGGGCCGGCGGCGGGCGCGCCCACCTCGCCTCCTGCCGCTCCCAGCCACGCGCCGGCCGCACCGTCCACCGAGCCGACCGCCATGCAGAGGTTGGAAAAGCCTCTCTCGATGGAACAGTCGCCCGCCTGTCCGGCATGCGACTGCGGCGACAAGTTTGTCGGTTTGGCCAAGTTGACCATCAACTGCGGCAAGAGCACGGTCACGGTCGATCCCGGCTGCCGCAGCTACGTGTGGACTCCCCGGCTCGTGCGGACAGTGCTGTGCAAGGTGCTCGCCGCCCTGGACAAGCGTTTGAACCAAGCCGCGACCGTGACGGAGGAGCGCCGCTTCCCGAAGGTCGAGCAGTTCCTACGGGACCCGGTCGAAGGGGTTCGCCGGGCATTGCTGCATTTCGCGACCGAGCCGGATTGGCAAAGGAGCGTGGGCCAGCCCATCAACCAGATTCACCATCCGATCGCCACGCCGCAAGCCGCGCAGCCGGCGGCCGCGCCGCGGCCCCCCCGCGCGCGCCGAACGCCTCGCGCACCGGGCGCCGGGCCAGCCGGACCGCCGCCCGCGCCGTGAGGGGCGTGACCACCACCCGAGGGCCGGGGTAACCGGAGATGCCGGAGGCGGTCGCCACCCGGCAACCCGCGCCGGCCAAGGTCGATGCCAGGCGGACGGTGGCGTCGCCGGCCGGCCGAACCGTGTACTCGCCCCCGGGCGTGGCCGGTCTGCAGCGGGCGCTCGGCAACCAGGGTATGCAGCGGCTGCTGCGATCGAAGGTCATCCAGCCGAAGCTCACCATCGGACCCGCTGACGACCAATACGAGCGCGAAGCCGACCAGGTGGCCGACGAGGTCATGCGGATGCCCGACCCGGGAGCGGGCGGGGCGCCATCGGCCGTCCAGCGAAAGTGCCCCGACTGCGAGTCGGAGGCACTCCAACGCGCGCCGGTCGCCATTCAGCGGATGTGTCCCGAATGTGAGAAGGAGGAGCTCCAGCGCGCACCGATCACCGTTCAGCGGCTGTGCCCGCACTGTGAGGATCAGGCCGCGCACCGGAGCCCCGCGCCGATTCAGCGGGCATGTCCGGAATGCGAGAAGGAAAAGGAAGAGCGCGCGGCGAGCGTCCAACGGAAGTGCACCGAATGCGAACAGGAAGCGGAACAGGAGGATGAGGAGCAGGTCGGGCTGGTCCAGCGTCAGTGCGTCGCATGTGAGGATCTGAAGGTCCAGCCTGCGCGAAGGCCGGGTTTGTTCCCTGGCGCTGGCGTTGGGCAACGAGCTCTCGTCACCGCTCGCGTTCAGCCGGCCGCGATTGCCCGCAAGTGTGCCAAGTGCGCCGAAGAGGAGAGCGCCGGCGTCCAGCGCACAGTGGCAAGCGACCGTGGTGGATCGGATCTCGCGCGCGTGCAGGCCAAGCACCTGGACGGGGCCGCCCCCGAGCCGTCCGCCGAGGTGGCCGACTACATCCACTCCAGCAGTGGTGGCGGCCGACCGCTTCCCGCCTCCGTCCGCGAGCGGTTCGAGTCCCGCTTCGGTCATGATTTCAGTGGCGTGCGCGTCCACACCGACAGCCGGTCCGCGGCGGCCGCGGCCGAGATCAACTCCTACGCGTTCGCGACCGGTTCGGACATTCACTTCGCGGCCGGGCAATTCCAGCCCGGCACCCCGCACGGCGATCGCCTTCTGGCCCACGAGCTGACCCACACCATCCAACAGACCGGCGGGGCCGGGAGGGCGGCGCGAGACGCGCCGTCGGAAGACGGGGCGCCAGGCAGGCGCGCCACCCAGGTGCCCCGAATCTCGCGCAGCCGGGACGGCCCGGTGCAGCGAATGCCGAGTGGCAGCGAGGTCATGGCGGCCGTGAACCAGACCGTGAGGTCGGGCGGTACGGAGGACACGGCGACGAAGGTCGCCGCTCAGGTCGTCACCGACCTCGACGAGGGTTTGGCCGATGCCGGGGCCGCCGCAGCGGCCGACGCGGGCGTCGGCGACGCTGCGACCGGAGGCGGGCCAGGCGGACGAGGCGGCGGCCAGCCGGCCTCGGCGGCGGTCGCCGGCTTCGGCGGCACGCTTGGCCCGGGTCCGGTTGGGATGTTCGGTCCTGGCCCTGGCCCGCAGCCGCCCACGAGCTTCCTGGGCGACAAGAACCAGGGGCTCGGTGGGGCGCTTCGCGATTGGCTCTCTACCCCGGCGGGAAAGACCGCGCAGGATCTGGCCGACTCGTTCGGGGGAACCCTGCGTCCCGCGGGGCTGAACGTCGAGATCGTGGTCCCCACAGTCTGTCCGATCAAGGTGTACACCCGCGTCTTCGATCTGCCGTCGTTCGATCGGCAGTTCCTGGTCCCGGTCGTGGCCTTGCCGCTCGGACCGGTGTTCCTGTCGGGCGCGGTCGGCGTGGCCGGGCACCTGCAGCCGCTGGCCGAAATCCGCCTGGGGCCGGTGTGTCTCACGGACGTCAAGATCACGATCGATACGAGCACCGACACCTACCGGATCCAGGGCAGCGTCACCGGCGCCGCGGCCGCCGCGCTCGGAGCCGAAGTTCGGGGCGGTGTGCGGGGGGAGGTCAGTCTCGACGGCATCGTGCTGATCGGCGGCGTACCGACTCCGATCAGCGTGCCCGCGCTCGGCCTCGAGGGCGGCCTGGCCGGCCTGATCCGCGGCACCGGCGCCGCGACCCTCAGCATCGGCGGCTCGCTCGGCGTATCCCGCGGGGCGGTGAGCCTGGGCCTGTCCAAGCAGCTCGCCGTCCAGCTCGGGGCCGATCTCTACCTGGGGGCCTATGCGCAACTGGACCTCCTCGGCAAGACCGTCTGCCGGATCTACTGGCAGCCGTTCGAATGGCACGGCAACATCGGCGGCTCGATGGGACTGTCCCTCGGCCTCAGCGTGGTGCCCGGCTCGGCACCGGCGCTGACGCCGACGGTTGATACCCCGTCGTTCCCCACGCTGCCGCTCGACCAGACGGTGCCGATGCTGAGCCGCGAGGGGTTCTACGACGACTGTGCGATCATCGACCGGGTTTGCGAGAGCCTCAGGGAGCAGGGGCAGCTCCCCTCACAGAACGGGGGGGTGTGGAACTGCGCGGGTCCCTACGGCCCCGGGTCCCGCTTGCCGGGGCCCCTCGCCGTCTACGTGACGAACCCGGGCATTCCGAGCGGCGCCCAGTGTCGTGGGGCCTGCGGTCCCGACTGTGAGACCTGCGAGCCGACACCCAGGTATCAGTACGTCGATCCCGCCACCGGCGACACTTGGGAATACGCTAACTACGACGTCTGCGGCACCCACGACGGCTGCCGCCAGCATGACGCCGCCTTCGACTGGGCGGCGGCCGTGCACGGCGAGACCGGCCCCGATGCCATCTACATGAAATGGCACATGCGGGCGAACATCGAATGCGCCTGCAACTACCCCGCGGGCAACTGCATCGGTTGGATCAAGGGCCTGCCGCCGTTCGACGGGCACCTGTGCTTCGCGGATTCGGCGACCCAGGTGAGCCACGGCGGCGGCGGGGGCGCGGCGGCGGCCGGATCGTGCCGGGAACAGTTCCCCGGCGCGGCCGAGTGCGTGGCCAGCTATCCCGACAAAGACATCATCCTCGCCGTGTGGGGTCTCATAAGGGGCGTCAAGATCAACGGGCCCGCGGCCGTTGCCGCGGACTACACCAACGCCAGCATGATCGACTGCCAGGGGCCGGGCAGGATCTGGAACGCCGAGGCCACCGATTTCGGAAGCGGCCAGGGCATCCTGGTCGCGATCGCGGAGTGCATCTGCTGCAACGACGATGACTCGACCGGCTCGGCGTGGCTGCACCCGCACGCGCTGGTGGTGCCCGGGATGCCCGTGGAGCTCATCCTCGACCTGTGCGATCGCGACCTGATCCTGCGCGAGACCTGCGTTCCCTTCGAGGAGGCCTCGTCCACCGCCGTTCCGTCGCTGAACAATCGGACGTGGTTCCTGGCCGATCGCGCCATCCGGAACCAGGACTTCCCGGGCGCGCTCGGCATCGTGCTGGACAGGCTGGTGGCGCGCGGGTTCATCAACGAGTCCTTGGCCAACTGGTCCTATACCGAAGGCGACGGCGATGCCGTCACCAATTTCCAGCTCATAGAGGACGAGAAGACCCACGAGCGCCGCGCGCGACCACCGGTCTCGGTCCAGGTGCACCCGGCGGGTTTCGCGGACGTGGGATGGCTGTTCAGCAGCATGATGCACGAGTACGTGCACGTGCTGCAGGTGCTCGCGGGGGCGCCGGCCGGGGAATTCACCGCCAAGGGCGAACAACGGCCCGAGTTCGTGGCGCGGGACGAGGTCGAATCCTATCTGTGGGAGATCGAGCACGCGCTCGGCACCGGAATCATCAACGACGCCGCTCAGCTGCGCGAGCTGGGCGAGCGGCTTACCACGCACTTCAACCTGATGACGAAGGAGCTCAAGGCCCAGTATCAGGCGCGCTACGACGCCGCCCAGCAGCGCGTCATCACCACGATCGCGACCGGCGGGCCGACGATGTCCATCGAGGACGCCCGGCGCATCGTCCGGGAGGCGGGCCAGGAGATCGCGGCGCTCCTGGCGAAGCGTCCCGGCAACGAGGCCGCGATCGACGCCCAGATCGAGGCGATCCGCAAGCGGCGGGAGCGCGCGCTGATTGAGGTCGCGCTCGCCGACAACCCCACCATCCAGGTGGTGCGCCCGGGTGAGCCCGGCGTGTACCGCGTGCCGACGGTCGACGCAGAAGGCCGGGTGCGGTATCTCTACGGAGGGATCCAGGTAGCCTGGCACCTGGCGCAGGCGTCCACCTCGGTCTACACCCTGGGCGAGACGTTGAGCGCGGGCGGCAAGATGGCGGCGGCCGGCACCGCGGTGCAGGGCCGCGTGCAACCCTTCCCGCCCGACGTCGACTTCGACGAACAGGTGAGCGTCGTCGCCAACACGCTCCGCGCGGCTGCTGCCATGGCGTCCACCCGGATCGTCGGCAGCATCCGGCGCATCAGCGGCGGTCCGAAGCCCGGTAGTGACGAAATCGAGTTCCGCCAGCTGCTGTCGTTCCCCGCAAGCGGCCCACGCGTCACGATGAGCCTGAACGACATCAACAAGCCCACCGCGGAGCGGGTGCTGGCCCGGGGCATCGAGGCGCTCGCCAGCGGAGGCAATATCAACACGTTCTGGCGGGGGTTCCTCGCGGACGGACGCTTCATCTCTCTCACGAAGGTCATCTTCGTCAGCGCCAAACGGCCCGACGGCACCGACTTGATCAAGCTAGGCGGCGCGGCGGAGTTCCAGCTCGCGTTCCTGGAGGACCCAGGCGAGATCACGCAGACCAAGCTGGGGCGGTTCGCGTGGGACATGTGCTGCTCAGCGGTGAAGAACGCTCGACAGAAAGACTGGCTCAAGGCCGCCAAGCGGGCCTACAATTATTTCTCCACCATCGGTGACACGGTGCACATGGCCTTGCTCGAACCGGCGTTCCGGCGCCCCGAAGCCAACGTCGAGCAGTACGCGACGGTGATCGACGGTATCTCTTTCGCACTCGGCACGCGGGATCCGCTCAAGTCGAGGAAAGGGAGAGGCATTCCTCAGGCACAGACCCGGATCCTGACCGTGACGGAGGCGCGAGATCAGGTGGAGAGCGTGGCGAAGATCGTGGAGAGCGTTTTGCCCGACACCGGCATAGCGCCGGGTCCGGCGGAGATTGCGAGCTTGTTGCGCAGAGCGGCCAGCCGGCTGCAGGCACGGCCGGAGAGCGTCCGCCAGCATCTCGCACAGGACGATGTCCTGGCCGAGACATTCGATTCGCTCGCCGAAGCCGTCCGCAAGCACATTGCCAAGGGCATCCGGCCCGAGGTCGAGGACGTGATCAACCAATTCGTCCTGCCGGTGTGCCCCGATGAAGAGAAGTGCAAGAGGCAGCGATGAGCCGCCTCTTCGACGCGGCGAACCGTCTGTGGTTCGAGGAGGGTCGGACCACCAAGGCCCTGGCCGCCTACGAGGCGGCGTTCCGCGAGACGCCGGACGACCCGGTGGTCGCCTTTCAGCTCGCGGACGTGCTGTCGTCGTTCGACCGGTTCGCCGAAGCCCAGGCGATGCTGGACCGGGCCCAGGCCAACCGTGACAAGCTGAGCGCGAGCGCGCAGGTGCTGCTCGAAGTGCGCCGCGCCGGCATGAGGAGCCAGCCGCAGGAACGGCCTTTCGCCGAGATACCACCGGCGAAGCTCGATCGGGACTACTTCGAGGCGAACCCGCTGCCGCCGGGGGGCTGGGAGACCGTGGCGTCCGCGGCCGCGGCGCGAGGGATGTACGGTCTAGCCGCCTACGCGCTGGATCAGTGGAAAGGTGTGCCGGTCGATACCGACGAAGCGAAGGAGTTCGATCGCATTCAGAGCAGGCGCGACACCCAGGAGGCGGCGCTCGACCAGATGTACGCGGCTCCCGGTCGTTCTGAGCCGTCACCTCGCGCCGCGACGCCGGCCCGACCACGGACATCTCCGACCGAGGCTCCCGCTCCGCGCGAGTCGTCTCCGAAACCGCCGGCGGAAGCCGCAGCCGTCCCACCGCAGACGCCGGTCGAAGGACCCGCTCTCCCGCCACTGCCGCTCGAGCTCACCGTGCGCGTGGACCCCGCCGATGCCCCGGTGGGCGCTCCCACCACCCTCCTTGCGACGCTCCGAAACCCGACACCCACGCCACAGCTCGTCAACCGACGCATGCTGCTGAACCACCGCGGCGCGCCGGGCGAGGTCCGGATCGATGTGCAGGGGCCGCCGGGATATCGCAATAATCGCGGTTATCAGGTGCGCGCCGGCCAGCCGGCGCCGGAGTTTTTTGTCTCTCTCGCTCCGAGTGCGGCCCTCGAGAAGTCTTGGGCGCTCCACGACTATCAGAGCTTGCACGTGCCCGGTGAATACCGCGTTACGGTCACCTATCACAACGAGGCGACCCGAGCGCCCGACGGACGCCCGATGAGCGTCGGCGGCGTCTCAGGGACAGCCTCGTTTCGGCGCCACGCCTAGATCATGCGCGCACTGCGTGGCGCCGGCAGCGAGCCCCCCTCGGAGCGAGCTCAGCCCGCTAGACCGCGGCCCTTCACGTCCGGGATCGCAAAGATGCTATTCTAGAGACGCGTCTGAGCGACGAGGTGAGAACACATGGCTAGAGCCGTTGTGAGGCGGCCGCGGGCGCAAACCTGCCGGCTGGGTCCTAGGCGGCCGGAAGCTTCGCCGGCTCAACACGGACAGGTGGACGAGCGTGCAGGTCTCGGCCGTTTGCAACGGGCCCTTGGCAATTGCGGGATGCACCGGCTGCTGCGCTCAGGCGCGGCTAAGGCGAGCCCAACGGTCGGGCCCGCCAATGACGAGTCCGAGCACACAGCCGATCGCCTGCTCCCCGAAGCCCTCACGGGTCGTCAACTTCTGGCCGGTCACCGGGTCCCTCTCATCCAGCAGCGTGGTAACGGCTCCCTCACCGCAACGGGCCTCCAACGCACGCTTGGCGATGGCCACGACCTCCGTTCGCCTCGTTTCGCCGGCGATCCCGTGCTCGAGGCCTGTTTCGACAACGAGCGGCTCCTGCAATTTGGGAGCCGAGGTCCGGCGGTCGAGAAGGTTCAGCAGGCGCTCATTGATGCGGGCTTCCCCCTGCCGGTCTTTGGAGTCGACGGCATCTTCAAGACCGAGACGCAGGCGGCAGTTCGAGACTACCAACGGGCGCATGGGTTAAAGCCCGACGGCATCGTCGGACCGATCACCATCGGAGACATGGATGCGCTCTTTGCGGCTCCTGGACCGGCGCCGGCGCCACCAAAGCCGGCCCCTACGCCGCCCAAGCCGGGGCCGACGCCGCCCAAGCCGGCACCTGCACCACCCAAGCCGGCCCCACCACAGAGCATCGCCAGCGAGACAGTCGCACTCACGCCGGGCGCCCGGACGCGAACCAAGATCGGTGTGGGCGAGGAGGTCAAGCTGACGCATTCGCCCGGCAGCGCGGCCTGGACTACCACCGGCGGAACGCTCTCGGCCGCAAGCGGGGTCACTGTCATCCTGACCGCGCCGGACACTGCGCAGAGGATTACCGTAACGGCTGGGACCACGACTCTCGCGTTCGACGTGCTTGCCCCCGACAGCGTGTCGATGAATCGCGAACCGGGCACAGGTGTCAAGCATACGTTGAACCGAGCGGATTCCGGGATCCAAACACGGATATTCCTCGGCCCCGATACGGTGAACTTCAACAAGGTGATCTATCACGAGCTGGATGTCGCAGGCACCGTTACTAGCCCTGGAGCCTTTTCGTGCAACCCCGCCAGCGGCGGTCACTGCGGGGCGGGAGGCGGTGGTGCAGCGTGTCCAGACCTCCTCCTCACCACCGAAGTGGTAGCCGGCAAGGGAACCCGAGCCGTCCGGGGAGACTGCGCCTATTCGGGTGACTGCGGCACGTCGCCACCGATTCCGCCTGGTAGTCTGACGTTGAGTATTCCGTACGAGTACAAAGTGGGTGCCGGTGCGTTCCACCGGTTCGCCATCGTGGCTCAGGTTCATTCGCTGGCTGCTGATGCCTCGACGCTCAACACCGACAAGGCCGGGGCCCACGGGGACACCAGGGTGGCCGCGACGAGCGTTGTAATCCCCAGCTGTCCTTGATCAACGTGGACCTTACAGACATGCAACTGGCGGAGAAGTTCGCCGCCTTCGAGAAGAGCCGCGACCCCGCGCTGATTCACGAGGCCTTGGATATCATCGAGGCAGCCGAACGGGACGCGCCGCTCGGGGATGCGACCGCGCGGCGGCGTGTAGTCTCACGCTGGCTCCGTTTCTTCGCCGCGCTGGATCGGAATATCGATCCGGCGTGGAAGCCGGAGGACCTGCCTGCGAAGGGCGTCGCTCCGCCGGTGTCTCACGGTATCGTCTACGCCAGCGGTGAGGTGGACCCATTCACGATTGCCGATCCGGTCGCTCGGGCTCAGTATGAGCGGGCGCTGAAGGACAACAAAGATCAGTACCAGCGTTATCTCGTCCAGCTCCAGCTTTCCCGCATTGTCGAGCACGCCTTGCGTGTCGTGGAGCTGTTCATCGCGGAGAGGTTTGACGACACGCCAGCCGACCGACAGGAGTTCGAGGAGTTGTTGGCGGCCTCACCGGTGGGCGACGCGAGTAAGAAGCAGCTGCGAGCTTTCATGCTCAACCGGGGCTAAGCCGCGGAGACCTGGCCAAGCCACAGCAGGGTGCGAAGAAGACTGGTTGGGAGGCGTGGCCGGGCAAATAACGCTCCGCTAGCTCTCACGCGCGAACAAGGCCGCTCCGTTGAGGCGCGGCCCCTTCTGCTGTGCGCGTATCCGGTAACGTTCTGGCTAACGATTCCGCGGTTTTCGGCGGATGCCCGCGGGCGCGCGGCCGTCGTAACTCCTTGACTCTGCGCCGGGCGGGTGCCGGCGGGCGCGCCGAGAGGCTTATCAGGCGTGCGCTCTAACCACCT
>OEKJ01000112.1_pt3 | contig 13206 bp, 13 predicted proteins | sample 1503081 | NCBI WGS metagenome assembly OEKJ01 (sample SAMEA104379565, study PRJEB20068) | metagenome | biome: 1000743; feature: 77; material: 1998 | place: USA | collected 2012 | depth 25 m | reverse complement strand
TCTCCCTTCTCACTTCTCCCTTCTCACTGGCCTCAGGGCGTCGCCGGGCGGCGGAACCTCCGGATACCCCACACCGCAGTCCCTCCGGCAACCACCAGCGGCACCAGCACGCCGAGCGAGGCGATGAAGCCGGCGGCCAGCTCCACGAAGTTGCGCCACGCCCGCTCGAACGCCCGCACCAGCACGTTGTCGGGGCCCGCCACCGGCAACGGCTCGTGCACGGTGATGGACAACGAGCTCATCGCCGACCGGCTCTTGAGGTAGCGCAGCCGTCCCTCGTAGCGCTCGATCTCTTCCCGAACGCGCGCCAACTCGCGCTCCACGGTCAACACATCCTGAAGCCGGCCGGTACGCGTGGCGAGCAAGTCGATCAGACGGCTCTCGAGCCGCCGGGAGTTCGTGACCCGCGCGCTCACGTCGACGTACTCCTCCCCGACGTCCTGCGTGGTCACGTTCACCGATTCCAGCTTCCCGAGAGGGTCGAGGCCGGTGACGAGATCGTCGAATCGGGTCGCGGGGACCTTCACTTCCAGCGTCGCCTGGCGGTATTGCGCGGCCCCGGCCTGGATCTCCGTGTTCGCGACATACCCGCCGACCCGCGCAGCAAGCGCGCGGACGCGAGCGAGCGCCGGCTCGAGGGAGTCGATCCCGATGCTGGCGGTCCCGGTGCGGATGATCATCACGGTGGGATCGTCGTCCCACCCCGCGGCGAACGGGTTGGGAGACTGTTGGCCGGCCGTCGCCGCGCTGCCGGTGAGAGCCTCGTCCATCGCGGCCGCGGCCGGCGCGCGCTGTTCCCTGTTGAGCTCCAGCTTCGACTCGGCGAGAACGGGGCCGTCCCGCCGCGCGCCCTCGTGCGGCGGTGCCGGGCTTTGGTGGCAGGCCAGGGTGGAAAGGGCCAGTGCGAGCCAGATCGCCTGTGTCGTGCGCATGAATGCCTCCTTGGGGTCGGAGGGAGATGCGGGAGGGTGGGGTCCTTGCACGCCGACACGACATCATGTCTTGACAAGATATATTGTCGGTGCTAGCGTGGACCCCGACCCCCCATCCCGGCACGGAGGTCCACCCAATGGCCGACATCTACCATGACTTCCCCATCAAAGCCCCGCCGGAGCGGGTCTACGACGCGGTCAGCACGCCCCGCGGGCTGGACGCCTGGTGGACCAAGCGCTCCAGCGGCCGAGCGGTCGAAGGCGAAGAGTTCGTGCTCTGGTTCGGGCCCGACCATGACTGGCGGGCGCGGGTGAGCCGGGCCTCCGCGCCGGCGGAGTTCGAGCTCGAGATCGTGAAGGCGGACCAGGACTGGCTGGGGACCCGCGTCGGCTTCGGACTCGAGGCACAGGGCGACCGGACCCACGTCCGATTCCAGCACATCGGCTGGCCGGCTCCCAACGAGCACTGGCGGATCTCGTGTTTCTGCTGGGCGATGTACCTGCGGATACTTCGACGCGCGCTGGAGTATGGAGAAGCGGTTCCCTATGAAGGACGGCTCGATGCGTAGCCGAGGCGCCGCCGTGCCGACCGCCTCACCGGACGCCGCGCCTCGGGTCGAGGGGGTGCAGGTCGTGCGCGGCGCCGCACAAGCGGCCGCGTTGCTCAACCCCGATCGCGTTCGCCTGCTGGCCGCACTCGCGAGCCCGGCTTCCGCCACGGGCGTGGCCGACCAGGTCGGCATGACGCGGCAGCGGGTCAACTACCACCTTCGGGAGCTGGAGAAGGCGGGCCTGGTCGAGCTGGTCGAGGAACGCCGCAAGGGCAACTGCACCGAGCGCGTCATGCGGGCGTCGGCCCGCTCATACTTGATCAGCCCCGAAGTGCTGGGCGTCCTCGGCACCGATTCACCAACGAGAGACGCCCGTGACCGTTTCTCTGCCGCCTACCTGATCACCGCCGTCGCCCGGGCTCTCCGCGATCTGGCCTTGCTGCGCGCCCGGGCGGATCGCGCGGGCAAGCCCCTCGCCACGCTGGCCATCGAGACGGACGTGCGGTTCAAGTCGGCGGCGGACCGGGCGGCGTTTACAGAGGAAGTGACGACGACCCTGGCCGGCCTGAGCGCGAAGTACAACACCGACGGGAACGGGCGCGTGTTCCGGTTCCTGCTCGGCGGCTACCCCGCCGTCACCAAGCCGGAGGAAGATCCGCTTGGCTCCTGATCCGCAGGGGCCGGCCCCTGGGCGGGAGTCGGAGCCGGGGCGGGGGCGCTCGCTCGAGGAGCGGATCGTCATTGACGCCACCGCCGAGGCGGTGTGGCGTGCGCTGACGGACGCGGAGGAGCTGATGCGGTGGTTTCCGCTCGAGGCCAGGGTCGAGCCGGGAACCGGCGGGACGATGTGGCTGTCGTGGGACGGCCCGAATGGCGCGACGGCCCGCATCGAGGTTTGGGAGCCCAACCGCCGCCTTCGGACGGTGGAGCCCCGGCGGGATGCGGCGGGTCGCCCCGTGGAGCTGGTGGTGGACTACTTCATCGAAAGCGAGGGCGGGCGAACCACCCTTCGCGTCGTGCATTCCGGTTTTGGCGCAGGGGCCGATTGGGACGCGGAGTATGACGGCACGGGCCGCGGGTGGCGCTACGAGCTGCGCGGCCTCCGGCACTACCTCCACCGCCATCGCGGCATGCCGAGGCGGGTCGCGTGGGTCGCCGCGCGGACGTCGCTCTCGCCCGAAGCATGCTACGCCGGCATCATGGGCGCCGGTCTGGCCCAGGAGGGAGCGGTGACCGGCCTCGACGAAGGCGATCCCTACCGGATCGTGGGCGGGGCCGGTGCGTTCGAGGGCATCGTCCTGGTCAACCGGCCCCCGCTCGACTTTGCGGGGACGGTGGCCAATCTGAACGACGCGCTGCTCCGCTATGAGTTCTACTCCGGGAGTCCGAGGCTCTGGGTGGCGACGTGGGGAGTGGACGAGACAGTGGTGAGGGGACTCGAGGCCCGGCTCCGCGAGATCATCGTGCGGGCCGTGCCTCCCGAGGCGCTCAAGCCCGCATGACCGCCCGCGCGGGCTCGGCTCGGACCTACCTCATTCGTGGCGGAGCGCCTCGACCGGATCCATGCGGGCGGCCCTATTGGCGGGATAAAGGCCGAACACCAGCCCGATCGCGATGCTCACTCCAGCCGCGAGAGCGGCGCTCCAGAGCGGGACTTCGGACTGCAGGCGCAAGACCGCCTTGAGCAGCTCGCCTGCGCCGAGCCCGAAGGCGATGCCGACCGCTCCTCCGATCGAGGTGAGCGTCGCCGCCTCCACGAGGAACTGCCAGAGGATCTCGCGCCGGGTAGCCCCGAGCGCTTTCCGCAAGCCGATCTCCCGCGTTCGATCCGTCACCGACACCATCATGATGGCCATCACGCCGATGCCCCCTACCAGGAGCGCGACACTCGACAGCGCCACCATCGCCACGAAGAAATAGGACGTGAAGTTGCTTACCACCGCGAGGATCTGATCCTGGGTGATGAGATCGAAGGTGTCCGGCATCCCCGGCCGAAGGTTCCGGACGCGGCGGAGGGCCGAGGTGACCAGATCCTTGGCCTGATCGACCGTCACGCCCGTGCGCGGCTTCGCGGCGATGAACAGGCCGTTGGTGTTGTCGTACCGGAAGTTCTGGCGAACAAATTCGAAGGGCACCGTTCCCGCCGTCTCCTGGCCCGGCGGCTCGAAGATATTGCCCGGCTTCTGCCAGATCCCGATCACGCGAACCGACTTGGGTCCGATTCGCACGAACCGGCCGAGGGGGTCCATCTGGCCGAAGAGCCGCTCCGCCACGCCGGCTTCCAGGACGACCACCGGATCGCCGGTCAGCTCGGCCCGACTGAAGAGGCGCCCGCGGAGGAGGCTGCCGCCCTGGATCTCCATGAAGCCGTCGTCGGCGCCGAAGACCGTCACGGTCTGCGTTCGCTCGCCCTGAGACTCGACCCGCTGGAACAACTGCACCCAGAGCGAGGCATAGGCCAGCTCAGGCAAGCGCGCGAGCGCGTCCGCGTCCGATCGTTCGAGCACAGGGCGGATGCGGACCTCGTAGGGCAGGCGGTCGGGATTGAGCGGCGTCTGGGAGAAGAAGCGCACGACGTAGAACGCGGTGGGGCCCGCTGTCTCGATCGCGTTGAAGATCTGCGTGCGGATCCCCTGGACCATCGAGGCGATCGCCATCACCGTGGTGACGCCGATGACGACGCCGAGAATCGTCAACGCCGAGCGGAGCTTGTTCGACCACAGCGCGTCGAGCGCGATGCCGACGCCCTCGTCCACGTTGCGCAGGAGCATCGGCTATTCCACCCGGAGTGCGCTGATGGGGTCGAGCCGGGAGGCCCGGGACGCGGGATACACGCCGAACACGATGCCGGTGCCTGCACCGAGGGCGAGGGCCACGGCGACCGACCAGGCGGTGATCCGGGCCGGCAGCGGGGTGAACTGGGCGACGCACAGCGCGAGCAACCAGCCGCCGAGGATGCCGAAGGCACCGCCCAGCGCGGAGAGGATGACCGACTCGACGAGGAACTGGCGGCGGATGTCGCGCCGGCGCGCGCCGAGGGACTTCCGAAGGCCGATCTCGCGGGTGCGCTCGTTCACGCTCATCAGCATGATGTTCATGATGACGATCCCGCCGACGACGATGCCGATGCCGACCACGGCCGGGATGGCGGTAAACAGGACGCGCGTGAGGCTCTTCCAGAACGCGACCAGCGCGTCCGCTTTGTCGACGGTGAAGTCGTTGCTTTCGCCGGGGCGCAGGCGGTGGGCGACGCGCATGGCTTCCTCGGTGCGGGCCATGGCGTCGTCGATCGCGTCGGCGCTCGCCATCTTGACCGAGACGACGGTCGTCTTCCGACGGCCATACATCGACTCGAACGTGGTGAAGGGGATCAGCACGAATCCGTCGAACGATTGCCCCAGCACCCGGCCCTTCTTCGCGATGACGCCCTTCACGGTCAGCTCATACCCGGCCACCCGCACGGTCTTCCCCACCGCGGTCCCGGGCTCGTCGAAGAGCTCGTGGGCGATGTCCCAGCCGAGCACGACCGCGTACCGCCGCTCCTGGACGTCGGGGTCGGCGAGCGGCGTGCCGAAGGCGAAGCGGTAGTCCTGAACCAGCTGGTACGGCGCGGTGACCCCAAACACGAGCACGTTCGTGACCGTGCGGTTGCCGGCCTGGACGTCGCTCACCGGCGTCGGCCAACCGGACTGGAGCGCCACGGCCTGGGCATCGGGCAACGCCTTGGCCACCACCTCGGCGTCCTCGCGGGTCACGAGCGGCCGCTTGGCGATGGTCTTGAGCTGCTCGTCGTCCAAGAGGCCGACGGAGATGGGGCTCCGGCGGAGCTGGAACGCGTTGGTCCCGATCATCGCGCCGGTGAGGTTCTCCCGTACATAGGCGTTCATCCCCTGGATGATCGCGACCACGACGACGAGAAATCCCACCGAGACGATGATACCGAGGAGGGTAAAGAAGGAGCGGAGCTTGGCGCCGAGGATCGACTGGAGGGCGAGGCGGAGGGCTTCGGACAGAGGCATGGGCATAACGGTAAACGGTGAGCGGTAATCGGTGAACGGGGGCGCCCGTGCACCGGAGACCCCCGTTCACTGTTCACCGTTCACTGCTGTTATTCGTACCTGAGCGCCTCCACCGGATCCAGCCGCGACGCCTTGCTTGCCGGGTACAGCCCGAACAGCACGCCGGTGAGCACCGAGGCGAACACGGCAGCGATCACGGAGGCGAGCGGGACGGCTGCTGGCACCGGGCTGAAGGAGCGTACGGCCCATGCGGTGAGGGAGCCGAGTCCCATGCCGATGAGGCAGCCGACGAGCGTGAGCGTCGCGGCCTCGACCAGAAACTGGAACATGATCTCGCGCCGCGTGGCGCCGAGTGCCTTGCGCACACCGATCTCGCGGGTGCGCTCCGTTACGGAGATCATCATGATGGCGACGACGCCGACGCCGCCCACCATGAGTCCGACGCTCGACAGGGCGATCATGGCGATGAAGAAGCCCGCCGTGATGCTGTTGAAGGTGTCGAGCAGCTTGTTCTGGGTGACGACCGCGAAGTTGTTGTCCTCTCCGGGACGGAGCCCTCGCTCGCTGCGGAGCGCCGCGACGACCTGGTCCTGCGCCTCCTGGATGGTCGCCGAGTCGGTGGGCACGACGGCGAAAGCCATGAATCCCTTCTGGTACTGCGCAACCTTCACGAAGACGGTGTGGGGAATCGCGAGCCGAGGCTTGTCCGCGTTGGAGAAGAGCGAGGATGCCTCGGCGTGCATGCCGACCACGGTGAAGGGCTGGCCGAAGATCTTGATGGTCTGCCCGACGGGATTGAGCCTGGGGAAGAGCGCCTTCGCCAGGTGATCGTTGATCACCACGACATGTGCACCCGCCGCGTATTCCGCCTCGGTGTAGTTCCGGCCTTCGAGGATGTCGCCGCCGTTCACCGTGATCCAGTGCGGTCCAAACCCGGCCATGTCCACACCCTTGAGGTTCACGTCCTCCCAGCTCACGGGGCCCTGGGCGTCTTCCTCGATGTTCACGTCGCGCACGGCCGGCAGGTGACGCAGGATTTCCGCCTCGGCGACCGAGAGCCAGGGGTTGCGCCGCCAGGGGCTGGTTTCATCGGAGCCGTCGGAGACCGTGATGCCGCCCTGAAAGAACCGGAACACGAAGAAGGTCTTGGGCCCAGCGGCCTCGAGAATCTGCGTGACGCTCCGGTTGATCCCCGTGATCGCGGCCCCCATGGCGATGACGACGGTGACGCCGATCGCGACGCCAAGAATCGTGAGAGCGGCCCGGACCTTGTTGGCGCGGATCGAGTCGAGCGCGATGCCGATGCCTTCAGTCAGGCGGAACAGCATGGACACGGTCCGGAGCGGCGTCATTCGGCCCTCAGCGCGACGATGGGGTCGAGGCGGGAGGCCCGGCTTGCGGGATAGACGCCGGCGGCGATGCCGACGACCACGCCGAGCACGACCGCGACGACAATGGACCATGGCGCGACCGCGGCGGGGAGCGGGCTCAGCGCCTTGACCGCGAATGCAAGGACGAGGCCCGTGCCGATGCCGAGAGCCGCGCCGGCGCTCGACAGCGTGGCGGCTTCGACCACGAACTGGGCGAGAATGTCCCGCCGCCGCGCGCCGAGGGCCTTCCGGATGCCGATCTCGCGAGTGCGCTCGCTCACGGCCATCAGCATGATGTTCATGATGACGATGCCGCCGACGACCAGGGAAATGCCCACCAGAGCGGGGAGCGCGATGAACAGGATCTTGGAGATCTTGGCCCAGGTTCCCAGCGCACCCTCGGCGGTCTCGATGTAGAAGTTGTTGGGCTGATCCGGTCCGAGCTTCCGCGCGATCCGCATGTACTGCTCCGCTTCGCCCACGGCCGTAAGCATGGTCTCCGGGCCGTTCGTCTTGGCCCAGAGCTCGTGCACCACATTCTCAGCGCAGAGATCCCGCCGGGCCGGCGCGGTGAACGGCACGAGGGCGAACCGGTCGAGCGAGAAGCCGAAAAGCGTGCCCTGCTTCTCCAGGACGCCGACCACCCGGTAGGGAAGGCCGGCGATCGTCAGCGACTTGTCGATCGGATCGACGCCGGGGAAGAACTTCTCGCGCACCAGGTCGCCGATGACGATCACCGGCATCCCCGCGCGCGCCTCCTGGGGCGTGAAGGCCCGGCCTTCCGCCACCTGGTAGTTCTTGATGCGGAAGTATTCCTCGTCGGCAGCCCGGACCTCGATCTTGCCTCGCAGCGTTCCCTGCGTGACCAACATGTTGTCTTGGAAGCACGTGCGGGCGTAGATCGACGGTGTCCGCACCCGGTCCTTCACGAACGCCGCCTCCTGGTAATTCACCCGGGGCCGGCGGAGCCACTCGCGCCAGGTATCGTCAGTGACGTTGCCATTGTCGATCGCGGGGAAGCGCCGGACCTCGAAGGTGTTCACGCCGATCAGGCCGTTGGCGAACCGGTCCTGCATGTACCGGTTCATGCCCTGGACGATCGACACGACGGCAATGAGGAAGGTGACGCCGATGAGGACACCGATGAGGGAGAAGAAGCTCTTGAGCTTCTGGACCCGGATCGTCTGGAGGGCCAGGCGGATGGCCTCAAGCAGCGGCAAAGGACCACGCCTCGGGGGCTCGGAGAACTGCGCACCACAGAGACACAAAAACACGGAGAACGGCGAACGTTGTGGGTTGCACGTGCCGGCATTGGGATGCCGAACAGCCACCCCCACAAACACCGCTGTCTCCGTGCCTCGGTGTCTTTGTGGTTCGCAGTTCTCCGTGTCTCTCTCTCATGCGGCCGCATCCCGCGCGGAGCGGTCGCTCTCGACGCGCCCGTCGCGCAGCGTGACGACCCGCGCGGCGCAGGCCGCGATGTCCGGCTCGTGCGTCACCATGAGGACCGTCTGGCCGCCGGCGTGCAGCTCGCCGAAGACCCGCATGATCTCCTCGCTCGTTACGCTGTCGAGATTGCCCGTCGGCTCGTCCGCCAGCAGAATGGACGGCTGGTTCACCAGGGCCCGCGCGATCGCCACCCGCTGCCGTTGGCCGCCGGACAGCTCGTTGGGCCGATGATCCATACGCTCCGCCAATCCGACTTGTGTCAGCACGGCGGCGGCCTGGTCCCGCCGGGCCCGGGCCGGCACGCCCGCGTACACCAGAGGCAGCTCGACGTTGTGCAGGGCGGTGGCGCGGGGCAGGAGGTTGAACGTCTGGAAGACGAACCCGATTTCCCGGTTCCGAACCCGGGCGAGCGCGTCGTCCGTGAGGCGGGAGACCTCCTGCCCGTTGAGCCAGTATTCACCGGAGCTGGGCGTGTCGAGGCAGCCCAGCAGGTTCATCATCGTCGATTTGCCCGAGCCGGACGGTCCCATGATCGCGACGTACTCGTTGCGCTGGATGTCGAGCGTGACGCCGCGGAGCGCGTGGATGATCTCCGACCCCATCGCATACTCGCGCGTGAGATCGCGGATCCGGATGATGGGGTCATTCATGAGGTCATCGCTTCCTTCTTCTTTTCCGGCGCCTTCTTCACCCGGTCCCCGTCCTTGAGGTCCCGGATGGCCTGGTAGGTGCCGCCCACGATGGTTTCGCCCTCACGCACACCATCCACCACCTCGAAGTACTCGTCCCCCGCGATCCCGATCTTGACCGGCCGGAACGTGGCGATGCCCTCCCGCACAACGAAGACGCCCTCGGCTTCTTTCTTCTTGAACTTCTTCGTCGCCCGGATCGTGTCCTGCGGCGCCAGATCCTCGTTGGGAACCTTCTCGTGCTCGCGCACCGTGAGCGAGATGATGGGCACGGAGAGCACGTTCTTCCGCGTGTCCGTGACGATGCGCGCGGTGCAGCTCAGGTCGGGCCGGACGTCGCGCGGCGGGCTCACGAGCGTGACCTCGACGTCGAAGTCCACGGCCCGGTCGTTGGTGCCGGTCTGCGCGCCCGCCGCGGTCTGCGAGAGCTTGGCGCTGTTGCTGATCTTCGTCACGCGGCCGAGGAAGGTCGTATCGGGATAGGCGTCGATGCTGACGTCCACCGAGTCGCCCAGATGGAGCCGGACGACGTCGGTCTCGTCCACCTGGACCTTGGCGAGGATGGTGGAGAGGTCCGCGATGGTCATGAGCAGCGCGGTCTCCTTGGAGAAGGTCCCGGGGACGGCGACCTCGCCCTCGTGCACGGGCAGCCGGACGACCCGGCCGGCGATCGGCGCGAACAGCTGGGTGCGGGCCAGGTTGTCCCGTGCTTCCTTGAGGCTCGCCTGCGCCTGCTCGAGCTGCGCTTGGTTGGCGTTGAAGGTGGCGACCGCGACGTCATAGGCCTGCTGCGCCTGCTCGACGGCTTCGGTGGCGATCAGCTCGGGCGACGTCTTGTGGATCTGCATGGCGCGATCGAGCTGGCGCTGACTCTGGTCGCGGTTGGTGCGGGCCTGGACCAGCGCCGCCTGGTTGGACGCCAGCAGCGCCTCGCCCCGGTTGACGGCACCCTGGAACTGCACCGGATCGATCTGCACCAGGAACTGGCCCCTCTGAACGAGGTCCCCCTCTTTCACCGCGATCCGGAGAATCCGGCCCGTGATGTCGGCGGTGACGTCCACCGTCTTCTCCGCGTCGATCTTGCCGCTCGCGGTCACCGCCGCCACCAGATCCCGCCGCGCGACGGTGTCCATCTTCACCGCGACGGCCTTGTTCCTGTTCTTCACCGCGCTCGCCGCGACGAGCCCCCCGACGGCGAGGACGACGACGCCGACGATGAGTCCGATCTTCACTCCACGGGACATGGTCGTTCCTCGCTCTAACGAAGGGGACGGCCGACCGCAGCTTCGAGCGCGGTGATGGCGCGGTGATAGTCGTAGACGGCACCCACGTAGGCACCCTCGGCCTGGGTTACGGCGTTCTGCGCGTCGGTCACCTCGAGGGCCGAGCCGAGCCCGACGCGATAGCGGTCGCGGGCCAAGCGCAACTGCTCACGCGCGGCATCCCGGGCCTGGCTCTGTGCGCCGATGGCCTGATACGCGCTGCCGACCGCCAGGTACCGGGCCTCGACGCTCGCGCGAACGAGCAGCCCTTGTGCACGCAGGCTCTCGTCGGCGTTCCGCTGCTGCGCCCGGGCCTGGGACAGCTGGAGGTGCCGGCTGAACCCGGTGAACAGCGGCAGCGAGATCGTGAGGCTCGCCTGGAACGGCTGGTTTGTGAAATGGAACGGGAAGACGCTATTCGCGTCACGGATCTGTTGGGCGGCAGAGGGAAGCAGGCTGTTCCCCGCCGGATCGAGGTTGTTGCTCCCGAAGCAGTCGGGGACGACGCCACCGAGATTGAGCCCGGTTCGGATCTGGTTGTTGAACTGGCACTGCGCCGCGGACTGCTGCGCGCTCTGGAGACTCTGGGTCAGCAGCCCGTTCTCGTCGGTAAGCTGCTGGGTGAACCCGGACCAGCCGGCCTGAGCCGTGAGTCGCGGAAAGAAATCCGAGCGCACGGCGCGCACGTTCGCCCGGGCCGCGGTCTCCCGCTCCTTCAGCGCCCGAAGCGACGGGTTTTCGGCTTCGGCCTGATGGAGCAGCTCATCGAGCTGGAACTGGGGCGCGGTTACCGGGAATGAATCGGTGAGCGCCACCTGCTGCACCGGCACCGGGGGCTCGACGCCCATGCGCCGGAACAACTCGAGCTTGGCCTCGTTTTCCCGCTGGTAGGCCTGGAGCAGGGCCACCTGCGAGGTGCCCCGCGTGGCCTCGGCCTGCCGGACGTCGAGCAGCGTCGCCTGGCCGACCTGGTAGCGTGCGCGAGCGAGGCGGAGAAATTCGTCGTTGCGGGTCACCTGCTGCCGGGCGACCTCCGTCTGGGCAACGGCGGCCAGCACGTTGAAGTACTGGGTGGTGACGTCCGAACGAAGGTTGACCCCGGCGTCCTCGATGTCCTGTACCGTCGCCCGCTCAAGCGCCTTCTGCTGGCCCGGGCCGGCCAGCACGCGCCCGTCGAACCGCCACTGGAGGCCGACCTGATAGTTCGAGCTGATGAACGCGGGTGTGGTCTGGAAGAAGAAGGTGCCGAACTGGGATTCGCCCGACCCGCTGTAGCCCATGCCGCCGGACACGGAGAGCTGAGGCAGGAAGTTGCCGTATGCATTCCGCACGCCCCATCGGGCGGGATCCGCGTTGTTCAGGGCCTGGCGATAGGCAGGGCTCTCGGTCCGCGCCCGAGACAGCGCATCCGCGAGGCCCAGCGTGGCGGACGGCTGGGGACGGACGGCGAAGGCGGTGTCCTGGACTTCCTGGGCAGCCGCGACCGATGGCGGCGCGAGGGCGAGAATGGGCAGAACCAGCCAACGGCGCATGCCTGTGTCCTTGTGCGTGGGGGAGCCCGGCCCACCTACGGGCCGCGCCAAACATAAGTTTCAGGTTGCGACGAAGGACGCGGAAAGCGTCCCCGCAGGGTCACTTACCGGCGGGGGTCACCACGATGCCGGCGCCGGGCAGCTCGAGGCGCTGAAACCGGCCCTGGGGGTCGACGGTCAGCGTGCCGGTCACATCGCCCGAGAGCTGGATCGTGGCTCCATCGGGACCGGTTTCCCGACGCGCGACGATCGTTGCCCGTCGGCCGCCGCGCGGGAAAACGGCCGTGACCCGCGCCCCGGCGGGGGTGGCGACGTCCGCCAGCGCGAGATAGAGAGAGAAAACCCGATCATCCAGCAGCACCAGATCCCGCCCGCCGGGGAGCTCGCGGCCGGCCTCGGATCCTTTTGAGACCGATCGGACGATGAGACGCGCACCGGAGCCCGCCGCCAGAATGACGACGTTGCCCTCGGGCGCCTGCACGTCCAGCTCGAACTTGGCGATCGAGCCGTCGGGCGCCCGCTCCTGGGTCGCGCCGATCTGGAGCGTCGGGCTCGCGGCGGGATAGCGGCTGCTGGCCGTGATCACGCTCGCCCCCGTCCGCGTTCCGGGCCGGGCGGAGTACTCCTCCCGGCCGATCTCCTTGCCGCCCTGTTGGACGGTCAGAGCCCGGTCGAAGGTCTGCTGAGCCGCGGCGGGGGCGGCCCGAAGGAGGAGCAGGCAGGCGAGCAGCGCGCGCATGGGCGGCGATGTCCGGTCAGGAGCTGAGAAGGCGCTGGTTCAGGCGCTCGAAGATGAATCTATACAAAGCCTCCCCCTTGGTGGCCGAGGCGGACAGCCCGGCCGGCACGAGGTCGGCCGCAACGAGATCGGGGCTCAGGTAGAGCAGCAGTGACGTGTCGAGCTCCCCGCCCGCGGCCTGTGGACGTGACCAGGCGAGGCGGTCGCCGAAATCGAGGGCGAAGACGTCCAGCACCACGACCGAAGCCTCGGCCGTCCGGATCGTGCTCAAGGCTTCGAGATGGGCGTCGTTGGCCTGGGCCGTGAGGATCATGAACTCGCGGACGCCTGCCCCCTCCTCCCATGACTCGATAAGTTCGTTCATGACCCGATGCAGCGTCTTTCGGCGCAAGGCAGCGCCCCCGGGCAGCGGGTGGGTGGGAGGCTGCACGCCGTACTCGATCACGGGGGCGCGGGGGATGCCGGACGCGGCCGACAGGTCGTCGGCCAGCCGCTCGACGATGATGCTGTCGCAGCCGAGCGGCAGATGGGGGCCGTGCTGCTCGGTGGTCCCGACCGGCACCAGGAGTGCGGGACGGGTGCGTAGCCGGTCCCGGACGGCGACCGGCGTCATCTCCTTCAGGCGCCAAGGACGAGGCTCGTGAGGCATCTCGCTCGCTGGTG
>OEKJ01000063.1_pt3 | contig 13244 bp, 14 predicted proteins | sample 1503081 | NCBI WGS metagenome assembly OEKJ01 (sample SAMEA104379565, study PRJEB20068) | metagenome | biome: 1000743; feature: 77; material: 1998 | place: USA | collected 2012 | depth 25 m | reverse complement strand
CACCGTCCGCACCATCTGGCGCGGGCGGCCCGCTACGCGGCCCTTTTCGCGACCCGCTGACCCCGAAAGCAGAAAACGTCCGTCTCGTGTACGGCTCCGCGGCGGAAGTGCTGACGGCTCCGTCAGCCAGGCCGTTTGGGCATAGGACCGCCGGCGGCTCGGGGCTTCATCGCACCGCACTCCCCGAAATACACAAACGGATTGCCGATTCACTTGGACGGCGTTTGGATCGGCGCAAGGGCATGAACGTAGGCAAAGATGGCTTTGAGATCCTCGTCACTGGCAAACGCAGAGATGTCCTTCCATGGCATCCCCTCAGCAAGCGTGCGGTTGTACGGGTCGATGCCGGTGCGCAAGGTATGGATGAAGTCCCCTTCATTCCACCGGGGAACGAGTTGCGTAAGATTCGGCCCCGGCGGCGGGCCCGATCTGCGGCCGGTGCCGCCCGCCAGGTTGTCGCCGTGGCACAGCGGGCACCCCAGGATCGCCACGAGGTACCTGCCATAGTCGGCTGAAGTGCCTTCAGCCGGTGCGAGGATGGGGTGCGCAATCGGCGGCTGGGCGCTAGTATGGAAGACGCCCGCCCCGATGAGCAGCGCGGCAAGGACATTGAGGCGGGGCGGTGGGGTCGTCGGTCCAGCGGCTGGCTGCGACCGCAGGTACGCGACGAGGGCCTGGACGTCCGCGTCGCTGAGATTACGAAAGATCTTTGAGGGCATGATGACCAGGGGACGCCCGCTCCGGTGGACGCCTTCTCGAATGGCGCGGATGACTTCGCCATCCGACCAGGCGCTCAGCTCGCCGGCCGGTGTCAGGTTTGGAGCGTAGAGTGTGCCGACTGGCGGGCCTCCTTTCGAGAAATCCTGTCCGACCAGAGGGGGCTTGCCTGTGGGCGAATGGCAGGCAGGGCAATACAGGCGAGTCAATCGTTCCCCTCGGGCCAACTGTTCCGACGCGGCAGCTATCGTGACTGCGGCAACGGGGTAGCGGAAGGGGGGAAAGTTGAGCTTATAGAAACCGACGAACGCGACCACGAGGCCCACGGCAAGGACCACGGTAAGGAGGCCGGCGAGGCTAAGACCGGCCCACTTTGCAATCTGGTGTTGTACTCGCCGCGCACGCATGGCGAGCCAGCCGAACAAGGCAGCGAGCACGACCAGAACCGTCACACCGAGGATGTCGAACATGTTCGTCCTCCCAGGCTGATCTTACCCGCCGGGCACCTCGCTGTGATGGGACGCGCGGAAGGTGCGGCGCTGGCGCGAACGTGCCGCCCGAGCCGAGGGCCGTCAAGTAGACCGGGCCCCCCGCACCAAGCAGCACCGGAGCGGCGTTTCGTTCGCTCCTTGCTCACGTGCGATGGCCGCATGGCCCTCGCCGGAGCTTAGCGCGGCGGTTCGGATTTGCGGGCGGACTAGGTGGGCTTGCGGCGGGCCTGGTCGAGAGCCGCGGCAATCGCGGTAATCACCGTCTCGGTGGAGAACGGCTTTGCGAGGAGGCCCACGGCGCCCAGCAACTTGGCGTCGCGCAGTGCCTCGACGTCCCCGGACCGGTCGCCGCCCGACATGGCGATGACCGGAAGCGCCGGCGTGGACGCGCGCAGGTGGAGGATGACCTCGATGCCGTTCATCTCCGGCATCTGCATGTCCGTCAGTACCAGATCGGCACCACGCTCCCGCCACAACCGAAGCCCCTCGGCGCCGTTCCCTGCTTCATAAACCGCGTGACCCGCCCGCGTGAGCATGCGAGTCACTCCGCTGCGGACCGACGGGTCGTCTTCGATAAGCAGAATGCGAGCCATGCTGCCCCGAATGTGTCCGGTCGCGAGTCCGCTGCAGGAAAGACGCGTCGGAGAATGTCGCAAAATAGCCCCTCCGTGACGCAAAGGCGCCCTAGCGTCGGTGACGCTAATCCCCAGCTTAGGGTGACCCCGGCCACCGTGACTCCGAACGAGCGAGGCGCACATGACCACCACTGCTCTGGCCGCGCCACCCCTCCGTCAAGTCTCGGCGGAGGTCCTGACGCCGGTCGGTTGGATGACCGGCACCTTCCGGGTACCGCCGCAACAGCCCTTTCTCGACTTCCTCACGCTGGGCACTCTCGGGGTTCAGATCCTGAAGTTTACCCGCGTGCGAGTGCCGAACGAGCCGGACCCGGTCCCCTTCGTGGCGCTCCGACGGGAGTCGGTGATCCTCGTCGTGCCCACTTTGAGCAAAGACCTGATTGAGGCGCCGGACGGCGGCTTCACGAGGGCGCGGGACGTGGCTTGTCTGCTGCCGACAGGGGTGCTCCGGGGCAGCCTAGATGTGCTCGCCAACATCCGGCTGTCGGATGATCTCGAGCGCAGGGCGCATCTGATCGTCCTGCGCCGCTGTATGCTCGCGCCCTACGGGCGCACGCTGAATGACCCTGCGGCCCGGGCCCTCCCGATCGCCATCGTCAATCTCAGCCAGGCGGTCGGCGTCTCGGAAATGCAGTAGCCTTGGGCGCCGGGGAATTGGGGTGCGGATCCTGATCGTCGAAGACTCCCTGCTCGTGCGGCAGGCGAGAGGGGCCCGCTTCGTTGGGTTCCCTCACGCGATCTTCAAGGCCGTCACCGACAGCTTCGACGCCCACCGCTCCGCCACCGCGCGCGGAATCGCATTGTAGAGCGGGCGGAAGCCGCGCCGATACAGCGCCGCCTTCCAGCCGCGGCGCGCGATGGGCCGCGCGCGAAACTGGTCACGGGTCTTTTCGACGACCTGAAAGCCGTCGAACATCGCCAGGATCTCGCGCTCGGAGCGGGCTTCACTGACCGGCGGCTCGGTGTCCTTGAACTCGATCCGCTCGTGCCCGAGGCGACTCAGCAGGTCCAGCCACGAGGGCCGGCGGCGCAGGTGTGACACGATTGCCCGCCCGCCGGGCCGCAGCACGCGCCAGATCTCGTGCAGGGCACCCGGCATGTCTCCCGTGTAGTAGAGCACGCCGTCGGACCAGACGGCATCGAAGGTCTCATCGGCGAACGGCAGCGAGAGGGCGTCGGCGATGCTCGCCACGTCCGGTCGTACGCCGCTGACGGCGAAGTGCCGCCATGCCAACGCCACCGCGTGCGCGGAGATGTCGATGACGCTGACCCGGACGCCTCGGCGCATGAATTCCAGCGCATCAAAGCCAAGGCCGCAGCCCACATCGAGCAACCGCTTCCCGCGCAGGGCAGCGGCTTCGCGCTCGATCCGGTCCATGATCCAGGGAAACCGGTACGGACTCATCCACGGCCGGATGCGCGCGAAGAACTCCGGCGTGGCGACCGCCGGACACGACTCGCCCGCATACTCGGCGCGATCAGCGTGCGTGTTCCAGTACACCCGGCTGGCTTGCGAAGGGTTCGGCTTCCGCGCTCCCGGCAACGATGCCATCCTGCCCTCCTCGGTGGTCTGCCCGCAACGCGCTCGACAGGTTCACGACGCGCGGTCGCGGAGTGCAGTGTGGAGGAGGGAAGGGGGGCCGGCGGTGGGCCGGCTCACGCACACTTGAGTGGTAGGACGGCCTATGTCTGCGGGGCGTCGGTCGATCAAGTGTTGGACGAGTCAGCGGGTGGCCCGCGCGGCCGGCAGCGGCCCCTGCCTGACCCCGCGCAGGTTCGCCTGGCCCCACCCGTAGATCGCCCGCACCACGGATGAGAGCCTCCGCCCCGAGTCGGTGAGGTGATACTCGTAGCGCGGCGGATGTTCCTGATAGCGTGACCGCTCCAGCAGGCCCGCCGCCTCGAGCCGCTTCAGCCGCTCCGCGAGGATATTGGTCTTGATCCCCTCGCCCGCCTCCAGAAACTGGGAGAAGCGGTGTTTTCCGAGGAATAGGTCGCGCACGATCAGCAGGGTCCAGCGGTCGCCGATCAGGTCCAGACTGCAGGCGATCGGACAATCCGACCGTGACCCGCCTTGCTCGCGTCGAATACCAGCGCGCGTTCTCGCCATGACGTCCCCCCCGGTCCAGTGACTTGCCAAACACAAGGCACGTCTCTATCGTGCCTTGCAGTGTGCAAGTTACTAACGGCAGACCCGGAAGAGGAGGCGTCCCATGACCGTTGTGCTCCTGATCGTCCTCGTGCCTCTGGCGCTCATCGCGGTCTCGTTCGTGGTCGACGCCCGGCGCCGGCCGCCGACTCCCCCGGCCGCTCTCGCCCGGGCGCCCGACGTCCCGCTGCGGTACGGCGACGTGGACGGTATCCGCGTGCGCTACCTCAAGACCGGCGCGGGGCCGGTGCTCCTGCTGCTCCACACCCTGCGCACTCAGCTCGACATCTTTCAGAAGGTGATGCCGGCCCTGGCCCGGGACTTCACTGTGTATGCGGTGGACTTTCCCGGGCACGGCTGGTCGGAGATCCCGCGGGCCGAGTACACGCCGGCGTACTTCACCCGATTCACGACCCGGTTCATGGAGACGCTCGGCGTGAGCGATGTCCTCGTGGCCGGCGTCTCGATCGGGGCCAGCATCCCGCTCCTGATGGCGGCGGAGGGGAACCCCAGGATCCGCGCGATCGTGTCGATCAATCCGTTCGACTACGGCCAGCGAGGCGCCGACCGGGCCAACGCCGTCGCCAAGCTGTTCTACACGCTCGCGGCGATCCCCGTGATCGGCGAAACGGTGATGCGCCTCCGCGATCGCCTTGTCGAGGGGAAGGTCCTCGAGGGCGGCGTGGCCACACCGGCGGCCATACCGCCGGAGTTCCGGGAGGAGGTCTTTCGCGTCGGCGAGCGGCCCGGGCACTTTGCCGCGTTCCTGAACCTGATCCGCCACATGCCGAGCTGGCGTGACGCGCATGCCCTCTACGGCCGGATCCGGGTGCCCGTGTTGCTGGTGTACGGCGATCGCGACTGGTCGCACGTGGCGGAGCGACAGGCGACGCTGCGTGAGATCCCGGGGGCGCGGCTTGCCATGGTGCCGGAGGGCGGCCACTTCCTGCCGCTCGACCAGCCGGAGGCCGTCGTGGGGCAGATCCGGGCGTTCGCGGAGGCGACGGGCCCGACCGCGGCCGGTCCCGGCGCCCCGCCGGCGGGCTACCAGCCCGAGGCGTAGACGTGATCCAGCTCCATCGAGTTGGTCTGCGTCTTGTTGGCCCCGCCATTCCCACCCCAGGTCGGATCGAACTTCCGTACGAAGAACGCGTTTGGATAACTGGGCGTTCGCCACGTCACGTTGGAATAGTCGATGACCTTGTGGCCGTCGACCCAGACGCGGCACACTCCGTTCGCCGTGCCGACCGTGTTGGCCACGAACAGAAACTCGACTTGATGCCAGGCTCGCGTGGTCAAGTAGGCAGTGCGGTCGACGTTCTGCGTCAAATTCCGAGTCTGTACATTCTGCTGCCGAACCTCGATCCTGAATGCGCTCCCGGGACTCGTCCCCACCGCCGCAAGCCAACCGAACGCCTGGTTGTCGGCTGCGTTCCGTTGCCCAACCCCCCAATAGCCAAAGAACTTCATTCCACCCGAGGGCCCCTGAATCTCGAACGTGGATTCGGGAATCTTGAACGTGAAGGACTCGTAGTAGTGCGTGCGCGCAGTCCGCGCGTCGTCCGCCCATGCCATCCAACCAATGCCGCTGCTGGTGCCGGGTTTGAGGCCCGCAGGCCACGTGTACGTCGCTACACCGGACGGGCTCTGCACCGCACTCGCGTCAGTTGCGCCCTTGAGCGAGGACGCCCAGCGCCAGAAGCGACCGCTGATGATGCCGGACGCCGCATCCGGACCGATATGCTGGCCCGACGTATTCGCCCAGAGGCTCCTGGCGCTCCACTCGAACATCGGACGCGCACCGGCCAACTGGTTGGCAAAGCTGACGGCGAGGGTGGTGACGGCTGCGTCCGGCACGGCCGCGGCGGGGGACGCGCCGGCGGCGACATCGGCGGGGGGCGTGATGTCATTGCTGCAGGCACAGCAAAGCCCGGCAATGCCGATGGCGGCATAGAGTACACGCATGGCTTGGCCCTTCGGGTATCGAGGAAAGCGTGATTTCGTCGGCGTGCGCCAGGGAGGAGCCGCGCAACGGCGGGGAACAACAAGCTGCCTAAGCTAGACCGTTCGAGAGATCACGAAAGGACCTGCGTCACCATCACGGCGAGAGATTCGACCATTGCTGCGGAACAGTTGTTTGAGCGTATTACCTGAGAGATAGAGCGGAGCTCATTGCGATGGGGGCCGTGCGATGCGCTCGATGACGGCGGCCGCGCGCGCGAGCACCGCCTGGTCTTCGGCGCTGAGCCGCCGCAGCTGGCCCGCGAGTGCCGCCACCCGTCGAGCACGGCCCGCCTCGAGCAGGGCCCGGCCTCGGGCGGTCGCCCGGATGCGGGTGACTCTCGCATCCTCGGGATCGGCCGCCCGAGTCGCCAGGCCGTCGGCCTCCAACGCATCGATCAGTCGCGTCATCGTGGGCGGGCGCACCTGCTCGGCCGCCGCGAGCTGGCCGAGGGTCACGGGGCCGCCGCCGAACACGATGACGGAGAGGGCCGAGAGGCGGGGGCCGCTCAGGCCGCTCGCCGCGTCCTCGCGGCGGACGGAGCGGAGGAGGTGGATCGCGGCGGAGTGGAGACGGTCCGCGAGCTGAATGAGGGCCGGGCGCTCGGCTCTTGCGCGACGCGGGGGCATCTCGTACCTTATGATCGTTAGCTAAGCTAATTAGGTATGCTAACTATACCACGCCCACCGCGACCGGGCAAGCCGGCGCCCGCGCCCTCCCCGGGAGGAGACGATGTCACCCACCGCGACGCCCCCCGCCGCCGAGGCCCGGCTCCGCCGGATCGGTCAGATCGCTATCGTGGTCAGGGAACTCGACCGGGCGGTCCGGTTCTACCGGGACGTGCTCGGCCTTCCCCTGCTGTTCCAGGCGCCGCCCGCGCTGGCGTTCTTTGATTGCGGTGGCGTGCGGCTCATGCTGACGCTCCCCGAAGGGCCGGAAGAAGGGCGAGGCACGTCCATTCTGTACTACGTCGTGGACGACATTCAGGCGGCCCACACCGCGCTCGCGGCCCGGGGGGCGGCCTTCGTCAACGCACCGCGCCTCATCGCCCGGATGCCGGATCACGAGCTGTGGATGGCGGCGCTGCGGGATAGCGAGGGGAACCTGCTCGAGCTGATGAGCGAGGTCCGGGCGGCCTAGCCGGGCGATGGCGGGTCAGGGCACCGTGGCCCAGCACTCCAGCTCCACGCGGGCATTGCGGGCGAGTCCCGAGGTGCCGAAGGCGCTCCGCGCCGGCAGGTGGGCGGGGAAAAAAGTTACGTAGACCTCGTTCATCGCACCCCAGTCCTTCATGTCCGCCAGCATCACGGTGCATTTGACGACGTGGTCAAGCGACGTCCCGTTCGTCTCAAGAAGGTGCCGAATGTTCTCCAGGGCCTGGCGCGTTTCCGCAGTGATGCCGCCCGGCACCAGCGTGGCCGTACTATCGGTGCCCAACTGCCCTGACAGCATGAGCAGCGGGCCCACGCGGACGGCCGCCGAGAACGGCAGCTTGCTCCCGCCGGCAACGGGGATATACTCGACCGGGCGCGCGGTCGCCTGGCGGCAGGCGGGCAGCAGAAGGGCGGCAAGCATCCAGACACGGTACCGACGCATGGGTCCTCCAGGAGGGTCGGGCGCAGCGGGGTAGGGAGCTAAGTCCCCAGCTCGCCGCGGCGCGCCATCGCGGCCGCGTGCTCCGCCGCGCGAAAGGCCAGGGCCTGAATCGTCATCGTCGGCTGGCCCCGACCGGAGGTGACGAAGCTGCTGCCGTCCACGAGAAACAGATTGGGGACGTCGTGGGCCCGGTGGTAGCGGTCCACCACCGACGAGCCCGGGTCGTCGCCCATCCGGCAGGTGCCGAGCAGGTGGACCACCGGATAGCGGCGCTCGAGCGGCATCGGCCACGTGCGTGCCGCGCCGGCGGCTTGGGCCAGCTCGAGGGACCGGTCGCGGAAATACGCGAAGAGCTTCTCGTCGTTGGGATGCTCGGTGAACGTCACGCGGATGGCCGGCAGCCCCCAGGCGTCGGTCACCAGAGGATCGAGCGATACCGAGTTCGACGCGACTGGAAGCTGGGTGGTGTGACCGTGGACGAAAAGCGTACGGGTGAAATAGCTGCGGAGCATCCGCTTGTATTCGGGGCCCCAGGCCGGGCCACTCGACGGCAGGCCGTGGAGGGCGAACCCGATCGGCTCGAACTGAAAGCGGAAATCGAACCCGCCGCCTCCGATGAGGCCGAGGCTCGGGTCCAGCTCGTACAGGTCGTGGATGACGCGCGTGTCCACCATGCCGCGGTAGCCGTTGACTTCGTGCTCGAACGCTCCCGCGGCCATGCCCGCTCCGTTGGACATCAGGTAGCGCCCGACCGCGCCGCTCGAGTTGGCGAGCCCGTCAGGAAAGCGGTTGGAGCGGGACATGAGCAGGAGCCGCGGCGTCTCCGCTCCATTGGCTGAAACCACCACGGCGCGGGCGCGCTGGAAGATCTCCCGCTTCGCCACATCGAAGTACTTCACCCCGATGGCGCGGCCTCGCCGGTCCAGCTCGATCTTCCGGACATAGCTGAGCGGACGGATCTCGCAGCGCCCGGTGGCTTCCGCCTCGGGGATCATCGTCGCGAGCGTGCTGGACTTCGCCCGCACCTCGCAGCCGTAGAACATGCAGAAGCCGCACTGGATGCACGCGGCGCGTCCCTGGTACGGCTGGGACAGGATCGCCATGGGGGCGGGGAATGCGTGCCATCCGAGCTTCTGCGCTCCGCGCTCCGCCAGCACGCCTAGGGATTTCGGTGGGAGCGGCGGGACGGGGTACGGCCGGCTGCGCGGTGGGTCGAACGGGCTCGCGCCCGCCTGGCCCGAAACGCCGATCTCCCACTCTACCCGCGTGTAGTACGGCTCCAGCTCGGCGTAGGTGACGGGCCAGTCGGCCAGGCCGGTTCCCTCCACCGGTCCCTTCCGGCTCCGCTCGACGAAATCGATCTCGTGGAAGCGCCAGTAATTGGCGGTGAAGTGCACGGACCCGCCGCCCACCATGCGCCCGTACTGGACCACGGAGCGGGGCGTCGCCGTCTCGTTCTCGGAGGTTCGGAAGGTGTTGGGGAGGCGCTTGTGGTCGTTGGTCATGCCCTCGAGCTGCATCACGGCCAGCTCGTCGTGCACGAAATCGGGCTCGCGCAGGTACGGGCCCTGCTCCAGGACCACCACGCTGAAGCCGGCGCGGGAGAGCTCGCGCGCCATGACGCCGCCGGCCGCCCCCGAGCCGACCACCACGAAATCCACCGGCTTGGCGGGGGGGAAACGGGGCGCCCGCGCGGCTGCGGGGGCTGGACGGGTACTGGCGTGAGGGTGAGACACTTTAGGGGTCCGGCCTAGCCCGGGCCGAGCTCACCGCGACGCGCCATCTCGGCTGCATGCTCGGCGGCGCGGAAGGCTAGCGCCTGGATGGTCATGGTGGGCTGGCCGCGGCCGGAGGTGACGAAGCTGCTTCCATCCACGAGAAACAGATTCGGGATGTCGTGGGTGCGGTGCCACCGGTCGACGACGGACGTGCGCGGGTCGTCGCCCATGCGGCAGGTGCCGAGCAGGTGCACCTCCGGGAACACCCGCGCAAGCGGAAAGGCCCAGGTGCGGGTCGCGCCGGCGGCACCCAGCAGATCGACGCAGCGGGCGCGGAACCACTCCATCATCCGCTCGTCGTTCGGGTGCTCCTTGAACGTCACCCGGATCGCCGGAAGGCCCCAGGCGTCCTTCACCGCCGGATCGAGGGATATCGAGTTCGCGGCCACGGGCAGCTGGGACACGTGCGCCAGCGCATACACGGTCCTGGTATAGGCGTCCCGGAGCGCCTCCTTGTACTGAGAGCCCCACTTCGGCACGTCGGCGGCGAGCCCGCCCAGGCCAAAGGCGATCGGTGTGAAGTCGAACCTGAGATCGAATCCGCCGCCACCGGCGAAGCCGAGGGCCGGATCCAGCTCATAAGTGTCGTGGATGACGCGGGTGACGACCATGCCGCGGTAGCCGTTGATCTCGTGCTCGAAGCGACCGCCGGCAAAGGCGTAGCAGTTGAACATCAGGTGACGGCCTACCATGCCGGTCGAATTGGCGAGTCCGTGGGGGAACCGGTTCGTGCCCGACATGAGCAGCAGCCGGGGCGTCTCCGCGCCGTTGGCGCACACGAAGACGGCCCGCGCGCGCTGGAATATCTCGCGCTTCGCCTGGTCGAAGTACTTCACACCGACGGCGCGACCGCGGCGGTCCAGCTCGATCTTGCGGACGTAGCTGAAGGGACGGATCTGGCACCGCCCGGTCGCCTCGGCCTCGGGGATCATGGACGCCAGCGAGCTCGACTTGGCCCCGACCTCGCAGCCGAACCGCTCGCAGAAGCCGCACTGGATGCAGGCGGGGCGGCCCCGATGCGGCTGCGAGAGAATCGCCATCGGGGCGGGGAAGGCGTGCCAGCCGAGCGTCTTGGCCGCGCGCTCGGTGAGGACGCCGGTCGACTTGATGGGGAGGGGCGGCACCGGGTACGGGCGGCTCCTGGGCGGATCGAACGGGCTCGCACCGGCGAGCCCGGACACGCCAACTTCCCATTCGACTCGGCTGTAGTAGGGCTCGAGGTCCGCGTAGGTGACAGGCCAGTCCGCCACGTCGGCGCCGTCGACCGTCCCCTTCCGGGTTCGCTCGACGAAGTCGATTTCGTGGAAGCGCCAGTAGTTCGCGGTGAAGTGAACAGACCCGCCGCCGATGAGCCGGGCGTACTGGACGACCGCCTGGACCTTGGCCTCCTCCTGCTCGGAGGTCCGGAACGTGTTCGGCTGGGAGTGGTGGTTGTTCGTGATCGCCTCAAGCTGCACCGTGGCGAACTCGTCGTGGTCGAAATCCGCGGCGCGCAAATACGGTCCCTGCTCGAGCAGGACCACGCGGAAGCCTGCGCGGGACAGCTCCCGGGCAACGACGCCCCCCGCCGCACCCGCGCCGACCACCACGAAGTCCACTACCTCGCTCGGCTTGTAGACCGGACCGGTCGGCGCGCCGGGGTCGACGTGCCGGCTACTCGCTCCGTGATGCATCGCGATCGTACCAGCCGAAGGGCGGTTGCCACGCGAAGCGGTCCTCGAACCCGATCACCTTCCAGCCGATCTTGTCCGCGTTGCCGCCATAACGGGGATCGGCCAGAAAGCCGGTGATCGTGGAGACCCGCACCGCCTCGAAGAATTCCGAGTGTTCGGCCTCCAGCTCGTGGAGCAGCGCGATCTGATCGTCGACGGGAAGATCGGCGAATGTTCGCGCGTTCGGGCGCCGGCGTGCGGCCCGCGCACCGAGGTCGGCGAGACCCTCCGCGAACAGGGGTCGCTGGTCTGCGGCGAAGGTGGCGAGCCCCTTGTCGATGAAGTCGACCACGTGCGCCTCGCGGGCACCCGGGACATCATCGGTCGGGATGATGAGCGCGGTGATCGCGTCCAGGTCGCGCAGCTCGGCGGGCGAGAGTGCGGGGAGGAGTGGAGCGACGGCGCCCCGCGCGCGAGTGATCGCGTGGCCCCAGGCACCGGAGATCCACGTGGCGGCGATGCCCGTTGCCATTGCGCCGACGAAGTGCCGGCGGGAAAGTGGGTTGTCTGACATGACGCGTGATTTGCCCGGAGCGAGAGACCCGCGAAGTGTGCAGTCGGTCGGGGGTGTTGTCCAGTGCGGTGCGCGGGTCGCGCAACGGTTCTAGTCGTCCCCGCTCACGACCCGGTATGCCTTGGCAACGTGCCCCTGAGCCGCTCGCGCGAGCCGGCCCGCCGGGAACCGTCATCCCCAGCGTGCGACGAGTCCCATGGGCTACGCTCCGGGCGTGCCGGAGGAGAGGACCTTCACCAGCTCGTACCAGAACTGGGCGGCTTCGTGAAACGCCTTCACGCCCACACGCTCGTCGCGTCCGTGGGAACGGTCGTCGTCGGGGGGCATGAAGATGCCCTCTACGCCGTACGTGGGGATCCCGCCGTTTCGGGTGAAGAGGCCGTCACTGGCGCCCGTGGACATTTCCGGCACCACGATGGCGCCGGGCCACATCCGCGCCACCAGCCGCTCCACCGGCTCGACGATGTCACGCCGCAGGGGTGACGCGGGGCTGGGCGTCGGCGGGAGGATGCGGGAGAAGTGAATCGCGGTATCGGCCACGACACGCTTGAGCACCGCCTCGACGCTGTCAGCCGGATCGTCCGGGAGCATCCGGCAGTTGACGGTGGCGCGGGCAAGCTGCGGGAGGGCGTTGTCGGCGTGTCCGCCGAAGAGGCGGGTCGCGACGCAGGTCGTGCGCAGCAGCGCGTTATAGTGCGGCGACACCGACAGGCGGCGGGCCGCCGCCGGATCGGCGGACTTCGCCACCGCCCGCATGTCGGCCGCGATCGACGCCGGCTGGTTGGCGGCGCCTCGGCTGAAGTACGCCCGGGTCGTCTCATTCAAGCGGACGGGGAACGTGAACTTCTCCAGCCTCACCAGGCCGTCAGCCAGGCGATAGATCGCATTGTCCGGCACGGGCCGGGAGCTGTGACCGCCCTTGTTTCTCACCTCGAGCTGGAAGCTCAGGAACACCTTTTCGGCCGTCTGGATCAGGAACGTGAGCGGCTTGCCGTCACGCAGCTCGCCCCCGCCCGCGTCGGCATTGAGGGCGTACTCGGCGTCCACGAGGTCGCGATGCTCCTTCACCAGCCACTCGGTGCTGCGGCTGGTCGTCTCTTCGTCCGCCGAGAGCGATATGATCAGGTCGCGATCGGGAACGAAACCCTCGTGCTTGAAGCGGATGAACATGGCGACCAGCATCGCCACGCCGGCCTTGTCGTCGTAGGATCCGCGCCCGTAGTAGTAACCGTCCTGCTCCCTGAACACGAACGGATCGAAGGACCAGTCTTCGGCGCGCGCCTGCACGACGTCCATGTGGGCCATCAAGAGGATCGGCTTCAGGCCATTCGGGCGCCCGCGGTACCGGGCGACCAGACTCTGATGCCGAGGCTCGTAGCCGAGGACGTGGATGTCGCTGTCCGGGATCCCGGCGGCGGCGAGGCGGTGCGCCATCGCCTGGGCGGATTCGGGCGTGTGCCCGGCGGAGTCGCTGGTGTTGATCTCGACCAGCTCCTTGAGGATGTCCCGCTCCAGCGCCTGTCGATCGCTGGTCTGGGCAGCAAGCAGGGAGGGGAGGACCGCGAAGAGAAGGGCGTGAGTGATCCGACCGAGGAGGCGCATGAGATCCAGGTGGACGTGGGGGGTGAAAGGGCCGGCAGAAGATCGCGC